>Ga0073932_1000186_pt1 | contig 164334 bp, 145 predicted proteins | sample DewCreD2012metaG_FD_76967 | JGI IMG/M metagenome (GOLD analysis project Ga0073932, IMG submission 76967) | Hot spring sediment bacterial and archeal communities from British Columbia, Canada, to study Microbial Dark Matter (Phase II) - Dewar... ... | reverse complement strand
CCCACCCCACCCAAAAAAGGCGAGACGGACGCAGCCCGCACGGCTCGATGCCCGAACGGCCGACCCCCACCAGGGCCGCCGCCCGCACATCCCTACCCACATACCCACGATGTCCAAAGGGCCTGTCGCGGAGACGAGCAACCCACTCGGCGGGGCCGGCGGTCACCGCCGCGACGAGCGGGCATATAGCGACGCCTCGAGCGGCTTGCAAGACCCTTCCCGTCGCCAGCCCGTCACCGATCGCGCACCCGCCCGTCACCCGAGCGGGTGCGCGACCGGCTCGCGCTCAGGCGGCGGCCGGGGCCGGCACGGTCTCGAAGACGAGGCCCAGGGGTCCGGCGCTCACCCGCACGAGGTCGCCGTCCTTGACCTTGCCCTCGAGCACCATCACGGCGAGCGGGTCCTGCAGCTCGCGCTGGATCACCCGCTTCAAGGGCCGCGCCCCGTAGACCGGGTCGTAACCCGCCTCGGCGAGCCAGCGTTCGGCCGCCTCGTCGACCTCGAGGCCGATCCGCCGCTGGGCCAAGAGCCCGCGCAGCCGGTCGAGCTGGATCCGCACGATCGCCTGCATCTGCGCCCGACCGAGCCGGTTGAACAGGATGATCTCGTCGAGCCGGTTCAAGAACTCCGGGCGGAAGGCGGCCCGGACCACCTCCATGACCGCCTCGCGCGCGGCCGAAGCCGGCACGCCGTCGGGCAGAGCCGCCAGGTGTTCGGCCCCGAGGTTCGAGGTCAAGACGATGATCGTGTTGCGGAAGTCGACGGTGCGCCCCTGCCCGTCGGTGAGCCGGCCCTCGTCGAGCACCTGCAAGAGCACGTTGAAGACGTCGGGATGCGCCTTCTCGACCTCGTCGAACAAGATCACCTGGTAGGGCCGGCGGCGGACCGCCTCGGTCAAGGCGCCGCCCTCCTCGTAGCCCACATAGCCGGGCGGTGCCCCGATCAACCGGGCGACGCTGTGCTTTTCCATGTACTCCGACATGTCGATGCGCTGCATCGCCTGGTCGTCGTCGAACAGGAACCAGGCCAGGGCCTTGCACAGCTCGGTCTTGCCCACCCCGGTGGGGCCGAGGAAGAGGAAGCTGCCGATCGGCCGGTTGGGGTCCTGCAGCCCGGCGCGGGCCCGCCGCACGGCATTGGCGACCGCCGCCACCGCCTCGTCCTGGCCGACCACCCGGGTCTTGAGCTTCTCCTCCATGTGCAGGAGCTTCTCGCGCTCGCCCTCGAGCATCTTGTCGACCGGGATGCCGGTCCAGCGCGAGACCACCTGGGCGATATCCTCTTCCGTCACCTCCTCCTGGACGAGCCGCTGGCGGCTCGTGGCCTCGGCCAGGGCGAGCTGCTTCTCGAGCTGCGGGATCTCGGCGTAGGCGATCCGCCCGGCCCGCTCGAAATCGCCCTTGCGCTGCGCCTGGACGAGCTCGTGGCGCAGCCGCTCGAGCTCTTCTTTGAGCTTGGTCGCCGAGGCGAGCTGGCTCTTCTCGGCCCGCCAACGCCGGGTGAGCTCGGCCGAGCGCTCCTCGAGCTGGGCGAGCTCCTTCTCGAGCTTGGCGAGCCGGTCCCTCGAGGCCGGGTCGCTCTCCTTGGCGAGCGCCGCCTTCTCGATCTTGAGCTGGACGATCCGCCGGTCGAGCTCGTCGAGCTCCTCGGGCTTGCTGTCGATCGCCATGCGCTTTCTGGCCGCCGCCTCGTCGACGAGGTCGATCGCCTTGTCGGGCAGGAAGCGGTCGGTGATGTAGCGATGGGAGAGCGTGGCGGCCGCGACGATCGCCCCGTCGGTGATCCGCACACCGTGGTGCAATTCGTACTTTTCTTTGAGGCCGCGCAGGATCGAAATCGTGTCCTCGACCGTGGGCTCACCCACGAAGACCGGCTGGAAGCGGCGGGCGAGTGCGGCGTCCTTCTCGATGTGCTTGCGGTATTCGTCGAGGGTGGTGGCGCCGATGCAGTGCAGCTCACCACGCGCGAGGGCGGGCTTGAGCATGTTCGAGGCGTCCATCGCCCCTTCCGCCTTACCGGCGCCCACGAGCGTGTGCAGCTCGTCGATGAACAAGATGATCTCGCCCTCGGCGTGCTGCACTTCCTGCAAGAGCGCCTTCAAGCGCTCTTCGAACTCGCCGCGATATTTGGCCCCGGCCACGAGCGCGCCCAGGTCGAGTGCGAGGAGCCGCCGGTCCTTCAAGGATTCCGGCACGTCACCCGCGACGATCCGCTGGGCGAGCCCCTCGACGATCGCGGTCTTGCCGACACCCGGCTCGCCGATCAGCACGGGATTGTTCTTGGTCCGCCTCGAGAGGACCTGGATCACCCGGCGGATCTCCTCGTCGCGGCCGATCACCGGGTCGAGCTTGCCGGAACGCGCCGCCTCGGTGAGGTCGCGGGTGTACTTCTTGAGCGCGTCGTAGCCCTCCTCAGCCCCGGCGCTCTGCGCGGTCCGGCCCTTCCGGAGCGCCTGGATCGCTTTCTCGAGGGCCTGGGGCGTGACGCGACCGGCCTCGAGGGCCTTCTTGGCCTCGGACGGCACGATGGCGAGGGCTTGGAGCAGCCGCTCGACCGTGACGAAGGCGTCGCCCGCCTGCTTGGCCGCACTCTGCGCGCTGTCGAACACCCGGGCGAGCTCGGGGGTGAGCTGGAGCTGGCCGGCGCCGCTCCCCTCGACCCGCGGGAGCTTCTCGAGCGCCGCCGCGACACCGGCCCGGACCGGCCGCACGTCGCCGCCGGCCGAGGCGATCAGGTTGGCGCACAGGCCCTCCTCGTCGTCGAGCAGGACCTTCAAGAGATGTTCGGGAAGGAGCCGCTGATGGCCCTCGCGCAGCGCCAGCCCCTGCGCGGACTGGACGAATCCCTTGGCGCGATCGGTGTACTTGTCGAAATCCATCGTGTGTCCCTCGTGCGAGCAGACCTCGGGCGGCGGACCCGACGTTCGGCATCACGCTGCCCCGGGCGCTGATGTGGGAAGGCCGATCGGGCGAGCAAGGGGCGGGCGAGTTGCGCCGCGGGCGCATCTCGGCTCCTGTCACGGACTTTCGATCGAACGGTCACGGGCCTCTCGCCGCACCCTCGCATGGGCGGGATCGGGATCTCGAGCGCCCGAGCGATGGACCGGCCGGACCTTCTCCTCGACGCGCCGCCTCGCCAGCCCTGGGCCCGGTTCCAGCGGACCGGGGACGTCGTGCTCACCCTCGGGGTGGGGCCGCTTGCCGGGATCAACCGCGCCGTCCAATCCCTGCTCGAGGGTCGCCCCGCGCGGGCGACGCACGCCATGCTGGTCGTGGCGCCGGGCTTCTACCTCGACTCCGGCCCGCGAACGGGGGTCGCTCTCGTGCCGGCCGAGCGCTATCTCGTGGGGCCGACGGGCGCGGGGGCCGGCCGCCGGCGGCGGCTCGCCGCGGTCTTCCGCCACCCGGCGCCCGAGCAGCTCGACCGGCTCGGCCCCGAGCTGGTCCGTGCGGTCCAGGAGATGCTCGGACAGCCCTACAATTTCGCCCTGTTCTTGAAGCCCGAGCGGGCCCCCGAGGCCGACCGCTCGGCCTTCTGCTGCGAACTCGTGGTCAAGCTGTTCGAGCGGCTGGGCCTGTCGCTCGTGCCCGGTCGCCGGCCGGCGAGCGTGTTGCCCGAGACCCTGGCCGCCGCACTCGAGGCGCGCGGCTGGCCCGAGGTGACCGCGCTCTACCGGCGCGGCCTCGCGGCCGCCGGACCGGCCCGTGGCTGACCTCGCCGCGGCCGCGCCGCGCGAGCCGCGACGCCAGGCCTTCTCCGCCGTCCTGCGCGAGCTCGCCGAGCCCGGCCGCGGCGAGCGGGTGACCGTGGGCGAGATCGTGGCCGCCCTCGGCGATCGGGCGTTCGGCGCCGTGCTCTTGATCTTCGCCGCTCCCAACATCCTGCCGGTCACGCTGCCCGGTACCTCGTCGGTCACCGCCTTGCCGATCGTGCTCGTCGGCATCCAGCTCCTGCTCGGCTGGCGGCGGCTGCATCTGCCCGGGGCGCTCGCCCGCCGCAGCTTCCTGCGCCGGCAGCTCGCGGTCGTGGTCGAGCGGCTCGGCCCCTGGCTCGAGCGGGCCGAGCGGGTGGCGCGGCCGCGCCTGCCCGTGCTCACGACGCCGCTCGCCGAGCGGCTGATCGGGGCGCCGATCCTGGTCTTGAGCGCGATCCTGTTCCTGCCGCTGCCCTTGAGCAACATCCCGCCCGGGATCGCCCTCTCGATCCTGGGCTTCGGTCTCTTGGAGCGGGACGGCGGCTTCGTGCTCGCCGGCCTCGGGGTCGGCGGTCTCGCCGTCTACGTCTTCTCGACGGTGACGGCGGGCCTCGTCGAGCTCGGCTTCGTGGCGCTGCGCACCGCCCTCTTCTGATCGCCGGGGATCGGCTCCGCTTCGGGCCCGGTCCCGCGGCCTCAGGCGGGAACCGGCCGCGGTCGGGCGGCTCTGCGGCGGCCGGCCAGGGCCAGGGCCTGGCCGAGGATGCCCTTGGGCATGTAGACGATGAACAGCACGAGCAGGAGCCCGTAGACGAGCCCGTCCAGGCTCGGGATCGTGTGGCCGATCGCGACCCGCAAGGATTCGGTGAGCGCGAGGGTGAAGACCGCGCCCACCGTGGGGCCGAGCTGGACGAACATCCCGCCCGCGATGACCGCGAAGACGATCTGCAGCGAGATCGCGATGCCCGAGACCGTCTCGGGGGCGACGTAGAGCTGGTATTGCGCGTAGAGGATGCCGCCCGTGGCGGTGAGCACCGCGCTCAACAGCGTGACCGTGAGCTTGGCGCGGGTGACGTCGACCCCGATCGAGGCGGCGGCGTCCTCGTCCTGGCCCGCGGCTTCGAGGGCGTAGCGCAGCATCGAGCGGTCGACCGCCCGCCAGACGAGCACGCCCGCGAGCCAGGCGAGGAGGGCGATGTAGAGCCAGACCTCCTTGGCCGCGAACTGCAGGGCGGCGATCGCGACCGGGCCCTCGGCGAGCGCGGTCTTGGGGGTCATGCCGAGCGAGCCGCCGGTGAGATCGCGCAGCGCCACGATCACGAGGCGGACGATCTCGGTGGCGGCCAGGGTCACGAGCGCGAAATAGTGGCCGGTGATCCGGAAGCGGAAGCAGGGCCAGCCGATCACGAGCGCGAAGAGCGCGGCCGCGGCGATCGCGATCGGCGCGCCGATCCAGGGCGACAGCCCGAGCTGGTTCCACAAGAGCGTGACCCCGTAGGCGCCGATCCCCATGAAGGCGCCGTGGCCGAGGCTCACGAGGCCGAAGCGGCCCATCACCGACCAGGCGGTGTAGACGAACCCCCAGATCAGCATGAGGATCACGAGGTGGAGGTGATAGTCGCCGATCGGCGTGACGACCGGCAGCAGCGCGACGAGGGCGGCGATCGCGAGCGGGGCCAGGAGGTCCAAGGGAGTCAGCGCCCGCTCGCGGCGAACAGGCCCTGCGGCTTCATGAACATGACCGCCACGAAGAACACGAAGGCCATGACGTAGCCCCACTCGATGTGGAAGAAGAAGCCGCCCACCGAGATGAACTGGGCGAAGACGAAGGCGGCGAGGAAACCGCCCACCAGGTTACCGAGCCCGCCCATCACGCAGATCATGAAGGTGATCGGCCCGAAGGAGAGGCCGATCGCCGGGTGGACGTCGTACTGCAGGACCAACAGACAGGCACCGAGCCCGGCGAGCCCGCCGCCGATCGCCGAGGTCAACAAGTAAAGCCGGCCCGGATCGGCGCCCATCAACGGCATGATCTGCCGATCCTGGGCGATCGCCCGGATGGCCGTGCCGAGGAAGCTCCGGCGCAGGAAGAGCCACACACCGAGCATCGCGAGGAGCGCCGTGCCGGCCGCCAGGATCCGCGACCAGGGCAGGAAGATCTCGCCCAAGACGAGCGAGGGGAGCGAGAGCCCGAGATTGCGGAAGTCGATGCCGAAGGCCACCGTCGCCGCCGCCTGGAGGAAGAACAGCACCCCGCCGGTGACGAGGAGCTGGTTGATCGGCTCGGAGGCGAGCACCGGGCGGATGACGAGCAGGTGCAAAAGCGCGCCGAGCCCGGCCACGAGCAGGATCGCCACCGCGAAGGCGAGGGGCAAGGGCAGGCCGTGCACCGTGTAGAGAAAGTAGACCGCGTACATGCCGAGCATCACGAGCTCGGCGTAGCAGATCCACACCACGTCGATCACGCCGAAGATCAAGTTGAGGCCGAGTGCCAAGAGGGCGAGCACACCGCCGAACAGGAGCCCGTTGAGGATCGCCTCGAGCAGGAAGACGTCGAACAGCGCCACCGGAGGCTCAGCCCTCGGCCTTGGGCAGCATGCGGCCCAGGCGGCGACCACCGAAGATGTGGACGTGGAGATGCGGGACCTCCTGGTGCGCGTTGGCCCCGCAATTGGCGAGGAAGCGGTAGCCGTCGGCATCCAGGCCCAGGAGCGAGGCGGTCTTGCCGACGGCGCGGAAGAAGCCCGCGATCTCGGCCTCCGAGGCGCGCTGGGTGAAATCGACCATCGAGACGTAGGCGCCCTTGGGGATCACCAGCACGTGGACCGGGGCCTGCGGGTGGATGTCGTGGAAGGCGAGCGCCCACTCGTCCTCGTAGACCTTCCGGCAGGGCAGCTCGCCGCGGAGGATGCGGGCGAAGACGTTGGTCGGGTCGTAATGCGTCATCGGGCACCTCCCTCGCCGCCCCGCGAGGAAGGGGAGGGTGCGGCCGCCTTGTCAAGCCCGCGGGGGCGGTGCCAAACACGCACACCCGCAGCCCCGGCGCGGGCCGGGCGGGAGGGAAGCTCGGGGGAGGGTCGATGTCGCTCGCGGTCGCCGTGCAGATGGATCCGATCGAATCGATCAACATCGACACCGACACGACCTTCGCCCTCATGCTCGAGGCGCAGCGGCGCGGCCATCTGCTCTACCACTACCTGCCGCGCCAGCTCACCTGGCGGCAGGGGCGGGTGGTGGCCCGCGCCCGGCCGGTCCGGGTGCAGCGGGTGAGGGGCGCGCACGCCGAGCTCGGCGCCCCCGAGACGCTCGATCTCGCCACGCTCGACGTGGTGCTGATGCGCCAAGATCCGCCCTTCAACTTGGCCTACATCTCGGCGACCCATCTGCTCGACCGGGTCCATCCCCGCACGCTCGTCGTCAACGATCCGGACGCGGTGCGGAACGCCCCGGAAAAGCTCTTCGTCACCGAGTTCCAAGAGCTGATGCCGCCCTCGATCATCACCTACGACATCGAGGAGATCCGCGCCTTCCGCCGCGAGCACGGCGACGTGATCGTCAAGCCGATCTACGGCAACGGCGGGGCCGGCGTGTTCCACATCAAGAAGGACGACACCAACCTCAACAGCCTGATCGAGCTGTTCCAGACCTTCTTGAACGAGCCCTTGATGGTCCAGGTCTATCTGCCGGCGGTGCGCGAGGGCGACAAGCGGATCGTCTTGATCGACGGCAAGCCCGCAGGCGCGGTCAATCGGGTGCCGGCGCCCGACGAGACGCGCGCCAACCTGCACGTGGGCGGCCGCGCCGAACCGGCGCGCCTTTCCAAGCGCGACCACGAGATCTGCGAGGCGATCGGCCCGGCGCTCGAGGCGCGCGGTCTTCTCTTGGTCGGGATCGACGTGATCGGCGGCTATTTGACCGAGATCAACGTGACCTCGCCCACCGGCATCCAGGAGATCGACCGGTTCGACGGGACCAACCTTTCGGCCCGGGTGTGGGACGCGATCGAGCGCAAGGTCGCCCGCCGGCCCGACCACGCCCGGCCGACCTGAGGCCGCGGGAAAAGGACGGGCGGGACCGATCGGCCCCGCCCGTCGACCGATCCGCCGATGGGCCGGGTCAGGCGGCCTTCAAGAGCACGCTCTCGAGCCGCCGGCTCGCCTCGGCCTCGTCGATCTTTTCGATCGCCGCGAGCTCGCGGGCGAGCCGCTCGAGCGCGGCGCGGTACATCTGCCGCTCGCTGTAGGACTGCTCGGCGTCCTCCGGACGGTGCAGCTCGCGGACCACCTCGGCGATCGCGACCGGGTCGCCGGAGTTGATCTTGGCCTCGTACTCCTGCGCCCGGCGGCTCCACATGACGTTGCGGCGCGGCCGGGTGCGGACCTTGAGCGCCTCCATGGCCGACTGGATCTTCTCGCGCGAGGAGAGCTTGCGCATCCCCGCCTTCTGCGCCTTGTCGACCGGCACGCGGAGGATCAGTCGCTCGTTCTCGAACGAGACGACGTACATTTCGAGCTCCATCCCGGCGATGACCTGTGTTTCGACGCCGGTGATCCGCCCCACCCCGTGCGAGGGGTAGACGATGTAATCGCCGGCGGCGAAGGTCAGCTTCTTGGTGGCCATGAGGCATGTTCTCCCAGCATCGCTCCGCACCCCCCGGGCCGCGTCCGGCGTCGACCCGACGCCCCCGCGGGCACGGGCGCGCGATCGTCCGCGCTGCGATCCGCTCGCAGCATCCCATCCTCGGCATCCGACCGAGAGGTGGGATCGGCGATCCGCCATCCCGTTCGAAGACGTGTCGCATTTATCACAAAACGCGTGGCATTTCCAGAGGCGGCACGCGCCTCCGGAGCGCGAACGCGGCGCGGGTGCGGACCGCTCAGCCCCCTTTGCCGGGGGCCTCGGAGAAGAACCGCTCGAACTTGCCCGGCATGCCCTTGTACTCGTCGGCGTCGGGCGGCGGCTCGCGCTTGCGGGTGATGTTCGGCCAGATCGCCGAGTACTTACGGTTGAGCTCGAGCCACTTCTCCGCCTCCTCCTCGGTGTCGGGGAGGATCGCCTCGGCCGGGCATTCGGGCTCGCAAACCCCGCAGTCGATACATTCGTCGGGGTTGATGACGAGCATGTTCTCGCCCTCGTAGAAGCAGTCCACGGGGCACACCTCGACGCAGTCCATGTATTTGCATCGGATGCACGCCTCGGTGACCACGTAGGTCATCGGCCACTCCACTCCCTCGCCCGCCGGCCCGGACCGGCGCCCCGCAACATAGTGCCGCACCGCGGAACCGGCCAGGGCCTGCGACGCCCGGCGCCCGCGCGCCCTCAGCGGCGGGCGAACAGCCGCTCGATGTCCGCCCGCTTGAGCTCGATCCAGGTCGGCCGGCCGTGGTTGCACTGCGCAGCCCCTGGGGTGCGCTCCATCTGCCGCAAGAGCGCGTCCATCTCGGCGAGGCTCAGCCGGCGGCCGGCGCGCACGCTGCTGTGGCAGGCCGCCGTCGCCGCCACCCGGCCGATCGCCGCCTCGAGGGTGAAGGTGGAGCCGAGGCTCGCGAGCTCGCGGGCGAGCGCGCGCACGAGCTCGCCGGTCGGCCGCTCGCCGAGCGGCGCCGGCACCTCGCGGACCAGCACGGCCCCCGGCCCGAAGGGCTCGACCACGAGGCCGAGTGCGAGCAGATCCTCCGCCCGCTCGAGCAAGGCCTCGCGCTCGCCCGGGCCGAGTTCGACCACCTCCGGCAGCAGCAAGGCTTGGCGCGCCACCCCGCCCGCGGCGAGCCCGGCCTTGAGCCGCTCGAGGACGATCCGCTCGTGCGCCGCGTGCTGGTCGACGATGACGAGCCCGTCCGCGGTCTGCGCGAGGATGTAGGCGTCGTGCAGCTGCGCCCGGGCGGCGCCCAAGGGATGCGCTCGCGGATCCGCCTCCGGCGGCGGTTCGCTCGCCCCGGGCGGGGCGGCGGGCGGCAGCGCCGCGAGCGGGGCCTGGAAGGAAGCGGCCGCCTCGGCGAGGCCGCGGGGCGGGGAAGGGGAGGGGGCGCGGCCGGCGGCGAGCGGGCCGCCCGGGCGGAAGGCGCCGAGGGCGGCGGTCGCGATCCGCCCGGCGGTCCGCTGGCCGTGCTCGGCGAGCGCGCGGCGCAGCGCCCCGATCACGAGGCCGCGCACCGTGCCGGGTTCGGCGAAGCGGACCTCGATCTTGGCCGGGTGGACGTTGACGTCGACCCGCTCGGGCGGGAGCTCGAGGAACAGGGCCGCGACCGGATGGCGGCCGGCCGCCAGGAGATCGCCGTAGGCCGCCTTCAAGGCTGCCTTGAGCAGGCGATCCTGCACGGGCCGGCCGTTGACCACGAGGTACTGGGCGGAAGCGTCGGCGCGCGCCGCGGTCGGCAGGCCCAAAAGCCCGAACAGGCGCACACCCTCCCGCTCGGTCTCGAGCTCGACGAGGTCGTCCCGCCGCTCGCGACCCAAAAGGGCGAGCGCCCGCTCGAGGGTCCGCGCGAGCCGGTCGCCGCGCGCCGGCGCGAGGTCGAGCAGCCGGCGGCCCTCCGCCAGGAGGGTGAAGCCGACCTCGGGCCGGGCCAGCGCCAGCCGCTCGACCACCTCGAGCGCGGCCTGCAGCTCGGCCCGCTCGGAGCGGAGGAACTTGAGCCGCGCCGGGGTCCGGCGGAAGAGATCGCGGACCTCGACCCGGGTGCCCGGTGCCCCGGCCGCCGGCCGCGGGCCCTCGAGCCGCTCGCCCTCGGCGGTGAGGGTGAAGGCGCTCTCCGCCCCCGCCGGCCGGCTCGTGATCACGAGCCGGGCCACGGCGGCGATCGAGGGCAGGGCCTCGCCGCGGAAGCCGAGCGTGGTGATCCGCACGAGCGCGTCGTCGGCGAGCTTGGAGGTGGCGTGGCGGCGGACGGCGAGCGGCAGCTCCTCGGCCGGGATGCCGCAGCCGTCGTCCTCGACGAGGATCAGGTCGCGGCCGCCGCCCGCGAGGGTCACGCCGATCCGCCGGGCGCCGGCGTCGAGCGCGTTCTCGACCAGCTCCTTGACCACGGAAGCCGGCCGCTCGACGACCTCGCCGGCGGCGATCCGGTTGACGACCTCCTCGGGCAGGACGCGGATCGCGGGCAAGGGCGCGCTCACCCGCCCGGCAGACCCTCGGGCCGGCCGGCCACCGTGACGAGCAGCTCGCCGGCGTAGAGCCGCCCGCAGACGCGCTCGAGGTCCTCGAAGGTCACCGCTTCGACGAGCGCGTTGCGCCGCTCGAGATAGTCGCGGCCGAGCCCGTGGACCATCATCGAAACGAGCATCCTCGCGAGCTGGTCGTTGGTCGAGAGCCGCAGCGGGAAGGAGCCGGTGAGGTACGTCTTGGCGTCCGCGAGCTCGCGCTCCTCGACCTTCCCCGAAGCCAGCCGGGCCACCTCGGCACGGACGAGCTCGATCGACTGCGCCACCCGCTCGTTGCTGGTCGCCACCCCGCCGAGCCAAAGGGGCGCGAGCTCCATGTCGGCCAGGTAGGTGTAGACCGAGTAGGCGAGCCCGCGCTTCTCGCGCACCTCCTCCATGAGCCGCGAGGCGAAGCCGCCGCCGCCCAGCACGTAATTGGCGATCGTCGCCGCGTGATAGTCGGGATCGCTCGGCCGCAGGCCGCATCGACCGAAGGTCACCACGCTCTGCGGGATCGGCATCGGCACCACGAGCGTGTCGCCGAGCGCCGGCCTGACGGGCGCGACCGGCGGCCGGCTCGCCCGCTCGGGCAGAGCGAGGAAGGTCCGGTCGAGCAGCCGGGCGAGCTCCTCGGCGTCGATGTCGCCCGCCACCCCGATCGCGAGCTCGGAGCGCGCCAGCCGCTCGGCGACCACCGCCCGGAGGTCCTCGCGGCGGATCCGGGCGAGGGTCTCGGGCGTGCCGCGGATCGGCCGGCCGTAGCCGTGCCCGTCGAAGGCACGGGCGTACCAGGCGCGGGTCGAGACGTAGTTGGGGTCGCTCTCGCGGCGGCGCAGATCGGCCAGGACCTGGCCGCGGATCCGCTCGACGGGCTCCGGGTCGAAGCGCGGCTCGAGCAGCGCCAGGCGGAGCAGCTCGAAGGCGTGCTCGCGCGTTGCGGTCAAGGTTTTGAGGCGGATCCGGAGTTCGTCCTGGTCGACCTCGCAGGCGAGCTTGATGGCGTTGTCCTCGAGCTCGCGCTGGAAGGCCTGGCTGTCGTAGGGGCCCGCCCCCTCGTCGAGCAGGCCCGCGCAGAGATGGGCGAGGCCCGCCCGGTCGGCCGGGTCGTAGACCGCGCCGGCGCGGAAGCAGAGCTCCATCGACAGGAACGGCACCGACCGCTCGCTCACGAGGTAGGCGCGGATCCCGCCCGGGCTCACCACCTCCTCGACGCGGGCCGGCCCGGCCCCGGGGCGCTCAGCCATCGCTCGTCGCCTCCGCGGGCAGGAGCCGGCCGGTCACCGAATGGGCCGGGACGAGGACCGCGCGGGCCATGGCCTCGACCTCGGCGCGCTCGACGGCGGCGATCCGCTGTGGCCAGCTCTCGACCGCCTCGAGGTCGAGGCCCGTGGTCAGCGCCATGCCGAGGATCCGCGCCACCCCGCCGAGCGAGTCGCGGGCGTAGATCGATTCGGCGATCATCCGCCGCTTGCAGCGCTCGAGCTCGTCCTCGTCCACGCCGCCGTCGAGCAGCTTCGTGATCTCGGCGTCGAGCGCCGGCTCCAGCCGCTCGAGCGGCACGCCGGGCCTGGGGCTCGCGAAGATGCGGGCGGCCGTGGGATCGAGGCTCCAGGGCTGGTAGGCGGCACCGGCGGCAGCGGCGAGGCCCTGCTCGACCACGAGCGAGCGGTAGAGCCGGCTCGTGGCCCCCTCGCCCAAGAGCTCGAACAAGACTTCGAGGGCCGCCGCCTCGCGGTGCGCGCCGGGCCGCTGGTTGGGGGCCAGGTAGGAGCGGACGAGCGAGGGCTGGCGGACCTTCGGATCCGCGAGCTCGACCCGCCGGGCGGCGTGCTGCGGCGGCTCTTGGACCCGCCGCCGCTCCGGCACGGGGCGGGTCGGCAAGGCCCCGTAATGGCGCTCGGCCAAGGGGGCCAGCTCCTCGGCGTCGATGTCGCCCACGCAGATCAAGATCGCGTTGCTCGGCGCGTACCAGCGCTCGTAGAAGGCGATCGCATCCTCGCGCGTATAGGCGGCGATCTCGTGCAGCCAGCCGATGATCGGCAGCCGGTAGGGATGGTGCAGGAACTGGGCCGCCTGGATCGCCTCGGCGAGCAGAGCTTGCGGCTCGTTCTCGACCCGCTGCTTGCGCTCTTCCAGGATCACGTCGCGTTCGGGGTAGACGTGTTCGTCGGAGAGATCGAGGTTGACCATGCGATCGGCCTCGAGGCCCATCACGAGATCGAGCCGATCCTTGGCGATCATCTGGAAGTAGGCGGTGAAATCGTATGACGTGAAAGCGTTGTCGTTGCCGCCGTTGCGCGCCACGATCTTCGAGAACTCGCCGGGTGCGATCCGCCGGGTCCCCTTGAACATGAGATGCTCGAGGAAGTGCGGCAGGCCGGACTTGCCGGGTGGGCTGTCGGCGCAGCCGACCCGGTACCAGACATAGTGCGCCACCACCGGGGCGCGCCGATTGGTCACCACCACCACCTGCATCCCGTTGGCGAGCGTGAAGGTGGTGGGGTTGAACATCGCGGTCGGCACCGCACCCGTGATCGGGATCAGGCCGGCTTCGTTCATCCGCCGCTCTCCGTGGTCCGCCGCACCGTTTGGACGCGGCCCGATTCCTGCAAGCGGCGCGCCTCGGCCACCGGGTCGAGCGGCTCGCCGCGTGCTTCCGGAGCCTGCGCCCGCCGGCGCTGCCAGTCGAGGATGAAGAGGAAGGTGCGCTCGTCGACGAAGGCGAGTTGGCTGTCCTCCTCGGCCAGCCTGCGGCGGATGTCGGGGTCGGCCTCGCCCTTGGCCGCGCGCAGGAGCGCCGCCTCGCCGGGGCTCGCCCCGCCCGGCGCGCGGAGCTCGCCGGCCCGGCCGACCAGGGTCTCGCGCGCCGCCCGCGCCGGGTCGACCTCGGCCGGCCCGACCGCGCCGGGCTGCGGCGGCCTGAGCCGCCGGTCGGGCGGCACGACGAGCGGCTGGCCACGCACCACCTGGAACTCGTCGGGCGCCCGCTTGCGCAGGCCGAACGCCTCCTGCACCGTGCCCTGGCAGCCGGCCAGGACGAACCCGGCCAGGACGAGGCCCACGAGGCCTCGGGACGGCGACCACGGCATCACCGCTCTCCTCCCGCTTGCGAGACCGGGGCGCGCCGCGGCACGAGGCCGTCGAGCAGCAGCAGCCCGGCGCCGATCACGATCGCGCTGTCGGCGACGTTGAACGCCGGCCAATGGTAGCCGGCCCAGTGGAAGTCGAGGAAGTCCACGACCGCCCCGAAGCGTACCCGGTCGATCAGGTTGCCGACCGCCCCGGCGAGCACGAGGACGAGGGCGATCCGCGGCAGGCGCCGCTCCTCGCGCCAGAGCCAGACCGCGAGGAGGGCGGCGATCGCCACCGTCACCGCCACGAGGAGGCCGGGGCGGGCATCGCCGAGGCCGGCGAGGAGCCCGAAACTCACCCCCGGGTTCCACACCAGAACCAGGTTCAAGAAGGGCGTGACGGCGAGCCCGCCGCCCGTGCCGAAGGCTTCGAGCACGGCCTGCTTGCTCGACTGGTCGAGGACCAGGAGGGCCGCGAAGAGGAGGAGCTCGCCGCGGCGGATCAAGCGGCACCCGCCCGGGCCGCGTGGCGCTCGACCACCGCGCTGCAGCGCCGGCACAAGGAATCGGGCGAAGCCAGGACCTCGGGCAGCACCTGCCAGCAGCGGACGCATTTGCCGCCTTGCGCGAGGCGCGGCACGACCGCGACCTCGGGCACGTCCTCGAGGGTGAAGGCGTCCGCGGGTGGCGGGTCGGCGACCACCTCGATCCCGCTCGTGATCGCGAGTTCGGCCAGATCGACCCGGGCGAGCGCCGCCCGGTCCTCGGCGCGCGGCAGGTGCACGATCGGGCAGGCCTGCAAGCTCGCGCCGATCCGCTTCTCCTTGCGCTCGATCTCGAGGGCGCCCGTGATCACCCGGCGGATCGCGCGGATCCGCTCCCAGCGCGCGGCGAGCTCCGGATCCAGCCAGCTCTCGGGCAGCACCGGGAAGCGGCGCAGATGGACGCTCTCGCTCTCGCCCGGGTGGCGGGCGAGCCAGGCCTCCTCGGCGGTGAACACGAGCACCGGGGCGAGCCAGGCGGTGAGGCAATCGAACAGGATGTCGAGCACCGTGCGCGCCGCCCGCCGCCGCGGGCTGTCCGCGGCGTCGCAATAGAGCGCGTCCTTGCGCACGTCGAAATAGAGTGCCGAGAGATCGACCGTGCAGAAGTTGAGGAGCGCTCCGTAGAGCCGGACGTAGTCGTAGTCTTCGTTGCAGTCGACCACGAGCCGGCCGAGTTCGGCGAGCCGGTGCAGGACCCAGCGCTCGAGCTCGGGCATCGCGGCCGGCTCGAGCCGCTCTTCGGGGCGGAAGCCCGCGAGATTGGCCAAGAGGTAGCGCAGCGTGTTGCGCAGCCGGCGATAGCTCTCGCCCAGCCCGTCGAGGATCTCCTTGCCGATCCGGATGTCCTCGGAATAGTCGGCCGAGACGACCCACAGGCGCAGAATGTCGGCACCGTGGGTCTTCATGAGGTCGAGGGGCGAGATGACGTTGCCCTTCGACTTCGACATCTTCTCACCCTTGGCGTCGACCACGAAGCCATGGGTGAGGACGCACTCGTAAGGCGCACGGCCCCGGGTGCCACAAGATTCGAGCAGGCTCGAATGGAACCAGCCCCTGTGCTGGTCCGAGCCCTCGAGATAGAGATCGGCCGGCCAGGAAAGATCGGCCCGGCGTTCGAGCACGATGGCGTGGGTCGAGCCGCTCTCGAACCAGACGTCCAAAATGTCGTCGACCTTCTCGAAGTCTTCCGCGCGGTAGCGCTCGCCCAAAAACGTCTGCGGATCGCGGGTCCACCAGGCATCCGCCCCTTCCTCTTCGAAGGCGCGGGCGATCCGCTCGCACACCTCGGGGTCGCGCAAGGGCTGGCCGGTCCGCTTGTCGACGAACACGGCGATCGGCACGCCCCAGGCGCGCTGGCGCGAGATGCACCAGTCGGGCCGGGTCTCGATCATGCCCTTGAGCCGGTTCTTGCCCTTGGCCGGGACGAAGCGGGTGGCCTCGATCGCGGCCAGGGCCTTGGCGCGCAGCCCGCCCGGCCCGTCCATCGGGATGAACCATTGGTCCGTGGCGCGGAAGATCAGGGGGGCCTTGGAGCGCCAGGAATGCGGGTAGCTGTGGACGAGCGTGCCGCGCGCCAAGAGCGCGCCGCGCGCTGCGAGCGCGGCGATCACGGGCTCGGCCGCCTTGAACACGTGCAGGCCCGTGAAGCCCGGGGCGGCCTCCGTGTAGGTCCCGTCGTCCGCCACGGTGTCCGGCACCTCGAGCCCGTGTTTGCGGCCGAGCTCGAAATCGTCCTCGCCGTGGCTCGGGGCCACGTGGACGAGGCCGGTGCCCTGCTCGGTCGTGACGAAGTCGCCGGGCAGGAGCGGGACCGCGAAGCCGTACGCGCCCTCGAGCCCGGCGAGGGGGTGGCGGCAGATCGTGCCGGCGAGCGCCGCGCCGTCGAACTCGGCGAGGGTGGCGAAGGTCAGGATGCCGGCCGCATCGGCGGTCTCGGCGAGCCGGTCGGCGGCCACCACGAGCCGCTCGCCGCGCCGGGCGAGCGAGCCGTCGCGCACCGTGCCGACCTCGACGAGCCGGTAGGCGATCCGTTCGCCGTAGGCGACCGCCCGGTTGCCGGGGATCGTCCAGGGGGTGGTCGTCCAGATGACGACCGAGGCGCCGGCGAGCTCGCCGAGCGGGCTCTCCGCCACCTCGAAGCGGACCCAGATCGTGGTCGAGGTGTGGTCGTGGTACTCGACCTCCGCCTCGGCGAGGGCGGTCTTTTCGACCACCGACCACATCACCGATTTCTTGCCGCGGTAGAGCTGGCCCGAGAGGAGGAACTTGGCGAGCTCGCGGTAGATCCCGGCCTCGGCGGAAAAGGCCATCGTGGTGTAGGGCTCGCGCCAGTCGCCCGCCACGCCGAGCCTTTGGAACTCGGCGCTCTGCACGGCGATCCAGTGCTCGGCATAAGAGCGGCATTCGGCGCGGAAGTCGACGATCGGTACGGCGTCCTTGTCGCGCCCCTTGCGCCGGTAGTCCTGTTCGACCTGCCACTCGATCGGCAGTCCGTGGCAGTCCCAGCCGGGCACGTAATTGGCATCGAAGCCGAGCATCTGCCGGCTGCGGTTGATCACGTCCTTCAAGATCTTGTTGAGGGCCGTGCCCATGTGGAGGTGGCCGTTGGCGTAGGGCGGCCCGTCGTGCAGGATGAACTTGGGGCGGCCGCGCGCCTGCTCGCGCATCCTCCGCCAGAGGTCGAGGCGCTGCCAGCGCTCGAGCAGCTGCGGCTCGCGCAGCGGCAGGTCCGCCTTCATCGGGAAGTCGGTGCTCGGCAGGAACAGGGTCGCGCGCAGATCACGGCTCATGCGGACGGGCTCTCGATCGGGAGGGTCGTGGCGCCGAGCACCCTTCGGGCGGCGGCGCAGTCGCGGGCGATCTGCTCGACGAGCTCGGCCGGGCTCGCGAAGCGGCGCTCCTCGCGCAGCCGCTCGAGGAAGCGCACGGCGAGCCGCCGGCCGTAGAGCGCGTGCTCGCCGTCGAGCAGATGGACCTCGAGCCGCAGCCCCTCGCCGTCGAACGTGGGCCGCCGGCCGAGATTGGCAACCGCCGGGTGCCAGCGCCCGCCGGGCTCGCCCGCGATCCGCGCGGTCACGGCGTAGACGCCGGCGCCGGGGAGCTGGACCCGGGCCGGCCGCGGCGCGAGGTTGGCGGTCGGGAAGCCGAGCGTGCGGCCGCGGCGATCGCCCGGGCGGACCAGGCCCGCGACCTCGTGCGGGCGGCCGAGCAATCGGGCGGCGCGGTCGACCCGGCCGGCCTCGAGATGGGTGCGCACGGCGGTCGAGGAGCAGCGCTCGCCGTCGATCTCGACCGGCTCGACCGCCTCGACCGCGATCCCGTGCCGGGCGCCGACGCGGGCGAGCGTCGCCACGTCGCCGGCGCGGCGGTGGCCGAAGCGGAAATCGACACCCGTCGCGACCGCTCGAGCGCCGATCCGCATGGCCAGGACCTCGGCCACGAACGCTTCGGGTGCGAGGGCGGCGAGCGCGTGGTCGAAGGGCAGGACGATCAAGAGGTCGGCGCCCAGCTCCCGGATCAGCGCGGCTTTGAGCGCGAAGGGGGTGAGCCGGGCGGGCGCGCTCTCGGGGCTCAAGAGCTCGCGCGGGTGGGGCTCGAAGGTGAGCGCACCCCAGAGCGAGCCCTCGGCCGTGGCACGCCGCCGGGCCGCCTCGAGGACCGCCCGGTGGCCGAGATGGACGCCGTCGAAATTGCCGATCGCGAGCACGGCCCCACGGGCCGCCGCCGGCAGCACCGCGAACCGTCGGACCACGCGCATGGCCGGCCTTCTTCCACGCGCGCCGGGCCCTGTAAAGGCGACGCCGCGAGCCGCGCGGCTCGCCGCCTCACTCGGCTGCCGCCGCCTCCTGCTGCGGCCGGCGCGGCACCATGATCACCGCTTCGCCGACCAGGACGTCCTTCCCGCCGACTTTGCAGACCGTGTCCATCGTCACCCGCCGGCGCTCGAGGTCGACGCTCTTGACGGTCACGATCGCCCGGACCGTTTCGCCGGCCCGCACCGGTGCCAAGAACTTCATGGTCTGGCTCAGATAGACCGCCCCGGGGCCGGGCAGCTTGGTGCCGATCGCGGTCGAGATCAGGCTCGCGGTCAACAGGCCGTGGGCGATCCGCCCCTTGAAGACGGTGCCGCCCGCGAACTCCTCGTTGAGGTGGACGGGGTTGGTGTCGCCCGACACGCCCGCGAACATGAGGATGTCGGCATCCGTGATGGTCTTGCCGAACACGGCACTCATGCCCGGCTGCAAATCCTCGAGGTAGAGCCCGTGCTCCATCGGTCCGACTCCATCGGCCGGCTGCGTTCGGCCCGTCCTTTCTCGCGCCGCAGCATGCGACTGCTGCGGCGCGGGAGCAAGGCCCGAGACGCTACGGGCCCGCGCCGGGGCCGGGGCGAGGTCCGACATGGTCCCTCCGCGAAGGGGCCCGGCACGACACCGGCGCCCTGGCCGATCCTGCCCGGCGATCGTAAAGATCGGGTTGACGACCGCCCTGGAGGAAGGATGGACGCGCTCGAGGCTCTGCTCGGCCGGCGGACCGTGCCGCCGGCGCGGATGACGGGACCGGGACCCGATGCGGCGGCGCTCGAGCGGATGTTCGCCGCCGCCGCGGCCGCTCCCGACCACGGCCGGCTGCGGCCCTGGCGGTTCCTCCTGGTCGAAGGCGAGGCGCGCCGCGCGCTCGGCGAGCTCTTCGCCCGTGGGCTCGCCGAGGACCGGCCCGACCTCGACCCGGCCGAACTCGCCCGCCAGCGCGAGGCGCCCTTGCGGGCGCCCGTGATCGTCCTGGCGGTGGCCGTGCTCGACCCGGATCACCCGAAGATCCCCGAGATCGAGCAGATCGCGGCCGCCGCCGCGGCGATCCAGAACCTCCTGCTCGCGGCGCATGCGCTCGGCTTCGCCGGCAAATGGGCGACCGGCCGGCCGGCCTACAGCGAAGGCGTGCGCCGCCGCCTCGGCCTCGGCCCGAACGAGCGAATCTTGGGCATCCTCTATCTGGGCACGCCCACCGCCGGTGAGCTGCCGCCGGTCGAGCGGGCGATGCCCGCCGACCGGGTGGTGCGATGGACCGGAACCCCCGCCTGAAGACCCGGGCGCGTCGCGTCGGGATCCTCGCGGCGCTCGTGCTCGCCGCCGGCTCGGCCGGCTGCCAGACCACGGCCGAGCTCGAGAAGGCGGCCGCCGAGGCGCGCCGGGCGAGCTGCCTCGAGGCCGGCTTCACCGAGGGCAGCGACGCCTACCGGCTCTGCCTCCTCCTCGAACAGACCCAGGAGCGGATCGTCCGGCTCGAGCGGCGGATCGACTTCTTGGACATGGAGCTGTCGCGGCTCTGGACCTTCGGGGCGCTGCGCCGCTGGCCCTGAGCCGCCGCGTCAAAGGACCGGCAGGAGCCGGCGGAGGATCGCCGCCGAGCTCGCCGCCACGGCGTCGACGAAGGCCGCGAAGTCGAAGCGGGAATCGCGCCCGGCGAGGTCGGAAAGCGCGCGCAGGTCGAGCCAGGGGAGCCCGAAAGCCTCGCAGACCTGGGCGAGTGCGCCGCCTTCCATCTCGATCGCCCGGCCGCCGAGCTCGCGGAACAGCCGCTCGCGGGTGGCCTCGCAATGGAGGTACTGGTCACCCGAGAGGATCGTGCCGTAGACGATCTTGGGCGGCCGGCCGGTACCGCCGGCGCGGGTGGTCAAGGGCGGCAGTTCGAACCCCTCGAGCCGGTCGCGGACCCGCGCCAAGAGCTCGGCCGGAACGGCGTAGCCCAGCCGGTCGGTCGGGTTGAAGAAGGGGACGTGGCCCGCCTGGTAGGTGTGGAGCCGGCCGTCCTCGATCACCCCGGCATCGTGCTGGACGGTGCGATCGGCGACGACCACGTCGCCGATCGACAGCTCCGGGTCGAGGCCGCCCGCCACGCCGCTGAAGACGATCGCCCGCACCCGGAACCGGTCGGCCAGAAGGGTCGCGGTGAGGGCCGTGTTGACCTTGCCGATCCCGGCGCCCACGAGCACGACCTCGTGGCCGTCGAGCCGGCCCTTGTCGAAGCGGGTGTGGGCCAGCTCCTCGCCGCTCGCCTGCTCGAGCGCGCCGCGCAGATGGGCGAGCTCTTGGGGGATGGCGCAGAGGATCCCGATCGTCACCGGCCCGCCTCCGAAGCCGGCGGCGCCGCGGCCGGCCGGCCCGCCCCTTCTGCCGCGTCCGGCGCGCCTTGCCAACAGTTCGGCCGCCGGCAGGGCGGCCGGGCGGCGAGCCGCTCGACCTCGAGCACGAGCTCGCGCAGCTCCTTGACGCCGCGGCAGGCATCGAGCGTGGCGGGCCCGCGGCCCTCGCCGAGTTCCTTGATCCCCCGTCGGATCCGCTCGAGCGGCCGGCCGACCGCGGCCGCGCAGACGAGCTTGGCGAGCAGGATGCAGAAGATGGTGACGAGGGCCGCGCCCATGATGCTGCGGCGGACGACGTCGTCGACCTCGGCGTAGAGGGGTGCCGTGGCGAGCGAGAGGGCGAGCCAGAGGCGCTGCTCGTCGAGCTCGAGCAGGGTCGCGAGGTGGGTCCGCATCACCCCGTCGAGGTCGGGGGCCTCGACCGCGCCGCCGGTCTCGGCGGCCCGCTCGAGCGCCGGGAAGAGGCCGGGGCCGCCGCGCGAGAGGAGCGCGCCGAGCGCCGAGCCCGGCTCGCGGACCAACAGCGTGCCGTCGTCCCGCCAGAGGGTGAGGGCGAGGGCGGGCGAGCCGTGGCACGCGCGCAGTTCGGCGAGCGTGGCGGTGAGATCGACCGTGGCGGCGACCGCCCCGTGGACCGTGCCCGCGCCGTCGCGCAGGGCCGCGGCCACCGGCAGCACCGGCCGGCCGTAGATCAGGCCGGGCAGGGGGCTGCCGATCCGCGGCCGCTCCCATTCGAGGGCGCCCGCGAGATGCTCGCGGTCGGCGAGGTTGAGCCGCAGCGGCGCCGGCCGGCCGGAGCAGACGAGCTCGCCGCGCCGGTCGAGGACGTAGACGTTCGAGTAGCCCGCGAGCTCGGTGAACAGCCGGCCGAGCCGCTCGGTGCAGGCGACCGGCCCGCCCTCGGCCAGCGTCGGGTCGGTCGCGAGGAAGGTCACGAGCTGGCGGCTCTTGGCGAGCGCGCCGCGCAGCTCGTCCGCCGCCCGCACGAGCGTCGTGGCGAGCCCGGCGAGGGCCGCGGCGCGGGTGGCGCGGCGCATCTCGAGGGCGCTGTAGAGGAGCGCCCCGGCGAGCGGCAGGGTCGAGACCAGCGCCAACAGCAGCAGGAGCGTGGCGAGGCTGAGCGGCGGGAAACGGAGCTTCATGGCGGGGCCCCGGCGCGGCGGACGCCGACCCCTTAGCCCGCCGCTTCGGCCTCGTCAAGGATTTTTGTCAGTTCTTAGGCCTAAGAGCCCAACGGCGTCGGGACGCGCCGCCACCGCCGGGGCGCGCCTCAGCTCGTCCCGCCGCGGCCCTCGACCCGCAGCGCCCCCTCCTCGTCCATGCCGAGGTGGTGGGCGATCTCGTGGGTGAGCACGTCCATCACGACCTCCTCGAGCGTGCAGCCGCGCTCGGCCCACTCGACCAGGATCGGCAGCCGGTAGAGGAAGATCATCTCGGGCTCCTCGGGCGGTAGCGCCTGGGCGTGCCGCTCGCCGATCGGCACGGCGCGGTAGAGCCCGGTGAGGTCCAACGGGTCCTCGCACTCGGTCTCGGCGAGCGCCGCCTCGTCCGGCCAGTCCTCGACCCGGATCGGCACCATGCCGACGAGCGCGCGGATCTCGGCCGGCAGCTCGGCCAGGAGCCGCTCGCCGAGGGCCACGAGATCCTCGGCGCTCGGCGCCGCGAGCCGGGCCAGCCGGTCGGTCTTGTCGGTCATCAGCGGGCGGCCATCCGCAGCGCCCCGTCGAGCCGGAGCACGCAGCCGTTGAGCATCGGGTTGCGGGCGATCTCGAGGACCAGCGAAGCATATTCCTCGGGCCGGCCGAAGCGGGCCGGGAAGGGAACGGTCGCGGCCAGGCTCCGCTGCACCGTCTCGGGCATCGAGAGCAGCATCGGCGTGGCGAACAGGCCCGGGGCGATCGCCACGACGCGGATGCCGCGGCCGGCCAGCTCGCGCGCCGCCGGCAGGGTCAAGGAGGCGACGCCGCCCTTCGAGGCGGCGTAGGCCGCTTGGCCGATCTGCCCCTCGAAGGCGGCGACCGAGGCGGTGTTGACGACCACCCCGCGCTCGCCGTCCTCGAGCGGCTCGAGGCCGCCCATCGCGTGCGCCGCGAGGCGCAGCATGTTGAACGTGCCGAGGAGGTTGACCCGGACCACCTGTTCGAAGGCGGAAAGTGGCATCGGCCCGTCGCGGCCGACGATCCGCGCCGCCGGGGCGATCCCGGCGCAATTGACGAGAAGACGCGGCCCGCCGACGGCCTCGGCGATCGCCGGGAACAGACCCTCGGCGGCGGCCGCGTCGGCCACGTCGAGGGCGAAGGCCACGGCACCCGTCCGTTCGGCGACCTCGCGGGCGCGCGCCTCCTCGCGGTCGACCACCGCGACGCGCATGCCGGCCGCGGCGAGGGCGGCGGCGGTCGCGGCTCCGAGCCCCGAGCCGCCGCCGGTGACGATCGCGCCCAGGCCCTCGAGCCGCATCGAAGCTCCTCCCGGAGGGCGCGCCGGCGCGGCTCAGGCGAGCCGGCGCTGGACCTCGTTCACCGCCTTGCGCATCAGCTCCTGGACGAGCTCGCCCTGCAAGCGCTCGGCCAAGAGCTCGCGGGTGGCCCGCACGGCGAGATCGGCGGCGCGGTTGCGGACCTCCTGGACGGCGCGTGCCTCTTCCTGGGCGATCCGCTCGAGCGCCTGTTGGGTGCGCCGCTCGGTGGCGGCCTTCATCTCCTCGCGCATGCGCGCCTCGAGCCGCCGCTGCTCGACGTCGACCCGCTCCAGGATCTCCTGGGCGAGGCTCTCGCCCTCGTGGAGCTGGCGCTGGTACTTGGCGAGCAGCGCCTTGGCCTCCTCGTGCAGCCGCTGGGCCTCGTCGAGCTCGCGGCGGATCCGCTCGGCGCGCGCGTCGAGCGCCCCGAGCACGTGCTCCTGGAACGGCTTGCGCACGAGCACGATCAAGATGACGAGGGCGACCGTGAGCCAGACATATTCCATCAGCGTGCTCCCGCCGAGAGGACCCGGTTCACCGCGGCGCGCGCTTCTTCGGGGCCGACCTCGAGCCCGGCGAGCCGGGCCGCGGCGGCTCGGACCACATCGGCGGCGACCGTCGCCACCTCGCCGAGTGCCGCCTTCTTGGCCGCGGCGATGCGCGCCTCGGCGTCGCGCAGCCGGCGGGCGATGTCGGCGTCGAGTTCGGCCTGGTGGCGGGCGAGTTCGGCGGCGACGCGCTCCTGCGCCTCGCGCAGCCGCTGCTGCGCCCTGGCCTGGGCCTCGGCGAGGATCGAATCGTGCTTCTTGAGCGCCGCTTCGGCATCCGCGCGCAGCCGGGCCGCCCGGTCGAGGTCGGCGCCGATCCGGTCCTGGCGGGTCTCCAAAATGTCGGCGATCCGCGGGATCGCCTTGGTCTTCAACAGCCGATAGAGCAGCGCGAAGGAGACGATCAGCCAGAAGATCTGGCTCGGATAGGTCCGGGCGTCGAGCTGCGGCAGGCCGCCGCCGCCTTCCGCCGCGGCGAGCGCCGCACCGGCGAGCGACAGGGCGATCGGCAGGGCCAGGAGGACGGACCGTGCGAGGCGGGCGTCGAGCCGCGTCATGGCGGGCCTCCGCGAGGGGGCGGCGGGGCGGGTCCGGCCCGCCCCGCCCGGTACTTCAGGTGAACAGGATCAGGAAGGCGATCAGGAGCGCGAAGAGCGCGACCGCCTCGACGAGCGCGAAGCCGATGATCGCGAAGGGGAAGACCCGCTGCTGGACGGACGGGTTGCGGCCGACCGTGGCGATCAGGGTCGAGAAGATGTTGCCGATGCCGATTCCGACACCGAACAGTGCGATCGTCGCCAGGCCGGCGCCGATCATCTTGGCAGCAGCGAGCTCCATGGGTTCCTCTCCGGAAGTGGCGGGCGTTCCTCGCCCGGGGCTACCGCACGGCGCGTCCAGGGCCTGGCGAACCTACGGCCTCAGTGCATGTGGATCGCGTCGTGCAGATAGATGCAGGTGAGCACGGTGAAGATGTAGGCCTGCAAGAAGGCCACCGCGAACTCGAAGCCGGTGAGCGCCACGGTGACCGCGAGCGGCGCGATCGCCGGGACCGCCCAATACGAGAACAGCGTGACGATGAAGCCGGCGAACACCTTCATCATGGTGTGGCCGGCCATCATGTTGCAGAAGAGCCGGACCGACAGGCTGATCGGCCGCACGCAGTAGGACAGGACCTCGATCGGCACGAGCAGCGGCAGCATCACTTTGGGCGCGCCGTGCGGCACGAAGAAGGTCAAGAAGCGCGTGCCGTGCAGGTAGAAGCCGAGGATCGTCACGCCCAAGAAGACGCCGAGCGCGAGCGTGAAGGTGACGATGATGTGCGAGGTGAAGGTGAAGCCGAAGGGCAGGGGCAGCATGCCGAGCATGTTGCCCATCAAGATGAAGAGGAAGAGCGTGAACACGAGCGGGAAGTAGCGCAAGCCTTCCTTGCCGGCATTGTCGCGTACCATGCCGGCCACGAACTCGTAGGCCAGCTCGACGACCGACTGCAGCCGGCCGGGGACGAGGGCGTGCTGGCGCGTGCCGGCGATCAAGAGCCAATAGGCCGTGCCGACCGCGATCAGCATCCACAAGGAGGAGTTGGTGAAGGACAGGTCGAGGCCGCCGATCTGGATCGGCACGAGCGGACGGATCTCGAACTGCTGCAGCGGATCGGCCACCTCTGCCTCGCTCCCTCATTGGCCTAGGCGCCCCCTCGGCCGGGGCCGCCGTCCCGCATCCGCGCCTCGAGGCGTCGCATCCACCGCCAGGCGTTGAGCATCCCGGCGGCCGCCCCGAGCACGAAGCCCACGACGAGGAGGACGGGCGCGGTGCCGAGCCACGAATCGAGGGCCCAGCCCAGGAGGAGCCCGCCGGCCAAGCCGGCGACGAGCTCGATCCCGACCTGCAGCCCGTCGCCCCACCGCGGCCGCGCCTCGCCGTCGCCGGCTCGCTCCAGCGCCGTTTCGGGCCGCCGCAGCTTGGCGAGCCGCGCGTCGAAGTCGTCGAACGCGGGCGGTCGCTCGTCCCCCGCCATCCGTCCTCGGCCCGAGCGTCCGCGCCACCAGCGGCACGGCCGGCGCCGGGCGCGCGGAACCTAGGGAGCCGGTCGGCCGACCGTCAAGCCGGGGCTCCCGCTTGCGGCATCATGCCGTAGCGCGCAGCTCGATCGCCTCGGCGAGCTCCACCGCGACCAGCCTCGAGACGCCGCGTTCGGCCATGGTCACCCCGTAGAGCCGGTCCATCCGGGCCATCGTGAGCGGGTGGTGGGTCACGACGAGGAAGCGCGTGCCGCTCGCCCGGGCGGTCTCCGCCAAGAGCGCGGTGAAGCGGTCGACATTGGCGTCGTCCAAGGGCGCGTCGACCTCGTCGAGCACGCACAAGGGCGCCGGCCGGGCGAGGAAGAAGGCCATGACGAGCGCGAGGCCGGCGAGGCTCTTCTCGCCGCCCGAGAGGAGCGAGACGTGGGTGAGGCGCTTGCCCGGCGGCTGCGCCTCGAGCTCGAGCCCGGCGGTGAGCGGGTCGTCGCTCTCGCTCAGCTGCAGCCGGGCGCGGCCGCCGCCGAAGAGCTGCACGAAGAGCCGCCGGAAATGCCCCTCGACCGCGCCCAGCACGGAAAGGAGCCGCTCGCGGGCCTCGCGGCCGAGGGTGGCGATCGCCCGCTCGAGCCGCTCGCAGGCGGCGCGGATCTCGGCCTCCTCGGCACGGGTGCGGGCGAGCTCGGCCTCGAGCTCGGCGGCCTCCTGCTCGGCGCGGAGATTGACCGGGCCGAGCCGCTCGCGGGCGGCGCCGAGCCGGGCGAGCCGGCGCTCCAATTGCTCGGCGTCGAGCCCGGCGAGCTCGCGACCGGCCTCGGGCGGGGCGAGCTCCTCGGGCGGGCGGCGCAGCCGCTCGACGACCCGGGCGCGAGCCGCGTCGAGCCGGCTCGAAGCGGCCGCCGCTTCGGCCCGGGCGAGGGTCGCCCGCTCGGCCGCAGCGGCGAGCGCGCGCTCGGCGGCGAGCACGGTCTCCTCCACGTCCGCGATCGCCGCGGCCAACCGCTCGGCCTCCTCGAGTGCCGCACGATGCGCCTCGGCGGCGGCCGCCGCCGCCTCCCGCAGCCGGGCCAGCTGTTCGGGCTCCTCCTCCTCGGGGAGCGCGGCCTCGAGCCGGGCGAGCCGCTCGGCGAGCTCGCCTTCCCGCTGGGCGAGGGCCGCGGCCCGTTCGGCGAGCCGGGCCCGCTCGGCCTCGACCGCGGCCTTGCGCGAATCGAGGGCGGACAGCCGGGCACGCTGCTCGCTCGCCGCCCGCTCGGCGGCGATCCGCTCCTCGCGGGCCCGGGCGAGCCGCGCTTCGGCCTCGGCGAGTTCCGCCTCGGCGCGCGCGAGGGCCGGCTCGAGCCGGGCCAGCTCCGCGTCGAGCAGGGCGGCCCGCTCGGCTGCCGCCTGCCGCTCGCGGGCCCGCGCCGCCCGCTCGGCCGCCGCGCGCTCGGCCCGCTGTTCGGCCCGGGCGAGGGCGGCCCGCGCGCTCTCGACCGCCGCCCGGGCGCGGCCGCACCCGGCCCGCTCCCGCTCGACCACCTCGAGCGCCCGCCGGCGGGCCGCCTCCGCCTCCTCGAGCCGGGCGCGTGCCGCCCGCCAGCCGGTCTCGACCGCGGCCTGCGCCTCTTCCGTCGGCGCCCCGGCCTCGCCGAGCGGCGGCTCCGCCTCGGCGTCGAGCGCCGAAAGCCGCTCGCCCACTTCCGCGATCTCGGATGCGAGCCGCGCCCGCTCCGCCTCGAGGCGCGTCCGCTCGAGCTCGGCCCGCGCCCGCTCGGCCCGCGCCTCCTCGAGCTCGCGTTCGGCCCGCTCCGCCTCGCGCCGGGCCGCCGCCGCCCGTTCCGCCGCGGCCCGGGCTTCGCTTCCGAGCCGGGCACGCTCCGCCTCGGCGGCCGCCACCCGGGCTCGTGCCGTCTCGCAGGACCGGCGTGCCGCGAGCCGCTCGCGCTCGACCGTCTCGAGCCGGGCGAGCCGGGCGAGCCGCAGGCTCGCCTCGTCGGCGCCGGGTCGCCGGACGAAGCCGTCCCACCGCCAAAGGCCCCCTTCCGGGCTCACGAGCCGCTGCCCCGGGGCGAGCCTCGGCTGCAGCCGCTCGGCGGTCTCGGCGTCGCACAGGCCGATCTGCGCGAGCCGACGGGCCAGGAGCGCCGGGGCACGCAGTCGCGCGCCGAGCGCCGGCACACCTTCCGGCAGGGGCGGCAGGGCCGGGCCGGCCTCGAGCGCGCGCCAGTGGCGCGCGGCACTCGGATCGGTGCCCGCCAGGAGATCGTCGCCCAAGGCCGCGGCAAGGGCCGCCTCGAGCCCCTCCGCCCCGCCGATCGCCCGGGCGATCGGCTCGGCCGAGCCGAGCTCGGCGAGCAAAGCCTCGAGGGTCGCGGCCTCGGCCTCGACCCGCGCCGCGGCGGTGAGCGCCTCGCCCGAGGCCGCCTGGGCCGCCCGCGCCTCGGCCTCGGCGGCCTCCAGCGCGGCTGCCGCGCGCGCGGCCTCTTCGGCGGTCTCCCGGGCCGTCGCGGCGGCACCCGCCGCGGCCTCCTCGAGCGACGGCAGAGTCGCGGATCCGAGGGTCGAGACGCAGGCGGCGAGCCGATCCTCCACCTCCCGCCGGCGTGCCTCGAGGCCGGCGAGGCTGCGCTCGAGCAGGGTTCGACGCTCGGCCCGCTCGCGCCGGGCCGCTGCCCGTGCCCGCTCGGCCGCCTCCGCCGCGGCCCGCGCGGCGGCGGCCGCCGCCCGCTCCTCGGCCCGCGCGGCGAGGCTTTCGCGGGCCGTTTCGACCGCCGCTTCGGCCGCCGCCAGGCCCTCGGCCGCCGTCCGTTCGCGCGCCTCGGCCGCGGCGAGCTCGCGCGTGGCCCGCTCGAGCGCGGCGCGCGCCGCCTCGACCACGGCCGCCTCGCTCTCCTCCCCGCCCTCGCGCTCGGCCTCCACCCCAAGCCGTTCGGTGAGGCGGGCCCGCTCGGCCCGCAGCGGCTCGATCCCCGCCACCTCGAGCCGGGCCGCGAGGGCGGCCGCGCGTTCGGCGAGCGCCGCTTCCTCGGCGGCGAGGGCTGCGCGCGTGCGCTCCTCCTGCTCGGCCGTGGCGGCCGCCGCGGCTTCCCGCTCGTGGGCGAGCTCCCGGGCCTCCCGCTCGCGCTCGGCCGCCTCCTCGGCGACCCGCGCCTTCTCCGCCCCGAGCCCCGCGAGGTCGGCCTCGGCCTCGGCGCGGCGCCGTGCCCGCTCTTCCCGTTCGGCGCGGGCCCGGGCGGCGCGCGCCTCGGCCGCGACCAGCCGTTCGGCGAGCCGCGCCGCTTCCCCCGCCGCCTGCTCGAGCCTGCCTTGGGCGGCGGCGCGGTCGAGGGCGAGGGCCGCCCGCCGGGCGCGCGCCCGCTCGAGCGTCGCCCGGGCCTCCGCCTCGGCCGCCGCCGCCGCCTCCAGGGCCGCCTCGGCCGCGCGCGCCGCCGCCGCCGCCTCGCCGTGGCGGCGCAACAGGAGCGTCGCCTCGACTGCCCGCAGCTCGGCCGAGATCCGCCGGTAACGCTCGGCCTGCGCGGCCTGGCGGGTGAGCTCTTCGAGCCGGGCGGCGCGGCTCGCCACGAGGTCGCGCACCCGCGCGAGGTTGGCCCGGGTGTGCTCGAGCTTGACCTCGGCTTCCCGCCTCCGCGCCTGCAGCCCGGCGATCCCGGCCGCCTCCTCGAGCAGCCGGCGGCGCTCGTCGGGCCGCGCGTCGACCAGGAGGCCGATCTGGCCTTGGCCCACGATCGAGGCGCCGCGCGCGCCGGCCGAAGCGTCCGCGAGCAGGTGGTGGACGTCGCGCAAGCGGACCTCGCGGCCGCCGATCCGCCAGCTCGAGCCCGCGCCGCGGACGATCCGGCGGACGATTTCGGCCCGCTCGTCGGCGGCGAGGACGAGCGGCCCGTCGACCGGGCCCTGCAGGCCGAGGGCCACCTCGGCCAAATCGAGCGGCGGCCGGCCGGCCGAGCCCGCGAAGATGACGTCGTCCATCTCCGCCCCGCGCAGGCCCTTGGGCGAGCCCTCGCCCATCACCCAGCGCAGCGCGTCGACCAGGTTCGACTTGCCGCAGCCGTTCGGGCCCACGATCCCGGTCAGGCCCGGCGCGATCTCGAGCTCGACGGGGTCGCAGAAGGATTTGAAGCCGCGCAGGCGGAGCCGCGTGAGCTGCACGCGATCGATCAATCGGTCATGGGCCCGGCGGCGCTCATAGCAGCGCGACTTGCGCGCGAGAACCGGCGATCTCCGTCAACGCAGGAGCGGGTCGAGCAGCTTGGCGAACTCCTCGGGGCTCCTGTTGCCGGCGTGCACCTTGCCGCCGATCAGGAAGCTCGGGGTCGAGCGGACGTCGTGCTTCTGCTGCGCCTCGAGCCGCATCCGCAGGACCTCGTCCTCCATGCTCCGGTCGGCGAGGCAGGCGTCGATCTGCGCGTCGGAAAGGCCACCGAGCTTGGCCAGCTGCGCGAGCGCGGCGATCGGATCGCGGGCCGAGGCCCAGCGCGGCTGGCTCTGCAGGAACGCGTCGACGAAGGCGAAGTAGCGCTCCGGCCCGCCGCAGTGGGCCAAGACGTGGGCCTTGAGGGCGACCGCGTCGGTCGGGAAGTCGCGCACCACGAGGCGCACCTTCCCGGTGTCAATGTAGCGCTTCTTGAGCTCGGGCAGGGTCTCGAGGTGGAAGGCCGCACAATGCGGGCAGGTCATCGAGAACCACTCGACCACGACGAGCTTGGCCGACGGATCGCCGAGCGTTCGCTCGGCCACCGCGGCCGCCGCGCCGTGCCGCCCGCCCGCCAGGAGTGCCGCGCCGGTCGCCGCCAAGAGGCCCCGCCTGTCGAGCCGCATCGCTCCGCTCTCCTCGTCTCTCCTCGGCCCCGAGCCTAGCGCGCGCGGGCGAAATCGCCAGGGGTCGCCGCGGCGGGGCGGTCCGGGCGTGGCCGAGCGCGGCGCCGGCCCCGCGGCCGGCTCATCGAGGCCCCCCGGGCCGTCGCCGCTTCCCGCGGCCGCCGATCCCCCCGCGGCTTCCGAGCAAGGTGCGGCCGAGCGCGTGCAGCGCCTCGCGCAGCTCGGTCTCGGCCAGGCCCGCGAGGTGCGCTTCCACGGCCCGCTCGACCTCGGGGTCGACGGCACGCTCCCCGGGCCACCCCGCCTCGATCGGCTGCGTCGCGCTCGCCTCGGGCAGCGGCCGCTGGCGCAGCGCGAGCCGGGCGACCGCCCGCCAGCCCAGATGGCCGTTGATCCGCTCGACGAGCTGCGGGGCCGCGTGCTGCAGCTCGAGCGCGGCGCCGGGCCGGACGGCGAGCTCGAGGGTGGCGCCGCCGCGGCCGGCCGTCCCGCCGCGCAGGGCGATCGGCGTGCAGCGGGCGGCGAGCTCGGGGCCGACGATCGTCGGCCAATCGCCCAGGATGCTCGCTTCGGCGAAGGCCCGTCGGCGCGCCGACGGCGGCAGGAGGGCGCCCAGGAGCCCGCCGACCCGGCAGGCGATCCGCCGCCGTGCCGGCTCGCCCTCTTCGCCGCGCGCCGCGGCACTTTCCCCGCGCTCCGCCAAGCCCTAGCTCTCCCGCCGATCCGCCCGCCCGGAGACCCTAGCGTGCGCCGCCGTCCCCGACCAAGCCCGTGCGCGCTGCCGGAAGGGCCGGCCCGGCTGCGCGCGGCGCTGCTCGGCTGGTGGGACGCCGCCCGCCGCGACCTGCCCTGGCGCGCCCGGCCCGGGGCCCGGCCCGATCCCTGGGCGGTGCTCGTGAGCGAGGTCATGCTCCAGCAGACCACGGCCGCCGCGGTCGCCGGCCGGTTCGCCGCGTTCCTCGCCCGCTTCCCGACCCCCTCGGCGCTCGCCCGGGCCGGCCTCGAGGAGGTCCTGCACGCCTGGCAGGGGCTCGGCTACTACCGCCGCGCGCGCGCCCTCCACGCCTGCGCCCGGGCGATCGAGGCCGGGCACGGCGGGCGGGTGCCGGACGATCCCGAGGCGCTCCTGCGGCTGCCCGGGCTCGGCTCGTACAGCGCCGCGGCGGTCGCGGCGATCGCGTTCGACCGGCCGGTCCTGCCGGTCGACGGCAACGTGGTGCGGGTCGGTTGCCGGCTGCTCGGGCTCGCGCTCGAGCCCGGGCCGGCTCGGAACGTCGTGGCCGAAGCGCTGGCCCCGCTCGCCGCCGGCCCGAAGCCGGCCGATCTGGCGCAGGCCGTGATGGAGCTCGGCGCGTTGGTCTGCCGGCCGCGCGCGCCGGATTGCGCGGCCTGTCCCTGGCGGGCCGCCTGCCGCGCCCGGGCGAGCGGCGAGCCCGAGCGGCTGCCGCTGCGGCCCGTGCCGAAGCCCCGCCCCGAGCAGGCCACGCTCGCCTTCCTGCTGCGCCGCGCGGACGGGGCCGTGCTGCTGCGACGGCGGCCGGAGGGCGGCATCCTGGGCGGGATGATGGAGCTGCCGAGCTCGCCTTGGGGCCCCGAGCGGCCGATCGCGGAGGCTCTCGCCCACGCCCCGGCCGTTGCGGCGTGGGAGCCGGTCGCGGGCGAGGTCCGCCACGTCTTCACCCATCTCGTGCTGCGGGCCCGGCTCGTGCGCGCCCGGCTGCCCGAGCGCGCGTCGCCCGTGCCGGCCGAGGGCCGCTGGTTCGCCCCGGCCGAGCTCGCCCGGGCCGCACTCCCGACCTTGACCCGCAAGCTCCTGCGGCTGGGCGGGCTCGAGCCGCCCCCGCCGGCCGGCCGAGCCGCGCCCTCGGTCGATCCGTGACGACCGCCGGGCGGCGCCCCGGGGCCCGCCGACCTCACCCGGCCGCCTCGCTGCGCTGCGAACCGGAGCCCGCCGGTGCCCGACCGCGCGGCGCCGGCCGAGGGTCGGCGGAGCTCGCGACCAGGCCGGCCGCGCCCCGCCTCAGGCCCGCCAGGCATCGGCGAGGTGAACGGGCCAGCGCCACCTGCCGATCGCCACGAGATCGAAGCGACAGGCGAGCGCTCGGAGCTCCGGCCGGCCCTGGCGGTACGCCTCGGCGGCGCGGACGATCCGCGCCCGCTGCCGCTCGCCCAGCGCCGCGAGCGCCTCGGCGGCGGTGGCCCGCCGCTTGACCTCGACGAACACCAACAGATCGCCCCGCCGGGCGACGATGTCGATCTCGCCACAGGGTGTCGAGAGGCGCCGCTCCAGGATCCGGAAACCCCGGAGCCGAAGGAGCAGGACCGCGAGCCGTTCGGCCCCGCGGCCGCGCCGGTCAGCGCTCGTCCTCGCCATGGCCCAGCTCGCGGAGCCGCCGGTAGAGCTCGGCTGCCGGTCGGCCGGTGGCGGCGGCCACCTGGCGGGCGGCGCGACCCGGCGGCAGGCGGGCCGCGGCCTCGCGCAGGGCCGCGTCGACCGCCTCGGGCGCGACGTCCGCCGCCCGCGCCTCGGGCGGGCCGATCAGCACGACGATCTCGCCGCGCGGCGGCGGCTCGGCGGCGATCGCCGCGGCGAGCTCGCCGAGCCGGCCGCGGCGCAGCTCCTCGTGCAGCTTGGTCAGCTCACGGGCGATCACCACCTCGCGCTCGCCCAGGATCGCCGCCGCATCGGCCAGGAGGGCGGCGAGCCGCGGTCCGCTCTCGAGCAGGACGAGCGTCGCCCGGACCGGCGCGAGCGCGGCGAGCTCGCGCCGTCGCGCGGACGCTCGCGGCGGCAGGAACCCGGCGAACAGGAACCGGTCGGTCGGCAAGCCGGCGATCGACAGGGCGGCGATCGGCGCGCAGGGGCCCGGCACCGCGCGAACCGGGATCCCGGCATCGAGCGCCGCCCGCACGAGCCGGTAGCCCGGGTCGCTGATGGTCGGCGTGCCGGCGTCGCTCACGAGCGCGAGCGCCGCCCCCTCGGCCAGCCGGCGCAACAGCCGCGGCCGCAAGCGCGCGGCGCTGTGGTCGTTGTAGACGAGGAGCGGCCGGTCGATCCCGAGTCGGTGGAGGAGCAGGCCGGTCACCCGGCTGTCCTCGCAGACCACGGCATCGGCGCTCTCGAGCGTGGCGATCGCCCGTCGGCCGAGATCGCCCAGATTGCCGATCGGCGTGGCGACCACGTAGAGCCCGGGCGCGAGCCCCCGCTCGGCGCTCCCCGACGCGGCGCGGCCGGGCGAGGAGTGGACCCGCTCGCCGCTCCCGCGATCCGCTCCGGGGGGTGGTGGGCGGAGCCGCCGGCGACGTGTCGCGCGGCCGGTCCCCTCGGGCTCGCCGGGTGCATGGGCGAGCGCGGCACCGTCCGGAGCGGTCGCGGCTTCACGCACGCCGGCCTCTCCACTAGCCTCGCCCGAGGCGGCCGCGGTCCGGCCGCGCAGCTCGGCCTCGCTCATGACCCCCCGCGCGTGCCGTCTCGACCTCGTGACCGTCGTGCTGCTCCTGCTCGCCGGCTGCGTGCCGGCCAAGCAAACCACGCCCACCGCTCCCCCGCAACCGAGCCGGCCGGCGCCGCCGGTCGTCCAGCCCCTGCCGCCGCCGCGGCCCGTGGGGCCGCTCGCCGCCGGCCTCCTCGTCCCGCTGAGCGGCAAGGACGCCGCACTCGGCCGCGATCTTTTGGACGCCGCCCAGCTCGCCCTCTTCGACCGCCCGGAATCCGACCTTCTGCTCCTGCCGCGCGACGCGGGTGCCACGCCCGACTCCGCGCGTGCCGCCGCCCGCGAGGTGCTCTCGGCCGGCGCCGAGCTGCTCCTCGGCCCGCTGCTTTCGGGTGCCGCGGCCGCGGTCGCGCCGATCGCCCGCGAACGCGGCCGTCTCGTCCTGTCCTTCTCGAACGATGCGAGCATCGCCGCGAGCGATCTCTTCGTGCTCGGCTGGCGCCCGGAGGAGCAGGTCGAGCGTATCCTGCGCCACGCCCTCGACCAGGGCTGGCGGCGGATCGGCATACTGGCCCCCGCCGACGGCTACGGGAGCCGTGCGGTCGAGGCTTGGCAGCGAGCCGTGGCGGGGCTCGGCGAGCCGGCCGCCGAGGCGGTCGGGATCTATCCCGCGAGCGGCGATCCGGCTCCGGCCGTGCGCGCTTTCCTCGATCGGCACGGGCGGGGGGCAGCCGGTGCCGCGCCCCAGCTCGAGGCGATTTTGATCGCCGACGGCGGGCTGCGCCTGCGCCAAGTGGCGGCCCTCCTCGCTTTCTACGACGTCGACCCGGCCACCACCCGGCTTCTCGGCACCCGGCTCTGGGCCGACGATCCGGCGGTCTTGCGCGATCCGGCCCTGCGCGGGGCGCGGATCGCGGCCCCCGATCCGGCTGCCGAAGCCGCCTTCCGCCGACGCTTCGCGGCCGTCTACGGCCGCGAGCCGCAGCCGCTCGCCGTGCTCGGTCACGACGCGGTGGTGGCGGCCGCTGCCGCCGGCCGCGGCTTCCCGCGACCGGATCTCGGCGCGCTGCTCGACCCACGCGGGCACGCGGGCGGGCTCGGCCCGTTCCGCTTGCGGCCCGACGGGCTCGCCGAGCACGCCTTGGCGATCCTCGAATTGACCGGCGAGGGCCTGCGGCTCGTCGAGCCGGCCCCGCTGCGGCTGGCGCTCGCCCTGCCGGGATCCGCTCCGGTGGGGCGCATGGCAACCGAATAGCGATTCCATCTGCATATTATCGACCAAGAGTTTACATCCGACGGCTCGTCGGCTAGATGCGAGCGGAGGCTTCGCGAGCTGCGGACGGGAAGGGCAATGGCCGGCGGCGCGGAGGCATCGTCCGAGGATCGTGCGCCCGGGCTCGAGGAGGCGCCGGCGTCGTTCCGCCCCGAGGCTGCCGTGGTGGCGCTCGACGAGCACCGTCGCGGTACGACGCCCGTGTCCGTGCTGCCGGCCCCGCTCACCCGCCCCGGGCAACCTTGTCGCGTGCTCGTGGTGGCCGCCGACGAGGAGAGCTTCCTCATGGTGCGCGACCTCCTCGCGCGGGCCGAGCCGGCCCTTTACCGCGTCGATTGGGCGGCCACCGGCGAGGCCGCGCTGCGCCGCCTCACCGCGAGCCACTACGACGTGGCGGTGGTCGACGAGGTCCTGCCCGACCGGGAGGGGGCGGACTTCGTCAGGGTCGCGCAGCGGCGCGGCTTCCGCACGCCCGTCGTGCTCTTGAGCGAGGACCTCGACCAGCTCGATCCGACCGCGGTGATCGCTCTCGGGGTGGGCGACGTGATCGCCAAGGAGGAGCTCGAGGTCGGACGGCTCGTGCGCAGCCTGCGCTTCGCGGTCGCCCGCAAGGCGCAGACCGACCGTCTCGACCATCTCGCGCAGTACGACGACCTGACCGGCCTGGCCAACCGCTCGCTCCTGCGCGACCGGTTGGCCCGGGCCCTCGCCGCCGCGCGCCGCCACCGCACGCTCGTGGCGGTCATGATCCTCGACCTCGACGGTTTCAAGGCGGTCAACGACACGCTCGGCCACGCCGCGGGCGATCGCTTGTTGGCGATCGTCGCGGAGCGGTTGCGCGGCCGGGTCCGCGAGAGCGACACGGTGGCGCGGCTCGGCGGCGACGAGTTCGCCCTGGTCATCGAGGATCTGGCGCGGCCCGAGCACGCCGCGACGGTCGCCCGCAAGCTGCTCGACGCGATCGAGCCGCCGATCCGCCTCGATGGCCGGGAAGCGCGGGTCGGGGCGAGCCTCGGCGTGGCGATCTATCCACGCGACGCCGAGGACCCGGCGACCTTGCTGCGCCTGGCCGATGCCGCGATGTACGCGGTGAAGGCCGAAGGTGGGCGCGGCTGCCGCTTCCACGACGCTCGGCTCGACCAGCGGATGCAGCGCGGCGCGATCCTCGAAAGCGATCTGCGCCGGGCGCTCGAGCGGGGCGAGTTCGTACTGCATTTCCAGCCCCAAATGGCACTCGCCGCGGCGCCGATCGGGGTGGCGGCGATCCTCCGCTGGCAGCATCCGGAGCTCGGCCTCGTCGAGGTCGACCGGTTCCGCGCGGTGGCCGAGGAGAGCGGTCTGCTCGAGCCCTTGAGCGACTGGATGGCGAGCGAAGCGAGCGCGCGGTTGCGCGGCTGGCGGGACGCCGGGCTCGGCGAGATCGTCTTGAGCCTGCCCGTGCTCGCCCGCCGGCAGCTCGCCTGGAGCCGGCTCGGTGAACGGGTGGCCGCGAGCTTGCAGGAAGCGGCCCTGCCGCGCTCGGGGGTCGAGCTCGAGATCGACGAGCGGCTGGTGAGCGAGGACGTCCAGGCGGGCGGCACCGGGTTGCGCGGGCTGGTCGAGCACGGTCTGCGGCTCGCGGTCGAGGGCTTCGGCGCCGGCCCGTCCGCCCTCGGGCCGCTGCGCGAGGCCCCGATCCACACCCTCAAGCTCGCACCCGAACTCGTCCGCGGCGTGCCGCAGGACGCGCACCGGACCCGCTTCCTTCGCGCGCTCGTGGGCTTCGCCAAGGAGCTGGGCCTTAGGGTAGTGGCCCAAGGTGTCGAGACCCGTGCCCAGCTCGCCTTGCTCAAGGCCGCGGGCTGCGACGCCGTCCAGGCGGGGACGAGCTGCCCACCCCTGCCGGCCGATGCCTGCGGTGCCTGGCTGCGCGAGGCAGCGGGTCGTTCCCCCCTGGTCTTCTGACCGTCTCCGGCGGGCACGCGGCCGGATCGACCGCACGAGGCGGCGAACGAGATCGGCCGAGCGCGCGGCGATCGGGGCGAGCCTCGCGCGGAGGAACCCCTCCGCGAGCGAGCACAGGGCGGCGAGCTGGCCCACGACCCGCGAACCGGCCGGCGAACTCGACCGCACCATGGCACCCGCCCCCCTCACGGCTCGCTCGCGGCCCGGCCGGTCGCCCGGTCGTGGCCGGTCCGTTCCGCGGCGAAGAGCGCCCGATCGGCGCGCTGCGCGATCGGCTCGCCGGCTTGCAGCTCGCCGGGCCCGGGCCGAGGCGTGATCCGACCGGCGCTCGCCCCTTTGCGGGCGGGCAGCTGTCGGAGGGCGCGCCTCACGCCCAGCTCGTCGGCGCGCTCGAGCCCGGTCGCGAGCGGTGTGTCGGCGAGAGGGACGGCCAACCCCTCGCCGCCGTAGCGGGCGACCGGATCGCGGCCCTCGAAGGGATCGCGCGAGGGCCCGGCCGCGTGCTTCGACAGGCGGTCGCCCTTTCGCCGGCCGGAGCGATCGTCGGACGCCTCGACCCGGTCGGTGTCGGCCGTGATCGAGGTGACCGGACGGCGCTCCGCGGCCGCTTCGGCGGCGAGCTCGGCGAGCGCTGGCGCGAAACGCCGGCGCTCGGCGGGCCCGATCGGGGCGTCGGCCGAGGCGGCCTGCTCGGCGGCCTGCGACGGAGGGCGCGGCGCGCCGATCGCGGCGGCGCGGCAGGCGAGCCCGTCTCGGTGCCGCGGTGCGCGCTCCTGCATCTGCCCGGTCACGTCGGCGATCCCGCCGAGCAGCTCGGCGAGCCGGGCGAGCCGGCGCGGCGGGGCCACGAGCGGGCGGACCGGGTGAGAGGTGCCGCCGCACCGCCGGCCCGCCTCGGCGAGCTCGCGCTGCCAACTCGAGGCGAGCTGCTCGCGCCGGCAGCCGTGCTCGACCGGGGCGGAAGCCGCTGCCCGATCGAAGAACCGCCTCCGAAACCACTGCGGCTGGACCACGTCCGGACTCCCACGGTGCCCTCGCGTTCGGCGAGCGCGGCGCTCGGCGCAGGACCCCGGCGGCCGGATGCGCCGAGCCCATCCGACGACGCTCCGGGGCGGCCGGGACCGCCCGCGTCTCGAGCCGGGCGACGGTCGAGAGGGCGAGCGCTCGCGCTGCGTTCGACGCGCTCGGCTCGCCGCACCGCGGGCCGGTCTCTCGGGCCGGCAGCGCCGCTCGTAACGGGCGAAGGTTAACGGACGGTTGACCTCGCGCCGCCCGCCGCGGACATTTCTTCTCGACTTGGAAGTGTGGCTCCGGCGCACCGGCTCCGGCGCGGAGGTGAACGCGACTTTGCTGAACGTCCTGATCGGCGGTGCCGCGGCCTACGGGCTCACGGTGGGTGCCCTCTACCTCCTGCAGGAGACCCTGCTTTTTCCGAGGGGCGCGACGTCCGTACCCGTCTACGGCCTGCCAGAGCGGGCCGAGCGGGTCGAGCTCCTTTCGGCGGAGGGCGACCGGCTGGTGGGCGCGTTGGCCCCGGCGCGCGAGCTCTCGCGCGGTCTTTTGCTGGGTTTCGGCGGCAACGCCTGGAACGCCGACGAGCTGCTCGTGTTCCTCGCCCGCCGCGTGCCCGATCACGACGTGGTCGTCTTCCACTATCGGGGTTACCCGCCGAGCGGCGGGCGGCCGAGCGAGGCGGCACTCTACGCCGATGCGCTCCGGGTCCACGACTGGGCGGTGCGCCGGCTCGCCCCTCGGCGGGTCGTGGCGTTCGGCGCGAGCCTCGGCTCGGCGGTCGCCGCCCATCTCGCCGCGCGCCGGCCGCTCGACGGCTTGGTCCTCGTGACCCCGTTCGACTCGATCGAGGCGATCGCCGCCGAACGCTATTTTTGGCTGCCGGTGCGGGCCCTTCTCCGCCATCCTTTCCGTGCCGCCGAGCAGCTGCGCGGCCGCGACGTCCCGGCCGCGGTGATCCTCGCCGAGAACGACCGGGTCGTGCCGCGTGCCCGCAGCGAGGCGTTGATCGAGGCGCTCGTCCGGCCGGTGCTGGTGGCCACCGTGCCCGGGGCCGGCCACAACGCGATCTACGACCGCGAGGAGTTCGATCGGCTGCTCGCCGAAGCGCTCCGGGCGGTCGAGACGGTCGGACCGCGCCGGCTGCGCGACCCCGCAGCGCGGCACGGCTCGGCCGTCGATCCGGTAGGGGGTCACGGCGCGCGCCCGCTCACCGCCCGGTGAGCGCGAGTGCCCGCTCGCCGGCCGCGGCCGGGCTCGTGGGCTCGTCCTGCGCCGCCCGCTCGAGCTTGGCGAGCTCGACCTCCACCCGCAGGGCGATCGCGTCGAGGACCGCCTGCAGCCGCGGATGGTCGGGGGTCGCCTCGAGCTCGGCCAGGGCCCGCCTGAGCTCTTGGAGTCGGGCCTCGGGGATCGCGCCGTCGAGCAGGCCCCGGTGCAGGGCGGCGAGCCCGTCGAGCAGCCGCTCGCCCTGGCGGGCCGCCCGCCGGCGTCGCTCGCCCGGCTCCTCGACCCGCTGCAGGACCAAGAGGGCGTCGAGCCCGACCAGGGGGGCGATCGGGCCGCCGGCCAGCGGGGCCCTGGCCGAGGGTCCGTCGGCCGCCGGTCGCGCCGCAGCGGGATCGACCCAGCCGCGGCCGGCCACCCTTGTGGCGGTCGCTCGAGCCCGTTCGGTTCGCGGACCTTGGCCGACCTTGGCGACGAGCATGGCTGCGGTCTCCTCGGGCGCGGCGCCCGCCGGCATCATGCAGCCCTCTGGTTAACGAAGGGTTGACGCCGCGGGCTGCTCGGCAGGTCGTGCCCGGGGTCGGCAGAACTTGCCGGGTGTGGACCCGCTGCCGCCCGCTCCGGCCGGCTCCCGACCGGGCCCCGGGCGCTGGCACGCGACTTGCCAATCCGTGGCGGGGGCGTCGCCGCGGGCGAGGGCCTCCGGGATCGACGACGGGAGAACCCGGTGGACGCGATGGTCGAGACGGGCGTGCGTCGCAGGGGTGGCGAGCGGCCGCTCGCCGTGGTCGGCGCGCTCTTGGCCGGGGCGATCCTCGCGCTGGTCGCGGTACCCGCCCAGGCCGCTTCGCGGATCAAGGATCTCGCCGATTTCGAGGGCGTGCGGTCGAACGTGCTGATCGGCTACGGCCTCGTGGTCGGGCTGAACGGCACGGGCGATTCGTTGCGCAACGCGGTCTTCACCCAGGAAAGCCTCGTGGCGATGCTCGAGCGGCTCGGGGTGGCGACCCGCGGGGTCAACCTCAACACCAAGAACGTGGCGGCGGTGATGGTGACCGCCACGCTGCCGGCCTTCGCCCGGCAGGGCAGCCGGATCGACGCCACGGTGTCCGCCATGGGCGATGCCAAGTCGCTGCTCGGCGGCACGCTCCTCGCCACGCCGCTGCTCGGTGCCGACGGCGAGGTCTACGCGGTGGCGCAAGGTGCCCTCGCGATCGGCGGCTTCGAGGCCAAGGGCCAAGCCCAATCGGTCACCCGCGGGGTGCCGACCGCGGCGCGCCTGCCGGCCGGTGCCGTGGTCGAGCGCGAGGTGCCCTTCGCCCTCGATTCCCTGCCCGAGCTCCGCTTGGCGCTGCGCAACCCGGACTTCACCACCGCCCAGCGGATGGCCGCGGCGATCAACGCGCGGATCGCCGGGGCGCCCGCGCGCGCGCTCGACTCGACGACCGTGAGGCTGGCCGTCCCGGCGGCTTATCGGGGCCGCACGGCGGCCCTCTTGAGCGAGATCGAGCAGCTCCCGGTCGAGCCCGACAACCCGGCCCGGATCGTCATCGACGAACGTTCGGGGATCATCGTGATCGGCGACAAGGTGCGGATCAGCCGGGTCGCGGTCGCCCAGGGGAACCTCACGGTGCGGATCACCGAGACCCCGCAGGTCTCCCAGCCCAACCCGCTGGCCGGCGGCGAGACGGTGGTGGTGCCGCGGACCAACGTCGAGGTCGACACCGAGCCCGAGCGCAAGCTCGTCGTGCTCGAGACCGGGGCGACCCTCGACGCGCTGGTCGACGGGCTCAACGCGCTCGGGGTCGGGCCGCGCGACATGATCGCGATCATCCAGGCCATCAAGGCGGCCGGTGCGCTGCAGGCCGAAATCGAGGTGATGTGATGGACGCTCGCGTGACACCCCTCGCGGCTCGAGCCGCCCCGGCCGGGCGGGCCGATCCGGCCGGCCGGCTGCAGGAGGCCGCGGTCGAGTTCGAGGCCGTGTTCCTCTCCCAGATGCTGCGCGGCATGAGCGGCGGGCTCGGCGCCGACGGGCCGTTCGGCAAGGAGCCGTTCGGCAGCCTGCTGATCGACGAATATGCCCGGCTGATCGCGAGGAGCGGTGGTGTGGGCATCGCGTCGGTCGTGCAGCGCGAACTCCTGCGCCTGCAGGAGGTGCAGCCGTGAGCGGCCTCGAGCGGATCGCCGTCTTGCTCACCTTGATCGAGCGGCTGTGCGAGGTGATGGCCCGGGAGGGCGAGTGCGTGCACCGTATGGCGGTCGAGCGGCTCGCCGAGCTCCGAGAGGAGAAGCGGGCCTTGGCCCAGGCCTACGAGAAGGAGCTCGCAGCACTGCGCCGCGAGCCGGCGGCGGTGGCCGCCCTGCCGCTCGAGGCGCGCCGCCAGCTCGAGGAGGGCATGCGCCGGCTGCAGGCCGCGTCCCGGCGCAACGCCGACCTGCTCGCGGCCGCCAAGACGGTGACGGAGCGGCTCTTGCGGCGGGTCACGGAAGCGCTCGCCGTGGAGCTGCCGGGCGCCGGCCCGGCCGCCGGTCGGACCGGCCGGGTCGTCGCCGTGAGTTTCGACCGCAGCGTCTGAGGAGCCGACGATGACGCTCGCCGCCACCCTCCGCACGGCCGTCACCGGCCTCGCGACGGCCCAACAGGCCCTCGCGGTCACCGCCCACAACGTCGCCAATGCCGGCACCGAGGGCTACGCCCGGAAGGTCCACGCCCAGGAGGCGATGGTCCTCGACGGCCGCGGCGCCGGGGCCCGCGCCCTCGACCCGCATCGGGTGATCGACGAGTTCCTCATGGCGGAGTTGCGCGTGCAAAGCGCCCGGCTCGGCCGCAGCGCGGCCGTGGAGGACCTGCTGGGCCGCGCCCAGAGCGAGGTCTTCGGCGGCCCGGGCGAGACCGGCCGCGGCATCCACGACCGGCTCGCGGCTCTGGCTTCGGCCGCCGAGGCGCTCGCCAACGATCCGAGCAAGGCCGCCCAGCGCGCCCAATTCCTCGGCGCCGCGCAGGAAGTCGCCACCGCGCTCGCCCGCGCCGGCGAGCAGGTCCAGGCGCTGCGCGGCGAGGCCGACCGGCGGATCGACCAGCTGGTCGACGCGATCAACGCCGACCTCGCCGCACTCGAACGGGTCAACGAGGAGATGGCTCGGGGCGGGCCGCGTGCCGAGCTCGAGGACCGGCGCGACCGGCTCCTGGCCTCGCTCGCCCGGCGCCTCGACATCTCCACCTATCGGCTCGAGGACGGCCGGGTGGCGGTCCATCTGCGCGGCGGCGAGCCGCTGCTCGAGGGGAGCCGGCGGGTGCTGGTCTACGATCCGGCCCCGGTGGTCTCGAACGCCACGCTGTTCGGCCCGATCGCGCTCTACGCCGCCCGCGACATCGACCCCGCCACCGGCGAGCCGGTCCCCGGGGCCACGGGAAGGGTCCTGGTGACCGCCGGGTTGCGGGCCGAGTTGCCGCCGGAGCTCGAGACCGGCACGCCGGCCGACGAGGCGCTGATCGTCCGTTCGCCGCTGCGCGAGGGGGAGCTGCAGGGTCTACTGGAGGCGCGCGACCGCCTCCTGCCGGAGCTCGCCGACCAGCTCGACGAGCTCGCCCGGATCACCCGCTTCGCGCTGGATGCCGCGCACAACGCCGCGGTCGCCTGGCCGCCGCCCGAGAGCCTCACGGGCTCGCGCCCGGAGGACGGCACCTTCGACGCCTCGGCCCGCTCCGGCACCGCCTGGCTCGCGGTGATCGACCGGGCGAGCGGTGCCACGTTGCACACCGTGGCGATCGACCTCACCCTCGATCTCGCCACCCTCGTGGGCCAGCTCGACGCCGACCTCACGGGCCACGGCGATGCCGCCCTCGACGGCGAGGGCCGGCTCGTGATCGGCCTCGCTGCCGGCAAGGGCATCGCGCTTGCCGACGGCGACGGCCGGATCACCGTGACCGATGCCGCCGGGCGCAGCTGGGACTACGGCTTCGCCCATTATTTCGGCCTCGCCGACCTGTTCACCGTGGACCCCCGGCGGCCGACCGCGCTCACGCTCCGGGCCGACCTCGCCCGGAATCCCTCGCTCCTGGCGACCGCCCGGCTCGACGTCGATCCCGGGCCGCCGCCCGTGGCCACGCTCGGCGGGCCGGGCGACCAGCGCGGTGCGCAGGGCCTGGCAGCAGCCTTCGCCCGCAGCGTGCCGACCGTGCCGCGCGGTGCGCTCGACCGACAGGCCTCGACGATCGGCGCCTACGTCGCCGACCTCGTGGGTGCGGTGGCGGCCGGCGCCGCCCGCGCGTCCGGCGCGGCCGAGGCCGATCGGACGATGGTCGAGGCGCTCGAGACCCGGGCTGCCCAGGTCTCCGGGGTGAACATGGACGAGGAGCTCGCCCGCCTCGTCCTCTACCAGCAGGCCTATTCGGTCGCGGCGCGGATCGTCCGGATCACCGACGAGCTGTTCGACGAGCTCTTGAGCATCGGTCGCTGAGGGAGACGGCCATGACGACCCGCATCGGTGACCTCGGCCACGGCAACCTTTTGACCGGCTACCTCCAGCGCACGCAGGCGCGGGTCCGCGACGCCCAGCTCGACATCGCGAGTGGCGTGCGGGCGCAGCGCTGGGAGGAGATCGCCGACCGCGCCGCGCTTCTGGTTGCGAGCCGCGAGCAGCGACAGCTCACCGACCGGTTCGCGGCCGAGACCGAGAAGGTCCAGGGCCGGCTCTCGGCCGCCGATGCGGCGCTCGCCGGGATCGGTGAGCTCGCCGAGCGGTTCCGCACCCTGCTCGTGGCCCGGCTCGGCGAGCCCGGGCCCAGCACGATCCCGCTCGATGCCGAGGTCGAGCAGATGGCCGACCAGCTCGCCGGGCTCTTGAACCGCCGGGTCGACGGCCGCTATGTGTTCGCCGGCAGCCGGATCGAGACGGCCCCGGTCGAACTGCCGGATCCGCTGCCGACCACGGTCGACCCGACCCTCTATTACCGGGGCGACGCCCTCGCGCCGACCGTTCGGGCCGAGCCGGGGGTCGAGATCGCCTATGCGACGACCGCGGCCGCCGAGCCCTTCGCCCAGCTGTTCGCCGCCCTCGGCCAGGCGCGCGAGGCGCATCTGGCGGGCGACCGCGCCGGGCTCGAACAGGCCCTCGGCCTCGCCACCCGGGCCCTCGAGGGTGTGGCCGAAGAGCGCAGTCGGCTCGGTGTCGCCGGCGCCCGGCTCGAGAGCATCCTCGACGGCCACCGCGGTGCGTTGCTCTATCTCGACGAGATGATCGGCTCGATCGCCGACACCGACCTGGCCGAGGCCGCCGCCCGGCTGGCGCGTGACCAGGCGACGCTCGAGGCCAGCTACCTCGTCGTGGCGCGGCTCGCCCAGCTGAGCCTCGCCGATTACCTGCGCTGAGCCCGCGCGCGGCGGCCCGCAGCGTTAACCGATCGTCGACCTTTGCGCGCTAGTGTTCACGCCCGTGATGCGGTGCAGGAGACCGGTGATGGACCTTTCGCCTTCGATGCCCGGCGCGACCGCCGGCGAGCCGCCGCCGATCCGGCCGGAGACGGCGGGCCCGGCGGCCTCGCCGTCGCCCCCTCCGCCGACCGCCGGCGAGCCCGCGGACGCTGCACCGGCCGTGGCGGCCGGGAACCCCGAGGCGTTCGGCCCGCTGACCCTGCCGGCCGGCCTGCCCGGCTTTCCCGACGCGCGGGCCTTCCGCCTGCGCCGCCTGCCGGGTGCCGCCGGCTTCGCCTTGCTCGAGGCCGAGGAGCCGGACGGGCCGCGCTTCGTGGTGCTCGAGGTGGGCGAGCCCGAGGCGGTGTTCGGCCCGGCGGCGACCGCCGAAGCGGCGCAGGCTCTCGGGATCGGGCGCGCCGACCTGCTCTTGCTCGCGATCGTCACGCTGTCCGACGGGCCGGGCGGCCGGCGGGCGTTCGTCAATCTGCGGGCACCCGTCGCGGTCGACCGGGTCGGCCGCACCGCCCGCCAGCTCGTGCTCGCCGACCCCCGCTTGCCGCTCCGCCACCCGCTCGAGCCGCGCGCCGCCGCCTGAGCCGCGGCCGCGCTCGTCCGGGCTCCCCCGGGCGCCGCCCGTGCTCCGACCGCATCGGCACGAGCCGACGACGGGCGCGGTCGGGCGGCCGCTGCCGCGGAGCGGCTCTCGGAGGCGAGACGGCGCGGCTGCGGCCTGCTAGGGAGCGGGCCATGCCCGCCGCCATCCCGGGCCGCCGCGAACGGCCCCGCCTCTGGCTCCTGCTCGGCGACAAGGCCGGCGACAATGCCCAGGTGCTCGAGCTCGCCCGGGCGTCGGGCGAGCCCTGGGCCGTCAAGCGGCTCGTGCCGAAGCCGCAATGGGTGCTCGGCAAGCCGCGCTTCCGGCCGACGCTCGATCATCTCGACCCGGCCCGCTCCGACCCGCTCGAGCCGCCCTGGCCCGAGCTCGTCTTGACGATCGGCCGACGGCCCTCGATGGCCGCCCTCTGGCTCGCCGAGCGGAGCGGTGGGCGGACCCGGCTCGTGATCGTCGGCCGGCCGAAGCGCTGGCCGGAACGCTTCGCCTTGATCGTCGCCCCGGCGCAGTATGCGGTGCCGGAGGCGGCCAACGTCGTGCGCCTCGAGCTCCCGCTCCTGCGCCCCGATCCGGCCCGCTTGGCCGCCGCCGCGGCCGCCTGGCGGGAGCGGTTCGCCGATCTGCCGCGCCCGGTTACCGCCGTGCTCGTGGGCGGCGAGACCAAGCCCCTCCGTTTCGATGCCGCGGTCGCCCGTGCGCTCGCCGCGCAGCTTTCGGAATTGCGCGCGCGGGAGGGTGGGACGCTCTGGGTGACGACCAGCCGGCGGACCGGGGAATCGGTGGCCGAGGCGTTGGCCGCCGCCCTGCCCGCCGGGACCTTGCTGTACCGTTGGCGTGCGGGCGAGCCCCCCGAGGCCAACCCCTACCTCGCGCTTTTGGCCCTCGCCGATCGCTTCGTCGTGACCGGCGACAGCGCCTCCATGCTGGTCGAGGTGGCACGGCTCGGCAAACCGCTCGCGATCGCGGCCTTGCCGGTGCGCGGCGATCCGGCGACCCGTGCGCGCCTCGCCCTTTCCCGCGCGCTCGCCCCGCAAGGGCCGCTCGGCGGGCTCGGCGACCGGCTGCGCGCCCGGGGACTGTTGGGGTTCCCGCGCGACCTCGAGCGGCTGCACCGCTGGTTGATCGCCGAGGGCCGGGCGGTCCGGCTGGGCGAGCCCTTCCCACCGCCCGGACCGCCGCCCGCGGACGAGCTCGACCGGGCGGTCGCCCGGCTGCGCGCGCTCCTCGACGGGACGGCCGCAGCGCCCGCGGCCGCGCCCTGATCGGCGGCTGCCGCCGTCGCTTCAGGGCCGGGTGGCGGCGCCGCTCTCGCGCTGGCGTGGGATCGGCAGATATTCGACCCCGCCTCCTTGGCGGCGGACCGGCTGCGGGTAGAGCGTCATGAGCTCCAGGACCTCGCTCGGCATCTCGGTCGAGACCGGCAGCCCGAGCGCTTTGGCTTCTTCGGCCGAGATCGGGTAATCGTGGGTCCAGGTTCCGGTCGCGAGCTTGGCCGCGACTTCGCGGGCGCGCGCCTCCCCCATTCGGTCCCGCAACAAGGCCGTGGCCGCGGCCTCGACCTGGGCGATCGCCTTGCGGCCGACATCGGCCAGGACGAGCGTCTGGTCGTCGACTTCGGCCAAGGGCTTGGACTCGGCCACCTTGACGATCGAGGCGGCCGGCATACCGCCGAGCTGCGGGTCGATCGGCCCGAGCACCGAATGCCGGCACATGACGATCTCGTCGGCGGCGAGCGCGATCAGGGTCCCGCCCGACATGGCGTAGTGCGGGACGAAGACCGTGACCTTGCCCTCGTGCGCCTCGATCGCCCGGGCGATCTGGAGTGCTGCGAGCACGAGCCCGCCCGGGGTGTGCAGGACGATGTCGAGCGGCAGCTTCGGGTCGGTGAGCTGGATCGCCCGCAGCACCTCTTCGGAATCGTTCACGTCGATGTAGCGCAGCAAGGGAAAGCCCAAGAGGCTCATGGTCTCCTGGCGGTGGACGAGGAGGATCACCCGCGAGCCGCGCTTCTCCTCGATCTGGGCGATCTTGCGGGTGCGCATCGCCTCGAGCCAGCGCCGTTGCAGCACGGGCTGCAGGGCCGAGACCATGAAGAACAGCCAGAACAAATCCATCAGCCCCACGGCCCGATCCCTCCGCTGCGCCGCCCGTCGGGTGAAAAGCCGAACACGCCTTCGTCGGCATAGTACGGCCGATAGCGCCGGCGCGGCCGCCGCATGGCCGGCGCCAACAGCCAGCCGGCCACGAAGCCGCCGATGTGCGCCCACCAGGCGACCCCGCCCGCGTCCCCGGCCTCGCCGAGGGCGAGCAGCCCCGGGACGATCTGGGTCGCGAACCAGAAGGCCGCGAAGACGATCGCCGGCACCTCGACGAAGAAGGGCAAAAAGAGGATCGGCACCACGAGCACGAGCCGGGCGTGCGGGAACATCCGCGCATAGGCGCCGATCACCCCGGCGATCGCCCCGGACGCCCCGACCGCCGGCACCGTCGAGCCGGCATTGACGAGCGCGTGGGCGAGCCCGGCTGCGAGCCCGCAGGCGAGATAGAAGCCGAGATACCGGCCGACACCCAGCCGGTCCTCGACCGCCGGGCCGAAGACGAACAGCGTCCACATGTTGGTGAGCAGGTGGAAGAAGCCGCCGTGCAGCCACATGTGGGTGAAGAACACGCGCCAGTCGGCGAGGTCCGGCGGATCGCGCAGCGCGAGGGGGCCGAAAAAGCGCGCCGGGACGAGCCCGTGGGCGAACAGGAAGCGCTCGAAAGCCCGCGGCGGCAGGCCGGCTTCGGCGAGGTAGACGAGCACACAGAGGCCGATCACCGTCCAGGTGACGAGCGGGGGGTAGCGGGTCGCCACACCGTCCCGGACGGGCAGCAAAACGGGTCTCCTCGATCGGCCGACCGGGCGTCCCTAGCAGCCGCGCCGCCGCCCGAAAAGCGCGGCTACTCGGCGGCGGCCGGCTGTCCGGCCCAGGCGGCGGGCGCAGCCGGCGCCGGCCGCCCGCCCGGGGCCGGGCGGATCCCGAGCACGAGGCTCGCGAGCGCCGGCAGGAACAGGAGGGTCACGAGCGTGCCGACCGCCGTGCCGCCGATCAGCACGACCGCGAGCGGCCCCCAGAAGGTGTCGAAGGCGAGCGGCACGAAAGCCAGGGCGGCGGCCAGCGCGGTGAGCAGCACGGGCCGGGTCCGTCGCACGGTGGCCTCGACGAGCGCGGTCTCGGGGGCCATGCCGTGGGCCCGGTTGTCTTCGAGCTGCTGGACCAGGATCAGCGTGTTGCGGATCAGGATCCCCGACAAGCCGATCAGCCCCAAGAGCGCCACGAAGCCGAAGGGCAGGCCCGTGGCGAGGAGACCGGCGGTGGCGCCGATCACCCCGAGCGGGGCGGTCGCCATGACCAGCAAGAGCCCCTTGAACCGGCGCAGCTGCATCATGACCGCGGTGAGCAGCAAGAGCAGCATGATCGGCTGGACCCGCTGGATCGAGGCGTCACCGCGGGCCGATTGTTCGAGAGTGCCGGCCATCTCGAGGCGGTAGCCCGCGGGCAAGCGTGCCCGCAGGCCTTCGAGCTCGGCCCACACCGCCCGCTCGACGTCCGGCGCCTGGGCGCCCACCGGATCCGCCTGGATCCGGATGAAGGGCGCGCGGTCGAGCCGCTTGATCACCGGCTCGCCGAACCGCGGCACGAGCTCGCCGAGCTGGGAGAGGGGGACCGTCCGGCCGCCGGGTAGCGGGACGAGGAGATCCTCGAGCGCGCGCCGCTCGCTCGGATCGGCGCGCAGCACGATCGGCACGCTGCGCGTGCCCACCCGGGCCTGCGAGACGACACGTCCGCCGAGCGCGAGCTCGAGGCGCCGGGCTATGTCGAGCGGGCCCAGGCCGAGCGCGCGCAAGCGCTCCTCGTCGGCCTCGAAAGCGAGCTCGAGGCCGCGCTCCCCCCAATCGAGGTGCGGGTCGGCGAGGTCCGGGCGGCGGGCCATGACCGCGCGGACCTCTTCGGCGAGCGCGCGCAGGACCTGCGGGTCGGGTCCCACCACGCGGAACGCCACGGGCCAGGGCACGGGCGGCCCGTAAAGCAGTTCGGTCGGCCGGATCCGCGCTTCCGGGAAAGCCCCCTCGGCGATCTTCTGCCGAACGTGGCCGATGACCGCGTCGCGTTCCGCAGCACTGCCGGTGATCGCCACGATCTTGGCGAAGGCCGGATCGGGAAGCTCGGGGTCGAGGGCCAGGAAGAAGCGCGGTGCGCCGGCGCCCACGAAGGTCGCGAAGCTGCGCACCTCGGGCCGCTCGGCCACGAGGGCTTCGACCCGCCGGGCGACGGCCTCGGTCGCGGCGATCGAGGAGCCGGGCGGGAGCTGGATGCCGATCAGGACCTCGGGCCGGTCGGAAGTCGGGAAGAACTGCTTCGGCACGAGGATCGCGAGGCCGGCGATGCCGAGCCCGAGCGTTGCGAGCGTCGCCACCACCACGGCCGCCCGGTTCGCCAGGCAGCCTCGCACGAGCGCGCGCCAGAGCCGGTAGAGCCGGGTGTCGTAGGGATCGTGCGGCGCCGCTCCCGCTTCGCTCGGGGCGCGCAAGAGAAGCGTGCCGAGCACCGGGCTGAAGACGACCGCCACCACCCACGAGACGAGCAGCGCGATCGCCACGACCCAGAAGATGTTGCCGGCATATTCGCCGACCCCGGAGCGGGCGAAGCCGATCGGCACGAAGCCGATGGCGGTCGCGAGCGTGCCCCAGAACATGGGCGCTGCGGTGACCGTCCAGGCATGGGCCGCGGCACGCGCCCGATCGAAGCCCTCCTCGAGCTTCACGAGCATCATCTCGATGGCGATGATCGCATCGTCGACCAAGAGCCCGAGGGCGATGATCAAGGCCCCCAAGGTGATCCGATCGAGATTCATCCCGAGGGCGAGCATGATCACGAAGGTCGCGCCGAGCGTGATCGGCACCGCGATCCCGACGACCAGGCCGGAGCGCAATCCGATCGCGGCGAAGCTCACGAGCATGACGACCGCAACCGCGATCGCGAACTTCGTCTCGAAGAGCGAGACCGCGCGGTCGATCGCCTCCGCCTGGTCGGTGACCCGCTCGAGGGCGAAGCCGGCCGGGAAATCGCGCTCGGCCTCGGCGAGGAAGGCGCGGATCCGCTGGCCGAGGGCGAGGCCGTTCTCGCCTCGGGCCATGACCACCCCCAAGAGCACGGCATCCGCGCCGCGCACCCGCACGAGCCAGCTCGGCGGGTCCTCGACGCCGCGGCGGATCGTTGCGAGCTCGCCCAAGGGCACGACCCGCCCGCCGACCGGCACGGGCACGCGCGCGAGGCTCTCCGGGTCGAGCCGGGCGCCGCTCGCTTCGAGGACGAGCCGCGGACCCGCGGTCTCGACGAGGCCCGCACCGGCGAGCTCGTTGGCCGCGGCGATCGCGCCGGCGATCGTCTCGGGGTCGAGGCCCGCGGCGGCGAGGCGGGCGGTGTCGAGCTCGACGAACAGCCGCGGCGGCCGCTCGCCCAAGAGCTTGGCCTTGGCCACACCGGGGATCCGGGCGAGCTCGTCGCGCAGCCGTTCGGCCTCCTCGACCAGGAGCCGGTGCGGCAGGCCCGGGGCGGAGAGCCCCAAGAGCGTGAAGTAGACGTCCGAGAACTCGTCGTTCACGAACGGCCCGCGCACGCCCGCCGGCAGCTCGCGAGCGAGATCCTCCATCCGCTTGCGGAGGATCTGGAAGCGCGCCTCGATCTCGCGCGACGGCACGAAATCCTGCAGTTCGACGGTGACGTCGACCCGGCCCGGCCGGGCGATCGTCTGCAGCCGGTAGAGATCGGCCGTGTCCTGCAGCCGCTTTTCGATCGGCTCGGCCACCTGGCGGACCATCGTCTCGGCCGAGGCGCCGGGCCAGAAAGCCGAGACCACGGCGACCCGGACGGTGAAGGCCGGGTCCTCGGCGCGGCCCAGGCGGAGAAACGCCAGTGCACCGGCGACCGCGAGGACGATCAAGAAGAAGAGGGTGAGCTGGCGTTCGCGGACCGCGAGGGCCGAGAGGTTGAACCGGCCGCTCACGGCACCACCCGCACCGCCACGCCTTCCTGCAGCCGGTGCGTGCCGACCGCCACGACGAGGGTACCCGGGGCGAGCTCGCCCTCGACGAGCGCCGCCTCGTCGACGACCCGCACCACCCGGACCGGCCGGGCCTCGACCCGCCCCTCCTCGATCCGCCAGAGGAAGGGGCCTCGGCCGTGGTCGGCCAGGGCACTCGCCGGAACGCGCAAGAGGCCCGGTGCCGGCTCGCGCAAGCGGAGGACGAGCGAGCCGCCGACCGGGGCGTCTTCGGCCACGCCCTCGAGCCGGAAGCGGGCGCGGAAGGTGCGGCTCGCGGGCTCGGCCGCGGCCGCGAGCTCGCGCAGCCGGGCCGGCACCGCCGCGTCCGTCCCGGTGAGCACGGCCTCGCCGCTTTCGGGCAGCGCGGCGCGGCGGGTTTCCGGGACGAACACCTCGGCCTCGCGCGGCCCGTCGAGGGCGAGCCGCGCCACCACCCGGCCGGCCTTGACGAACTCGTGCCGCTCGGCCAGCACCTCGCTCACCACGCCCTCGGCCGGGGCGACCAGCTCCGCATAGCCGAGCGCGTTGCGCGCCTGCTCGCGCTGCGCGCGGGCGAGCCGCAGCCGCTCGCGCGCGGCCCGTGCCGCGCTCTCCGTCCGATCGGCCTCCTCCGCGGCGATCGCCCGCTTGCGGAACAGCTCGCGCCGCCGCTCGGCCTCGCGCTCGGCCAGTTCGGCTTCGGCGCGTGCCGCGGCGACCGCCGCATCGGCCGCCTCGAGGGCCCGCTCGAGGTCGCGCGGATCGAGGCGGAACAGGACGTCGCCCGCGCGCACCCGCTGGCCCGCCTCGACCCGGCGCTCGACGATCTCGCCTTCGATCCGGAAGGACAGCTCGACCTCGCGCGCGGCGCGGACCACCCCGGGCAGGCGGAACGGCACGCCTTCGGCCGGGGCGACCGCGACCGCTCGGACCGGCACGGGCGGAGCGGGTGCGGATGCCTGGGTCCCCTGGGCGTCGCAGCCCGCGAGCGCGGCCAGGAGGAGGGCCGGGCGGAGGGCTCGGAGCAGCGGGTTGGCGGAGCGGCGCATGCGCTCCATATGGGTGAACGTGAGCGTTTCGGAAATCCCCCCGGCCGGCGCGGCCCCACGTCGCGGTCGGCCGCTCGACCCCGGTCGCCGGGCGGCGATCCTGGCGGCCGCCCGCGCGCTCCTGTTCTCGGGCGACGCGGCCGGCTTCACGATGGAGGCGGTGGCCCTCCGCGCGCGCGTTTCGAAGGCCACGCTCTATCGGCATTTCCCGGATCTCGCGGCGCTCGCCCGGGCGGTCGTGGTGGCGGAGCGGGAGGCCATGACGGCGGCCCTCGAAGAGAGCCCGGAGCAGGCGGCAGCGGGGCCGCGCGAGCGGCTCGAAGCGTTCGGCCGGCGGCTCGTGGCGTTCATCGCGAGCCCCGGCCATCTCCGGCTGCACCGGGCGCTCGCCGCCCATGCCGGGCTGCGCAGCTGGATGGGGCCGCTGATCTGGGCCGAGGGCATCCGCGCGACGCACCGCCGGCTCGCCGAGCTGCTCGCCTCGGCCGGCCATCCCGAGCCCGAGGCGGCGGCCGAGGCGCTGATCGGGACCTGGCAGGGGAGCTGGCATCTGGGCGTGCTGCTGGATGCCCGCCCGCCGCCCGAGCCGGCCGAGCAGGCGGCGATCGTCCGCCGCGGCCTCGCCCTCGTCCTGGACGGCCCGGGCGCGATGTCGCGCCCGCTGCGCGACGGTTGAGCCGTGTCGGCGGCTCGTGCTACCGAGCCCGCTCGTCGTAACGGTCCTCGCCGGGGGACGGACCCATGAAGCCCTGCGTCTTCGTCCACACCAACCACAAGCAGTACATCGGCGCGCTGGTCTCCGCCTATTCCATGAAGCGGAACTCGCGCACGCCCGAGGCCTTCGACGTCCGCTTGATCGAGCACGAGACGTACAAGGACTTCTTCGACCGCTACGAGGGGCGGGAGTACCGCCGCGACGGTGCGACCCGCCGCTGGCTCAACGACGATCTGCAGTCCTTCACGCCCTTGCGCTTCATGCCGCCCGAGCTCATGGGCTACCGGGGCAAGGCGGTGGTGGTCGACCCCGACGTGTTCGCGGTCGGCGACGTCGCCGAGCTCTTGAACCGCGACATGCAGGGCAAGGCGATCTTGTGCCGGATGCGCGGCACCGGGCCGCTCGCGCATTTCGCCTCGAGCGTCATGCTGCTGGATTGCGCGAAGCTCGGCCACTGGAAGCTCGAAGAGGACTTCGACAAGCTGTTCCGTATGGAGCGCGACTACAAGGACTGGATGAACCTCGAATACGAGGACAAGTCCACGATCGGCCTGTTCGAGCCCGAGTGGAACGACTTCGACAAGCTCACCCCCAAGACCAAGATGCTGCACAACACCCGGGGATGACCCAGCCGTGGAAGACCGGGCTGCCGGTCGATTTCGTGCCGGCGGAGCGCTCGATCATCCCCGGGCTCGCCTTCCTCAAGCGGGCGCGGCGAAAGCTCTTCGGTGAATATGCTTTCCTCGGCCGTTACAAGCCGCACCCCGACGGCAAGCAGGAGCAGTATTTCTTCCAGCTCCTGCGCGAATGCCTCGACCAGGGCATCGTCGACGAGGCCCTCGTCAAAGAGCACATGGCCAAGAACCACGTCCGCCACGACGCCCTCGAGCTCGTCGAGCGCGTGCCGCCCCTGCCGAAGGCCGCGTGAGCTTCGTCCGTCCCTCCGGCCGCCGCCCGGACGAGCTCCGCCCGGTCCTGCTCGAGCCCGGCTGGAGCCGGCACGCCGAGGGCTCGTGCCTGATCCGCATGGGCGACACGGTCGTGCTCTGCACCGCGAGCGTCGACGAGCGCGTACCGGCCTTCCTGCGCAACACCGGCAAGGGCTGGGTCACGGCCGAATACGGCATGCTGCCGCGGGCCACCACCACCCGCGGCGAGCGCGAGGCGGCGCGCGGCCGGCAATCCGGCCGCACCCAGGAGATCCAGCGGCTGATCGGCCGTTCGCTGCGCGCCGTGACCGACCTCGAGCTCTTGGGCGAGCGGCAGATCGTCGTCGATTGCGACGTGTTGCAGGCCGACGGCGGCACCCGGACCGCTGCGATCACCGGCGGCTACGTGGCGCTCCACCAAGCCCTCGCGCGCCTCGTCGCGGCGGGCGAGCTGCCGCGGCTGCCCTCGCGCGAGCCCGTGGCCGCGGTCTCCTGTGGCGTGGTCGAGGGCACGGCACTCCTGGACCTCGACTATGCCGAGGACAGCATCGCCCAGGCCGACGGCAATTTCGTGCTTTCGGCCTCGGGCGGGGTGGTCGAGATCCAGCTCACGGCCGAGGACCTGCCGCTTTCCGACCATCACGTGGCGGCACTGCGGGCGCTCGCCCAAGAAGGCATCGCCCGGCTCGTGGCCCTCCAGCGCGAAGCGATCGCCCGACTGTGAGCGCGGGCCCGCGGCGGTTCACGGGCGATCGGCTCCTGGTCGCCACCCACAATCCCGGCAAGCTCGCCGAGTTCCGAGCCCTGCTCGAGCCGCGCGGCATCGCCGTGATCGGCGCGGGCGAGCTCGGCCTCGAAGCCCCGGCCGAGACCGGCACGACCTTCCTCGAGAACGCCCGGCTCAAGTCGCTCGCGGCGGCCCGCGCGGCGGGGATCCCGGCTCTCGCCGACGACAGCGGGCTCGAATGCCGCGGCCTCGACGGCGCGCCCGGCCTCGCGACCGCCGATTGGGCCGGGCCCGAGCGCGACTTCACCCGTGCGATGCGGCGGGTGCGCGAGGGGCTCGTGGCCCGCTTCGGCTCGCTCGAGCGAGCGGATCGGCGCGCCGCCTTCGTGGCGGTGCTCTGCCTCGCTTGGCCGGACGGCCACGTGGAATGCGCCGAGGGCCGGGTCGAAGGCGAGATCGCCCCGGAACCGCGCGGTAGCGGCGGCTTCGGCTACGACCCGCTCTTCGTCCCCGAGGGCGAGACCCGCACCTTCGGCGAGATGCTGGCCTCCGAGAAGGAGGCGCTCTCGCATCGGGCCAAGGCGATGGCCGCCCTGCTCGCCCGCTGCTTCCCGCCCGAATCGGCTTCGCCCGCAGCACCACCCGCCGATCCGCCGCGGTCGACCGGCTGACCGTTCCGGCCTCCTGCCCGGCCGGCCGGTTCGCCCGGGATTGCGCGCGAACGCGCCGGGTGCCATCTCTGGCGCCAACGGGGCCGTAGCTCAACTGGGAGAGCACCTGCTTTGCAAGCAGGGGGTTGGCGGTTCGAGCCCGCTCGGCTCCACCAACGAAGCCCGCCCCGGCCGACATCGGCGCGTGTCGTTCGCCGCCGCGTCAGCGCTTCGCGGGGAGGATGCGGAAGCACCGGCGCGCCGCTACCCACTCCCGCCCCTTCACGTCCTCGGGGGCCGTGCCGGCCAGCACGGCGCGGATGTCGGCGATCACCTCGGGGCGCTTGCGGCGATATTGGTGGTGCGCATCCTTGGCCGGGCTCGTCTCGGACACCTCGGTGCAATCGACCAGCGTCACCTTGTGCGGCAAGGACGTGAGCGTGCGCGGCCCGGTCGAGCCGAGGCGGTCGGGATGGCCCTTCGTGATGTCGCTAATGGTCAGGGCGGCGTCGTTGCGGGCGAAATAGACCTGCACGAATTCGGCCAGTTCCGGCAGGCGGGCGAGCTTTCGCGGATCTTCGAGCGCATCGTTGTCTTCGTCGGCGGCGATAAGGAAAATGTTCTTGAACACGCGGGGCAGCGGTCGCCCGCCGAGGTCGCCGATCATCGCCTGCAACGCATTGCGCAGCAGGTAGTTGCCCATCGAGTGCGCGACCAGGTGGAGGTCGGCCTTGCACCACGCGCTCCGATCCAACTCGCGCAGGTAGGCGAGAAAGCGCTCGAGCGCCCGCGCCACCGCCTTGGCCGAAGAACGCGCATCGTCGCGGTCCGAAGCGTAGGCGATCCAGGGCACGATCTTGCCGTCGGAAGGCCACGAGAACACCGCTGTTTCGATCGGGTGGGACGCCGTGCCCCACGCCGCCCGCAGTTCCGCCGCGTGGGAGAGCGCGGTCTCGAAGTCGCAGCCATAGCCGTGGAGCAGCAGCACGAGGTCGGCTTTTCTGTCGATCAGCCGCCGGCGGAGTGCGTCGAAGACCGCGGTGCTGCCGAGCTTCTTCTCCTCGGTCTCGCCCACGGTGACCCCGGGGATGCTCTCGGGCGCGACGCGCAGCGCGGCGAGACGGAACGGGCTCCCCTTCTTCTGCCGCACCATGTCGCCGGCACCGTAGCGCAGCCACAGAGGCGAGCGCCGATTGAGGCCCGGACCGAAGCCCTCGGGTTCGTCCGGGTCCGGCAGTTCCTCGCGGTTGGTCGCGAAGTATACGGTGACGGTCTCCGCCATGCCCACGTCCTCCTCTACCGAAACGATCGCACGCTGTCCGCGTCCACGCCGCGCGTGGACCGCCGAAGACGGATCGAAGGACGCCTCGCCTCGGCCGCATCGGGCGCCCTTCCGGCTCCATGAGCCGAACGGACAGGATCCGCGAGCCGGCGCGTCGCCGATCCCGGTCGCGCCCGAGCGGCTCCCGGCGAGGTCTTGACAATAATCCTATAAACTGACAAAAGGCTCGTCAAGACCCACCCCGGAGGCCGAGCCTTGCGCGCGCAGCCGATCCCCGAACCCCCGACTTCGAGCGGCCCCGAAGTGGCCGCGAGCCGTCCCGAGGCACCCGACGGAGCACCCGCAGCCGAGCCGGTGAGCCGCCGCGGCGAGGGGCGCCGCCCCCTCCTCTGGCCCACGGTCGAGGCGGCCGAGCCCGAGCGCCGCCGGGCCGAGCTGCGCCGCGACTGGCAAGCCCGCTTGAAGCCGATCGACGAGGCCGAGCGGGCGGCGGTCGATGCGATCGTCGGCACGGTGCGCCGACGCGCGCTGCTCGGCCGGGTCGAGGAGCGGCTCCTCGAGGGTCTGGCCGAAGGCCGCCCCGACCCCGCCCTGCCGAGCCTCGCCACGCTCTCCCGGCACGCCGGGCGGATCGAGAAGGACCGGCTCGCGGCCGAACGCGAGCTCGGCGATCTCTACCGGCTGCGGCCGGTGCCGCTTTCCCGCCCCGGCCTCGATCCCGAACGGCTCGAATGGCTCGCGGCGCACTTGCGCGCCCGGGCGGTCGAGTCGGCCGAGGCGCTTTCGCGGGTTTTGGACGCGCATCTCGCCGCGCCCGTTGCGGCCCCCGCCCGGGCGAGCCGGGCCGCGGAGCCGGCCGGGCCGCCGCCCGCCGCGCGGTCGAGCGGGGCCGCGGACGGCGCGGCCGGGAGGGAGGAGGCCACGCCGGTGCGCGAGCCCGGTCCCGATCGCGGCACGGGCGGGGCGCGGAGTGCGCCGCTCGACGGGTTGGCGGCCGCCTTCGCGGGTACCCGGCCCGTGATCGGCACGGGCCGGCGCGGCACCTGGCTCGCCTCCACCTCGGCGCTACCCGGTCTCTTCGCCGCCTCGGCCGCAGGTCGGGTCGAGCTCGGCGCTCACCCCACCCGCGGCCCCATGAGCTGATCGGGCAGCCAGGTGGCGAGGCCCGGGAACAGGCAGAGGATCACGATCGCCACGACCATCAACAGCATGAAGGGCAAGGCGCCCTTCAAGACCGTGCCGAGCGGCACGTCCGGGGCGATCCCGTTGATCACGAAGAGGTTCAGGCCCACGGGCGGGGTGATGAGCCCGAGCTCCATGTTGAGCGTCAAGATCACCCCGAACCAGACCGGATCGAAGCCGGCGGCGACCAGGATCGGCAACACGATCGGCGTGGTCATGAGGATGATCGCGGCGGGCGGCAGGAAGCAGCCGGCCACGAGCAAGAGCAGGTTGATCCAGAAGAGCAGGACCCAGCGGTTGACCTCGAGCGCGGCGATGCTCTGCGCGATCGACTGGGTGACGTAGAGGCTCGAGAGCATGTAGCCGAACAGGATCGAGGTCGCGATGATCATGAGGATCATCGTCGATTCGCGGATCGTGGCCTCGAGGATCGGCCAGAGCTCGCGCGGCCGCCAGACCCGGTAGACGAGCACGACCAAAAGGAGGCAGAGGACCGCGCCGACCCCGGCCGCCTCGCTGGGCGTGGCGATCCCGCCGTAGAGCGCCCACACCACGCCCACGATGACGAGGAGGAACGGCAAGACGCGCGGCAGGATCGCAAGCCGTTCGGCGAGCGAGGGGCCGGGCCCCACGGGCCGCCGCTCGCCGCGCCAGAGGCTCACGAAGACGGCCCAGAGCGCGAACAGGCCCGTGAGCATGAGCCCGGGCACGACCCCGGCCAGGAACAGCCGGCCGATCGAGGTCTCGGAAGCGATCCCGTAGAGGATCATGGTGATCGAGGGCGGGATGAGGATCCCGAGCGTGCCGCCGGCGGCGATCGCCCCCGTGGCCAGATCGGCCGGGAAGCCGCGCCTTCGCATCTCGGGGATGCCCATCTTGCCGATCGCCGCGCAGGTCGCGGGCGAGGAGCCGGTGAGTGCCGAGAAGAGCGCGCAGGCGCCGATGTTGGCGACCACGAGGTTGCCGGGCACCCGCCAGAGCCAGCGGGCGAGCGCCTCGTAGAGGTCGGCGCCGGCGCGCGAGGCCGCCACCGCCGCGCCCATCAAGACGAACATCGGGATCGAGACGAGGGTGAAATCGTTGAGCCCAGCGAACAGCGTATCCGCCAGGTTGGCGAGCGCGATCGGCCCCTCGACCGCCACGAGGAAGCCGATCGCGACGAGCCCGAGGGCGAAGGCCACGGGCGTGCCCGTCGCGAGGACGAGGATCGTGACGAGGCCGATCGACAGGCCGAGCGCGAGCGGGCTCACGCTCCGACCTCGTGCGGGGTGCCGAAGGGCGGCCGGCGGCCGGTCGCGATCTGCCAGAGTTCGGCCAGATATTGGAGGGTCAGCAAGAGCGAGCCCACGGGCAGCGAGAGGTACGGGATCCACAGCCGGGCCCGCCACATCGTCGAGGTGCGGTGGCCTTCGCTCCAGGCCTCCCACCACCATTCGAGCGAGGTCGCGAAGACCAGCAGGCAAAAGAAGAAGCCGAGCCCGGCCGCGACCAGCCCCAGCACCCGCTTGGCCCCGCCCTGGAGCCAGAGCGGGACGACCTCGACGACCACGTGACCGCGGACCGAGAGCACGTAGGGGGCGGCGAGGAAAGTCGCGGCGACCAGCGCGAAGGTCACGAACTCGTTCTGCCAGATGGCCGATCGGCCGAGCCCGTGGCGGACCACGAGCATCTGGCAGATGACCGCGATCGAGGCCAAAAGGAGCCCGGCCGCCACGAACGCCGCGGCGCGCGAGAGTGCGCTCACGATGCGGACGTATGTTTCCATCGCGGGGAGGGGCCGGGGATCGGGCCGGCTGCGGGCGCGCCCTCAGGGAACGGCGAGCGCCTTCTCGATCAGCGCCTTACCGCCCGGGACCTGCTCGGCGAAGGTCTTGTACGAGGTCTGCCAGGCGATGTCCTGCCACTTCTTGACCTGCTCGGGGGTGAGCGTCACGACCTTGCGCCCGGCCTTCTCGAAGGCTTCGACCATCTGCTCGTCGAGCTTCTTGCTTTCGGCGAAGAAATAATCTTCGCTTTTCTTGGCCGCGGCGAGGAGTACCTCCTTCTGCCGCGCGTTCAACCGGTCGAAGCTGCGCTTGGCCATCAAGACCGGCTCGTACATGAACCAGAGGGCGGTGTCGCCCGGCGCGGTGATGCAGCCGATCTGCTCGTAGAGCCGGAAGGAGACGAAGCTCGCGGTCGAGGTGTCGGTCCCGTCGGCCACCCCGGTCTGCAGCGCGCTGTAGACCTCGTTCGAGGGGATCTGGACGATCGAGGCGCCGGCCCCCGCCCACATCTCGGCGAAGGTCGCCCCGGCCGAGCGGATCTTGAGGCCCTTGGCATCGGTGGGCTCGAGGATGCAGCGGTTCTTCGCGCCGAAGGCGCCGGCGAGCCAGGCATCGGCCAGGACGACGATCCCGGCATCCTCGATGATCTTCTTGATCTCGGCCATGAAGGGCGAGGCGTTGAGCCGGCGGGCCCGCTCGTGGCTCAAGACGAGGCCGGGCATCAAGGTGGCACCGAACTGCGGATGCCGGCCCGAAGCGTAGTCGAGCGGGAAAGCCGAGATGTCGATCTGGCCCTTGAGCATCGCGTTCCACTGCTCGGTCGCCTTGACGAGCGAGGCGCCGGGATAGACCTTGATCGTGAGGCCGGCATCGGCCTTTTCGACCTCCCGGGCGATGATCTGGACCATCTCGTCGCGGACGTCGCCCTTACCGCCGGGGAACTGGTGGCTCGCCTTGAGTTCGAGCTGCGCCGAGGCGGGAGCGGCCGCGAGCAGGGCGAGCAGGGCACAGCCGAAGGCGAGGGCAGGGGTTCGCATGACGGCCTCCTCCGATCCGTACAGCCGCCCGGCTCTTAGCCGGTCGCCCGCGCCCCTGTCACCTGGGGTCCCGCCCCGGGCCTCAGCCCTCCCCGAAGCGGCGCTCCTGCTCGCGCACCGCCCAATAGACCGCACCCAGCGCCAACAGCACCGTCGCGAGGCCGACGATCGTCAAAGCCTCGGTCTTGCCGAGGTCGAGGATGATGAGCTTGCGCAGGATCGCGAGCATCGCCAAGAGGACGACCGTTCGGACCTGGACGATGCTCCGTCGGCGCTCGACCGCGACCAGAAGCGAGCGTTTGAACTCGAGCGCGATCACGACCGTGAAGATCATGCCGAAGACACGCTGGAAGGCGGCGTGCTCGGTGACGTCGAACTGACCCTTCAAGACGAGGCTGATCGCGACCTCGAGCAGCAAGTTCCACAGCGCCGCGACGACGATGACCGCGATCGCCGCGGTCAGCAGCACGACGATCGTCTGCTCGAACCGTTCGTAAAGGCCGAGCACCCGCCAACGGCCCCGGGCGGCTTCGAATTCGCGCCGCAACAGCCCTTGATCGCGGGCGGCCGGCCGGTTCTCGGTGCTCATCCTGCTGCCCCCGGTCGAAGTTGCCAGAGCCACGTTTCGGAAAGCGCCCGCTCGGCGAGCCGCAGCCAGGCGCGGAGTTCGACCGGCTCGCCCCCCGGGGCGTGCAGGTCGAACAGGATCCGCAGCCGGCGCGTGCCAGGTACCGGCTCGGCGACCACGCGCAACAGCCGGCCCCGGCTCGCGCTCACCACCGGCTCCGGCAAGGTTCCGTCGGGCAAGGCGTCGAGGGCGCGGCCCTCGAACTCGACGACGATGCGGAAGATGTCGAGCGCGCGCGGGGCGCCGGGCTCGTGACCGCGGCCGATCCGAGTGGCCGCGACGGTGGCGAGGCCGCGCGGCGCGTAGGGATCCTCGGCGAGCCAGAAAAGCCGGTACCGCCAGCGCCCCTCGCCGCCGGCCGGCGGCGGCTCCGCGGGCACCCACATCGCCACGATGTTGTCGTGGATCTCGTGGTCGGTCGGGATTTCCACGAGCTGCACCGACCCCGGGCCCCAGGGCTCGAGCGGCTCCACCCAGGCCGAGGGCCGCCGCTCGAAGCGGACCCCGTCGAGATAATGCTCGACGTTCCGGTCCCGCTGGAGGAGGCCGAAGCCCCTGGGGTCGCGGTCGAGGAAGCTCGAGACGACGACCGTCTCGGGATTGTTCAAGGGCCGCCAAATCCGCTCGCCCGCCCCGGTCCAGATCGCGAGGCCGTCGGAATCGTGCACTTCCGGCCGCCAGTCGAGCCAGCGGCTCTCGCCGTACTCGCCGTACCAGAACATCGAGGTCAAGGGCGCGATCCCGAGCCGGGCGACCCGCCGCCGGAAGAAGAGCTGCGCCTCGACCTCCATCTCGACCCCCGCACCGCGCCAGGCGAGGAAGCGGAAGGCGCCCGCGAGCGAGGGGCCGTCGAGCAGCGCCTCGATCACCAAGGGCTCCTCCACGCGCAGGGCCGGGTGCAGCCAGAAGCTCGTGAAGGCCGGGAATTCCTCGCCGCCCGGCTCGGCCGTGTCGACCGCCACGGCGCGGGCCGAGAGCCCGTACTGGCCGAGTTCACCGATCGCCCGGAAGTAGGACGCGCCCAAGAAGGCGAGCCAATCCTGGCGCGGCCAATCGGGGCGCGAGCGGGGCTCGTGGACGCGGAAGCCGGCGTGGCCGCCGGCCGGGCCGATCGCCCGCCAGGGATGATCGGCCGGGCTCTCGTAATCCTCGGGATCGTAGAGCACGCGCCGCGCCCGCCCGTCCTCGACCCGGTGGATCGCGACGGGGACGGGGAAGAAGCGGCCGAGCGGGAAGAAGCCGACCGGATGGCGACCCGGTCCCTCGGCCCAGAGCGCCCGTTCCGGGCGGAAGCGGATCTGCCCGTGCCGCTCGTAGTCGATCGCTCGGACGAGGTCGGGGGCCGGCTGTGGTGGCGGGACGAAGGGGGTGCCGGCGAGCGCGCGGGCCCGCTCGACGAGCCGTTCGAAGGACCAGGGCTCGCCCGGGTCGGCGGCGGTCGCGGCACGTCTCGACGGGGCCAGAGCGAGGCTGGCCAGGGCCGAGGCGAACGCCAGGAGCCGCCGGCGCGAGCTCCTCAAAGCTCGTCCCCGCCCGCGGCCTCGGCGATCATCGCCTCGATCCGCGCCCGATCGAAGATCCCGGGATCGTGCTCGCTCTTCGGGAAGGCCGCCGAGAAGGGCAGGAAGCGCTCCTTGGCGACCCGGTACAGCCGTTCGAGCTCGTCCAGGGGCTCGGCGTGGTCGTCGACCCGCAAGGAAAGCCGCGGCCAAGGCTCGGGCCCCTGGACCAGGATCGCCGCCGACTGCTTGCCGCGCTTGTCACCGCCCCGGGCTTCGCCCGCCCGCAAAGCGCCGATCAGCCGCGCGACGAGCGGCAGGTCCGTTCCCGCGAGCCAGGCTTCGAGCGTGGCCTCGAGCACCGCGGGCCCGGCGAGCATGTTGCCGGCGAGCGAAACGTTCTCGGCCACGAGATGGCCGCACCAGTCGATGCAGGCCGACCCGGTCCAGCGCGCCGAGCGGCCGGCGGCATCCATGACGTGGAGCTGACGGTGCTCGCGACCGGCATCGAGCCCCACGAGGGTGGCCACGACCATCTCCGGGGCCACGCCCTCGCCCAGGAGGCGCAGGCCGCGCGGGCCGTAGGTCGGGTTGACGAGGGCTTGGGTGGCGACCGCGCCCGCGGCCGAGGCGTGCGGCACGAGTGCGCCCACCGCGAAGAACCGGGTCGCCACGGCGATGCCGAAGAGCCCGGTCCTCGGATCCTTGACGATGATCGACCAGGTCACGCGCCGATCCTCCTCCCGGGTGCCACGCCGATGGCCCCGATGCCTCGAACGGAAGTCCCCGGCAAGGACCCTCTCGTCCGGACCCGAGGCGCCGGGCCCGGCACGTTCGCCAGGCGGGCCGAGGCGGTGCGGAGGTCGGGCGCGTTCGCCGCGGCAGCTCGGCCGGGAAGGCCGCGAGTGGCCGTCTCAGCGGCCGACGGCATAGGCCTGCATCAGCCGGGGGGTGGCGGCGGCTTTCAAGAGATCGCCCGTGCGGGCCGCGGCGGTGAGCCGGCCGATCGACCAGCCGTCGCGGATCGAAAGCCGGTGGCCGCGCCGGGCGAGCTCCTCGAGCGTCGCGTAGGGGAAGCGGTCCTCGATCTGGACCGAGCGCGGTCGGGCGCGGCGCGGGAAGAAGGACAGGGGCCCGTGCTCGCCGTGGAACAGGGGCGCGTCGATCGCCGCCTGAAGGTCCTGCCCGTGGCGGAGATGGCGCAACAGGAAGACGAGCTGCCATTGGTCCTGCTGGTCGCCGCCGGGCGTGCCGCAGGCGAGGTAGGGCTCGCCGTCCTCGAGCACGAGGGTGGGCGAGAGCGTGGTCCGCGGCCGCTTTCCGGGTGCGAGGGCATCGGGCCGGTCGGGGTCGAGGCGGAACATCTGGCCGCGCGATCCCAAACAGAAGCCGAGCTCGGGGATGGTCGGGCTCGACTGCAGCCAGCCGCCCGAAGGGGTCGCCGAGATCAGGTTGCCGAACCGATCGGCCACGTCGACGTGGCAGGTGTCGCCGCGCCCGCGCGGCTCCTGGAGGTGCGCGAAGGTCGGCTCCGAGCCGGCCGGGCCTTCCTCCACGCAGGCCCGCTTCCAGCCCTCGATGGCGAGCTCCCGCTGGCGCTCGAAGCCCGCGACCACCCCGGGCAGGAAGTCGCCCGAGGCCTCGGCGCCGAGGAGCCGACGCCGTTCCGCCGCGTAGTCGGCCGACAAGAGCCGCTCGAGCGGCACGGAAACGAAGGCCGGGTCGCCGTAATAGGCCTCGCGGTCGGCCATCGCGAGCTTCGTGGCCTCGATCACGAGGTGGACGAAGTCGGGGCCCTGCGGATCGACAGCCTCGATCCCGGCATCCCAGAGGATCGCGAGGGCCTCAAGGAGCACCGGGCCCTGGCCCCAGGGGCCGGTCTTGCAGAACCGGAAGGGGCCGAGGTCGAGTGTCGTGGGCTCTTCGAAGAAGGCCTGCCAGGCCGCCAGATCCGAGCCGCGCAAGAAAGCCCGGTGCGGCCGGCCGGTAACGTCGAGGGCCTCGGTGGTCCGGCAGAAGCGGTCGATCGCCTCGGCCACGAAACCCTCGCGCCAGGCCCTGCGGGCGGCGGCGATCCGCCGCTCGCGCGATCCACCCGCAGCTTCCGCCTCGGCCAAAAGGCGCTTCCAGGTGGCAGCCAGCGTCGGGTTGGCGAACAGGCTACCGGCCGCGGGCGGCTCACCGCCCGGCAGCCAAAGGGCGGCCGAGCTCGGCCAGTGGGCGCGGAACCAGTCGGCCCGACCGGCGATCGTGGCGGCCGCGGCCGGGAGCAGCGGATGGCCGCGCTCGGCGTAAGCGATGGCGGGCTCGAGCACGGTCGCGAGCTCGAGCGTGCCGTGCTCCTGGAGGAGGAGCAGCCAAGCATCCACGGCCCCGGGGACGACCGCCGGCAGGAGCCCGTCGTCGGGGATCACCTCGATGCCGAGGGCGCGGCAGGCCTCGATCGTGGCCGTAGCGGGCGCCGGGCCTTGGCCGCAGAGGACGCGCACGCGCCGGCTCCGCGCATCCCACAGCACCGCCGGCATGTCGCCGCCCGGGCCGTTCAGGTGCGGCTCGACCACCTGGAGCGTGAAGCCGGCCGCGACCGCGGCGTCGAAGGCGTTGCCGCCGAGCTCCAACATCCGCATGCCGGCTTGTGCGGCGATCCAATGGGTGGCGGCGACGACGCCGAAGGTGCCGGTGATCACCGGCCGAGTGGTGAAGCCGTTCATGGTGTTCCGCTCGCGGGTGGCGGTTCCGGGTGGGCCGACCTCAGGCGGCCAGCCGCCGGGCGCAAGAATGGACCTCGACCGTGACGTGCGACAGGTCGGCCATGTCACGCAGGCGCGCCTTGTAGTGATCGGGCGTGGCGGGTGTGTCGGCGACGATCGAAACGACCAGGGCCAAGTGGCCGGGTCCGAGGCGCCAGAGATGGAGGTCGGCGACCCGGTCGCCGTCGCGCTCGAGGCGCTCGCGGATGCGGGCCGCGAGCCGCTCGTCCGGCACGGCGTCGAGCAAGACCGCACCCGAGCGGCGGAGCAAGTCCAGGGTCCAACGGAGGATCAAGGCGGCGGCGAGCAGGCCGACCGCGGCATCGAGCCAGGCCCAACCCCAGAACCGACCCGCCACGAGCGCCGCGATCGCGAGCACGGAAGTCAAGGCGTCGGTCAGCACGTGGGCGTAGGCCGCGCGGAGATTGTGGTCTTCGTGCAGGTGCCCGTCGCGTTCGCCCGCGGCGCGCGGCCGTCTGGGGCCGTGGTCGTGCCGGTGGTTCGACCCTCGAGCGTGCTCGTGCCGGTGGCGCTCGGTGCGGGTAGGGGCGTGGTCCGGGCTCGAGCCGTGAGCATGCTCGTGGTGGTGGTCGCCGGTGCCGCCGTGCAGCAGGAGCGCGCTCACCAGATTGACCACGAGGCCGATCAGCGCGACGGCGATCGCCTCGTCGAAGCGGATCGTCACGGGAACGAACAGTCGCCAGGCCGACTCGGCGGCGATCGCGAGCGCCGTGATCAGCAGCAAAAGAGCGCTCGACCAGGCGGCGAGGTCGCCGAACTTGCCGGTGCCGAAGCTGAAGCGCGGGCTGTCGGCGTGCCGGCGGGCGAAGGCGTAGGCGACGCCGGCGAGCGCGAGCGCCCCAGCGTGGGTGGCCATGTGCACGCCGTCCGCGAGGAGCGCCATCGAGCCGAACAGCAGGCCCGCCACGACCTCGGCTACCATCGTGACGGCGGTGAGGGCCACGACGATCCAGGTCCGCCGCTCGTGGTGGGCGTGGCTCGTGGCGAGGAAACGATGGTCGTGGCGCCAGGGTTCGATCGTCTCGTGATGCATGGTCGGGTTCCGTCGGGGAGCTACGGGGACGAGCGGACGCCGAGGCTCCGCGCTGCGGGAAGCGTCCTGTCCGGGGGCTGGCGAGGGGCGGGCGTGCCGGTTCGGGCCATCGGCGGCTCACCCCTCGCGCGGGTCGAGGGCGTCCCGCAGCCCGTCGCCCAAGAGGTTGAAGGCCAACACCACGAGGCCGATGGCGAGCCCGGGCGAGACCGCCATCCAGGGTGCCTGGCTCATGAAGTTCTTGGCGGTGTTGAGCATGCTGCCCCAGGAGGGCGCGGGCGGCTGCTGGCCCAGGCCCAAGAAGGAGAGCGAGGCCTCGGCGATGATCGCCGCGGCGATCGCGAGGGTCGCTTGGACGAGGATCGGGGCGGCGATGTTGGGGAGCACGTAGACGAGCACGATCCGCCGCTGCGGGCAGCCGACCGCCCGGGCGCCCAGCACATGGTCCTCGGCCAGCACCGCCATGGTCTGGCCGCGCGCCAGACGGATGAAGATCGGGGTGGCCGACACACCGATCGCGATCATGGCGTTGGTCAAGGAGGGACCGAGAAAGGCCGCGAGCGCGATCGCCAGGATCAAGAACGGGCAGGCCAAGAGCGCATCGGTGAGTCGGCTCGCGAGACCGTCGACCCAGCCGCCGGCGCAAGCCGCGAGCACGCCCAAGGGCACGCCCGCGAGGACCGCGATCGCGACCGACACGACGCCCGCGAGCAGCGAGGCGCGCGCCCCCCAGATCAGCCGCGAGAGGATGTCGCGGCCGAGGTCGTCGGTACCGAGCCAGAAGTCGGCCGAAGGCGGCTTGCGGACGGCGAGCCAGTTGCTCTTGACCGGATCGTAGGGGGCGAGGACCGGTGCCAGGACCGCGACCGTCACGAACGCGAGCACGACGAGCCCGCCCAGAAGGGCGAGCCGGTTGCGGGCGAGCCGACGCAGGAGGCGCGGGGTGGCCGACGGCTCGGGTTCGGCGGCGGTGATCAGGCTGGCCAAGGCTCAGGTCCGGAGCCGGGGGTTGAGGACGACGTAGAGGATGTCGGCCAACAGGCTCATGAGGACGAAGCCGAGGCCGGCGCACAGCACCACACCCTGGACGACCGGGTAGTCCCGGGTGAACACGGCATCGACCACGAGTTTGCCGAAGCCCGGGATGGTGAAGACCTGCTCGGTCAGCACCGCACCGGAAAGCAGCGTGCCGAACTCGAGCGTGCCGAGGGTGACGACCGGCAGAAGGGCGTTCTTGAGCGCGTGGCGGCCGATCACCCGGCGCTCGGGCAGGCCCGCGGCGCGGGCGGTGCGCACATAGTCCTGGCGCAGCACCGTGAGCATCGCCGAGCGGGTGTGGCGCATCATCACGGCGGCGATCCCGGTGCCGAGCACGAAGGCCGGCATGATCATGGTCTGCAGGTTGCGCAGCGGGTCCTCGAACGGGCTCGTGTAGCCGGAGGCCGGCAGCAGGCCCCAATGCACCGAGACCAAGAGGATGAGCATGATCCCGAGCCAGAAATTGGGGATCGAAATGCCCGCGAGCGCCACGAAATTGGCCGCGGCGTCGAGCGGCCCGCCCTTCTTGACCGCGGCGAGCACGCCCGCGGGGATCCCGATCGCGAGCGCGATGGCCATGGCGAGAAGGGCGAGCTCGATCGTCACCGGCAGCTTCGAGGCGATCAGTTCGCCGACCGGCAGGCCGGTCTTGAGCGAGGTGCCGAGATCCCCGCGCAGGAGCCCACCCAGCCAGATCAGGTATTGGACCGGGATCGGCCGGTCGAGGTGGTACTGGGCGCGGATCGCGGCGATCGCCTCGGGATCGCGCTCTTCGCCGGCGAGGGCGAGCGCCGGGTCGCCGGGCAAGAGGAGCTGGAGGGAAAAGACGACGACCGTGACGAGCAGCAGGGTCGGCACGGCCAGCACGAGCCGCGCGGCGATCGCCGCGAGCAAGAGGAGACCCTCGGCGCCCGCTCAGCCCTTGACGATCCCCTGCGGCCGGATCAGCCCGTCGGGATAGGGCGTGAAGCCCTTGACCGTCGTGCGGTGGGCGTAGAGCCAGCGGGGGTGGTAGAGGTAGATGCGCGGCCGGTCGCGACCCACGAAGATCTCCATGGCCTCGGCGTAGAGCGCCTTGCGGGCCGAGGGATCGCCCACGAGGCGGGCCTCGTTCAGCAGACGGTCGACCTCCGGGTCGCTGTACTTGCCGTCGTTGAGCGCCCCTTTGCTCTCGGTGAAGACGTGGATGTTGCCGTCCGGGTCGGTGCGCCCCGACCAACCGATCAAGAACGCCTCGAAATCGCCCTTGGTCTGGCGGTCGAGGGCGGCGGCGAACTCGATCGCCAACAGCTTGACGTCGAACCCGGCCTCCGCGGTCATCGACTGGACGATCTCGCCCACGCGCTGGGCCTCGGGATTGTTCGGGATCATGAGCTCGACCGGGACGCGATCGAAGCCGGCTGAGCGGACCAGCGAGCGGGCCTTCGCCACGTCCCGTGCCGGGCTCGGCAATCCCTTGTGATAAAAAGGATTTTCCGGACTCACCGGCTGGTTGCCGACGAGATGCGCGCCTTGGAAGGCCACCTCGTTCAGGACCTGGCGGTCGATCGCCAGCTCGAAGGCCTCGCGCAGCTCGCGCTTTTGGCCGATCGGCGTCCGGGCACGCGGCCCGTTGCCCAGGTTGAAGGTGATCCCCTGGTAGCCGAGCGAGCCGATCGTGACGAGCGCGAGACGCGGGTCTTTCTTGATCGTATCGACGTCTTGGGGAGCCACGCGCTCGATCAGATCGAGGTCACCCGACTGCAGATTGGCGAGCCGCACGCTCTGGTCGGGGATCGGCAGGAACGTGATGCGGTCGACCGCGATCCGCTCCTTGTCCCAATAATCCGCGAAGCGCTCCAACACGATCCGGTCCTGGGCCACGCGCTCCTTGAAGCGGAACGGCCCCGCGCACACCGGAGCGGCAGCGAATTCCTTGCCCTCGGCCTCGGCCTTGGCGAGCGCGGTCGGCGACAGGATCATGCCGGCGCGGTCGGAGAGCTGGGCGAGGAGCGGCGCGAAGGGCTGGTCGAGCTCGAGCCGCACGCCGAGCGGTCCCGTGGCGACGATCCGCTGCACCGGGCGGATCTCGCTCGCCCGATTCGAGCCCTTGAGGTTCTTGTGCCGCTCGAGGCTCGCCACGACCGCCGCGGCGTCCAAGGGCGTGCCGTCGTGGAAGCGGACGTTCGGCCGCAGCTCGAAGCTCAGCGATCGGCCGTCGTCGGCGAGCGCCCAGGAAGTGGCGAGCTGCGGGACGTAGTCGAGCTGCGGGCTGATGTCGACGAGCTTGTCGCACAAGGAGGCGAAGACGATCCGCCCGACGAAGGTCCGGGCGAGCGTGGGGTCGAGCTTGTCCGGGTCTTCCTGCAGGCCGATCCGCAACTCGGCGCCCGCGGCCGAGCCAGCCAACAGGCCCAGGGCCGCGGCGAGTGCGGTGGTCCGTGAACGGCGGGTCTGGCGCATGGGCATCTCCTCCCTGGCGACGGGCTCCCTCTAGCATTCCGCGGCCGTGCTGTCGCGCGCCGCTTCGAGGAGCGCCAGCCGACGCTGCAATGCCGCGCTGGGTGGCGCTTCCGACGGCGGGTCGGGGGCGGGCAGCTCGGCCGTGCGCAGGCATGCCACGAAGCGGCCCGGTCCCGCGGGCTCGAGCGGCGGGTCGAGGCGGGCGCACGCGGCCACGGCGAACGGGCAGCGGGTGCGGAAGCGGCAGCCCGAGGGCGGGTCGACCGGGCTCGGCAGCTCGCCTTCGAGGATCCGGCGGCGGCCGCGGGCCGCCGGGTCGGGCCGCGGCACGGCAGCGAGAAGGGCGCGGGTGTAGGGGTGGCGGGGAGCGGCGAGCAGCTGGTCGGTCGGGGCGGTCTCGACGACCCGGCCGAGATACATGACCGCCACCCGCTCGGCCACTTGGCGGACCACCGCGAGATCGTGGGTGATGATCAGGAGCGTGAGGCCGAGCCGGGCCTTCAGTTCGGCCAGCAAGTTCAGGACCTGGGCTTGGACCGAGACGTCGAGCGCCGAGACCGGCTCGTCGCCGACGAGGAGGTCGGGGCCGGTGGCGAGCGCCCGGGCGATCGCCACCCGCTGACGCTGACCGCCCGAAAGCTCGTGCGGGAAGCGTCCGGCGAGTGCCGGACGGAGCCCCACGAGCTCCAAGAGCTCGGCCACCCGGCGACGGCGGAAGGCGGCGTCGCCCAGCCCGTGCACGAGCAAGGGCTCGCCCACGAGCGCACCCACGGAGAGCCGCGGGTTCAACGAAGCGTAGGGGTCTTGGAAGACGATCTGCAGCCGACGGCGCAGCGGCCGGAGCGCGCGCTCGGAGAGTGGTGCCAGATCGCGGCCCTCGAGCAGCACCGCGCCGGCATCGGGCCGCTCGAGGCGCAGGAGCAGCCGGGCGAGGGTCGATTTCCCGCAGCCCGATTCGCCGACCACGGCCAAGGTCTCGCCGCGACGGACCTCGAGATCGACGCCGTCGACCGCCCGTACGAAGCGGCGGCCGCGCGACAACCAGAAGCCCTTGTCGACCGGATAGCGGCGGACCAAGCCGCGCGCCGCGAGGAGGGGCTCGCTCATGCCGCGAGCCGTTCGATCGGTGCGCGATGGCACGCGACCCGGTGGCCCGGGGCGAACTCGCGCAAACCCGGGCGCTCCTGCCGACAGCGAGCGACCGCCAAGGGGCAGCGGTCGGCGAAGCGGCAGCCGGGTCCCCAGGCGGAAGGTGGCGGCACGCTGCCCGGGATCACCGCCAATCGCTCGACCCGCCGGCCGATCCGCGGGATCGCCCCCAAAAGACCGATCGTGTAGGGATGCTGGGGATCGGCGAACAGCGCCTCGACCGGAGCCTCCTCGACGATCCGACCCGCATACATGACCGCCACCTCCTGGGCGGTCTCGGCGATCACGCCCAGATCGTGGGTGATCAGCAGCACGGCCGTGCCGGTTTCGGCCTGGAGCGTGCGGATCAGCTCCAGGATCTGGGCCTGGATCGTCACGTCCAGGGCGGTCGTCGGCTCGTCGGCGATCAGCAAGGCCGGACGGTTGACGAGCGCGAGCGCGATCATCACCCGCTGGCGCATGCCGCCCGAGAGCTCGTGCGGGTATTGGCGGAATCGGCGGGCGGGCTCGGGGATCCGCACCCGGGCCAGGATCTCGAGGGCGAGCTCGTGCGCGGCGGCACGCGAGAGCGGCCGGTGTTGGCGGATCACCTCGACGAGCAGCTCGCCCACGGTGAAGGCCGGGTTGAGCGAGGTCATGGGCTCCTGGAAGATCATCGCCATCCGCGCCCCGCGCAGGGCCCGTCGTTCGGCCTCGCTCGCCTGCACGAGATCGCGCCCTTCGAAGCGCACCGCGCCGCCCGTGACGCGCGCCTGTGGCCGCGGCAACAGGCCCATGACGGCGAGCGCCGTCACGCTCTTGCCGCAGCCGGATTCGCCGACGAGGCCGAGCGTGCAGCCGGGCTCGAGGGCGAAGCTCACGCGATCGAGGACCGGAAGGTCGCGGCCCTCGCCGGCGAAGGCGACGGAGAGTTCCTCGACCTCGAGCAGTGGCACCCGCCCCCTCCCGCGTGCGCGTCGGCGAAGCTAGCGGCCGGGCGGGCGGTCGGGAACCGGCCTCAGAGCCGGGCGAAGCGGGCCTCGACCCGCTCGAGGAAGGCGGCGCGGCGCTCGGCGCCGACCGAGTCCATCCGGTGGAGGGCCATCCAGAGCGTGCGGCAACGCGGGTGGCAAATGACCTTGAGGCCGGAGAGGAGCTGGCGGCGCCCCGGTTGCCCCAGGAAGGTCCACCACCACCAGGGCGAGCCCAGGGTGCTGACCGCGGCGATCAGCCGGATGTTGGTGAGCACCCGGCCGATCGGCTTGCCGCCTTCGGGCATGGTGAAGGTGGCGTGCGGCACCCAGACCCGATCGAGCCAGCCCTTGAGGAGCGCCGGCTGCCCGTACCACCAGGTGGGATAGACGAAGACCAGCGCCTCGGCCCGGCGCAGCCGTTCCAGATGCTCGCCGACCCGCCGCTCGTTGACGCCCGGCTCGTGGTAGCGGCGACGCTCCTCGGCATCCATCACGGCAGCGAAGCCCGAGGCGTAGAGGTCCAAGAGCTCGACCCGATGGCGGGCCCGCTCGAGGCCGCGGATCACCCGGTCGCGGACCGCGGCCGTGAAGCTCTCGGGGCAGGGATGGCAATAGACGAGGAGGCAGTGCACCGGCGGCAGTCGGCAGCTCGCGGCGCCGGGAGGATACCCGGCCGCCCAGCCTTAGCCCGCCCCACCGCCGCTTTGAAGATCGCTCGGGGGACCGCCCGGGCCGCGCCACCACCGGCTCGGGCAGGGTCAGCGGGCGGCCCGGGCCGGGACCTCGCCGCGGGCGGCGCCGAGGGTGACGGTGCCGCGCCGGACCCGCTCGCGCCAAAGGATGTAGAGGCCGCTCGCCACCACGAGCGCCATGCCGACGAACAGCATCGGCGTCGGCCGGTCGCCGAAGACCAGGAGGCCCAACAGCACCGCCCAGAGCATCTGGCTGTACTGGAAAGGCGCCACGACCGAGGCCGGGGCCTCGCGCGTCGCGAGCACGAGGGCGGCTTGCCCGCTCCCCTGCAGGAGCCCGGCCATGGCCACCCAGAGGAGATCCTCGCCGGCGAGCGGGCGCCAGGCGAGGATCGCGCCCGGGGCGGCGATCGCCCCGATCGACAGGAAGAGCACCAGCAGGATGGCGGCACTGGTCTCGCCGTTGCCGATCTTCTTGAGCACGCAGAAGGAGGCGGCGCCGAGCGCGGCCGCGGCCAAGGCCAACAGATGGCCGAGCCCGATCGCCTCGAAGTCGGGGCGGACCATGACGAGCACGCCCAGAAAACCCACCGCGGCTGCCGACCAGCGGCGGATGCCGACCGGCTCGCCCAAGAACAGGGCGGAGAAGGCGGTCACCAGGATCGGGGCGAGGAAGAGGATCGCATAAGCATCGGCCAGGGGCAGGAGCGCGAAGGCCCGCCAGGCGGCGAGGGCGCAGAGCGCGGTCAAGACGCCGCGGGCCAAGACGAGCCCGGGCCGGCGCGGGCGGAACGCCGCGAGCCCGCCCACGCCGCGGGCGAGGAAGAGGACCGGCAGGAGGGCGAAGCCGCTCATGAGGAGCGCGATCTGCTCGACCGGCAGGCGCGCCGCGGCGAGCTTGACCAGCGCATCGGCGGTCGAAAAGCAGGCGTAAGAGAGAAGGGCGAGGGCCACCGCCCGGCCGATCGCCGGGACGGGGGCCGCCAGGGCCGGGGTGTCGGTCATCGAGGCGAAGCCCGCAGGTCGGTCGTTTCGGAAGATAAGGCAGGCGGGCGCTTCTTGCGTTTGCGAAAAAGCCGGGCGCGCATGCGGCCGGCGGTGGCGATCGCACCGATCGGCCGCCGACCGTGGCCGAACGGCCGCAGCGCGCGGCAGGGGGATCAGATGACGAAGTCGACGTCGGGCTGGGGTGGCGCACGGCCGGCGGCCGCCGCCCGCTCGCAGAGCGATTCGAGGGAGACGGCGGCGAGCCGCTCGACCAAAAGGGCTTCGAGCTCGGCCCAGAGGGGGGCGAGCACGTCGGCCACGAGCGGCGGCACGGGCTCGTCGGCCTCCGCCCCGGCCCGCTCGCCTTGGAGGGCGAGCAGGAGGTCGGCGAGGCTGATCCGCCGGCGCTCGCGGGCCAGCCGATAGCCGCCGCGGGGCCCGCGCACGCCCTTGAGCAGCCCCGCGCGGACGAGCTGCTGCATGAGCTGCTCGAGGTGGCGGCGGGGCAGGCCGAGGCGGGCCGCGGTGTCCTTGCTCTGGACCGGCCCGCGACCGCCGTGCAGCGCGATGTCGAGCACCGCGGCCACGGCGAGCTGGAACCGGCGGTCGGAACCGGGCAGGCCGCGCATCAGCCACGGGCTCCGGGCTCGGCCGGCGCAGCGGCGGTCCCGGTCGAACCGAAGCCTCCCGTACCGCGCCCGGTCTCGGCCACATCGACCGACCGCTCCTCCCAGGCGAGCCGGCTCACCGGCGCGAGGACGAGCTGGGCGATCCGCTCGCCGCGCCGGATCGTCACGGGCTCGCTCCCCAGATTGACGAGGAGGACGGCGAGCTCGCCGCGATAATCCGAATCGATCGTGCCCGGCGCGTTGAGCACGGTGAGGCCGTGCCGCAGCGCGAGGCCGGAGCGCGGCCGCACCTGGGCCTCGAAGCCCTCGGGCAGCGCGATCCGCAGGCCGGTCGGGACGAGGGCGCGCTCGAACGGGCGAAGCATCAAGGGGCGCTTTTCGGGAAGCGCGGCGAGCAGATCGAGACCGGCCGCACCCGGGGTGGCGTAGGCCGGGAGCGGCAGGTCGCGGCCGTGCGGCAGCCGCTCGACCGGGACGCGGACCGGCGCGCTCAAGACGACCTCCGGCCGAGGGCTCCGGCGATCCGCTCGACGAGCCGCCGGGCGACCTCCTCCTTCGCGAGCTCCGGCCAGGCCTCGGCCGGGCCCTCACCGGTGATCAAGAGGATCCGGTTGCGCGCCCCGCCGAACACGCCCGTGCCTTCCGAGACGTCGTTGGCGAGGATCCAATCGCAGCCCTTCTTGGCCCGCTTGGTGCGCGCCTTCGCTTCGAGATCCCCGGTCTCGGCGGCGAAGCCCACGACCAGCCGTGGCCGGGCGGTCGGATGACGGGCGAGGGTCGCCAGGATGTCGGGGTTCTCGACGAGCCGCAGGACCGGCGGCGGCGCTCCCGGCTCCTTCTTGATCTTCTCCCCGGGCGCGCTCTCCGGCCGCCAGTCGGCGACCGCGGCGGCGCAGATCGCGACCTCGACCGGCAGGGCGGCGAGGCAAGCTTCGAGCATCTCCCGGGCGGTCTCGACGTGCACCGTGCGCACCCCCGGCGGGTCGGGGATCGCCACCGGCCCGCTCACGAGCGTGACCTCGGCCCCGGCATCGGCGAGCGCCTTCGCGATCGCGTGGCCCTGGCGGCCCGAGCTCCGGTTGGCGAGGAAGCGGACCGGGTCGATCGGCTCGCGGGTGGGGCCGCTCGTCACGAGCGCGCGTCGGCCGGAAAGCGGCCGCCCCTCGGGCTCGAGCCGGGCGAGCACGGCTTCGAGGAGCTCGCGCGGCTCGACCAGCCGGCCGGGGCCGGACTCGCCACACGCCATGTCGCCTTCGGCCGGGCCGATCACGCCGATCCCGTCGGCGACGAGCCGGGCCAGGTTGCGGCGGGTCGCGGGATGCGCCCACATCACCGGGTTCATGGCCGGGGCCACGAGCACCGGCCGGTCGGTGGCGAGCAGCAGCGTCGAGGCCAGATCGTCGGCGAGCCCGTTCGCCATCTTGGCGAGGAGATCGGCGGTGGCGGGTGCCACGAGCACGAGATCGGCCTCGCGGGCGAGGCGGATGTGGCCCATCTCGGCCTCGTCGGTGAGCGAGAAGAGTTCGTCGTAGACCCTCTCCCCGGCAAGGGCGGCGACCGTGAGCGGGCTCACGAGCTCCTCGGCCGCGCGGGTGAGCACGCAGCGCACGGCGATGCCGCGCTCCTTGAGCCGGCGGATCAGCTCGAGGCATTTGTAGGCGGCGATCCCGCCGCCGATGATCAACAGGACGCGGCGCTCGGACACCCGGATCTCCCCCGACGCTGCGGCCAGTTGTGCCGCGCCCTCAGCCCAAGGCAAGGCCGAGGACGAGACCCGCGAGCAAAGCCAAGAGCATGGCGAGGCGGTCGCGGGCGCGCTCGCCCGCGGCCGGGGTGACCCGCGGCGGACCGGCTTCGAGGAGCCGCTCGAGGCGGCCGAGGGCGCCGGGCAGCCGGCGCAGCGTCGAGACCCCCTCGGCCACGGCCTCGCGCAGTTGCGCCTCGGGGCCGAGATTCTCGCGCATCCACTGCTCGACGAGCGGCCGGGCAAGGGTCCAGATGTTGACCGAGGGGTTCAAGGCCCGGCCGACCCCTTCGGCCACCACCATGGTCTTCTGCAGGAGGAGGAGCTGGGGCTGGGTCTCCATCTCGAACTCCTCGGCGGTAGCCAAGAGCTGACCCAACAGCCGGCCGAAGGAGATCTCGTTCAAGGGCAGACCCAGGATCGGCTCGCCGAGCGCCCGGCAGGCCTGGGTGAAGGCGGCCCGGTCCTGATCCGGCGGCAGAAAGCCCGCGCGGAAGAAGACGTCGGCGACCCGCGCATAGTCGCGTTCGAGGAAGCCCAAGAGCACCTCGGCGAGGTTGCGCCGGTCGGCGAGCTCGAGCCTGCCCATGATGCCGAAGTCGAGGGCGACGATGTCGCCCGTCTTCGGGTCGATCAGCATGTTGCCGGGGTGCATGTCGGCGTGGAAGAAGCCGTCGCGGAAGACCTGGTTGAAGAAGACGACGGCCGCCCGCTCGAGGATCGCATCGGGATCGAGCCCGGCGGCCAGGAGTCGGTCGCGCTCGTCGGCCGGCAGGCCCTCGACGCGCTCGAAGGTGACGACCCGCCGGCCGGTCCGCCGCCAATCGACCCGCGGCACGCGGAAGCCCACCGCGTCCTTGTTGTTCTCGGCGAACTCGGCGGCCGCGGCCGCCTCGAGCCGGAGGTCCATCTCGCGCCGGGTCGAGCGGGCCACGAGGCGCACCGCCTCGACCGGCTTGTAGCGGCGCAGGGGCGGGTGCAGCCGCTCGGCCCACTCGGCGAGCCAGAGGAAGAAGTCGAGGTCGCGGCCGATCGCTTCCTCGATGCCGGGGCGGAGGATCTTGACCGCGACAGGCTCGCCTTCGGTCGTGGTCGCGAAGTGCACCTGGGCGATCGAGGCGGCGGCCACCGGCCGATCCTCGAAGCTCGTGAACAGGGCTTCGAGCGGCTGCTCGAGCTCGCGCTCCACGATCGCCCGCGCCTCGGCCGCGGGGAAGGGCGGCAGCCGGTCCTGGAGGAGCGAGAGGTCGCGGGCGATGGCCTCGCCCAAGAGATCGGCGCGGGTGGCGAGCGACTGGCCGAGCTTGATGAAGGCCGGGCCCATCTCCTGGAGTGCGCGGGCGAGCCGCTCACCCGGGCGGCCCGGGGCGCGGCGGTCGACGAAGCGTTCGGCGATCCGCAGCACCGGGTGGAGCTGCGGGACGAGCTCCATGGGGAAGAGCGCGTTGTGGCGGGCGAGGCAGCGAGCGCAGGCGACGAGCCGCGCCAGGTTGCGCGCGCCCCGCAGCATCCCGCCTCAAAGCCGCCAGGCGGAGTGGATCGCGGCGATCCCGCCCGAGAGGTTCCGCCAGCGCACCCGCTCGAGCCCGGCCGCTTCGATCAGCGCCGCGAAGGTCGCCTGATCGGGGAACCGGCGGATGCTCTCGGCGAGGTAGCGGTAGCTCGCGGCGTCGCCGGCGACGAGCCCGCCGAGCGCCGGCAGGACGGTGAAGGAGTAGAGATCGTAGAGCGGCTCCAGAAGCGGGAGCGTGAGCTTGGAGAATTCGAGGCAGAGGAAGCGGCCGCCCGGGACCAGCACGCGCCGCACCTCGGCGAGCGCCCGGTCGATGTGGGTGACGTTGCGGATGCCGAAGGCGATCGTGCAGGCTTCCACCGACCGATCGGGCAAGGGCAGCCGCTCGGCGTCGCCCACCACCCAGTCGAGCTCGGCGAGCCAGCCCGCGTCGAGCGCCCGGTCGCGGCCGACCGCGACCATCGCCGGGTTGGCATCGACGATCGTCACCCGGGCCCGGCCGTCGAGCCGGGCGAGGAGGCGCAGCGCCACGTCGCCCGTGCCGCCCGCGAGGTCCAGGAGGTGCATCCCCGGCCGCGGCATCAGCCAGTCGATGAGCGCCTCCTTCCAGAGCCGGTGGACGCCCGCGCTCATGAGGTCGTTCATGAGGTCGTAGCGGGAAGCGACCCGCTCGAACACGCCTCGAACCTTGGGCGCCTTCTCGGCCGGATCGACCGGCTCGAAGCCGAAGGAGGCGGCGAGCCGGGCGGCGGCGCTTGCGGGGTCCTGCTCGCTCATGCAGACAGCGGCCGCTCCGTTGCGACCGGCGCGATGTACGCGGCGGCCGGCAGGCGGGCAAGGCGCGGAGAGCCCCCATTTGCCCGAGTTGCCCGAGGTCGAGACGATCCGACGCGGCTTGGCGGCGCGGCTCACGGGCGCGCGGATCGAAGGGATCGAGCAGCGCCGCGCGGCGCTGCGCTTTCCGCTCCCCGAGCGGCTCGCGGCTCGGCTCGTGGGGCGCCGGACGGTGGGCTTCGACCGACGCGCCAAATACCTGCTCGCCTCACTCGACGACGGCTGGACGCTGCTCCTGCATCTCGGGATGTCCGGGCGGCTCGTGCTCGACGGGCCGCCCCGCGGACCGCACGAGCACCTGACCTTCCGCTTCGAGGGGGGCACGGTGCTGCGGCTCGTCGACCCGCGGCGCTTCGGCACGGTCGATCTCTGGCCGAGCGGGCGGCTCCACGAACACCCGCTGCTGCGCGGCCTGGGCTTCGAGCCGCTCGAGCCGGGGTTCGACGGTGCGCTCTTGCAGGGCCTGCTGCAGGGCCGTCGGGTGGCGCTCAAGAGCGCGCTCATGGACCAGAGGCTCGTCGTGGGCGTGGGCAACATCTACGCCAACGAGGCGCTGTTCCGCGCCCGCCTCTCGCCGCGCCGGCTCGCCCTCACGGTCGGGCCCGAGCGGGCGGCCCGGCTCGCCCGGGCGATCCGCGAGGTCCTCGAGGCGGCGATCGCCAAGGGCGGCACCACGCTGCGCGACTACGTCCAGGCGAACGGCGAGCTCGGCAGCTTCCAGAACGATTTCCTGGTCTACGAGCGGGAGGGCGAGCCCTGCCCGGCCTGCGGCCGAGCGATCCGGCGGATCGTCCAGGCCGGCCGGGCGACCTATTTCTGCAGCCGGTGCCAACGCTGAGCCGGCCGTTCGGGCCGGCGCTGGACGGCGGTCGGCGGCTCGGGCAAGAAGCCGCGGCCGCGCCGGGGCCGAGGGCGCCGGCGGGCGGTCGACCCGGCACCCGCGGGGTGCCGGCGGGGAGACGGATCCATGGCTTACGAGACGATCCTGGTCGAGAGGCGCGGGCCCGTGGGGCTCGTCACGCTGAACCGACCGAAGCAGCTCAACGCGCTGAACAGCCAGGTGGTCGCCGAGATCGAGGCGGCGTTGACGGCGTTCGACGCCGACCCCGCGGTGGCGGCCGTGGTGATCACGGGCTCGGAGAAGGCGTTCGCCGCCGGCGCCGACATCAAGGAGATGCTGGAGAAGGACTTCGCCCAGGCGCTCGAGAGCGACTTCGTGGGCGCTTGGAACAAGATCGCCCGGCACAAGAAACCGTTGATCGCGGCGGTCGCGGGCTACGCTCTGGGCGGCGGCTGCGAGCTCGCCATGATGTGCGACATCATCCTGGCGGCCGACAATGCGCGCTTCGGCCAGCCCGAGATCAACCTCGGCACGATCCCCGGGGTGGGCGGGACGCAGAGGCTCACCCGCGCGATCGGCAAGTCCAAGGCCATGGAGATGATCTTGACCGGCCGCCTCATGAGCGCGGAGGAGGCCGAGCGGTCCAACCTCGTGGCCCGTGTGGTCCCGCTCGCCAAGCTGCTCGACGAGGCGATCGCGCTCGGTGAGGAGATCGCCAAGAAGTCGCAGCCGATCGTCCGGCTGGCCAAGGAGGCGGTGAACGTGGCCTTCGAGACCACGCTCGCCGAAGGCATCCGCTTCGAGCAGCGGGTGTTCTACGCGACCTTCGCGACCCAGGACCGCAAAGAGGGGATGAGCGCCTTCGCCGAGAAGCGGGCGCCGACCTTCGTCAACCGCTGAGCCCGCCCGGCGCCGGGCCGGAACCGGCCCGGCTCGCGCGGCGCTGCGGCGGCCGGGCGGTTGACGGGCAGCGGGCGGGTCGCTATCTGCCGGCCTCCGAATTCCCTGGAGACGGTTCCCGTGGCGAACACCCCCTCGGCGCGCAAGCGCGCCCGCCAGGCGGCCAAGCGCGCGCTGATCAACAAGAGCCGCAAGAGTCGCATCAAGACCTTCGTGCGCAAGGTCGAGGCGGCGCTGGCGGCGGGCGACGCGGCCGCCGCCAAGGCGGCTTTCGCGCTCGCCGAGCCGGAGATCCGGCGCGGTGTGAGCAAGGGCGTGCTGCACCTGAATACCGCCTCGCGCAAGATCTCCCGGCTCGCCCAGAAGATCAAGGCGCTGGACACCCGGCCGGCACCGACCTGAGCGGCCGGCCGGGGTCGCCGACCGCGGTGGCACCCGCGAGCCCATCGAAACCGGAGCGCAAGAGGGTCGCCGGCGGAGCGGGCCGGCGGCTCGCGCGTGTCCGTGCCGGCCGTGCCGCGGCAAGAGGTTGGCGGCTGGTTCGGGCGTCAACCTCAACGCGAACTGTTCCGTTCACGTTTCGATCGCCTTGCGGGTTCACGGTCGCCTCCTTAGGCTCTCGCCTCTGACGAGTCGAGCAACGTTTCTGGAGCTTGACTTGTAAATACTTGGATCGAGGAAGCTCGACCAAGTAGTTGTCGGCGGCCCGTCGCGATGCGTCGCGGGTGGGGTCGCTCTACCGGAGCTTGAGAGGCGGTCCTCGGGGCGGGCCGCCGAGCGCCGCGGCGAGCCGCGGCGTCGTGGGGACGTCGGGTTGTCGGGAGGGGCGAGATGGCCTTGCGGACGGGGCAGTCGTTGGCCTCTTCTGTGGCGGGACAGCGGACCGCCGAGGGGCGGATGGGCACAGCGCCGGGCGAGGTCCAACAACAGTGGCAGCAGGTCCGCACGTTGTTGCGCGCGGAGCTCGGTGACACCGCGTTCGGGACTTGGCTCAAGCCGCTCGAGCTCGTCGAGCTCGCGGGCGACCGGGTGGTGCTCGCCGTGCCGACCCAATTCATGCGCGACTGGATCGTCGCGAACTACGCCGACCGGATCCGCGCGCTCTGGGTCCGGCTCAACCCCGGGGTCCGCTCGGTCACCCTCGCCGTCCGGCCGCCGGGCGGCGAGCCCGCGGCGCCGGTGGCCGCGGCACCGGCCGCGCCCGTCGTGCCCCTCGAGCCGGCGGCGGAGGCGGGCGGCGAGGAGCTCGGCGCGCGGCTCGACCCCCGGCTCACCTTCGAGAGCTTCGTGGTCGGCAAGCCGAACGAGTTCGCGGTCGCCGCCGCCGAGAAGGTGGCCATGTCCGCGACCCCGCCCTTCAACCCCCTGTTCCTCTACGGCGGGGTCGGGCTCGGCAAGACCCACCTCATGCACGCGATCGGCTGGCGGGTCCGCCAGCGCGACCCGAGCCGCCGGGTGGTCTATCTGACCGCCGAGAAGTTCATGTACCGGTTCATCTTGGCGTTGCGTTCGAAGGACACCATCCCGTTCAAGGAGCTCTTCCGCTCGGTCGATCTTTTGATGGTCGACGATCTGCAGTTCATCACCGGCAAGGATTCGACCCAGGAAGAATTCTTCCACACCTTCAACGCGCTGGTCGAGCGCGGCCGGCAGATCGTGATCAGTGCCGATCGCAGCCCCTCCGACCTCGACGGGCTCGAGGAGCGGATCCGCTCGCGGCTCTCTTGGGGCCTCGTGGCCGACATCCATCCGACCACCTACGAGCTCCGGCTCGGCATCCTGCAGACCAAGGCCGAGGCGAGCGGGGTCGACGTGCCGTTGCGCGTGCTCGAGTTCCTGGCGAGCCGGATCACGAGCAACGTCCGCGAGCTCGAAGGGGCACTCAACCGGATCGTCCTGCAGGCCAATCTGACCCGCCAGCCGGTGTCGATCGAGATGGCGCAGGAGATCTTGAAGGACGTGCTGCGCGCCGCCGACCGGCGGATCACGATCGAGGAGATCCAAAAGGCGGTGGTCGAGCATTACGGGCTGCGGATGGCCGACATGACCTCGGCCCGCCGGCAGCGCCAGGTGGCCCGCCCGCGCCAGGTCGCGATGTACTTGGCCAAGCTCTTGACGCCGCGCTCGCTGCCCGAGATCGGCCGGCGCTTCGGCGGGCGCGACCACACCACGGTGATGCACGCCGTGCGGCAGATCGAGCGGCTGCAGGCCGAGGACCGCCAACTCGCCGAAGACGTCGAGGCCATCCGGCGGCGGCTGCAGGCCTGAGCCGGCGGACGCGCCGGAAAAGGGTCAACCTCGCCCGGCTTTTCTGCTAGGGTCGCCCTCCCCGAGCAGTTCGGGGCGGGCGCCGGTGCCGCCGGGCCCGAGCGCGGATGGGTCGTCCATGAAGCTGGCAATCGAGCGCGCCGCCCTGCTCCGCTCGCTCGGCCACGTGCAGAACGTGGTCGAGCGGCGGACTACGATCCCGATCCTCAACAACGTCAAGCTCGCGGGCGCCGACGGGCTCGAGCTCGTGGCCACCGACCTCGACCTCACGCTCCTCGCCCGCGAGCCGGCCGAGGTCGCCCGGCGGGGGGCCACGACCGTGCCCGCCCACACCCTCTTCGACATCGTCCGCAAGCTGCCCGAGGGGGCCACGGTCACGCTCGAGCAACAGCCGGGCAGCAGCGAGCTCGAGCTGCGGGCCGGCCGCTCGCGCTTCGTGCTGCCGACCTTGCCGGTCGACGACTTCCCGGCGGTCGGCGGCGACGAGCTCGAGGTCCGCTTCGAGATCGCCCCCACCGACCTCGTCAAGCTGATCGACAAGGCCCGCTTCGCCATCTCGACCGAGGAAACCCGCTATTATCTGAACGGGATCCACTTCCACGTGGCGGGCAAAGGGGCGGCCCGGACCTTGCGTGGGGTCGCCACCGACGGCCACCGCCTCGCCCGGATCGAGGTGGCGCTGCCGCCGGGAGCCGAGCGGATGCCGCCCGTGATCGTGCCGCGCAAGACCGTGGCCGAGCTCAGGAAGCTCGTCGAGGGCGAGGAAGCACCCGTGGGGGTGGCGGTCTCGGCCGCCCGCATCGAGATCGCCTGCGGCCGGGCACGGCTGCTCTCCCGGCTGATCGACGGGACCTTCCCGGACTACGAGCGGGTCATCCCGACCGCCAACGAACGGGTGGCGCTCGTGCCGACCAAGGCCTTCGCCGAGGCGGTCGACCGGGTCGCGACGATCTCGATGGAGAAGGCGCGGCCGATCAAGCTCGCCTTCGAGAGCGGCCGGGTCACGGTCTCGGCCGTGAGCCCCGAGCAGGGCCGTGCCGAGGAGGAACTCGACTGCGTCTGGCAGGGCGAGCCGCTCGAGATCGGCTTCAACGCCCGCTACGTCCTCGACATGGTCACCCAGATCGAGGGCCCGGAGCTCCGGATCGAGATGGCCAACGCGGCCGCGCCCACGGTGGTCAAGGACCCGGCCGACCCGGCGCTCCTGTTCGTCTTGATGCCCATGCGGGTCTGATGGGTGGGGCCCTGCCGGAGAGCCGGCCGGCGCCGGTGGCGCCGCTCGTGGTCGAGCGGCTGCGGCTGCGCGATGTGCGCAACTGGGCGCGCCTCGACCTCGCCCTGCCGCCGGGTCCGGTCGTGCTCGTGGGCCCGAACGGCGCCGGCAAGACCAACCTCTTGGAGGCCCTCTCGCTCTTGGCACCCGGGCGCGGCCTGCGCCGCGCTTCGCCCACGGAGCTCGACCGCCGGCCCGGCGGCGGGCCCTGGGCGGTGGCCGCGCGGCTTTCCGGCCGCCACGGCGCTTTCGAGATCGCGGTCGGCCGCGAGCCGGGCGGCGAGCGACGCGCCGTCACGGTCGACGGCCGGCCGCTGCGCGACCGCGCCCGGCGCGCCGAGCTCGTCGCCATGCTCTGGCTCACCCCGGCCGAGGACCGGCTGTTCCAGGAGGGGCCGGCCGAGCGCCGCCGCTTCCTCGACCGGCTGACGCTCACCCTCGACCCCGCGCACGCGGCGCACGTCGCCACCTACGAGCGCTTGCTGCGCGACCGCGCCGCGCTGTTGCGCAGCGGCCGACGCGATCCGGCTTGGCTCGCCGCCCTCGAGGCGCGGATCGCCGCAGCCGGCGTCGCGGTGGCCGCCGCCCGCCGCCAGCTCGTGGCGGCGCTCGTGCGGGCCGGGGCGGCGGAAGCGGGGCCGTTGCCGGGGGTGCGGCTCGCGCTCGAGGGCGAGGTCGAACGCTGGCTCGAGCAGGAGCCGGCGGCCCGGGCCGAGGAGCGGCTCGCGGCCGCCCTCGCCGCCTCGCGCGAGCTGGATGCGGCGACCGGCGGGGCGGCGCACGGGCCGCACCGCAGCGACCTGCTGGTGCACGACGCGGCGAGCGGCGAGCCGGCAGCGGCTTGCTCGACCGGCCGGCAGAAGGCGCTGCTCGTCGGTCTCTTGCTGACCCATGCGCGGCTGCGTGGCGCGCTTCTGGGCGAGCTGCCGGTCCTTCTCCTCGACGAGGTCGCTGCCCACATGGATGGCGGACGGCGTGCGGGCCTCGCCCGGGCGATCGTCGAGCTCGGCGCCCAGGCGTGGTTGTCCGGGACCGATCGCGGCCTGTTCGCGGCCCTCGACGGCCACGCCACCTTCCTCGAGATCGACAACGGGACGATCGTCCGTGATGAGCGAGCCTCGCACGACGCCCGCTGAGGCGGGCGCCTACACCGCGCAGTCGATCCAGGTCCTCGAAGGCCTGGACGCGGTGCGCAAGCGGCCGGGCATGTACATCGGCGACACCGACGACGGCTCGGGCCTGCACCACATGGTCTTCGAGGTCGTCGACAACGCGATCGACGAGGCGCTCGCCGGGCATGCCGACCGGATCGAGGTGATCCTCAACCCGGACGGCTCCTGCACGGTCCGGGACAATGGCCGCGGCATCCCGGTCGACATCCACCCCGAGCAGGGTGTTTCGGCCGCCCAAGTCATCATGACGGTGCTGCACGCCGGCGGCAAGTTCGGCTCCGGTGCCTACAAGGTCTCGGGCGGCCTGCACGGGGTCGGTGTCTCGGTCGTCAACGCGCTGTCCGACTGGCTCGAACTCCGGATCTGGCGTGACGGCGCGGAACATTTCATCCGCTTCGAGAAGGGCGGGGTGCCCGTGGCGCCACTCGCGGCCATGGGCCCGCAGGGCGACCGGCGCGGCACGGAAGTGACCTTCCTGCCCTCGCCCGAGGTCTTCTCGCGCACCGAGTTCTCCGCCCAGACGATCGAACATCGCTTGCGCGAGCTGGCCTTCCTCAATCCCGGCATCGCGATCCACTTCGAGGATCGCCGGGTCGATCCGCCGAAGCGCGAGGTTCTGCACTACGAGGGGGGGCTCGTCGCCTACGTGCAGTGGATCGACCGGGCCAAGCAGGCGCTCCATCCGACGATCCTGATCAAGGGCGAGCGCGAGGGGATCGTCGTCGAGGCCGCCCTCCAGTGGAACGACGGCTACCACGAGACCCAGCTCTGCTTCACCAACACGATCCCGCAGCGCGACGGTGGGACCCACCTCACCGGCTTCCGTCAGGCCTTGACCCAGACCTTGAACGCCGCCGCCGAAAGCCTCGGCATCGCCAAGCGCGAGAAGGTCCAGCTCACCGGCGAGGACATGCGCGAGGGCCTCACCTGCGTCCTCTCGCTGAAAGTGCCGGACCCGAAATTCTCCTCGCAGACCAAGGACAAGCTCGTGAGCTCCGAGGTCACCCCGGTGGTCGCCCAGGTGGTCCGCGAGCAGCTCGGCCGCTGGCTCGAGGAGCATCCGCAAGAAACCAAGGCGATCCTCGCCAAGGTGGTCGAGGCGGCGACCGCGCGCGAGGCGGCCCGCCGCGCCCGCGAGCTCACCCGCCGCAAGAGCCCGCTGGATGTCGCCAACCTGCCGGGTAAGCTCGCCGACTGCCAGGAGCGCGACCCGGCCAAGGCCGAGCTCTTCATCGTCGAGGGCGATTCGGCCGGCGGCTCGGCCAAGCAGGGGCGCGACCGGGCGTTCCAGGCGATCCTGCCGCTCAGGGGCAAGATCTTGAACGTCGAGCGGGCGCGCATCGACAAGGTGCTCTCGAGCCAAGAGATCGGCACGCTCATCACGGCGCTCGGCACCGGCATCCGCGACGAGTTCGACATCGCCAAGCTGCGCTACCACACGATCGCGATCATGACCGATGCCGATGTCGACGGCTCGCACATCCGCACGCTCTTGTTGACCTTCTTCTACCGCCATCTGCCGGAGATCATCGAGAAGGGCCATCTGTTCATCGCCCAGCCGCCGCTCTACGGGGTCAAGCGCGGCCAGAAGGTCGACTACGTCAAGGACGATGCGGCCCTCGAGGACCTGCTCGTCCGCCAGGGCCTCGAGGAGGCTCGGCTCGTGGCGAGCTCCGGCAGCGTGGTCGAGGGCGCGGCGCTCGCCGCACTCCTCGATGCCGCGCGGGCGGCCCGCGGGCCGCTCGGCGCGCTCACTCGTCGGCTCCCCGCCGAGCTCCTCGAAGCGCTCGCCCTCGAGGGCGGCTTCGACCCCGCGCGGCTCGCCGATCCGGCCGCCGCGCTCGAGCTCGGCCGCCGGGTGGCCGAGCGGCTCGCCCGCGCCGGGACGGGCGCGGTCCAGGTGGTGCGCGACGAAGCGGGCGGGCTCGTCTTCCATCTGCAGCGCGGCGAGCGGCGCGAGCGGCACCGGCTCGATCCCGCGCTCGCCGGCGGCCACGAGGCGCGTCGCCTCGGCGAGGCGCTGGCCCCCCTCCGGCCGATCCTGGCCGAGCCGGCCCGGCTCGAGCGCAAGGCCGAGCGGCGGACCGTGCACGGCGCCCGCGATCTTTTGGGCGGGATCGTCGAGCTCGCCAAGAAGGGCCTCGCGATCCAGCGCTACAAGGGGCTCGGCGAGATGAACCCCGAGCAGCTCTGGGAGACCACGCTCGACCCGGCCCGTCGCTCGCTCCTCCAGGTCAAGATCGAGCACGCCGACGAGGCCGACGAGATCTTCTCCACCCTCATGGGCGACGTGGTCGACCCGCGGCGGGCCTTCATCCAGGAGAACGCCTTGAAGGTCGTCAACCTGGACGTGTGAGGGGAGCCGTCCTCGCGCGTCGGCGGGCCAACTCGCGATAGAGCGCCTCGGGCGTCACGCCGAGCTCGGCGGCGAGCTCGCGCCGGCGGCCGCGCGGCGGCAGGACACCATCGCCCAGGGCGAGCCAGGCGTCCAGCCGATCGGCGAGGCGCGGCAGGGCGAGGATCTCCGCCCGCTGCCGGGCCGCCTGGATCTCGCGGGCGAGCCGACCGGCCCAGGCGAGCGCGAGCTCCGGTCGCGCCGCCAGCCGAGCGCGCGCCTCGAACACCGGCAAAGCCAGGGTCGAGGACGCGACCACCGCCTCGCCGTCGCAATGGTAGCGCTCGGCGAAGAGCGAAGCCTCGGCGAGCACCGCCCCGGGCCCGGCCCGCTGCAAGACGAGGCGGCCACCGTCCGGCCGGTGCCGCAAGAGGCGGGCCTCGCCCGCCACCACCCGGTGCAGGAAGGCCACCCGATCGCCGCTCGCGAACAGCCGCTCCCCGGCGGCGAAGCGGCGCGGCCGGGCCCCCGCGAACAGCTCGGTAAGCGCGTCCGACATGATCGCGATCATGTGAGCGGGGCGCGGGCCGTGGCAAGCGACGCGGGTTCGCGAACGGAGATCGGCCATGCGACCTTTCGCTCTCGCCTTCGCCCTCGCCCTGACCGCCGCCTCGGGGGCCGCGGCACAGCATGCCGGGCACGCGCCGGCTGCGCCCTATGCCGGGCAGCAGACCCGGACCGTCACGAGCTTTTCCGAGGAGGATCTGGCGGAACTCCGCCGCGGGGGCGGCTGGGGTCTGGCCAAGCCCGCCGAGCTCAACGGCTGGCCCGGCCCCGCCCATCTCCTGGAGCTCGCCCGCGAGCTCGATCTCTCGGCCGAGCAGCAGGCACGCATCCGGGAGCTGTTCGAGGCGATGCAGCGGCAGGCGGTCGCGGCCGGCGCGCGTCTGATCGAGGCCGAGGCAGCGCTCGATGCGGCCTTCCGCGAGCGCCGCGTCACGCGCGATCGGCTCGAAGCCTTGCTCGCGGAAGCGGAGGCGGCGCGCCGGGCGCTGCGCTTCGTGCACCTGGCGGCACATCTCGAGATGCCGGCGCTCCTGACCCCGGCGCAGATCGCCCGCTACGAGGCGCTGCGCGGCTATCGGGGGGATGTCTGCGCCGGTGGCCCGCCCGCCGGCCACGATCCGGCGCTCTGGCGGCGTCACACGGGCTGTCCGTGACGGACCGCCTCAATCGTAGGAGTGGCCGGCCCGCAGGCCCTCGCGGACCCGGTGCGCCACCTCGAGGAATTCGGGAGTGTCGCGGATGTCGAGCGGCCGGTCGGCCGGCAAGGGGCTGTCGATCACCTCGAGGATCCGCCCGGGCCGGGGCGACATGACGACGATCCGGGTCGCGAGATGGACCGCCTCGGCGATCGAGTGGGTGACGAACAGGACCGTCTTGCCGGTCTTGCGCCAGAGCCCGTGGAGCTCAAGGTTGAGGCGGTCGCGGGTGATCTCGTCGAGCGCACCGAAGGGCTCGTCCATCAAGAGAATGGGCGGATCGAAGGAGAGCGCCCGGGCGATCGACACGCGCTGCTGCATGCCGCCCGAAAGCTGCCAGGGATAGTGGCGGGCGAAGGCCTCGAGTTCGACGAGCGAGAGCCAACGCCGCGCCCGCGCCGCCCGCTCCGCCGGCGGGATCCCCATGATCTCGAGCGGCAGCGTCACGTTGCGCTCGACCGTCCGCCAGGGCTGCAAGGCCGGGGCCTGGAACACGTACCCGTAGCGGCGAGCGAGGCGGGCTTCGCGCGGCGAGAGCCCTTCGACCCGGAGTGTGCCGGCGGTCGGCTGCTCGAGATCGGCGACCAAGCGCAGGAAGGTCGTCTTCCCGCAGCCCGAGGGCCCGATCAGCGCCACGAAGGCACCGGCCTCGATCACGAGATCGACGCCTTTGAGCGCCACCACCGGGCCGGAAGCCGTCGTGTAGGTGAGCCCGAGGCCGCGCGCCTCGACCGCCGGGCACGCCGCCGAGTCCCTCGCCCCGGCGCCGGCCGTAACGGGGGCCGCGACGTCCGGCGCGTCGGCCATCTCGGGCTCCCTCACTCGGCCCGGGCGAGCCTCAAGACCGCCTGCAGGAGCACCTGGCAGCCGGCCGCCAGGTGCTCGGGTTCGGCCCATTCCTCCTCGTTGTGGCTGAGCCCGTCCCGGCAAGGCACGAAGATCATGGCGGTCGGCACGACCCGGGCCGTGTAGCAGGAGTCGTGGCCCGGGCCGGAGATCATGGGCCGCCAGGAAAAGCCGCTCGCCTCGGCGGCCTCGCGCACCGCGGCGACGCAGGTCGGATCGAAACGCACCGAGGGGAAGTGCCAGATCGGATCGACCGTGTGGGGCAGACCGTCGCGCGCGCAGGCCTCGGCCACGAGTCCCCGCACTTTCCCGTCGAGCTCGGCGAGCGTGGCATCGTCGGGATGGCGCAGGTCGATCGTGAACGTGACCCGGCCGGGAACGACGTTGCGCGAGGGCTTCGCGATCTCCAACACCCCCACCGTGATCACGGCGTGCGGACCGTAGTCCCGCGCGAGTGCGTCCAGTCCCGCCACGACTTTGGCGGCCGCCACGAGCGCGTCTTTGCGGCGCGGCATCGGCGTGGAGCCGGCATGGCTCTCCTTGCCGGTGATCGCGACGTCGTACCAGCGAATGCCCTGGGCCCCCTCGACCACCCCGATCGTCTTGCCCTCGGCCTCGAGGATCGGGCCCTGCTCGATGTGCAGCTCGAGATGTGCCTTCCAGCCGCCCGGCGGCGGCGCGCAAGCGAGCGTGCCCTTGTAGCCGATCCGCTCGAGCTCGTCGCCGAACCGTTTCCCCTCCCGGTCGGTGCGGTCGTAGGCCCACGCCTTGGTGAAGGCCCCGGCGAAGACGCCCGAGGACAGCATCGCCGGGGCGAAGCGGGTGCCCTCCTCGTTGGTCCAGTTGACCACGAGGATCGGATGGTCGGTCTCGTAGCCGGCGTCGTTCAGCGTGCGGACGATCTCGAGCCCGGCCAACACACCGGCCACCCCGTCGAACTTGCCGCCGGTGGGCTGCGTGTCGAGGTGGCTGCCGATCGCCACGGGCGGCAGCTCGGGCCGCCTGCCGGGGCGTAGGGCCATCATGTTGCCCATCTCGTCGACCGTGACGGTGAGGCCGGCCGCCTCGCACCAGCGCTTGAAGAGGTCGCAGCCCTCCCGGTCGAGGTCGGTCAAGGTCTGGCGGTTGCAGCCCCCCTTGGGCGTGGCACCGATCTTCGCCATCTCCATGAGGGAGTCCCAGTAGCGCTGGGCGTCGATCCGCAGATTGCCGGCCTTGGTCGGGCTCACGGGCGTCCTCTCGCGCGGGGCTTGTGCGCCCATCCCTCGCGCCGGTCCGCGGGACGGTCAAGCGCCGAGCGGCGAGCCGGTCGAGCGCCGAGCGGCGGGGGCTGGACCGCCGGCCGGCGGCGGGGCAGGCTCGCGCGGGGAGGGCACGGGATGCGCGAAAGCGGCACGGCGATCGAGATCGAAGAAGCGGGGCCGGAGGCCGACCGACCGGCCTCCGAGCCGCGCGGCGGTGCGGTCGAGCGGCTGGCCGAGGCGCGTGGCCAACCCCTCGCCGTCACACTCCACCAGCTTCGGCTCTTCTGGACGCTCGCGCACGCCCGCTCGCTCACCCAGGCGGCCAAGCAGCTCGGGATCTCCCAGCCGGCGCTCTCCCAGGCGCTCGCCAAGCTCGAGCGGGTCTTGGGCCACCGGCTCGTCGAGCGCCAGTCGACCAAGCTCGAGCTCACCGATGCCGGCCGCTTCCTGCTCGAGCGCGCGGGCCGGCTGTTGGCCGAGGCCGATGCTCTCGAGAGCGGGCTCGCCGCCTACAAGGCCGGGCTCCGGGGCCGGGTCGCGGTCGGTGCCTTGGCCTCGATCGCCCGCACGCTCGTGCCGGCCGCCTACGCCGAAGCGCTGCGCCGGGTCCCGGAGCTCGCGCTCGACGTCCACGAGGTCGCCCCCCAAGAGGCGGTCGAGGGGCTCTACGGCCGCACGCTCGAGGTCGCGATCGTCTCCGAAACGGCGGTGGCGAGCGATCATTTGCCCTTCACCCGCCTGCCCCTGCGCGAGGACGGCTACGCGCTCGCGGTCCCGACCTGGCTCGTCCTCGACGGGGTCCAGGAGCCCGAGCGCGAGCTCGATCCGCGGGCGCGGGCGGTCCTCGCGCGGACCATCGAGTTCAATTTCGGCACGCTCCACGCCGATCGGATCGCCGAATGGTACCGCCGTGTCCTGCCGCAGGCCCGCACGGTCGCCCGGGTCCGCACCTACGAAACCGCCCTCGCCATGGTCGAGGCGGGGCACGGCGTGGCGATCGTCCCGCAGCTCACCGCCCAGCTCGCCGGGCGCATGCTGTTCGCGGTCCGGCTGCACGCGGTGCCGACCATGGAGCGGCGACTCGTGGCCCTCGTACCCGGCCATCGCCGGCAGATGGAGCCCTTGCGGACCTTCCTCGAAGCCCTGGTCGCCACGGCACCCGGGCTCGAGCTCGTGCGGGTCGCCCCGCCGCCGCCCTTCGTCGTCGCCCGCTCGGCCGGCTGAGCGGGCGCAGCGGGCGGAGGGTCGGCCCTGCCGCCGGCCGACCCTCATAAGCGGGCGCGCATGAACGGGAAAACTTGTCGCACCCCCGTGCCGTCACCATACCCGGAACAGCCGCCCGGTTCCTCGGGTGGCGAACCCAACGCGATCGGGGAGTGGATCGATGCGTAAGACTTGGATCCGTCCGCGGGTGACCAGCCGTCCCGTCGGGATGGAGGTCACCATGTACCTGCCGGCCGAGCTCTGAGATCGGCCACCGTCGCCCGCGGAGGCAGCCTTGCGCGCGATCGTGCTCGGTGCCGCCGCGGGCGGCGGCTTTCCCCAGTGGAACGCGGCGAGCGAGGCCTGCAGACGGGCCCGGGCGGGTGACCCGGCGGCACGTCCCGCGACCCAGGCGGCGCTCGCGGTCACGGCCGACGGCGCGCACTGGGTGGTGATCGAAGCGTCGCCCGACCTGCGCCAACAGATCGAGGCCGTGCCGGCGCTGCATCCGAAGCGCGGGCCGCGCTCCTCACCGATCGCCGCGGTGATCCCGACGAACGGCGAGGTCGATTCGATCGGGGGCCTTTTGCACCTGCGCGAAGGCACGCCCTTCGTGCTCTGGGCGCACCCGCGGATCCTCGCCCTCTTGGACGCGAACCCGATCTTCGAGGTGGTCGACCGGCGGATCGTCCCGCGCCGGGCTTTGCCGCTCGACCGTTGGATCGCGCTCGAGGATGCCGAAGGCGCGCCGCTCGGCCTCGAGGTCCGGGCCTTCGACGTGGCCGGCAAGCCGCCGCTTTTCCTCGAGAAGGCCGCGCGCGACGGCCCGCCCGCGGCATCCGAGCCGGGCGACGTGATCGGCCTCGAGCTGCGCGCCCGCGGCCGGCGGCTCGTCTGGATCGCCAATTGCGGCAGGCTCGATCCGCCGCTCCTCGAGCGCTGCGCCGGGGCCGATGTGGTCTTCGTCGACGGCACGCTCTGGCGCGACGACGAGCTCCTGTTGGCCGGGATCGCGGCGCGCACCGGCCGGGACATGGGGCACGTCTCGCTCTTCGGGCCCGAGGGCGTGCTCGCTCGGCTGGGCCCCGTGCCGGCCGGCCGCAAGATCCTCGTCCACCTCAACAACACCAACCCCGTGCTGTTGGCCGACAGCCCCGAGCGGGCGGCGGTCGAGCGCGCGGGATTCGAGGTCGCCTATGACGGCCTCGCGATCGACCTCGAGGGAGGAGAGCCTTGAGCCATCTCGACCCGTTCCGTGACTTGCGGACCGCTGACGAGCTCGAAGCGGCGCTGCGCCGGATCGGTGCGGAGCGCTACCACATCCACCACCCCTTCCACCGCATGCTGCACACCGGCCGCTGCACCAAGGGGCAGGTCCAGGCCTGGGCCTTGAACCGCTACATCTACCAGAGCCGCATCCCGATGAAGGATGCGAGCCTGATGGGCCGCTGCCCGGATCGCGAGCTGCGCCGCGAGTGGCTCTCGCGGATCCTCGACCACGACGGCTTCGGCGAGGAGGAGGGCGGGATCGAGCGTTGGCTGTGGCTGTGCGAGGGGCTCGGGCTCGATCGCGCCTACGTCGTCTCGGAGGAGGGGGCTTTGCCCGCGACCAAGTTCGCGGTCGAGGCCTATGTGCGCTTCGTCCGCGAGCAGAGCCTGCTCGAGGCCGTCGCCTCGTCTCTCACGGAGCTTTTCGCCCCGGCGATCCACGAGGAGCGGATCCCGGGTCTCTTGAAAAACTATCCCTTCGTCACGGACGAAATGGTCGCCTACTTCCGCAAGCGGCTCGACCAAGCGCCGCGCGATGCCGGCTTCGCGCTCGACTGGGTCAAGCGGCACGCGGATACGCCCGAGAAGCGGTTCCTGGTGTGCAAAGCGCTGATCTTCAAATGCGACGTCTTGTGGGCGCAGCTCGATGCGCTGCACCACGCCTACGTCCTGGGTGGCGGCATCCCGAAGGGCGCCTTCGTGCCCGCCGACCACGTCGAAGCGGCGAGGGCGGCATGAGCCTTTCGCCCGAGGATCGGCTCGTGCTCGCGCGGGGGGTCCGGGTCCGCTTCGACCCGGTCCGCAACTGCCACGTGCTCCTCGCCCCCGAGCGCGTGCTCTTCCCCTGCCCGACCTCGGTCGAGATCTTGGGCCGTCTCGCCGAGGCGCGCCCGTTCGGCGAGCTCGTCGCCGGGCTCGCCGCCGAGTTCGACGCGCCCGAAGAGGAGATCGCCCGCGACGTGCAAGCACTCCTTGCCGACCTCGTGGCCCAGCGGGTCGTCCGCATCGAGCGGGAGGCGGGGGCGTGAGCGCGCTCGGCCGCGAGCCCTGGCGGGAGCCGCCGATCGGCCTCTTGGCCGAGCTCACCCATCGCTGCCCGCTGGCCTGTCCCTATTGTTCGAATCCGCTCGAGCTCACCGCCCGCGAGCGCGAGCTTTCGACCGAGGAATGGCTGCGGGTGCTCGAGGAGGCGGCGGCCCTGGGCGTCCTCCAGCTCCACCTCTCGGGCGGCGAGCCCACGCTCCGGACCGACCTCGAGGCGATCGTCGCGCGCGCCCGCGCCCTCGAGCTCTATTCGAACCTCATCACCGCCGGGGTCGGGGTCTCGGAACGGCGTCTCGAGGCGCTCGCGGCAGCCGGGCTCGATCACGTCCAACTCAGCGTCCAGGACGTCGACCCCGAAGGCTGCGACCGGATCGGCGGTTTCAAGGGCTCACTCGCCCGCAAGGTGGCATTCGCCCGGGCGGTCCGCCGGCTCGGCCTGCCCTTGACCCTCAACGCCGTGGTTCACCGGCACAATCTCGACCGGCTCGAGCGGTTCGTCGAGCTCGCCCTCGAGCTCGGCGCCGACCGGCTCGAGGTCGCGCACGTGCAATATTACGGCTGGGCGCTCGCGAACCGGGCGGCCTTGATGCCGACCCGCGCCCAGCTCGACCGTTCGGTCGAAATCGTGAAGGCGGCGCGGGAGCGCTACGGGGACCGACTGCTCATCGATTTCGTCGTGCCGGACTACTACGCGACGCATCCCAAGCCCTGCACCTCGGGCTGGGGGCGGGCGGTGATCCTCGTCGCCCCGGACGGTCGGGTGCTCCCCTGCCACGCCGCCCACACGATCCCGGGGCTCGACTTCGCGAGCGTGAAGGAGCGGCCGCTCTCCTGGATCTGGCAGGAGAGCCCGGCCTTCCAGCGCTTCCGCGGGCTCGACTGGATGCAGGAGCCTTGCCGCTCCTGCGCGCGCCGGGAGATCGACTTCGGCGGCTGCCGCTGCCAGGCGATGCAGCTTCTGGGCGATCCCGAGGCGACCGATCCGGCCTGCACGCTCTCGCCGCACCACGGCCGGATCCTGGCGCTGGCCGAGGCCGAAGCGACCGCCCCGGCCCCGCCCTTCCGCTACCGGCGGCTCGAAACCGTAGCGGCTTGAAGGCATACCCGCGGCGCGGGTCGGTCAGGAGAACCGTTCGAGGCTTGTGCCGAGCCGCTTCGCTTCCGCGAGGTCGATCCGAGCCTTCGTTCCATGCTTCTCCAACAGGTAGAGGAGATGATTTCCGTCCAGCAAGGTTATCGGCTTGTTCATCGCGAACTCGTGAGCGTCGCGACCGAAGCTCGACGTGGTGATCAATATACCTTTCGAGGCGCCCTCGTTCAGGATCGTGCCGTAGAGATCACGGACCGCCGAAACCCCGACCGTATTGGAATAGCGCTTGGCCTGCACGATGATCTTGCCTCCGCGGATCGGATCGGGATCGAAGATCACGGCATCGACGCCGGCGTCGCGGCTGGCCCGCGTGATTTTCACCTCCGCCCCGGCGGAGGCGAACTCGCGTTCGAACAAAATTCGGACGAGATGTTCGAACTCCTCCCAGCCGAGAGCGGCCAAGTTCACACCTTCCGAGAGCTTGCCGATGACGTCGATGGCTTGCACGAAACGAGGATCGTCTCTCGAAAGCTGCAGCACGGGCTTGACCGCGACGCGTTCTTGGAGTTTCGGTGCGGCGAGACCTTTGAGCGAACGAAAGCACGCGACCGGATCGACATGCGCGAGGTCGAGCGTACGGAAAGCGTTCTTCGTGACGGCTACTGACATGATGCAAGATTGCTTGGTGTTACCGTCACGACTATCCTTGAATCTCACAAATCCGTTGAAGACGCAAAGATCCAGAGCATCGGCTCGGTCGGCTTCGAACAGCTCGTGAATCGTGCGCAAACAAATACTGCAGAGAACTTGATTGTAAAAAGTGTCAGCGTCTTTGGGTCGCATTTCTTTGAACTCGAATTCATCGCGTGCCGCCACGTATCGAACTTCTTGAATCAAAGGTAAGTCTTCGATCGCAGGCAGCACATAATCGACAGCCACGATCTTCCGCTCGGAGTCGTAGTCGACAGTATACTCTTTCGTTATAGGTTCGGGATACTCAGATCTCGAGAGCACCATATCGCAATACTCTGCAACGGCATCTTCGTCGCGCTCCATGTAGCGCGAGGCCTGACGGTCGATGGCCGCATTGTCGGCTGCCTGCTTCTCGATGAAGGCGAGCTTCCGGGACATCCACTCCGCACGGCGTTTCTCGAAACTTTCCAATTCGGCCTGGTAGCTCTGGCTTATCGCCGCGCACTGCCCATTCCAGTTCGCCAAAAGGGCTGCGATGCGTTCGGCGTGGGCCGCCTCTGCGCGTTCCCGGCGTCGACGAGAGATACGGTCGAGAAACGAGAGCGTGAGCGGAGGAAGACTCGGCTCGGGGGGAATCGTCGGCTCGGGAGGCGGCTCCGGCTCGGGCTCCGAGAAAGGCTCGTGATTCTTCAGAAGATCCCAATTGATCGTATCGTCACGTTGCAGCGTATCTTGCAGTATGTTCAGTAAAGCGCTCCGTGCCTTTTTGAAGGAGGCGGTCAGTTCGAGTGACTGCTCCTTCGATTGCCGGGCTGCAACGATTTTCTCACGGCGATGCTCTCTTTCGAGCTTTCGCTGGTACGCTTCTTCCCAAGCGATGAGTTGGGCCCTGGCCTTCTGCTCGACTTCGTCGCGAGTCGACCCGCGGATCGTCCGGAACTTGCCCAGTCCGTCGTGTCGTATCTCCAAGCTGTACACGAAGTAGCGCACGGCCGGATCCTGAAGCGCGCCTCCCCTCACTCCAGCGTCGCACTATTCGAGATGCCCTGGGGTGTCAACGATCAGCCCAGGAAGGACGCCGCGCCGAGCGGAGACAGTCAGCGGGAGCCCCCTTCCGTACAGCGGCGAGATGCCGCTCCACACGGCAACCGCTCAACCGGTGGCGCAGCGCCGCAGGCGAGGCGGCCGGCCCCCGCATGGCCAAACCCGGCGCCTCGGCCCGCTGCGCGCGAGGGGAGCCCGGCGCTTCGGAACCGAGCTTCCCCGTCGCCTCGCCGGCCGCTCCTCAGGCCGCTTTGCGGAAATTGGCCGTGGACCGCGCCGCCGACGGAGGCTCGATCCGGGCGGCCGGCGCGCGCTCGCCCCGGCACCGGGGCAGGAGGCCCAGGAGCACGTAGCTCGCCATCACGAGGCCGCCGCCGCCGGCGACCGCGATCGCGGCGAGCAACACCCAATCGATCGGCCCGCCGATGTTGGCCGGCCCGGAGTTCGTGACCCAGAAGACGAAGGCCACCGCCGCGATCCCGCCCAAGGGTGCGGTGAGCTCGGCCCGCAGGAACCGCCGCGACTCGAGCCGGTGCTCGCGCACCAGCACGAGGACGAACAGCAAGGTCACGAGCAGGGCGGCGGCGACCAGGCTCCAGAACAGCGCGCGGCCGAACATCTCTTCGAACACGGCGAGGAGCGTCGAAAGCGTCAGTTCCTTCACGGCACACCCCCCTCAGGCCAGACCGCGCAGCATCGCACGGTAGGTCGGCTTCAAGGCGATCTCCTTCATGAGCCAGGAGATCCAGAGCTCCTCGAGCGGCGCGATCACGCCCGGGAAGCTCGGCACGAGATCGTCCTTGTAGTCGAACTCGATCAGCATCGCCTTGCCGACGCGGGTGATCAGCGGGCAGGAGGTGTAGCCGTTGTAGACCTCGCGGCCCTCGCGGCCCTGGATCTGGGCGAGGAGATGGTCCTCGACCACCGGGACCTGCCATTTGACGGAGGCCGCCGTCTTGCCCTTGGGGACACCGGCCACGTCGCCGATCGCGAAGATCTCGGGATAGCGCCGGTGCCGCAGGGTCCCTGGGTCGACCTCGACCCAGTGCTGACCCTTCCACTTGTCGGCCCAGGGCAGCGGCGAGTTCCGTACGACCTCCGGAGCGCGCATCGGCGGGATCACGTGGAGATAGTCGTAGCCCAACTCCTCGGGCCCCTGCGGTGTCACGAAGGTGGCGATCCGCCGGACCGGGTCGACGGCGCGCAGGACGTGCTCGTAGCGCGTCCGGATGCCGCGCTCGGCGAACAGCATCCGCACCCGCTCGGAGACGATCGGCACCGAGAACAGGACCTTGCTGTTCGAGCAGTAGACGATCTCGGCGCTCTTGCGCTTGCCGGCGGTCGAGACGATGTCCTCGACCAGGAAGGTGTGCTTGAGCGGCGCGCCGGCGCATTTCATCTCGGTGTTGGGGCGCGTGAAGATCGCGGTGCCGCCTCGCTCGGCGAAGGCGCGCACCGCCCGGGCGGTCCGCTCGGCGTATTCCGGCCCGGCATAGAGTGCCCCGATCCCGTCCTTGCCCACGAGGTCGAGCGAGAAGCCCTCGATCGCCGCCCAGTCGAGCTCGAGGCCGGTGGCGACGATCAGGAAGTCGTAGTCGAGGCGCGTGCCGCCCCGGGTCGTGACGCGCCGCGCTTCGGGGTCGATCTCGGCCGCCTCCTCCTCGACCAGCCGAGCGCCGGCCGGCAGCCAGTCGCGCGTCCGCCCGACCACCACGTAGGAGGCCGTCTCGAGCCCGACGCCGACGAGCGAGAAGCCGGGCTGGTAGAGATGCTCGCGGCGCGCGTCCACGAGGGTGATCGTGGCCCCCTCGAGCCTCCGCACGAGGCGGTTAGCGATCGCGGTGCCGGCCGCACCGCCGCCCACCACGACGATGCGCGCCGAGCTTCGGACCGTCGTCGCTGCGGCAGCCCCGGGCCGCGCGCCCGCGGCCAGCACGAGACCGCCTCCGAGGAGGGCGCCCAGGGCGCGGCGCGTGAGCTTCGGGCTTTGCCGGACGTCGGTCATCGCACCTCCCTGGTCGGCTCCGCGAGGCGTCACACGACTGTTGAATTAGTCTTTTCTCACATATCGGAGATAGGGCGAATCGTCGCAGACGCGCCGCCGCCCCGCGCCCGCTGCGCTTGACAGCGGCCGGCGCGCGGCGTGTGATCGTTTTCAAAGCGAAGGAAAGACGAGAGGGAGGCAGACGATGCGGTCGATGCGGTGGCGCGGTCTCGCGATCCTCGCGGCATGGTGGTTGGCGGCGAGCGTCTCGGCGCCGGCCGGCGCGTGGGCGCAGGGTGCGCTCGCCCAGTCCGGGCTCGTGGGCGAGCTCGAGGGTGTGACGATCGTCACCGATCCGGCCAAATGGCCCAAGAACTTCAAGGAGGCCCCCCCGCTCGCCGAGCTCGTCAAGGCGGGCAAGCTGCCGCCGGTCGAACAACGCCTGCCGCAGGACCTCATGGTCATCCAGCCGGTCCGCGAGATCGGCCGGTACGGGGGCGTCTTGCGGCGCGGCTTCACCGGCCCGGGCGACGACGAGAACGGCAACCGGTTCAATGCCTCCGACCGCCCGATCCTGGTGGATCACACCGGCACGGTGCCGCGCCCCTCGCTCGCCAAGGGCTGGAAGATGAGCGAGGACGGCAAGACCTTCACGCTCTACCTGCGCCGTGGGCTCAAATGGTCGGATGGCCATCCGATGACCGCCGACGACTTCGTGTTCTGGTTCGAGGACATCTACAACAACAAGGATCTCAACCCCACGCCGATCCCCGACCTGACCCCGCAGGGCAAGCCGGGGCGGATCGTCAAGGTCGACGACTTCACCGTCAATTTCGAGTTCGACGTCCCGTTCTACCTCTTCGAAGAGCTCATGATGGGCGACACGCTGATCGGCGGCGGCCAGGCGGTCCGCCAGTCGAACAAGCGCAGCCACGGCGCCTACGCGCCGGCCCATTATCTCAAGCAGTTCCTGCCGAAACATGCGGGTGGGGTGGAGGCCGCGAACGCCGCCGCCAAGGCCGAGGGCTTCGACAACTGGGTGGCGCGCCTGCACTTCAAGAAGGATTGGACCCTCAACCCCGAGCTCCCGGTGCTCGGGCCCTGGCGGACGGTCCGGCCGATCAACAACCCGACCTGGGTGATGGAGCGCAACCCCTTCTATTGGGCGGTCGACACCGAAGGCAACCAGCTGCCCTATCTCGACGGCGTGGTGATGACGCTCGCCGAGAACCTGGAGCTTCTCAATCTCCGCGCCATCGCCGGCGAGTACGACGTGCAGGAGCGACACGTCGACATCGGCAAGCTGCCGGTGATCCTCGAGAACCAGGCCAAGGGCAACTACAAGGTCCACCTCGACCTGGCCTTCAACGGGGCGGATGCGATCTTCCAGTTCAACCAGAGCTACACGGCCGATCCGGAGATCGCCAAGTGGCTCAAGAACGCCGACTTCCGCCGCGCGCTCTCGCTCGCGATCGACCGCAACCAGCTCAACGAGACCTTCTGGCTCGGCACGGCCGTGCCCGGCTCACCGGCTCCCGCCGAATCCCTGCCCTACTTCCCGGGGCCCGGCTGGCGCGAGAAGTGGTCGACCTTCGATCCCAAGAAGGCCAACGAGCTCCTGGACAAGATCGGCCTCACCAAGCGGGACGCCCAAGGCTTCCGGGTGCGCACCGACAATGGCGAGCGCCTGCGGCTCCAGGTGATCGCCGTCCAGGCCTTCCTGCCCTGGCCCAAGATCGCCGAGATGGTCGCCGACCAGTGGGCCAAGGTCGGCATCCAGGCGGATGTCCGGGACACCGAGCGCAACCTGGCCTTCACCCGGACCCGCAACAACGAGCACCACATCATGGTGTGGAACAATGGCGGGACCGAGTTCCTCTATCTCTTCCCCCGCCACGCCATCCCGGTCGACCCGACCGAGGCCTTCATGGGGCCCGAATACGCCAAGTGGTACGCTTCGAACGGCGCCCTGGGCACGAAGCCGGACGATCCGCACCTCTTGAAGATCTTCGATCTGTTCCGCTCGGCCGCCTCGCAAAAGGCGCCCGAGCGGATCGAGATCGCCAAGGAGATCTGGCGGATCGTGATCGACCAGCAATACGGCATCGGCACCGTCGGCCAGTCGGCGGCGCTCATGGGTGTGAGGTTGGTCAAGAACACCATGGGTAACATCCCGGTACGGAACTGCATCGCCCAGCATTGCCGCACGCCGGGCGGCGCCCATCCCGGAACCTGGTTCTTCAAGAACTGATGGCGGCATACCTCGCCCGGCGGCTGCTGCTCGCACTGGTCACGATCTGGGCGATCTCGGTCGTCACCTTCGTGATCATCCAGCTGCCGCCGGGCGACTTCGTGGATGCCTACATCGCCAACCTGTCGGCCTCGGGCTCGATGGTCAGCGCCCAGGAAGCCGAGGCGCTGCGCCAGCTCTACGGCCTCGATCAGCCGATCTGGGTCCAGTACCTCAAATGGGCCGGCCGGGTCGTACGCGGCGATTTCGGCATGTCGATGGAGTGGGGCCGCCCGGTGACCGAGGTGCTGGGCGATCGGCTCTGGCTCACCGTCGCGCTCTCGATCCTCGCCATCGTCGTGACCTGGGGTCTCGCGCTGCCGATCGGCATCTACTCGGCGGTGAGGCAGTACTCGATCGCGGATTACGTCTTCACGCTCTTGGGGTTCATCGGCATCGCCGTGCCGAGCTTTCTTCTGGCGTTGATCATCATGTATTTCGGCTTCACCCTGTTCGGCGCCAACATCGGCGGTCTGTTCTCCAAGGAGTTCGAGCTGGCGCCCTGGTCCTGGGCCAAGCTGTTCGACTTGCTCGGCCATTTGCCGATCCCGGTGCTGATCCTCGCACTCGCCGGGACCGCCCAGCTGATCCGGGTCATGCGCGCCAATCTCTTGGACGAGCTCAGGAAACCCTATGTGGTGACGGCCCGCGCCCGCGGCCTGCCGGAGCACCGGGTGATCCTCAAATACCCGGTCCGCGCGGCCCTCAATCCCTTCGCCAGCACGATCGGCTATCTGTTCCCCTTCGTGGTCTCCGGCAGCATCGTGATCTCGCTCGTCATGTCGCTGCCGACCGTGGGGCCGGTTCTGCTGCGGGCGCTCGTGGCCCAGGACATGTTCTTGGCCGGCACGATCATCTTGCTCTTGGGCGTGCTCACCGTGGTCGGCACGCTGATCTCCGATCTCGTGCTGATGTGGATCGACCCGCGCGTGCGCGCCGGGATCCAGGGATGAGTGCTTCGCCCGCGAGCCTGCCCGAGGTCGCCTCGAGCGTCGGCGAGGAGCGGATCGCGGTCGCGAGCCAGCTCCAGCTCACCTGGTGGCGCTTCAAGAAGCACAAGGTGGCGGTCGCGAGCGGGGTGGTCGTCATCGTCTTCTACCTCGTGGCGATCTTCGCCGACTTCCTGGCGGTCACCGACCCGCACGCGACCGACGCCCGCTGCAGCTACATCCCGCCCCAGGCGATCCACTGGTTCGACGAGGACGGCGCCTTCCGCCCGCACGTCTACGCGCTCGTGGGCAAGCGCGATCCGCGGACCTTCAAGCTCACCTACGCGCCCGACCCGAACGAGAAGCGCTACCTCGTGCTGTTCGCCCGCGGCTACTCCTACAGCTTCCTCGGTCTCTTCGAGACCGACCGGCACCTGCTCGGGGTGCACGACGGTCGGCCCGAGAATGCGCTCTTCCTGCTCGGCACCGACCAGCTCGGCCGCGACGTCTGGTCGAGACTGATGTGGGGCACCCGGACCTCGCTCTTCATCGGACTCGTCAGTGTCGGGCTCTCGCTCTTCTTGGGGGTGCTGTTGGGCGGGATCTCCGGGCTCTACGGCGGCGCGGTCGACACGTTGATCCAACGGCTCATCGAGATCCTCCGCTCGGTGCCGACCATCCCCTTGTGGATGGGCCTCGCGGCGGCCCTGCCGGCGAGCTGGTCGGTCACCCAGGTCTATTTCGCGATCACCGTGATCATCTCGCTGATCGGCTGGACCGAACTCGCCCGTGTGGTCCGCGGCCGGTTCCTCTCGCTGCGCGAGGAGGATTTCGTGGTCGCGGCCGAGCTGGCCGGCGCCTCGCAGCTCCGGATCATCTTCCGCCACATGGTCCCCTCGTTCCTGTCCCACATCATCGCCGCGATCACCCTCGCCCTGCCGGCCATGATCATCAGCGAGACCACGCTCTCCTTTCTGGGCCTCGGGCTGCGGCCGCCCGCGATCTCTTGGGGGGTGCTCTTGCAGGACGCGCAGAACATCCAATCGCTCGGCATCGCCCCTTGGCTGTTGATCCCGGCGATCCCGGTCGTGACCGTGATCTTGGCCTTCAACTTCCTGGGCGACGGCCTCCGTGACGCCGCGGACCCTTATGGCTGAGCCGATCCTTTCGGTCGTCGATCTGCGGACCTGGTACCACACGGAGGAAGGCGTGGTGCGCGCGGTCGACGGCGCCTCCTTCGAGGTCTTCCCGGGCCGCACGCTCGGCATCGTCGGCGAGTCGGGCTGCGGCAAGTCGGTCACCGCCCGCTCGATCCTGCGGATCGTCGAGCGCCCGGGACGGATCGAGGGCGGGCGGATCCTGCTGCGCCGGCGCGAGCCCGACGGCTCCGAACGGGTCGTCGACCTCGTGCGCCTCGACCCGCGCGGCCGCGAGATGCGGCAGATCCGCGGCGGCGAGATCGGCCTCGTCTTCCAAGAGCCGATGACCTCGCTCTCCGCCTACCACACGATCGGCAACCAGTTGGTCGAGGCGATCCGGTTGCACATGCCGCTCTCGAGGGCCGAGGCGCGGGCGCGGGCGATCGATTTGCTGCGCATGGTGGGGGTGCCGCGCCCCGACCAGCGGATCGACGCCTACAGCTTCGAGCTCTCGGGCGGGCTGCGCCAGCGGGTCATGATCGCCCTGGCGCTCGCCGCCGAGCCGCGCATCCTCTTGGCCGACGAGCCCACGACCGCGCTCGACGTCACGACCCAAGCGCAGATCCTCGATCTCGTGCGCCGCCTCCAGGGCGAACGCGGCCTCGCGGTCGTGCTCATCACCCACGACATGGGGGTGATCGCCGAGATGGCCGACGAGGTGGTGGTCATGTATCTCGGCCGGGCGGTCGAGCGCGGGCCGGTCGATGTCATCTTCCACGAACCGGCGCATCCCTACACCCGCGCGCTGCTGCGCTCGATACCCTCGGTCCTGGCCCGCCCGCGCGAGCGGCTCGCGACGATCACGGGCTCGATCCCCCACCCCTACAGCCGGCCCCCGGGCTGCCCGTTCCACCCGCGCTGCGAATCGTTCGTGCCGGGTCGGTGCGATCGGGCGGTGCCGGCCGAGACCCGCCTCGGCCCCCGCCACGTCGTCGCTTGCTTCCTGCACGGCGAAGCGAGTGCGGAGACGCCGCATTGAGCGCGACGGCGGAGCCGATCCTCGAGGTCGAGGGGCTCAAGAAATATTTCCCGATCCGCAAGGGCCTGCTGCGCCGGGTCGTGGGCCAGGTGCGGGCGGTCGACGACGTGTCCTTCGCGATCGCACCCGGCGAGACGCTCTCGCTCGTGGGCGAGTCGGGCTGCGGCAAGACCACGACCGCACGCTGCATCCTGCGCGCGCTTCGACCCACCGCCGGCTCGATCCGGTTCCGGACCGAAGAGGGCCGGATGATCGACGTGGCGAACTTGTCGCGCGGTGAGCTCCACCCGCTGCGCCGGCGCATGCAGATGATCTTCCAGGACCCGTTCAGCTCCTTGAACCCGCGCATGACGATCGCCGACATCATCGGCGAGCCGCTGCTCGTCAACGGGATGCGCGACGCGCGCGAGCGTCGGCGGCGGGTGGCGGAGCTCCTCGACATGGTCCAGCTGCCGGCCGCCTACATGAACCGCTTCCCGCACGCCTTCTCGGGCGGCCAGCGGCAACGGATCGGCATCGCCCGCGCGCTCGCCCTCGAGCCCGCGCTCGTCGTGGCCGACGAGCCCGTCTCGGCCCTCGACGTCTCGGTGCAAGCGCAGATCGTCAACCTGCTCTTGGACCTCCAGGACCGGCTCGGCCTCGCCTACCTGTTCGTGGCGCACGACCTTTCGGTCGTGAAGCACATGAGCCACCGCGTGGCGGTGATGTACGTGGGCAAGATCGTCGAGCTCGCGCCCACCGAGCCGCTCTTCACCCGGCCGCTCCATCCCTACACCGAGGCGCTGCTCTCGGCCGTGCCGGTCCCCGATCCGCGCGGCCGCTCCAAGCGGATCGTGCTCGAGGGCGAGGTCGCCGACCCCTCCCGGCCGCCCACGGGCTGCGCCTTCCACCCGCGCTGCCGCTACGCGGTCGAGCGCTGCCGGCTCGAGGTGCCGGCCCTGCGCGAGATCCTGCCGGGCCGCGCCGTCCGCTGTCACCGCGCCGAGGAGCTCGAGCTGCAGGCGGTGGCCGTCCCGGCCGACCGACGCGTCGCTGCCCGGGCGAGCTGAGCCTGCGCCGCGCGGGGCGGTCGGCCCCCGCCGGTCGGTTCGACCCGCCCGGCCGCTCAGCCGCGGTCGCGGAAGATCCGGTAGACCGCCGGGATCGCCACGACGGTCAGCACCGTGCTCGACAAGAGGCCGAAGAAGAGCGCGGTTGCGAGGCCCTTGAAGATCGGGTCGGGGAAGATGAAGGCCGCCCCGATCATCGCCGCGGCGGCGGTCAAGGCGATGGGCTTCACCCGCACCGCCCCGGCCTCGAGGGCGATCTCGCGGACCGGCCGTCCCGCCGCGGGCGTGTGGCGGATGAAATCGACCAGGAGGATCGAGTTGCGCACGATGATTCCCGCGAGCGCGATGAAGCCGATCATCGAGGGGGCGGTGAACGCCGCCCCGAGTGCGGCGTGGCCGAGGACCACGCCCAAGAGCGCGAGCGGCACCGGCAAGAGGATCACGAGCGGCGCTTTGAAGCTCCGGAACTGCGCCACGACCAGGACATAAATACCCAAGAGTGCGACCGCGAAGGCGGCCCCCATGTCGCGGAAGGTCACCCGCGTGATCTCCCACTCGCCCTCCCAGAGGAGTGCGGGGCGGCTCTCGTCGAGCGGCTGGGAGGCGAAGCGGATCTCCGGGGCGTCCTGGATCCGGGCGAGCCCGTCCATCACCGCGAGCATGCCGTAGATCGGCGCTTCGAAGGCACCGGCGAGCTCGGCCGTGACCATCTCCATGGTCCGCCCGTTGCGCCGCCAGACCGGCCGCGAGGCGGGCTCCTCGCGGATCTCGACGAGATCGCCGAGCTCGACCAGGCCACGCCGGCCCGGCACCGGGGTCGAAAGGAGGCGCTCGCCCGGCGTGCGCGCCTCCTTGGAGAGCCGCAGCGTGATGGCGAGCGGGTTGCGGCCGGCGCCGCGGTGCGACCAGCCGACCTGCACGCCGCCCAAGAGGGCCGCGAGCGTGTCGTGCACCGCCTCCTCTTCGACCCCGTGGAACTCGAGCTCGTCGGGGAGGAGGCGGATCCGCAGCCGCGTGCCGGGCTCGCGCACCGTGTCGTCGAGATCGACCAGGAAGGGCACGGACGCGAAGACCTCGCGGACCCGTTCGGCCGTGGCTTTGCGGGTCTCGGGATCGGGGCCGTAAAGCTCGGCGATCAAGGTGGCGAGCACGGGCGGCCCGGGCGGCACCTCGACCACCTGGAGCCGCGCCCCCGACGGCAGCGGCACCCGGCGCAGCCGCTCGCGCACGTCGAGGGCGATCGCGTGGCTCTCGCGGGTCCGGTCGTGGCGTGGGGTGAGCTGGATGTCGAGATCGCCGAGCTCCGGGGCACGGCGGGCGAAATAGTGGCGGACGAGCCCGTTGAAGTTGAAGGGTGCCGCGGTCCCGGCGTGCAGGTTCGCGGCGACGACTTCGGGTACGTCTTCGAGGGCTTCGGCGAGGCGAAGGAGCGCCCGCTCGGTGTCCTCGAGGGCGGCGCCCCGCTCGAGGTCCAAGAGCACCATGAGCTCGGACTTGTTGTCGAAGGGCAGGAGCTTCACGGTGACGTGGCGGGTCGCGAAGAGCGCGAAGCTGCCGAGGGTCGCCGCCGCCACGACGATGAGGAACGCCCAGGACGCCCAGCGCCGCCGGACGATCGGCCCCGCGAGCACGCGGTAGATCCGGGCGAGCGCGCCCTCGCCGTGCGCCAGATGGCCCGCACCGAGCTTCACCATGAGCCAGGGGGTGAGCATCACCGCGACGAAGTAGGAGAAGAGCATCGCGGTCGAGGCCACGGCCGGGATCGGACCCATGTAGGGGCCCATGAGGCCCGAGACGAAGAGCATCGGCAGCAAGGCCACGATCACCGTGAGGGTGGCGACGATCGTCGGATTGCCGACCTCGGCCACGGCCTCGATCGCCGCCTGCACCCGGTCGCGGCCGTCGTTCATCGCCCAGTGCCGGTCGATGTTCTCGACCACGACGATGGCATCGTCGACCAGGATGCCGATCGCGAAGATGAGGGCGAAGAGCGAGACCCGGTTCAAGGTGTAGCCGAGCACCCAGGCCCCGAAGAGGGTGAGGAGGATCGTGGTCGGGATCACGATCGCGGTGACGACCGCCGCCCGCCAGCCGATCGCGAGCCAGACGAGCCCGACGATCGACACGGTCGCCAAGAACAGGTGGAAGAGGAGCTCGTCCGACTTCTCGGTGGCGGTCTTGCCGTAGTCGCGGGTGATCGTGGCCTCGATCCCGGCCGGGAGCAGCGTGCCGCGGAGTTCGCCGAGGCGCCGTTCGACCGCGCGGGTGATCGTGACGGCATTGGCCCCGGGCCGCTTGGCGACCGCGACCGAGACGGCGGGTGCCCGAACGAAGCTGCCGTCGGGCCCGCGCACGAGCCGCCACAACCGGCTCTCCTCCGGCCGCGGGGCCACCGAGACCTTCGCGACGTCGCCGAGATAAACGGGCCGGCCGTCGCGAGTGCGCAGCACCAAGAGCGCGATCTCGGGCACGGTCTGGAGCGTGGCACCCACCTGCACCGCAAGGCTCTTGCCGTCCTTGCGCATCGCCCCGGCGGCGAAGGAGCGGTTGGCGCCTTCGAGCTTGTCGACGAGCTGGTTCAAGGTGATGCCGTGGAGCGCCAGGCGCTCCGGGTCGGGCTCGATGCGGATCTCGGCGGGCTTGCCGCCCACGATGTAGGTGAGCCCCACTTCGTCGATCTTGACGAGTTCGGAGAGGAGCCGGTCGGCGAGCTCGAAGAGCGCTGAGTCGTCGACCCGGCCGATCGCCTCGCCCACCGGGTGGAGGGTGACGACCGCCACCGCCACGTCGTCGATCCCGCGGCCCACGACCAAGGGCTCGGGGATGCCCAAGGGGATCCGGTCCCAATTGGCGCGCAGCTTCTCGTGCACCCGCAGGATCGCGTCGTCGGCATCGGTGCCGACGAAGAACCGGGCGGTGGCGAGGACCCGGTCGTCCTCGCTCCGGCTGTAGACGTGCTCGACACCCGGGATTCCTTCGAGGATCTGCTCGAGCGGCCGGGTCACGAGCTCGACCGCATCGGCGGCCGAGAGCCCGTCGGCGCGGACGTGCACGTCGACCATCGGCACCGAGATCTGCGGCTCTTCTTCGCGCGGCAGGGCCACGAGCGCGATCAGGCCCATGGCGAGGGCCGAGAGCAGCAGGAGTGGGGTGAGTGGCGAGCGGATGAAGGTCCGTGCGAGCTGCCCCGAGATGCCGAGGTTCATCGCGGCGCTCCCTCGGGCGGCAGGATCCGGTCACCCTGGGCGAGGCCCGAGAGGATCTCGACCATCGGCCGGCCTTCGATCCGGAGCACGGGCCCCCGCTGCACCGGCACCTCGAGGCCGCTTTCGAGCCGCACGAGATCGACCCCGGGCGCGCGCCGCAGATAGGCTTCGGGGATCAGGATCGCCCGGCGCTTCTCGGCGGCGATCGTGACGCGCACCCGCTCGCCCACGAAGAAGTCGCCGAGCCCTTCGACCTCGGCATCGGCCACGACCTGGCCGTTCTCGAGCTCCGGGTAGACGAGGACGAGCCGGCCCGTGCCGAGCACCGCATCCGGCCGCTCGGCGAGACCGCGTGCGCCCACCTCCACGGGATCGCCCGCCCGCATGAACCGGGCGTGTCGCTCGGGCAGCCGCAGCCGCAGGACGTAGGTGCGGGTGGCGAGGCGTGCGACCGTCTCGCCCGGCATCACGACCGCCCCTTCGGTGCCGCGCACGGCGAGCACCCGGCCGGCCTGCGGGGCGAGGACCCGGCCCTCGCGGCGGCGCTCCTCGACCACCGCGCGTTCCGCCCGGGTCGCGGCGATCTGCGCCTCGACCACGTCGAAGGCGGCCTGCGCCTCGTCGAGCCGGGCCTGCGGCACCGCACCTTGCGCGCGCAGCGTGCGGGCCCGCTCGAGGTCCTGGCCCGCCTGGCGGCGTTGCGCAGCGAGGGCGTCGAGCCGGGCATCGAGGGCCACGAGCTCGAGGGCGAGCTTCTTGTCCTCGACCTCGGCCAGGAGCGCCCCGGCCTCGACCCGGTCGCCCTCGCGGACGAGGAGCTTCACGAGCGTGCCGCCGATCCGCGTGCGGGCTTCGACCTCGCGCACGCTCTCGACCGTGGCGACCACGGCTTTGCGGTCCTCGACCTCGCGCCATTCGGCCACGAACGGCTCCGCCGCGGCACGGGCGGCTGCGAAGAGGACGAGGAAGGCGAGCAGGGAAGGGGCGCGCATCGAGCGTCTCCGACCGGGCCGTCCGCGGTCCATCAGCGAACGCTGATATGAGGACCGCAGGTGCGGCACGCAGCGGATGCTACCATCGGCCGCGCCGCGGCGTGTCCTGCTCGCCGCAGTCGGGGGCTGCGTGGCGGCCGGCTGGACGGCGCACCTCGGCCCGTGCTGGATCGGGCGTGGCCGGCGGGGGCGGGAGGTGGGCATGGAACTCGTGGCGGCGCTCGAAGCGGAACTCGGATCCGGCGCGGTGTTCGCGGGCGAGGCCGTGCCGGAGCGCAACCGGTCGGACTGGAGCGGCTTGCCGCCCATCCTCCCGCTGGCGCTGGTCCGTCCGCGCACGACCGGCGAGGTCGCGGCCACCCTCCGCCTCTGCCGTCGCCATCGGGTGCCGGTGGTGCCGCAGGGTGGGCTCACCGGGCTCTGTGGCGGCGCCCGGCCGGTTCCGGGTGCCGTCGCCCTCTCGCTCGAGCGCCTTTCGGGGATCGAGGAGATCGACCCGGCCATGGCCACGATGACGGTGCGCGCCGGCACGCCGCTCGAGGCCGTGCAGAAGGCGGCCGACGAGGCGGGCTTCCTCGTGCCGCTCGATCTGGGTGCACGCGGCTCCTGCGCGATCGGCGGCAACCTCTCGACCAGCGCCGGCGGCAACCGGGTCATCCGCTACGGCATGGCGCGCGAGATGGTGCTCGGGCTCGAGGTCGTGCTGGCCGACGGCACGATCGTCTCGAACTTGAACAAGATGCTCAAGAACAACGCGGGCTACGATTGGAAGCAGCTCTTCTTGGGCTCGGAGGGCACATTGGGCGTGATCACCCGGGCGGTGCTGAGGCTCTGGCCGAAGCCCGGCTGCACCGGGGCCGCCTTCTGCGGCCTGCCGGACTTCGCCGCGGTCGTGCGCCTGCTCGAGGCGGCCCGCCGCGGCCTCGGGCCCGTGCTCTCGGCCTTCGAGGTGATGTGGCCGCGTTTCTACGATCTGATCACCGCCCACGCTTCGGGCGTGCGCGCCCCGCTCGCCGGCCGGCACGGCTCTTACGTGCTGCTCGAGATGCAGGGGACCGACGAGCGCTTCGATGGGCCGCGCTTCGAGGCGTTCCTCGAGCAGGTGCACGAAGCGGGCATCGTCGCGGACGCGGCCGTCGCCCGCTCGGAGGCCGATCTCCGGGCGTTCTGGGCGATCCGCGACGCGGTCGCCGAATGGAACCGGATCATCGGCCCGCATTTCGGCTACGATCTGGGTTTGCCGATCGACCGGACGGAGGCCTTCGTGCGCGAGGCCGAAGCCGCGCTCGAGGCCCGCTTCCCGGGCACGGTCGCGGTGTTCTTCGGGCATCTCGGCGATTCCAACCTGCACGTCGTGGTCCACGTGCCGGGGGTCGCCGAGCAGCCTTACGAAGAACTGACGGAAATCCTCTACGAGCTCGTGCGGGCGCACGGCGGCACGATCTCGGCCGAGCACGGGATCGGCACCTTGAAACGTGCCTGGCTCGGCCACGCCCGCAGTGCGGAGGAGATCGCCTTGATGCGGACCCTCAAGCGCGCCCTCGACCCCGACCACCTCCTCAACCCCGGCAAGGTGGTGGGGGTGGGGTGAGTTCGCCGATCGGCGCGTGCCACCTGGCAGTGGCACGGACCCGATCCGCGGGCGATCGGGGGCGTCGGGGAGCGGGGGGCGGGGTCCGGACCCGGCCAAGCCCGGGGTTAATCCCACATCGCTTCGAGCGCGGCGCGGACGTTTAGCCGCGGGCCTGCAGGCGGTGCCGAGGGATCGCTCGGCCGCGGGCGGTGGGCCGAGACCCGCTCGAACCGGTCGAGGATCCGGTCGGGCAAAAAGCGCGAGCGGGCGGCGCGCACGTGGCGGTCGCCCGTGCGCGGCTGGCCGAAGGTGTAGAACCGCTCGGGCACCAGAAGCTCGAGCCGGTCCTTCGCCCGGGTCATCGCCACGTAGAGGACCCGGCGCTCCTCCTCGACCTCCTCGGGCGTGCCGGTCGCCATGTCCGAGGGAATGCAGCCGTCGACGCAGTTCAAGACGAAGACGAGCTTCCACTCGAGCCCCTTGGCCGAGTGGATCGTCGAGAGGGTGAGACAATCCTCGTCGCGCACCGGCACCCCGGCCTCGTCGGAAGCCGCCGCCGGCGGATCCAGGGCGAGCTCGGTCAAGAAGCGGCGGCGGTCGGAAAAGCGCTGGGCCACCGCCTGGAGCTGGTCGAGATCGGCAAGCCGCGGAGCCGGGTCGTCGTGCAGCTCGGGCAAAAGCGGGTCGTAGAAGCGGCGCACCCGCTCGATCTGCCCGGGCCAGAGCGGGGCCGCCTCGAGCTCGACGAGGAGGGCCGTGAGCTCGGCCCAGAGGAGCCGGGCGGCGGCGGGCGGGTGGAGATCGGCGAGCCCGGCGAGCCCGCGGCCACGGGCGGCGGCGGCATCGAGGAGCCGGCGGGCGGTGCCCGGACCGATCCCGGGTAGGAGCTGGAGGACCCGCATTCCCGCCACCCGGTCGGCCGGGTTCTCGGCGAGCCGCAGGATGGCCAAGACGTCCTTGACGTGCGCGGCCTCGAGGAACTTGAGGCCGCCGTACTTCACGAACGGGATCCCGCGCCGGACGAGTTCGACCTCGAGCTGAGCGGAATGGTGCGCGGTGCGGAACAGCACCGCTTGGTCGGCGAGCCGGAGGCCCTGCTCGCGCGCCTCGAGGACGCTGCGGACCACGTGGTCGACCTGAGCGTGCTCGTCCTCGAGATGGACGAGCCTGGGCTTCTGTGCCGAGGCCCGCTCCGACCGGAGCGTCTTGCGGAAGCCCTCGCGGGCGAGCCCCATGACCGCGTTGGCCGCATCCAGGATCGGCTGCGTCGAGCGATAGTTCCGCTCGAGCTTCACGATCGCGACCGGTGCCGTGAACGCGTTCGGGAAATCCAGGATGTTGCGCACGGTGGCGGCGCGGAAGCCGTAGATCGCCTGGGCGTCGTCGCCCACCACGGTGACCCCGCGGCCGTCCGGTTTCAAAGCGGCGAGGATCCGCCCCTGCAAGGGATTGGTGTCCTGGTACTCGTCGACCAGCACGTGGTCGAACAGCCCGCCGATCTCGGCGGCCAGTGCCGGGTCGGCGAGCGCCCGCTCGAGCGCAAGGAGAAGGTCGTCGTAGTCGAGCACGCCCTGGGCCGCCTTGGCCCGGGCGTAGGCGCGAAAGAGCCCCTTGAGCTCGTCGTGCCACTCGGCGCACCAGGGGAACCGACGCCGCAGCACCGCTTCGAGGCTCTGGCCGCTGTTCACGACCAGGCCGTAGATCGCGAGGCACGTGTCCTTTTTGGGGAACCGCCGGTCGATCCGGGCGAGCCCCTCCTCTTCGCGGACCAGGTCGAGGAGGTCGGCCGAATCGCCGCGATCCAGGACGGTGAAGGCGGGCGGGAGGCCGAGCGCCTCGGCGTGGCGGCGCAGGAGCCGTGCTGCCACCGCGTGGAACGTGCCGGCCCAAACGATCCCCTCGGCGAGCGGGGTGCGCGGGCCCGCGAGCTCGAGGCAGAGCCGCTCGACCCGGCGGATCAGCTCCTCGGCCGCGCGGCGGGTGAAGGTGAGCAGCAGGATGCGGCGCGGATCGGCGCCCTGGACCAAGAGATGGGCCACGCGGTGGGCGAGGGTGCGGGTCTTGCCGGTGCCGGCCCCGGCCAGGATCAGGAGCGGCGGCGAGGGTGCCGGCGGGCGTCCCGCGATGCCGAAGGTGGCGGCCTCGCGCTGGGCCGGGTCGAGCCCGCGAAGATGCGGCGGATCGGCGCTCACGGGCTCCCCCTTAGCGGCCGGTCCAGCTCTGCGGAAGGCGCGCGGCGCGTTGCGGCGGCGGCATTTGCCCCGAGCCTCCGGCGCCGGCACCATGCGCGTCTCGCACGGCGCGGGAGGCGGTTCCGATGGGCAAGCTCCTGAGCGAGGCGCAGGTCGCCTTCTACCGGGCGCAGGGCTACCTGTTCCCGATCGACGCGCTCGGGCCGGAGGAGGCGGCGCGCGCCCGAGCGGCGCTCGAAGCGCACGAGGCGCGGTTCGGCGGCGAACTCCCCAAGGCCCTGCGGCACAAGCCGCACCTCACCATGCGCTGGGCCGACGAACTGATCCACCATCCGCGGATCCTCGATGCGGTCGAGGACGTGATCGGGCCGAACATCCTCTGCTGGGAGTCGGTCATCTTCGCCAAGGGCCCGAAGACCCGGGACTATATCGCCTGGCACCAGGACATCACCTATTGGGGGCTGGGCTCCGACGAGGTCGTGACCGCCTGGGTGGCGCTCTCGCCTTCGACGGTCGAGTCGGGCTGCATGCGCGTCGTCCCCGGCACCCACACCCGCGAGGTCGTGCCGCACCGCGACACTTACGCGAAAGAAAACCTGCTCTCGCGCGGCCAGGAGATCGCGGTCGAGGTCGGCGAGGAGCAGGCGGTCGACATCGTGCTGCGGCCCGGCCAGATGTCGCTGCACCACGTCAAGATCTTCCACGGCAGCTTCGAGAACCGCTCGGACGATCGGCGGATCGGCTTCGCCATCCGCTACATCCCGCCCCACGTTCGGCAGGTGGTCGGGGCGACCGACAGTGCGATGCTGGTGCGCGGCCGCGACACGCACGGCTATTTCGAGCTGGAGCGGCGGCCCCGCGCCGACCTCGAACCCGACCAGCTCGCCTACCACGAGCGGTTGCGCGCGCAGCGGATGGCGATCTTGATGCGGCCGGTCTGAAGCGGGATCGGGGCCGCGTCGAACCCGGTTCCGCTCGAGACCGAGCGGCCCGTGGACCCGCGGGCCCTCAATAGTCGTAGCGCCATTCGAGCGCGAAGCCGGTCCGGCTCGTCTCGCGGACCTCGGTCGTGCCACGGACATTGTTGCCGAGATCGACCTCGACCCGGGCCCGACCGCTCTCCGGGGTGACGCCCCGCTGCATCTCGACGAAGACGCGCTCGCTCACATACTTGCCCGCCCGCAAGGCACCGCCCGTGTCGGCATCGCCGCCGACATCGAGCGTGTCGAGCCCGGCGGCCCGGCGCAGCGGGCTCAAGGCGTCGATTCCGCCGCCCTGCAGCGTGGCGATCGAGTTGGCGAGAACGGCACCCTGCCAGGGCGTGATCCGCGCCATCTCGCGGCCGAACAGGACGCGCGCGAGGATCTCCTCGCGCGGCAGGGGCGGATCGCTCTCCAAGACCACGTCGAACTTCGGCGCCCGGCCGCGCAGGCCCACCCGAGCGGTGATCTCGGCCTTGCGGGCGGTGCCGAGCACGTCGAGCCGCGGCAGGGGCGGGACCGCGCCGTCGAACTCGATCACCCCGCGCTCGAGGGCGAAGCGGCTGCCCAAAAGGTCGAGATGGCCGCGGCGCAGCTCGATCCGCCCGACCACGTCGGGCTCGGCGAGCGTGCCCCGGGCACGGACCCGGCCGAACCACTCCGACTCGAGGCCGCGGCCGCGCAGGAAGAGCCGCTGCTCGGCGTCGAGCCGCAGGTCGAGGCGGACGGGCATGGGCGGGCCGGCGGCGGGCTCGGGGTACGATCGCGCCCCGTCGCCGACCTCGCGGACCGGGATGGTCGCCGGCACCGGGGGCGGCGGGTCGGGTAGGCGCAGCTCGGCCCGGTCGACCGCGAGACGCGCCACGAGGTCGATGCCGCTCCGGTCGCCGCGTGCCTCGGCGGTGCCGGAGAGCGTGGCGGTGCCGAGCTCGGCGGCGAGCGCCTGGAACGCGGTGAGCTCGAGCGCGAGCCGCAGTCGGCCCGTCGCGAGGTCGAGCTCGCCCGAGCCGGTGAGGCGCCCCTCGCGGCGGTCGCGGGCCTCGAGCCGCTCGAGCACGAGCCGCCCGCCCTGGGCGGTGGCGACCGCCTCGATCCCCCGAAGCCGCAAGCCGCTCGCCGCATCGCTCACCTCGCCGCCGGAGAGGCGGGCCCGGCCGGAAAGCCGCGGTGCCGCCGGCCGTCCGGCGAGCGCGAGGTCGAGCTCGAGCGGTCCCGCGAGGCGCTGGCCGTCGAGCGGCAGGAGGGCGCCGAGGTGGGCGAGCTCGACCCGGCCCCCGAGCCGGCCGTCGAGCGGCCCGTCGGCCACCGGCTCGAACCGACCGGCTTCGAGGTCGACCAGCACCGGCAGCCGGGCCGAAAGCCGCAGCGGCTCCGGGCCGAGGCCCACCGAGCGCGCCTCGACCACGAGCCGGCGGCCGGCCTCCAGGCTCGCCGTGGCACGCAGCTCGGCGGCCGGCGCGCCCTTCCCGCCGAGGCCCGTGAGGGTGAGCTCGAGGCGGCCCTCGGGAGCGCGCGCGGCGCCGCCCAGGCGGAGCGTGGCGTTCGCCGTGCCGGGCAGCGCCGGGAGGCCCAAGGGGGCCAGCGTGGCGAGCGGCAGTCCGTCGAGCGTGGCCTCGGCGCGCAGCCTCGGGCCGCCGAGCCCGGCACGGATCCGGGCAGTCGCCGGGCCGATCTCGAGGTCGAGGGTACCGAGGTCGAGCACGCCCTTGTCGAGCGTGATCCGGGCCGGCTGACGCAGCTTGATCGCCTGACCGGCGAGCGTGCCGGAAAGCTGGGCGAGCTCGAGCCGACGGGGCTCGGCGAGGGCCGCGAGCCGGCCGCGGGCGGCGAGTGCGAGCTTCTGCCCGGCCTGGCTGCCCGTGGCCTCGAACCCGATGCCGAGGTCCGCGAGCGGGCCGTCGAGGACGAGCTCGGCGGAGTCCAGCGCGAGCTCGCCGCTCCGCAGGCCCTGGAGCGCGGCCTCGCCGCGCAAGCTGCCGCTGCCCCGTACGTCGCGGCCCGCGAGGTCGAGGCGGGCGCTGGCCAGGCTGCCGAACGGCCCGCCCAGCCGGCTCGCGGCGGCGGTGAGCGCGAGGTCCTGCCGGCCGCCCTCGGCGCTCGCGCGCAGATCGAGCTCGACCGTGCCCGCCAAGTCTTGGAGGGTCAGCGGGGCGAGCCGGGCGAGATCGACCGCCCGCCCGGAAAGGCGACCGGCCACGAGCCCCCGCTCGAGGTCGGCGCTCGCCCTGCCGTCGAGCGCGAGCTCGAGGCCGAGCCCGTCGAGGCGGAGCGCGTCGAGCTCGAGGCGCCGGCCCGCGAGCCGGCCGCCGCCGGCAAGCGTGAGCGACTCCCCCGCGAGGCGGGCGGTCGCATCGAGCCGCAGCTCGCCGCCCTCCGGCAGGAGCCCACCGCTCGCCTTCGCCGCCAAGGAATCGAGCCGGCGTGGCCCCAAGGCCGGCCGGTCGAGCTCGGCCGTGAGGGCGAACCGGGGCCGGGCGAGGTTCCCCTGCGGCTCGAGCTCGAGCCGGCCACTGCCCGCGAGCGCCTCGCCCGCGAGCCCGGAGAGCAGGGAGAGGTCGGAAAGCTCGAGGTGGAGAGCGCCGCCGAGCTTCCCCTCGGCCAGATCGAGGCTCGCCCGGCCGCCGAGCCGCACAGCTTTGCCGCGCAGGTCGAGGCCGTCGAGAGCGAGAGCGCGACCGTCGCGCAGGGAGAGGTTGGCGACCCCACTCGCCCGGGAGCCGAGCAGCTCGGCGGCCCCGGGCGGCAGGCCCGCGAGCCCGTCGCCGCCGAAGGTGATCGCGGCCGAGACCGCACCGGGCCCGGCGAGCCGGACGTCGGCGCCGGCGAGCAGGCTGCCCGTCGGCAGCGCGACGCCGGGACCGAAAAGTGGAGCGAGCGGGCGGAGATCGCGGGTCCGCGCCTCGACGCGCAGCTCGGCCACGAGGCGGAACGGGTCGAGCTCGCCCGCGGTGCGGGTCTCGAGGCCGGGCAGCGCGAGGTCGAGGCCGGCGATCTGCAAGGGGCCGCCGGGCCGCCGGACCGCCTCGCCCTCGAGCCGCACGAGGCCGCCTTCGCCGAGCGGGCGGCCGTCCAGGACCGCTCCCTCGGCGCCGCCCTCGAGGCTCAAGAGCAAAGCGGTCGGCTCGCCCTCGAGCGGGCGGCTCGTGAGGGCGAGCCGTGCTCCGTCGGCGGCGAGCCCGCCCACGCGCAGCCCACTCCCCTCGAGGCGCACCTCGAGCTCGGGGACCTCCGGGCTGCCCGCGGCATCGAGCCCGAGCCGGGCCGTGCCGGCGAGCGGGGTCCCGGCGAGCGTCGAAAGGCGGGCGAGATCGCCGGCCTCGGCCGTGAGCCGTCCGGAAAGCGTGCGGGCGGCGAGGTCGAGCGCGCCCTCGCCCGAGGCGGACAGCGCCGGCGTGGCGAGCCGCAGCCGCTCGAGCCGGAGCCGCTCGGGCCCGTCCGGGCGGAGCGTGAGCGCGAGCTCGGGCCGCTCGCCCAGGGCCTCGAGCAGGCCGCGCGGCGCTCCCTCGGGCTCCAGCTTCCCGGCCAGGTCGAGCTCGATACCGGGCAGCCCCTCGAGGTCGAGGGCGAGCCTGCCGTCGACCGCCCCGACGCCCTCGAGCAGGGCTTCGAGGTTCGCCTGGAAGCGGGCGAGCGGGCCCTCGCCCACGAGCCGCAGCCGCGCCGCGCCGGCCCGCTCGAGGCCGGTCGCCGCGGCCACGAGCCCGCCTCGCTCGCTGCCCTCGAGGCGCAGCGCGAGCGCGCGCTCGGCGAGGTCGAGGGAGGCGTCGAGGGCGAGCTCGGCGGTCGGCTCGTCGATCCGTCGGAGCGCGAGGGCGGCCGTGGCGCGCCGGCCGCCGGGTTCGACGCCGGCCCGACCTTCCGCGGCGAGCACCGCGGCCCGGCCGAGGAGCGGGGCGCCGAGCTCGACCCGCGGCAAAGCGAGCCGCTCGAGGCGCAGCGGAGGCAGGCTCTCGGGCAGTGCCGGCAGCTCGGGCAGTCCGGCGGAGGCGGCCTTGGCCTCTCCGGCCGGCGGCAGACGGTGGAGGGCGACCCGCGCGGCACCCGCCTCGCGGACCTCGACCCGGCCAGTCAGCAGCGCGCCGGGTGCGAGATCGACCCGGGCCTCGTCGACCTCGAGCCAGACGCCCTCGGCATCGGCGAGCCGCAGCCGCTCGAGCCGGACGGTGAAGGGCAAGAGGCCCGCGAGCCCGCTCACCTCGGCGGCGCGGGTCTCGCCCGCGAGCGTCCGCTCGAGCATGCTCTCGATCTGCGATTTGGCGAACCCGGTCTGGACGAAGCCGAACGCGGCCGCGAGCAGGGTGAGGAGCGCGAGGCCCGAGAAGGCGAGCAGGCGAGCGAGGCGAGCGAGCATGGGCGGGGTTCCGCGGGATGGCTCGCCTTCCCTTGTAGCCGCGGGCGGCCGGCCGGGCGAGCCCGGCCCGTTCAAAAAGCCTGGCCGAGGCTCAGATAGAGTTGGAAAGGGTCGTCGACCTCGGATTTCTTGTCGAGCGGGACGGCGAGGTCGAAGCGGAGCGGGCCCACGGGCGTGGCGTAGCGGAAGCCCAGGCCCGCACCCCAGCGCAGGCCGGCCGAGGGTTCGGGCAACGAGCCGGGGTAAGCGTTGCCGGCATCGAGGAAGGCCACGATCCCGATCGTCTCGGTGATCGACCAGCGCAGCTCGGTCGAGAGCTCGAGGACCGAGCGGCCGCCGACCGGGTCGCCGCGGCGGTCGATCGGCCCGGCCTTCTGGAAGGGGATGCCGCGCACCGAGCCGCCGCCACCCGCGTACCAGCGCTCGTCGGCCGGCACCGAATCGCGCGCCGCGCCGGTGATGGCACCCAGCGCCGTCCGACCGGCGAGGACGAGCCGCGGGCGGTTGCGCACCGGCCAATAAGCGCTCGCCACGAGCCGGCCCTTGAAGAAGTGCGAGCCCAGGCCGAGCGTGTCCCAATAGGGGGCGAGCTCGACCGCGACCCTGCCGCCCCGGCTCGGGTCGAACAGGTTGTCGGAGTGGTCGAGGGCGAGCCGACCGGGCAGCGAGAGCAGGGCGAAGCGCTCGCGATCGCCGCGGTCGTCGATGTCGGCGAAGCGGTAGGCGAGGCCGAGCGAGCCCTGCAGGTCCGGGGCGAGCCGCCGCTCGAGGCCGCCCGAGACCTTGGCCGAGCGGGCCTCGTAGGCATCCAGCCGCTCGCCGAGCACGGTGGCACCCAAGAGCAGGCTCTGGCCGCGCGCGCCGAGCTCGGGCTTCCTGAGCTGCGCCTCCGCACTCTGGCGGACCGGCGAGACGCCGAGGTCGGTGCGCAGCCGCTCGCCGGCGCCCAGGAAGTTGCGGTGCTCCCAGAACGCGCGCAGGTTCGGCCCCTCGTCGGTGACGAAGCCGATCCCACCGCCGATCGAGCGGTGCTTGCGCTGAACGAGCTCGAAGGTCACCGGCAGTCTTCCGTCGGGATCCGGCTCCTTCGGCAGGACGCTGCGGACGGTGGCGAACAGGCCGCTGTCGGCGAGCGCCGCGCGACCCTTCTCGAGGTCCTCGATGTCGAACCGGCTGCCCTCGCGGGCCGGCACCAAGCGCAGCAGGTAGCGCTCGGAAATGCCCTCGGCACCGGTGAAGCGGATCGGCCCGTAGCGGACCACGGGGCCGGGTGCGATCCGCAGCATCACGTCCATGGTCGCCCGGTCGTGGTCGACCACGACCTCGCGCGGTGCGGCCGCGGCGAAGGCGTGGCCCGCCCGCTGGGCGGCCCGTACGAGCGCGGCCTCGGCATCGAGGACCCGCTGGGCGATCGCCGGCTCGTCGCGCTCGAGGCCGAGCTGGCCCGGGCGTGGCGGGCGGAAGCCGTCGGCCGGCCCGACCAGCTCGATCACCCGTCGGTCGAAACGGTAGCGCGGGCCCGGCTCGACGGTGAACAGGACGCGGGCCGAAGGTTGCGCGGCCGCTGGAGCGGCGCCCGGCTCGGTCTCGGGCGGCGGCGGGGGCGGCGGAGGCAGGCTCTCGACCGCGACCTCGACCCTGCCGCGGTAATAGCCGAGGCCGCGCAGGGCCGCCTCGAGGGCCGGTCGGTCGCGCTCGGCCCGGCGGGCGAGCTGCAGCTCGTCGACCGGCGGTCGGCCGCGCTGTTGGACGGCGCTGGAGGCGGCCTCGAGGGCGGCCTCGAGCTCGGCGTCGAGCGGTCCTTCGAAGCGGACCTCGTAGGCGAGCCGACCGATCGGCTCCTCTTCCTCGAGCAGCTCGCCGAGCCCCGGCCCCTCGCCGCGGCCGCAGCCGGCGAGCAGCCCCACGACCAAGAGCAGGAGGCGGGCGAGGGGCCGGGCGGCGGGCAGGCGTTCGCTCCGCGTCAGCTTCGACCTGCGGCGAGCCGGGCCGGCTCGCTTCCGGCGGCCGGACCGGGCGCCGTCGCGGCGGCCGCCCGTGGCTCGGCGACCAGGTGGACCGTGCGCTGCGGGAAGGGGATCTCGATGCCGAGCTCGTCGAAGCGGCGTTTGAGCCGGCGGTTGAACTCGCGGCCGACCCGCCACTGCTCGCCGGGCCGTGTCTTGAGCCGGCCGCGGATCACCACCGCCGAGTCGCCGAAGCGGTCGAGCCCGGCGATCTCGAGCGGCTCCAGGATCAGCCGGCGCCACGGCCATTCGCGGCGCAGCTGCGCCTCGATCTCGTGCAAGACCGCGATCACCCGGTCGACGTTCTCCTTGTACGACACGCCGACGTCGAGGACCCAGAAGGAGAAGTCGCGGGTCATGTTGGTGATGCTGTCGATCGTGCCGAACGGGATCGTGTGCACGTCGCCGTTGTAGGAGCGCAGCGTCACGGTACGCATGCTGATCGCCTCGACCACGCCGGTCCGGCCGCCGAGATCGACCACGTCGCCCACGCGGATCGTGTCGCCGAGCAGGATGAAGAGCCCGTTGATGATGTCCTGCACGAGCTTCTGCGAGCCGAAACCGACGGCGAGGCCGACCACGCCGGCACCCGCGAGCAGCGGCGTGGCTTGGATGCCGAGTTCGCCGAGGACCGCGACCACCGCGATCAGCACGAGCAGCACGACGATCACGCTCCGGGCGATCGCCGCGGCGGTCCGTGCCCGGTTCGAGTAGCGCACGTTGCCCTGCGCGTCGCGAGCCGCGATGTAGCCGCCGATCCACCAAGAGGCGAGCCGCCAGAGGCCGTAGCCGATGCCGAGGATCGCGGCGATCCGCACGCTCTTCTCGAGCGCGGCCCGGCCTTCCGGGCTCGCGAGCCAGCCGATCAGGCCGATCCCCCAGGCCTCGAGCAGGAGTACGAGGGCGGCGAGCTTGACCGCGGCCGCGACCAGCCGAGCGGTGAGCGGCTTTTGGGCCGCCGGTGCGACCTCGCCCGGCTCCTCGCCCTCGCCCGCGGGCTTGCCGGGTGCGGTGGGTCGATCGAGCCAGGTCAAGACGAGATGGGCCGCGGCCAGCACGGCGAGCGTGGCGAGCGTCGCCCGCACCGGCCCCCAGCCCAAGCCCAGGACCAGGACCGCGGCGTTCAGCCAGACGAGCGCCACGAGCCAGAGATGGGCGGTGCCGATCAAGAGGTCGAGCAAGAGGAGCCGGCGCAGGAAATCGGCCTCGATCCAGCGGCCGAGCGCACGGACCGCCCGCTCGATGGCGCCGCGGCGCCCGAGGATCGCGGCCGTGAGGGCGGACGCCACGAGGATCGTGAGCAGGCTCGAGGCGGCATCGTAGAGGTCGGGCGGGAGGCCGAGCCGGCCGGCCACGAGCAACACCATGTTGCCGTAGATGACGAGCCGGCCGATGCGCAGCGTCGCGCGCAGCACCGAGGCGGGCGAATCGGCCGGTGCGGGCTCGCCGAGCGGCGGCAGGCCCCGGGCTTCGGCGAGATGGCGGACGGCCACGGCGAGGACCCGGTCGGCCAGGACCGCGCCGACCACGAGCCACGCGACCCGGGCGGTCGCCGGCAAGAAGCCGCCCTGGTCGAGGATCAATCCGGCGACGGCGGCGAAGATGCTGACCGGCAGGAGATCGAGGGCCGCGACGCGCAGCCGGGCGCGCGCGCCGAGCGGGCCGCTCGGTCGCCAGCGGCGGACGAGGCGGGCGGCAAGCCAGCCGACCAGGGCGGCGATACCGAGCGCCTGCGCGACCCCGCTCGCGACGCTCCGCCAGAGCTCCCGCCGGTACGGGTTCTCGAGCTGGAAGGCGAGCCAATCGCCGAGCTGCGGCAGGTTGCCGAGCAGGGCGGCGAGCGTGCCGAACACCCGGAGCGTCGCCTCGAGCCGCTCGACGAGGATCCGGCTCGCCTGTTCGAGGGCGGTCTCGGCCACGCCCGCCGGCACGGCGGGCTCCGCGGCCGGCGTGCCGGCGGCGGCGCGCAGGGCGCGCAGCTTGGCGATCAGCTCGGCGCGCGCGGCGGGGTCTTCGAGCTCGCGGATCAGCGCGTCGAGCTCGGCCGCGCTCGGCAGCGCCGCGCCGGAACCCGAGGTCGCAGCCGGTGCTGCCGGCACCGCCGGTTGCGCGCGGGCCGCACTCGCGCCGAGCCCGAGGATCGCGAGCCCGAGTGCGAGCAGGCCGGCTTGCAGGGCGGTCCGCAGCATGGTGCGGCGGTCTAGATCGGCCGGATCGTCGCCGCAACCGGCGCGCGGAGGCGTTCCGCGGCTCACCCGCGCTCCGCGCGTCCGGTCGAAAGGAAACGGTGCTCGGTGCCCTCGAGGACCAGGCAGGTGAGCCGCCCGGTCCAGCAGGCGCCGGTGTCGATGCCGATCCGGTTGTGGCGCACGACCGGCTCCTCGCTGGCGGTGTGGCCGTGCACGACGATCTTGCCGAACTCGCCCGGCCAACTGAGGAACGGCTCGCGGATCCACAAGAGGTCGGCCTCGCTCTGCGCCTCGAGCGGCACGCCGGGTCGGACCCCGGCGTGGCAGAGGAAATAGTCGCCGAACTCGAAGGCGAGCTCGAGTTCGTCGAGCAGCCGAAGGTGGGCGGGCGGGAATCGCTCGAGCAGCGCGGCGCGGGCGGCGGCGAGCCGCTCGGCCTCGGGGAGCGATCGGTCGAGGCCGACCCCGTAGCTCGCGAGGGTGGCATCGCCGCCATATTGCAGCCAAGCCTCGCCGACCGGCTCCCCGGCCAGGAAGGCGCGCAACCATAGGTCGTGATTGCCGAGCAGGAGCACCCGGGCGAAGCCGCGCAGGGGGCGCTCGATCAGATGGTCGAGCACGCCCCGGCTCTCGAAGCCCCGGTCGACATAGTCGCCGACCATGACGAGGACGGGTTGCACGGGCCGGGTCGCAGCCGCGAGATCCTCGAGGATCAGCTCCTCGAGCTGCTCCAAAAGGTCGAGCCGGCCGTGTACGTCGCCCACCGCGTAGAGCCGCGTACCGGCCGGCACGGCGGGCGGCCGGCCGGCGATCTCCGGGCGAGCCGGCGGCAGCTCGGCGAGGCGCTGGAACAGGCGGCGCAGCAAAGGCTCTCCTCGCGGTCCCTCGCCCGTCGGGCGAGCCGGTCGACAAGTGGCGTCGCGAAGGGGCTCGCGCCAGCCACCCTCTGTGGCCGGTGCGCGACAGGCCGCCGGCAACCTCGCCCCGCCGCCACGGGCGGCGCTTCCGCCGCTGGTCCGTGGGTTTGCCCCTGCCGGCCGCGTCGACTAAGAGAGCCGGCGATCGGGGTCCCCTCGGGCGCCGGTCGACGCAACTGTCGGGAGAGCGCATCATGGCTCGGCTGCCGAGGATCGGAACGCTCGCGCTCGTCGGTGCGACCCTCGCCGCGCCCGCGGCCCTGGCCCAGCAGCCGGCGCCCGAGCCGGAGCGCAACGTCACGGTCGAAGAGCGGCGCCGGCCGCAGTTCGATCCGCTCGGCATCCGGGCGGGCGGCTTCCTGATCTTCCCGAGCCTGCAGGTCGGCGGCGAGTACGACAGCAACGTCTTCGCCACCGAGAACGACGAGGAGGACGATTTCGGGCTGCTCCTCCGCCCGCGTCTCACCGCCGTTTCCCAGTGGTCGCGGCACGCGCTCGGCGCGACCCTGTTCGGTGACTTCGCGCTCTTCGAGGAGTTCGACGAGAACAATTACCAGGATTTCGGCGGCTCGCTGAACGGGCGGCTGGACATCACGCGCAACGACATCCTGTTCGGCGAGCTCAGCTTGGCGCGCCGGCACGAAGGCCGCGAGTCGCCGGAATCGGTCGGCAGCCAGGACCTCGTGACCTACTTCGACGGGCTCGCCCGGCTCGGCTATCGGCGCGAGTTCAATCTCGTCTATGTCGTGGTCGGTGGTTCGGTCAACCGGCTGGACTACAACGAAGAAGATCTGAACGAGGACCGCCGCGACCTGATCGATCTGACCGGTGACCTGCGTATCGGTTACAAGGTCTCGCCGCGTTTCAACCTCTTCGTGCAGGGCGACTACACGATCGTCCGCTACGACAACGATGCCGGCGTGGACCGCGATTCGCAAGGTTTCGGATTTTCGGTGGGCACGGACATCGACATCACCGGCATCCTCTTCGGCGAGGCACGGGTCGGCTACATCCGCCGGGAATACGACGACGACACGCTCGACAGCGTGAGCGGTCCGGGTGGTGCGGCGAAGCTCACTTGGAACGTCACCGGCCTCACCTCGCTGATCTTCGAGGCCGGCGGCGGCATCGTCGAGACCACGCAATTCGGCGCCTCGGCCAACCTGCAGAGCAACCTCTCCGGCGAAGTGCAGCACGAGCTCTTGCGCAACCTCATCTTGACCGGTCGGCTGAGCTTCACCCGGGACGACTTCCAGGGGATCGACCGGACCGACCACACCTACCGGGCGCGGGTCGGGGCGCGCTACCTGCTCAATCGCAATTTGAGCCTCGATGCCGGCTACGAGTTCGCGACCCGCGATTCGGACGTGAACGGCGGCGATTACGATCGGCATCTGGTGCGCTTGGGCGTGACCGCCCGGCTGTGAGGGGCTTCGGGACGTCGGGGCTCGTCTTGCTCGCGAGGGCGTTCCTCCATACCTTCCGGCCGGGGCCGGACGCCGCCCGGCGGCCGGTTCGGGTCTCGATGCGGGCGAGGTCGCGCATGGTCTGGCTGGTCGACTCGGCAAGTCGATGGCTGGCTCTGGGCGTGCTGCTGCTGCTCGTGGCGTGCGGTGGCTCGCCGCCGCCCGCGCAGATCGTGGGCGTGCCCGCCGCGGGCACCGCAGGCGGCCCGGCGCCGATCAGCACGCCGCCCTACACCCTGGCCTCGGGCGACAAGGTCAAGGTCGTGGTCTTCCGCCACGAGGATCTGTCGGGTGAGTTCACCCTCGACGGTGCCGGCAATTTCGCGATGCCGCTCGTGGGCGAGATCCAGGCCTACGGGCTCACCACCCGCGAGCTCGAGGAGCGGATCAAGGCCAAGCTCAAGGACGGCTATCTCGTCGACCCGCAGGTGAGCGTCGAGGTCACCAATTACCGCCCGTTCTACATCCTGGGCGAGGTGAACCGGCCCGGCCAGTACGAGTACGTCAACGGCATGACCGTGCTGCAGGCGGTGACGATCGCCGGCGGCTACACCTACCGGGCGAAGCAGGACGCGGTGATCCTCAAGCGCGGTGGCGCCAACGCGCAGGGCGTGCTCGTGCCGGGCACCCAGCCGATCCTGCCGGGCGACATCATCGAAGTGCAGGAGCGCTTCTTCTGAGCCCGTTGCGCGCCCGGCTGGCCGGCCGGGGCCGCTGATGGACGCGGCGGCCGTCGGGCGGCGGCATTGGGGCGAGGCCGCGCGCGTCTATCTCGAGCCCAGGATCCTCGGCATCCTCCTCCTGGGCTTCGCCTCCGGCCTGCCGCTCGCCTTGACCGGCGGCACGCTCACCATGCGGCTCGCCGAAGCCGGTGTGCAGACCGCGGCGATCGGCTTCTTCGCCTGGGTCGGGATCGCCTACGGCTGGAAGTTCCTCTGGTCGCCGGTGGTCGATCGGGTTCCGCTACCCCTTCTCTCCCGGCTCTTGGGCCGCCGGCGCGGCTGGCTGTTGGCCACCCAGCTCGCCCTCGCCGCGGCGATCCTGTTCCTGGGCCTCGCCGAGCCCGCGGCCGGGCTCGCCCGGGTGGCCGCCCTCGCCGTGCTCGTGGCCTTCCTTTCCGCCACCCAGGACATCGTGATCGACGCCTTCCGGGTCGAGCTCGTGAGCCGGGATCGCCAGGGCGCCGCCGCGGCGATGCTCGTGATCGGCTACCGGCTCGCGATGTTCGCCTCGGGCGCCGGCGCGCTCCTGCTCGCCGAGTGGTACGGCTGGGAGGTCGCCTACGGTGCGATGGCGGCCCTCCTGCTCGCCGCCGTGGCGGTGACCCTCGCCTTGCCCGAGCCGCTCGCCCCCGAGGTTCCGGCCAAGGCGGGCGCGCTCGCCCGCCTCGAGGAGGCGGTGGTGGCCCCGTTCGCCGAGTTCTTCGCCCGCAACGGTGCAGCGACGGCCCTTTTGATCCTCCTCTTCGTCGTCCTCTACAAGGTCGGCGACGCGCTGTTGGGCGCCTTGACGAGCCCGCTCTACGTGATCCTCGGCTTCGCCAAGAGCGAGGTCGCCGCGATCGTCAAGAGCTGGGGGCTCGTGGCCGTGCTCCTGGGCGGGCTCTTGGGCGGGCTCGTGGTCAAGCGGCTCGGGCTCTTACCCGCGCTTTGGGTTTGCGGCATCGCCCAGATGGGCTCGAACCTGATGTTCCTGCTGCTCTACGCGGCCGGCCACGACCGCCTCGTGCTCGGCGCCACGATCACCGTCGAGAACCTCGCGGGCGGCATGGGGACGACCGCCTTCGTGGCCTATCTGAGCGCCCTCTGCAACGTGAGCTACACCGCCACCCAATATGCGCTGCTGTCCTCGTTGATGGCCCAGGCGCGCACCTTCCTCGCCGGCTTCGCGGGCCTGTTCCAGACCTGGCTCGGTTGGCCCGGCTTCATCCTGCTCACCACCCTGGCCGCCCTGCCGGGTCTCGCCCTGATCCGACTCCTCGACCGGCGGTTGCAGGCGGCCGAGCGCGCGGTTCCGGTGGCCCAGCGCGCCTGAAGGGCGCCCGGGCGGGTCGGCGCCTGCGGTGAGCCCGGCCGAACTCCACCGCCTCGCCCTCGCCCTCCTGATCGGCGCGGCCGGTGGCTCCCTGTTCTTCGCCACGGGCCTGCCGCTCGCCTGGATGCTCGGGCCGATGCTCGCGACCACGCTCGCGAGCCTCGCCGGCGCGCCCATCGCCGTCCCGCCGGCACTGCGCGGACCCACGATCGCCGTCCTTGGGGTGCTGTTGGGCTCCGGCTTCGACCGCGAGGTGCTCGAGCGCCTCTTCCTCTGGCTGCCGATCCTCGCGGCGCTGCCGGTCTACGTCGTGATCGTGACCGGGGCCGCGTTCTTCTACCTGCGCCGGCTGGCGCGGCTCGACCCGCGTACCGCCTGGTTCTCGGCGACCCCGGGCGGCCTCGGCGAGATGATCGTGATGGGCGATCGGGCGGGCGGTGATCTGCGCACGATCGCCCTGGTCCACAGCACCCGCATCCTCCTCGTGGTGCTGGCCGTCCCCTTCGTGCTCCGCGCCCTCGGTCATGCCGTTCCGACCGTACCGGCTGCCGCCGGAGCGGCGGCGAGCGGTCCCGACCTCGCGATCCTGCTCGCCTGCGGCCTTCTGGGTCTCGGCCTCGGGTGGCTCGCCCGGCTGCCGGCACCGGGTCTTCTGGGGCCGATGCTCACGAGCGCCGCGGCGCATCTTTCCGGGATCGTCCACGGCGCGCCGCCGGTCGTCGTCGTGGCCGCCGCCCAGCTCGTGATCGGCGCGCAGGTGGGCGCCCGGTTCGCCGGCTACCCGCTCTTCCGCGTCGTCCAGTCGGTGGCGAGCGGGCTCGGCCTCACGCTGCTCATGCTGGCGCTCGCGCTCGCCTGCGGCTGGCTGCTCGGCAAGGCCACCGGCCTGCCGCTGCTGCTGCTCGTGCTGGCACTCGCTCCGGGCGGCCTCGCCGAGATGAGCCTCGTGGCGCTCGCCTTGACCGACGATCCGGCGCTCGTGGCGGCCGTCCACATCGTGCGGATCGCGATCGTGGTGATCGCTGCCCCGCTCCTCTTCCGCATCTACGAGCGCCGCCTCGACGAACGCGGCTCGCCGAGCACCGACGGCCGCTGACGGCGACCGCCGGCGTCGGCGGGGAACGGGACGGGGCTCAGGTGCCCGGCTGTGGCGTGGGTGCGATCCCGCCCGGGCCCGACTCGGGCGCCGGCCGCGCCGAGGTCGGGACCGAGCCGCGGCGGATGCCGCCCGCGCCACTCGAGGTGGCGGCCTCGGCGGTCCGTCGCACCGCGCTCACCGGCTCGCCGCGCATCACCGCGGCGATCTCTTCGCCGGTCAAGGTCTCGTACTCGAGCAGGGCCCGGGCGAGCGCGTGCAGGAGGTCGACCTTCTCGGTGAGGATCTGCCGCGCCCGGGCGTAGCCTTCCTCGACGAACCGGCGGATCTCGGCGTCGATCTGCTGGGCCGTGGCCTCGGAGACGTTCTTGATCTGGGTGATCTGGTGGCCGAGGAACACCTCCTGCTGGTTCTCGGCGTAGCCCACCGGCCCGAGCTTGTCGCTCATTCCCCACTGGGTGACCATGTGGCGGGCGATCTTGGTGGCCTGCTGGATGTCGGAGGCGGCTCCGGCCGTGACCTTCTCGTAGCCGAAGATCAGCTCCTCGGCGACCCGCCCACCCATCGCCACGGCGATGTCGGCCATCAGCTTGTCCCGGCTCACCGAGATCCGGTCGCCCTCGGGCAGCCGCACGACCATGCCGAGCGCCCGGCCGCGCGGGATGATCGTGGCCTTGTGGATCGGGTCCGAGGCCGGCGTGAAATAGCCGACGACCGCGTGGCCCGCCTCGTGGTAGGCGGTGAGCCGCTTCTCCTCCTCGGTCATGACCATCGAGCGCCGCTCGACGCCCATCATGACCTTGTCCTTGGCAGCCTCGAAATCCGCCATGGTGACGGCCCGCTTGCCCTGGCGGGCGGCGAGCAGCGCCGCTTCGTTGACGATGTTGGCGAGATCGGCGCCGGAGAAGCCGGGTGTGCCACGGGCGATGATCTTGGTGTCGACGTCGGGGGCCACCCGGATCTTCTTGACGTGGACGTTCAAGATCTGTTCCCGCCCGAGCACGTCCGGGTTCGGCACGACGACCTGGCGGTCGAACCGCCCGGGCCGCAACAGAGCCGGATCGAGCACGTCGGGGCGGTTGGTCGCGGCGATCAGGATCACGCCCTCGTTCGCCTCGAACCCGTCCATCTCGACGAGCAGCTGGTTCAAGGTCTGCTCGCGCTCGTCGTTGCCGCCGCCGAGCCCGGCGCCGCGATGCCGGCCGACCGCGTCGATCTCGTCGATGAAGACGATGCAGGGCGCGTGCTTCTTGGCCTGCTCGAACATGTCGCGCACCCGCGAGGCGCCCACGCCCACGAACATCTCGACGAAGTCCGAGCCCGAGATCGTGAAGAAGGGCACGTTGGCCTCGCCGGCGATGGCGCGCGCCAACAGCGTCTTGCCGGTGCCGGGCGGGCCCACGAGCAGGCAGCCCTTGGGGATCCGGCCGCCCACCGCCTGGAACTTCTGCGGGTTCTTGAGAAACTCGACGATCTCCTGGAGCTCCTCCTTGGCCTCGTCGATACCGGCCACGTCGGCGAAGGTCACCCGGCCGTGCTTCTCGGTCAAAAGCCGCGCCCGGCTCTTGCCGAAGCCCATGGCCTTGCCGCCGCCCGACTGCATCTGGCGCATGAAGAAGATCCACACGCCGATCAACAGCAGCATCGGGAACCAAGAGACGAGCACGCCCACGAGCGAGGGCATGTTGTCGTCCTGCGGCACCGCGGCGATCCGCACGCCCGCGCCCGCGAGCCGGTCGACCAGGTTCGGATCGTTCGGCGCGTAGGTGGTGAACAGCCGGCCGTCGGAGAAATGGCCGCTGATCGCGTTGCCCTGGATCACCACGTCGGCGACTTTGCCGGCCTGGACCTCCGAGAGGAACTCGGAAAAGGCGAGGCTCGTCTGCGGGCCGCGCGCCGAGGGGCTCTGGAACAGGTTGAAGAGGGCGATCAACAGGAGCCCGATGATCACCCAGAGCGCGAGGTTCTTGGAGAAGTTGTTCAAGGGATCGGTCCTTCACCGGTCGGACGGCGCCGGCACCGGCCGGCCGGCGCGACCCGCTCGACCGGGACCCGCGCTGACCGAACCTGGCCAGAGACCGCCTCGCCGATCTTACATAGGCGGTCGGGGCCCTCAAGCAACATCGCGGCGAAGGGTGCACCGACGAGCGCCGGACCCGGGTCTCGGGCGAGCGCCCGGCCCGGCCGACGTTCGGGCTCGAGCCACAGAAGGCCGCCGCGCCGGGTGACGAGCGCACCGCCGAGGCTGCACCGGGTCGCCTCCCGGGCGCGCAGAGCCTCCAGCAGGCGCGCGACCGCCGCCGGCGCGGGCGGCCAGCGGCCCCTCCCGACGGTCGCGACCGCGCGTCGCAGGAGGGCGAGCGCGAGCTCTTCGGGTGCCTCCTCGAGCGCGCGGGCGTCGAGCTCGAGCCGGCCGGCCCAGGGATCGGGTCGGGCGATCCGCGCGGCGAGCCGGGCGAGGGCCGCTTCGTGCCGCGACCGCGCGGCGCCGGCTCGGGCGATCGCCGCGAGGGAGCCGGTGAGCCGGGTTCCGGTGCGGCGCAGCCGCGCCCGCTCGAAGCGCGGGTCGCGGTTCGTCGGATCCTCGATCCAGGGCTGGCCCATCGCCACGAGCGTCGCCCGCAGGCGCGCCTTCGGCACGTCGAGGAGCGGCCGCAGGATCCGCACCCGCACGGTCTCGCGGATCGCCGCCATCCCCGCGAGCCCGTCCGGCCCGCTCCGCCGCGCCGCCCGCATCGCCACGGTCTCGCGCTGATCCTGGCCGTGGTGGGCCGCGAGCAGGTGCAGGATCCCGGCCTCGGCGCAGGCCGCTTCGAGCAGCGCCCAGCGCGCGGCCCGCGCCGCCTCCTGCAGCCGGCTCGAGGGGTACGGACCCCGCCAGAGGAGGATCCGGCAAGGGATCCCGCGCACGGCCAGCCACCCCGCCACCCGGGCCGCCTCCTGCGCCGATTCCGGCCGCAAGCCGTGGTCGACGTGGAAGGCCCGCACGCTGCCGCCGCGGGCCCGCGCCCAGCGATCGGCGAGCAGCGAGAGCGCCAGGCTGTCGGGTCCGCCCGAAACCGCGACGGCGAGCCGCGGCGGGCGCTCGAAGGGACCGAGCCGGGCGAGCCTCCGGTCGAGCTCCGCGAGCGCGAGCGGGCGCGGCTCAGCTGCAGCCGGCGGCGACGCGCTCACGGGCGAGTGCTTGTCGGACCGCCTGGGAGGCGTTCGGGTGACGCCGGTCGAGCTCGGCGAAGGTCTGGCAGGCCTTGTCCTTGTCGCCCAGCCGAGCGAGTGCCACGCCGAGCTTCAAGAGATTGTCCGGCGCCCGCGGCGCTTCCGGCCCCCAGGTCCGGTAGTTGCGGGCGAAGGTGGCGGCCGCGTTCTGCCAGTCCTCCCGCACGAGGAAGGTCTCGCCGAGCCAATAGGCGGCGGTCGGCGCGTTGGGCTCGTTCGGGAAATCCTCGACGTAGCGGCGCAGCGCCTCCTCCGCCGCCGGCCAATCGCCTTTTTCCAGGAGCTCGCGGGCGGCCGCCCAACGGCCCGCTGCGGTCGGCCCGCCGGGAGCCGGTCCCGTGGGCGGTGTGCGCGCGGCCTGCTGGGAAGGTGCCGGAGCCGCGGTCGCGGGCGGCGGGGGCGCCGGCTGACCCGGGCGGCTCGGCGCCGCCGGCGTCGCAGCCGGCCCCGGCTCGGTCCCGAGCAGCGCCTCGCGCGGGATCGTGCCGAGGACATAGCCGCGGCGCGCCGCCAGATCGGCCTCGGCCGGCGGGGCGGTCGGCTGCCTCCCGGCGGCCGGTGGCGCGGGCGGACCGGGCGCGGCCGCCGCGGGCGGGCTCGGTCGGGCGGGAAGTGCCGGGGGCTGCGGCGACGGCGCCGGTCCGGCGCCGGTCGGAGCGGGGCCGCCGCGGCTCACGACGGGAGCTGCCGGCCGCGGCTCGGGGGCGGGCTCGGGCTGCGCTCGGCCGGTCTCGCCGGCGGCGAGCCGGTCCTCGAGCTGGCGCTCGAGCCGCTCGACCCGCTCGCGCAGCCGGTCGCGCTCGAACTCCAGCGATTCGATCCGGCCGCGCAACCGACGCAGCTCTTCGTCGAGTTCGGTGAGGCGAGCCGCGAGGAAGGCTGCCCGCTGGGGGTCGAGCGGCTGGGCGCAGGCGGGGAGGCCCGCCAGGGTCGACGAGACCAAGGCCAGCGCGAGCGATACCGGGAGCAGCCGGTTCGGCCGCGGCCGCGAGCTCCAGGGCACGGCAGGCAACGTCCTCAATAGCCGACGTTGACGACGGTCACCGCGCGGCGGTTGAGCGCCCAGGCGGTCTCGTCGTGGCCGGGATCCGCCGGCCGCTCCTTGCCGTAGGAGATGGTGCGGATCCGGTCCGGCGAGATCCCGAGGGCCACGAGATAGGTTTTGACGGCGTTGGCCCGACGATCGCCGAGTGCCAGATTGTACTCCCGCGTGCCGCGCTCGTCGCAATGCCCCTCGATCGTCACACTCACCGCCGGGAACTGCTTGAGCCAGGCGGCCTGGCGCTCGAGGGTCTGGCGCGCGGCATCGTCCAGCACGGCGCTGTCGAAGGCGAAGAAGACCCGATCGCCGACGTTGATCTCGAGATCCTGCTGGCTGCCGGGGGTCACCCGGCCGCCGGGCCCGCCGAGCTCGCTGCTCGCGACCCCCCCGGCTCCGGGCGCGCCCACAGCCGGGCCGGCGCCGCCGCCGGCCGAGGCGCCGGTCGCGGTGTCGTTGGACGAGCTGCAGCCGACGAGCAGCAACAGGCCGAGAGCGGCGAGCACGAACCTTTTGGTCATCGCTGGGACTTCCTCGCTGGGTTGCGGTCGAACTTCGAGCGCGCGCGGCACGGAAGGCGGGGGCCCGTCAGGGCAGCAGCGCCGACCAGTTGGGGTCGGACGCATCCAGGGGCGTCGGGATCTCCCGCTCGTTGTAGCCGGTGACGTCGATGCTGAACAATCGGGTACGCCCACCGGCCCGGTCCTGGCGACTGAACAGCACGACCCGGCCGTTGGGCGCCCAGGTCGGGCTTTCGTCCTGGTAGGCGCGGGTCAAGAGCCGCTCGTCGCTGCCGTCCGGCTTCATCACCCCGATGTGGAAGAAACCCCGCTCGATCTTGGAGAAGGCGATGAGGTCGCCGCGCGGCGACCATTCGGGTTCGCCGTAGCGGCCGGTGCCGAAGCTGATCCGCCGCACGCCCGAGCCGTCGGCGGCCATCACGTAGAGTTGCGGCGAGCCGCCGCGGTCGGAATTGAAGGCGATCCGGCTGCCGTCCGGGGAGAAGGAGGGCGAGGTGTCGATCGCCGCGTCCTGGGTCAAGCGGCGCAGCCGGCGGCTCGCCAGATCGAAGGCGTAGAGATCGGTGTTGCCGCCCTCGGCGATGCTCACGAGCAACGTCCGGCCGTCGGGTGAGAAGCGGGGGGCGAAGCTCATGCCCGGGAACTCGCCGAGCACGATCTCGCGGCCCGTGGCGAGCTCGCGCATCACGACCCGCGGGGCCGGCGGGCGGAAGACGAGATAGGCGATCTTCTCGACGTCGGGCGAGAGCCGCGGGGTCAAGACGAGCTGGCCGCCGTCGGTCAGGAAGGCGTGGTTGGCGCCGTCCTGGTCCATCACCGCCACGCGCTTGATCCGCCGCGTCGGCGAGCCGGTCTCGCTGATGTAGGCGATCCGCGTGTCGAAATAGCCGCGCTCGCCCGTGAGCCGCTCGTAGACCGCATCGGCGATCTTGTGCGCGATTCGCCGCCAGGAGGCGGAGGGCGCGTCGAGCCGGAGCCCCTTCATCTGGCCGCCGCCGAACACGTCCCACAGCCGGAACTCGACCGAGAGCGGCTCGGCCGTGCGGACGAGGCCGGTGACCAGCGCCTGGGCGTTGATCGCCCGCCAGTCGGCGAACCGCGGGATGCCGCGCAGCTCTTCGGGCGACTGCAGGTAGGCTCGCCGGTCGATGGTCCGGAACAGGCCCGAGGAATCGAGATCGGCGCTCACCACCTGCGCGAGCGCTTCGCCGCGTTCCCGCGCCCCCGGGCCGTCGCCGGCGAACGGGCTCACCGCGATCGGCAGGGGTTCGACGAAGCCGCGGGTGATGTCGAGCTGGAGCTGGGCACGGCTCGCCCGAGCCGCGAGGGCCGTGGCGGCGGCCGCGCCGCCCACGAGCAGGGAGCGGCGGTCGAGGCCGCTGCGCCGGTCGGGGAGAAGGTGGCCGGTCATCCGCTGAGCGCGTCCTTGGGGTGGAAGGTCATGACCATCTCCCGCCACTGCTCGTACTTCTCGGGCGGCAAAGTGAGCCGGCAACTCAACACCGCCCGCTGGGCGCTCTCCGCCACGGCGCGGAACGCCGGGTCGGTGGCCAACCGGGCCTGGTCCTCGATCCCCACCCGGGCGACGCTTCCGTCGCGGTTCATGGCGATCCGCAGCCGCACCTGCATCGTCTCGATCCCACGCACCCCCACGGGCACGTTCCAGCAGCGCTCGATCTGCCGGCGGATCGCGTCGATCTCGCCCTGGGTCAGCGAGCGGTCGGCGGCCGCCAGCCGGTCGCCCTGCGCCGGCTCCGGCAGGGGCTCCGCGCGACCCCGGCCGGGGCTCGGCCGATCGGCCTGGACGCGCCGCTCGAGCCGCTCGACGCTGCGCAAGAGCGCGGCGAAGCTGTCCTCCGGCTCCGGCTCGGGCGGCCGCGGTTTCGGGGGCTCCGGCTTCGCGGGCGACGCCTTGGGCGGCTCCGGCTTGGCGGGCTCGGGCTTGGCCACCGCGGGCTTGGGGCTCTCGACCTTCGCCGTCTCGGTCCTCGAAGGCTCGCTTTTCGCGGGCTCGGTCTTGCTCGGCGCGGGCTTGGCCGGCGGAGCCTTGGACACCTCGGGGCGCGGCGCCGGTCGCGGCGGCTCGGCCTTGGCCGGCCCCGGGGCCGGCTCCGGCGCGGGCTTCGGCTTCTCCGGTTCCGGCTTCGCCGCGACCCGCTTTTCGACCGGCGCCGGCTCGGGTTTCGGCGCCGGCACGGGTGCTTCGGCCGCTGCGGGCTTGGGCGCCGGTGGCTCGGGTGGCGCCGCGGCAGGCGGAGGCGCCGGGGCAGGCGCTGGCTCGGGCCCCGGCGCGGGCGGGGGTGCCGGCTCGGGCGCGGGCGCCGGGGCAGCGGCCTGGCGTGGCGGAAGGGGTGCCGCCTCGGCCGGCGGCGGTGCGGTCTTCGCCGCGCCGGCCTCGGCCGCGGCCACGAGCTCGACCACCACCGCCTCCTCGACCGGCAGCTCGCGCGGCCGGCCGAGGGCGAGCACCACGAGGCCGAGCCCCAGATGCGCGGCGAGGGAGAGGCTCAGGGCGCGCCGCACGGCCCCTCCCCGCGCTCCGAGCGGGGCCTGCGCCGGCTCATCGCGGTCCCGTCGTCGCCCCGAGGGCGGCGGTCCGCGGCACCTCGGTCAACAGCGCCACCTTCGCGATCCCGGCCTGGTTCAAGGCGCTCACCACCGCCATGACCCGACCGTAGTCGACGCTCTTGTCGCCGCGCACGAACACCCGGAGCTCGGGGTTGCGTTCCTTGACCGCGGCGAGCCGCGGGCCGAGCTGGTCGAGGGCGATCGCGCTGTCCTGTAGAAACACCGTGCCGTCGGCCCGGATCGTAACGACCAAGGGCTCGTCCTGGCCCGGCAAGGGGGCCGTACGCGCCTGCGGCAGGTCGACCGTCACCCCGGTCGTGAGCAAGGGTGCCGTCACCATGAAGACGATCAGCAAGACGAGCATGACGTCGACGAGCGGCGTCACGTTGATCTCGGCGAGCGGCCGACGGCGCCGGCCGCGCCGGCCACCGTCGCGGGCGAGGGGATTTCCGACCACCGTCGTCAACCGCCGGCCCGCGCGTCGAGCTCGCGCGCGACCACCACACCGAATTCGTCGGCGAAGCTCTCGAGCCGCTCGGCATAGGCGTCGAGCTCGTGGCTCAGTTTGTTGTAGGCGACGACCGCCGGGATCGCGGCCAGAAGCCCGAGGGCGGTGGCCAAGAGCGCCTCGGCGATCCCCGGGGCGACTACCGCGAGGGTGGTGTTCTTGGTCGCGGCGATCGCCTGGAAGCTGTTCATGATGCCCCAGACCGTGCCGAACAGGCCGACAAACGGGGCGGTCGAGCCGATCGTCGCGAGCGAGGGGAGGTGTCGCTCGAGCTGGCGGACCTCGCGGTCGAGGGTCAGCCGCATGACCCGGCCGATCCGGCCCAAGAGGCTCGCCCGGCGGGCCGGGTCCATGGGTTCGCCGGTCTCGCGCCACTCTTCCATGCCGGTCGCGAACATGAGCGCCATCGGATGGTCGGCCGGCTCGGCCCGACGGTAGAGCTCGTCGAGCGGTGCCCCCGACCAGAAGGCGCGCTCGAAGGCGCTCGCCTTGCGCTTGAGCCGGCCGAGCCGCCAGGCCTTCTCGATGATCACGGCCCAGCACCAGACCGAGGCCAGGAACAAGACGAGCATGACCGCCTTGACGACGACGTCGGCCTGCAGGACCAGCTGGACGAGGCTCGGGCCCGAGGCTACGGCCCCGACCCCGACCGCGGTGATCGCGTCCGGTTGCATCGCGTCGCGTCTCGATCGCCACCGTCGGCTCCGCGGGCAAAACGGAGCGCAGGCGGCTTCGTTGTCGGTTCGAAGGTCACGGCCCCGGCGCGCCCGGCCCGACGCGGACCGTCCTGCCGCGCAGGGTGGTGGACGGCGAAAGGCCCTCGCGTCGCAATTTAGAGCATCGCTGCGGCCGGCTCAAGGACGGACCCGTGCGGGGCGCGCCGGGGCGGAGGGCGCGAGGGCGTGCCGGAGCGCCTCGGGCAGCCGACGTGGCCGGCCGTCGCGGCCGACGAACGCGATCTCGACCGCGAGCCGCACGAGAAGGGTCTCGCCGGAGCGGATCGCCTGCTCGAACAGGACCCGCGCCCCGGTGGCCGCGAGCGGGCGGGTTTCGACCGACAGAAGCTCGTCGAGCCGGGCCGGGGCGAGGAAGTCGGCTTCGAGCCGGCGGACCACGAGCTGGCCGCCCGCGCCCTCGAGGAGCGTGCGGTGGTCGAGCCCGGCAGCGCGCAAGAGCTCGGTGCGTGCCCGCTCGGCGAAGCGCAGATAGCTCGCGTGGTAGACCACGCCACCGGCATCGGTGTCCTCGTAATAGACCCGGACCTCGAGCCGGTGGGTCACGGGCCCGCCCGTGGTGGGGGCTCGTCGAACAGCGCTCCTTGCTCGAGCAGGGCGCGCGGCGGGGCGAGGTCGAGATGGCGCCAGGCGGCGAGGGTGAGCATCCGGCCGCGGGGCGTGCGCTGGAGGAGGCCCTGCTGGAGGAGGAACGGCTCGACCGTCTCCTCGAGCGTGTCGCGTTGCTCGGCGAGCGCTGCGGCGAGCGTGTCGATGCCGACCGGGCCGCCGCCATAGGCGCGCGCGATCAGCCCGAGATAGCGCCGATCGAGGGCATCGAGGCCGAGCCGGTCGACCTCGAGCCGGGCGAGGGCCGCATCGGCCAGCACCCGGTCGACCGGGCTCTTGCCGGCGACCGTGGCGAAGTCGCGGACCCGACGCAGGAGGCGGGTGGCGACCCGCGGGGTGCCGCGGGCGCGCCGGGCGATTTCCGCCGCACCGTCGTCGGCGAGCGCCAGGCCCAACAGACGAGCGCCACGCCGGACGATCGCCTCGAGCTCCTCTTGGGCATAGAAGTCGAGCCGGGCGTGGATGCCGAACCGGTCGCGCAACGGCGTGGTCAAGAGGCCCGTGCGGGTGGTCGCGCCCACCAGCGTGAAGGGGACGAGGTCGATGCGCACCGAGCGGGCGGCCGGCCCCTCGCCGATCATCAGGTCGAGCTGGAAGTCCTCCATCGCCGGGTAGAGGATCTCCTCGACCTGCGGCTGCAGGCGGTGGATCTCGTCGATGAACAGCACGTCCCGCGGCTGCAGGTTCGTCAACAGCGCCGCGAGATCGCCCGCCCGGGCGACGATCGGCCCGCTCGTCATGCGGAAGCCCACGCCGAGCTCGGCCGCCACGATCTGGGCGAGCGTGGTCTTGCCGAGCCCCGGCGGGCCCGCGAGCAGGAGATGGTCGAGGGCCTCGCCGCGGGCCCGCGCCGCCTCGATGAACACGGCGAGGTTGGCCTTGAGCGGCCCCTGGCCGATGAACTCGGCGAGCCGCCGCGGCCGCAGGCTCTGGTCGAGATCCTCGCCCTGCTCGCTCGGGCTCACGAGACGCGCGCTCACGGTGCGGCGAGCTCCTTGAGGCCTTCGCGGACCAGCGCCTCGAGCGAGGCCTCGCCACCGAGCCGCGCCCGGGCGCGGCCGAGCGCCCCCACGGCCTCGGCCCGGGCGAAGCCGAGCCGCAGCAGGGCGGCGAGCGCCTCGTCGGCGGGCCCGGCCTCGGCCGGCGGCACGACCGCCGCGCCCGTCGCGGCGGCCGAGCGCGGCAGCTCGCCCAGCCGATCGGCGAGCTCGGCCACGAGCCTGCCGGCGAGCCGGGCGCCCACTCCCGGCGCTCGGGCGAGCAAGGCCTTGTCGCGGCTCGCCACCGCCGCCACGAGCTCGTCGGGCGAGAAGGTGCCGAGCAAGGAGAGGGCCACCTTGGCGCCGACCCCTTGGACCGTCTGGAGTAGGCGGAACCAGCTCCGCTCGGCCGGGTCGAGGAAGCCGTAGAGCGCGATCTGCTCGGGCCGGACCTGGGTCTCGATCCACAGCTCGACGGGCTCGCCCGGCGGCGGCAGGCGGCGGAGCGTGCGCGCACCGGCGTGGACCAGGTAGCCCACGCCGCCCACGTCGACCACGAGATGGTCGTCGCCGAGCGCCGCCAACCGGCCGCGCAGGAGCGCGATCATGCGGCCCCCGCGGGCACGGGCGGGTTCGCGCGCGCGAGCCGGGCGCGGGTCTGGGCGACGTGGGCGTGGCAGATCGCCACCGCGAGCGCGTCCATCGCGTCCGCACCGGCCTCGCCCGCGCCGGGCAGCAGGGCGCGGACCATCGCCGCGACCTGCTCCTTGCTCGCCGAACCGGTGCCGGTGACCGCCCGCTTGACCGTGCGCGAGGCGTATTCGCCGACCTCGAGGCCGGCACGGGCGGCGGCCAGCAGGACCACCCCGCGGGCTTGGCCGAGCTTCAAGGAGGAGGCGGCGTTGCGGTTCACCACGGTCTCCTCGACCGCCGCCTGGTCGGGGGCGTAGCGGGCGATCACCGCGAGCAGGCCCTCGAACAGCGTGTCGAGCCGGCGGGCGAGGGGCGCATCGGGCGGGCTCGCGACGACCCCGCAGGCGAGATGGCGCAGCCGCCCGGCTCCGGCCTCGATCACCCCCCAACCGGTGGCCCTGAGCCCGGGGTCGAGGCCGAGGACGCGCACCGGCCCGCCCGCCTCAAGCCGAGAGCCGCTGGAGCGCCCGATCGGAGACCTCGAAGTTGGCGGTCACCCGCTGCACGTCGTCGTTCTCGTCGAGCGCTTCGAGAAGCTTGAACAGGCTCTCGGCGCGCTCGTCGTCGACCGGCACGGTGACTTGCGGGCGCCAGCCCAGATAGGCCTGTTCGGGCGGGCCGAAGCGGCGCTCCAGGACCTCGCGGACCGCCGCCAGATCGTCCGGGGCGCAGGTGATCTCGTGGCCCGATTCGTCGCTCGCGCAATCCTGCGCGCCGGCCTCGATCGCCGCCTCGAGCACGGTTTCGGGGTCGGCCACCTCGGGCCGGTAGCGGACCACCCCGACCCGGTCGAACTGGAAGCTCACGCTGTTGGTTTCGCCGAGCGAGCCGCCGTGACGGGCGAAGGCGGCCCGGATTTCGCTCGCCGTTCGGTTGCGGTTGTCGGTCAAGGCCTCGACGATGACCGCCACCCCGCCCGGACCGTAGCCCTCGTAGCGGACCTCCTCGTAGTTCTCGGCATCGGTGCCCGAGCCGCGCTTGATCGCCCGTTCGATGTTCTCTTTCGGCACGTTCTCCGATTTGCAGGCCTGGATGGCGGCGCGCAGCCGCGGATTGTGGGCCGGGTCGGGAAGCCCGGCGCGGGCGGCCACTTGGACCTCGCGCAAGAGCCGGGTGAAGCGGCGGGCGCGCAGCGCGTCCTGCCGGCCCTTGCGGTGCATGATGTTCTTGAATTGGGAATGACCGGCCATGGTCGGGTTCGGCTGTCGGTTGCGACGCGGGCAGCATCTAGACCAGAACGCGGTGCGGCGCCACCCGCTGCGAGGCCGACCCGAGCCGGCCGGCGGTGCCCGGCCGGGCCACCGCGACGGCCGAGACCCGGGCGGCTTTCGTTTCGGACAAAAAGCTCGCGATTCGAAGAGATAAGAGCCGATCCTTGCGACGACGCTCGAAGTCCGCCGGCATGCCGTCGGGCGCCACCCGGCGGGCGGCCGGCATGCTGCTTCAACTCTAGCGCGAGCGACTCTCCCGGCCCAACCCCTTGGTCTGCCGAGGGGATCGGCGATGTTGTCGGCTCTACTTGAGACGTTGCTTGCGATCGTCGGGCTTTCTCTCGAATTCGTCGAAAAGACGGTGAGGACTACCGGAAAATTGCACACGAAAGATTGGCGGAGCACGGAATCGGTGCTTGCCGAGGCGGCGATTTCAACGTATGGTTGCGTCCGTCAAGTCAGACGGTGCCTCCCTCCCCACTCGCCCCCGCCGCCACGAGGCTCGCGGGGGCGCCTTTTTTGGAGAGCCCCCGCGAAGTGGGGCCGCGAGTGTGGAAGGAACGACCATGCCCATCAGCCCGGCCGAAGCCTCGGAACTGGACCGGCAGTCGCTCGACGAGAACCCGCTCGACCCCGCGCGGCTCGTCGAGCGGATGCGCGAGGAGCTGCGCGAGCTCGAGCCCGTGGTGTCGGCCGCGACCCTCGCCACGGTCGCCTTCCGGATGCGCGACGAGGCGGGCCTCGTGGCCGCGCTGCGCGCGCTCACCGAAGCGGTCGACGAGCTGGAGCGGCGGCGCAACGACGGCTGAGGCCGTCCCGCCACCCGGCCGGCAACCCGGGCGAGGCTTGAACGCGGGCCCGCGGGCGCCACATCCTGCGGGCCCGCAGCCGGTCGCGGCGGCGCGGGCGGGCGGCCGAGCGGGACCGCCCTCGGGAGGCCCCGCCGGCGGCGGGAGATCGCCCGGGACCGCGTGGTGGTAGGGGTCGGTGACCGAGACGGGCTGGCACGGCACGACGATCCTCTCGGTCCGCAAGGGCCGCAAGGTGGTCATGGCCGGCGACGGTCAGGTGAGCCTCGGCCAGACCGTCGTGAAGGCCAACGCCAAGAAGGTGCGCCGCTTGGGCGGCGGCAAGATCCTCGCGGGTTTCGCCGGCTCCACGGCCGATGCCTTCACCCTGCTCGAACGGCTCGAGGCCAAGCTCGAGCGGCATCCGGGCCAGCTCGTCCGCGCCTGCGTCGAGCTCGCCAAGGATTGGCGGACCGACCGCTACCTGCGCCGCCTCGAGGCGATGATGGCGGTGGCCGACGCCGAGTCCTCGCTCGTCCTCACCGGTGCGGGCGACGTGCTCGAGCCCGAGGGCGGGCTCGTCGGGATCGGCTCGGGAGGCAGCTACGCGCTCGCCGCCGCCAAGGCCTTGCTCGAGGTGCCCGAGCTCGACGCCGAAGAGATCGCCCGCCGGGCGATGCGGATCGCCGCCGAGATCTGCGTCTACACCAACCACAACCTGACCCTCGAGGTCTTGGACCTGCCGTGACCGCGCTCACGCCCCGCGAGATCGTCTCCGAACTCGACCGCTTCATCGTCGGCCAGCAGGCGGCCAAGAAGGCGGTCGCGATCGCGCTGCGCAACCGCTGGCGCCGCCAGCAGCTCGAGGAGGGCCTGCGCGAGGAGGTCCTGCCCAAGAACATCTTGATGATCGGCCCCACGGGCTGCGGCAAGACCGAGATCGCCCGCCGCCTCGCCCGGCTCGCCCAGGCCCCCTTCCTCAAGGTCGAGGCGACCAAGTTCACCGAAGTCGGCTATGTCGGCCGCGACGTCGAGAGCATCCTGCGCGACCTCGTCGAGGTCTCGATCAAGATGACCCGCGAGCGGATGCGCCGCGAGGTCGCGGCCAAGGCCGAACGGGCCGCGGAAGAGCGGGTCTTGGACGCGCTCGTGGGCCCGGCGGCCGGCCCCGAGACCCGCGAGAAGTTCCGCCGGATGCTGCGGGAGGGTGTGCTCGCCGAACGCGAGATCGAGATCGAGGTCCAAGAAGGCCTGGGCTTCCCGACCTTCGATCTGCCCGGCTTGCCCGGCGCCCAGATGGGTGTCGTCAATCTCGGCGAGATGCTCGGCAAGGCCTTCGGCGGCCGCAGCCGCCGGCGCAGGATGAAGGTCGCCGAATCCTACCCCGTGTTGATGGCCGAAGAGTCCGACAAGCTGTTGGACCAGGACAAGGTCGTGCGCGAGGGCATCCAGGCGGCCGAGCAGTCGGGCATCGTGTTCATCGACGAGATCGACAAGATCACCGCGCGCGAGGGGCGGATCGGCGCCGACGTGAGCCGCGAGGGCGTACAGCGTGACCTCTTGCCGCTGGTCGAGGGAACCACGGTCACCACCAAATACGGCCCGGTCAAGAGCGACCACGTCCTGTTCATCGCCTCGGGCGCGTTCCATTTGAGCAAGCCCGCCGATCTTTTGCCCGAACTCCAGGGCCGGCTGCCGATCCGGGTCGAGCTGCAGCCGCTCTCGCGCGACGATCTGCGGCGGATCCTGGTCGAGCCCGAGGCGAGCCTCGTGCGGCAATATGTGGCGCTCATGGCGACCGAGGGTGTCGCCCTCGAATTCACCCCCGAAGCGCTCGACGAGATCGCCACGCTCGCCCACGAGATCAACCAGCGGGTCGAGAACATCGGCGCTCGGCGCTTGCAGACGGTCATGGAGCGGCTGGTCGAGGACATCAGCTTCACCGCGTCCGATCGAGCAGGGGAGCGGATCGTGATCGACCGCGAGACGGTCCGCCGCCAGGTGGGCGATCTCGTGGCCGGCGCCGATCTGGCCAAGTTCATCCTCTGACCGGCGGAGGCCGGCCGGCGGAGCCGGCGCCCGGGTCGCCGCCGCGAGGCCGAGCGCGCCGACCGGGCCGGCCACGCGATCGACAGCAAGAGCAAGCCGCTTCGCACCCGACGCCCGACCATCCGGCCGGCCGCCCCGGATGGCGAGGGAGGGCCGAGGGCGCATCGAGCGGGACGACCGGCGGTCGGCTCGCGGGGCCCCGTTCAACGGCAGCACCGCTCAGCGAGCCGCGGCGCCCGGTCCGCGGGGCGCGCCCGGGATCCGCCCGAGGCGCACCGCCGCTCGCCCAGGGGGGCGGCGCGCCACGGCCCCGGACCGGCCGGCCGCGGAACGGCGGGAGGCGCTCACCGGCAGCCGACCAGCGCGGTCGGCGGTCCGTCCGTCCGGCCCCGGAGGGTGGCGGCCGCCGGACCGCCGTCGCATCCTGCCACGGCCGGCTCGCGGCGAGCCGCGCCGGGCAGCGCCGGGTCGGCCGACGCGCTGCGCCCGGCGAGCCAGCGCGCGAGCTCGGCTACGGGCATCGGCCGGGCGATGTGGAAGCCCTGGGCGTGGGTGCAGCCCATGGCGCGCAGCCGCTCGAGGTCGGCCGCCTCCTCCACCCCCTCGCCGACCGTCGCGAGCCCGAGCCGCTCGGCGAGTTCGAGGATCGTCTGCAGGACGAGGTCACCGCCCCGGTCGCCGGGCCGCACGCGGACAAGGGCACGGTCGAGCTTCAAGGACGTCACGGGCAGCTCGCGCAGCCGGGCGAAGGAGGAGTAGCCGACCCCGAAATCGTCGAGGGCGATCGCGTAGCCGGCCTCGCGCAGGCTCGCGAGGCAGGCGACCCCTTCACCACCGCTGCGTGCGATCGCCGTCTCGGTGATCTCGAGCGCGAGCCGGTCGGGCGTGCCACCGGCTTCCGCCAAGAGCCGCGCGAGGGGCCCCGCCCCCGGCCCCTCGAGCGAGCGGGCGGAGAGGTTGACCGCCACCGGGACGGCCGTCCCGAGCGCGGCCAGGTGGGCCGCGTCGGCCATCGCGCGGCGTACCACGAGCCGGGTGAGCGGGTCGATCAGGCCGGCCTCCTCGGCAAGCGGCACGAATTCCGCGGGCGAGACCGGGCCGAACTCGGGATCGTGCCAGCGGACCAACGCCTCGACGGCAACCGGCACCCCGGTCCAGGTGTCGATCTCCGGCTGGTAGACCAGGTCCAACCGCTCGTCCCGCAGCGCCGCGCGCAGGGCGAGGAGGAGGCGCGCCCGGCGGAGCCGGCGGCGGTCCTGCGCCGGCGCGTACCGGGCCCAGCCGCCCCCGTGGCCGACCCGGCGAGCCGCCCAGAGCGCGCAGCGGAGCAGGCCCCGGCCGTCCCGGGCGTCGGCCGGGCCGAGCGCCAGCCCGGCCCGCAGCGTCTCGCGCCCGGGGTGACCCGGCCCGCTGCCCGGCGCCGGCTCGAGGGCGCGGCCCACGAGCTCGGCCGCCGCCTCCCCGGCCAGGCGGCCGGGCGGCACGCAGGCCAGCGCATCGGTTGCGACCCGCGCGATCACCGTTCCGGGCGGCAGCCGGGTGGCCAACGAGGCGGCCAAGGCGCCGAGCGGCTCGGCCGCGGCCTCCGGGCCGTCGGCCTCGACCCGCTCCTCGATCTCGGCGAGCGCCACCACGAGGCAAGCGACGGCGCCGCCCTCGGCCGGCTCGCGCAGCCGGGCGTCGAGCAGCTCCTCGAGCCGCCGCCGATTGGGCAGCCCCGTCTCCTCGTCCCGATGCAGGAGCCGATCGAGGGCCGCCGCGGTGGCCCGCGCCTGCGAGACGTCGCGCAGGACGAGGATCCCGACCTCGCCGGCCACCGGGTCGACCAGTCGGGTCGCGACCGTCTCGAGCGTCCGCCGGCGGCCACCCGGCAGCACCAGGCTCACCTCGCGGCGCTCGGGCCGATCCCCGGCGCGGGCCGGTTCGAGGGCCGGCGCCAGCTCCGCGAGCCGCCGGCCGATCGCCGCCTCGGGGGGTAAACCGAGGACCGCCCCGGCGGCCGGGTTGGCGGTCGACACCCTGCCCTCGGGATCGAGCGTCACGATCCCGTCGAAGCTCTCGGCGACGATCCCCTCGAGCAGCCGGCGACGTCGCTCGGCCTCGCGGGCGGCCGCCGCGCGGGCGGCCCGCAGCCGAACGAGGGTCGCCGCGGTGATCGGCGGCAGGCTCGCGAGCCAGCCGGCGAACAGCGGTGCGAGCGGCAGCCGCAGACTCCAGGCGCGTTCCGCTCCGAGCGAGGCGCCCGCCGTGGCGAGCAGCAGCGCGCCGCTGCCGAGCGCCACGGCGAGCGGCGAGAGCCGCTCGAGATGCGGCCCGATCGCCACGAGAAGGAGCGCCACGACCAGCGCCGCGGCCCGCCCGTCCGGACCCCAGGGCGGCCGGGCCTGGAGCAGGGTTTCGGCGGCGAGCGCGTGCACCAGCACACCCGGCAGGGCGCGCCAGCGTGGCACCGCGACCGTGTCGCCGAGCGCCGGGTCGACCGCTCCCACCAGCACGAGGCGCCCGTCGAGCCGATCGCGGTCGACATCGGGGGCGAGCAGGTCCGCGACACTCCAGTACGGGATCGTCGCCACGTCGATCGCGAAGTCGATGGTGATCGGCGCCGACCCCGGATCGCTCGGTGCGCCGATCAGCCAGTGCGCCAAGCTCGGACGGTGCGCACCGGCGAGCCGGTCGCCGGTCGGATAGGTCCGCACGAGACCGTCGGCGTCCGGCACCACGTTGACCAGGGCGAGGCTCGCGCCGCTGCCGAGCGAGGCAGCCGGGACCGTCTCGGCGAGCCGCGGCGGTCCCTCGGGCATCGGCTGGAGCTGGCGGTAGCCGGCCAACGCCACCCGCTCCGGGCCCGCCGCCGCGAGCGCTGCGGCCAGCGCCCGATCGTCGGCCTCGTCGGCCGACGCGCTCAGGTCGATGTCGAGGCCGATGCGGGTAACGCCCGCCTCGATCAGCCGGCGGACCAGGTCGGCGTGGATGCGCCGCGGCCAGGGCCACCGCCCGAGCGCCTCCTGCGCCTCGGCATCGATGCCGACGACCACGACCCGCTCGCTCGCCCTCCGGCTCGCGAGCTCCGCCCGCCGGTCGGAAAGCCAGCGTTCGATCGGCTCCAGAAGTCCGAGGCCGGCGAGCGCGGCCACCATCGCCGCGGCGAACAGCCACCGCAGTGGTCGCGTCCCGCAGGCGGCCGACATCGGCCCGGCCCCGTCGGTCGGCGTGCCCTACCGGCGCCCGTTCCCCCCGCCGTTGCCGTTCCCCCCGCCGTTGCCGTTCCCGTTGCCGCCGGCGTTGCCGTTACCTCCACCGTTGCCGTTCCCGTTGCCGCCGCCGTTCCCGTTGCCGTTCCCGTTACCGCCGGCGTTGCCGTTGCCGTTACCCGCACCGTTGTTGTTGCCGCTGCCTTGGCCGCCGGCGTTGCCGTTGCCCGTGGCGTTGTCGGTCCCGGCCTCCTCGCCGGAACCGGCCGCTCCGCGTTGGTCGCCCGCCCGTTCCGGACCGCTTTCCCTGTTCCCGCCCACTTCCCCGGGTCCCGGTCCGGCGCCGGCCGACGCGGAGCGCGCGCCACGCTCGCCGGCCGCTGCACGCTCGCTCCCGCTACGATCGGCCGACCGGCTGCCGGCCGTCGGCTGGCCGCCGCCCGCGGCGGGCGTGCCGCTCGGCGAGCCGAGCTCGAGGCCAGCCCCGGCGCTGTGCCGCAGCTCCTGCCCGTCGGCGAGTTCGACCGCGACCGACCCACCGGTCGGGACGACCGCCACGCGACCTTCGACGACCGCGACCTGCGCCGTCTCGGCCTCGACCGCGACGGTGAACGCGGTGCCCTTCACGGTGATCGCAAGCAACGGTGTCTCGACCTGGAAGCGGCGCGGACCGCGCCGGGCGACCTCGTAGCGGACCGTCCCCTGCGGCTGCCCGATCGTGTGCGGCCGTTCCGAGGCCGAGTGCACGACGAGCCGGGCACCGCCCTCCGCCACGACCCGGTCGCCGCCACTCTCGAGCACCAAGCGGGCGTCCGGGCCGACCTCGATCTCGACCCCGGGCGTCAGGTGGCTGGCGGCGAGCGGATGCCAGGTCGGGGAATCGAGCGGCCGCGCCCGCAACGTGCCGTGGCGCTCGACGATCGCCCAGGCGGGGCGCTCGACGGCTGCCGCCGCGGCGGGACCCGGCGGGCCGTGCACCACGAGCAGCGCTGCGATCGCGACGAGGGACACGGAAGCGGAGGCGGATCGGGGCATCGGGCTCACCGGACGTTCGAGGCTCCGCGCTCCCTTCTCGACGATCGCGTTGAAGATTCGGTTAACGCGCGCCGCCGCTTGCCGCCCCGCCAACCGCCGCCTATGAGGCCCCGCGGTCGATCGGGATCGGCGATGACGGTCTATGTGAGCACGCGCGGTCGCGCCGGGCGGCGGTCCTTCGAGGAGGTGCTCCTCGCCGGGCTCGCCGAGGACGGCGGGCTTTTTCTGCCCGAGAGCTGGCCGCGGCTCGCGCAGGCCCGGCTCGCGGCCCTCGACGGCGCCGACTACCCGACCACCACCGCCGCGGTGATGGCCCCCTTCACCCGGGGTTGTTTCGAGGAGGCCGAGCTCCTCGCCCTCGCCCGCGAGGCCTATGCGGGCTTCGCCCACCCGGCGACCGCGCCTTTGCGCCAGCTCGACCCGTCGCTCTGGCTGCTCGAGCTCTTCTTCGGCCCCACCCTCGCCTTCAAGGACTTCGCCCTCCAGCTCCTCGCCCGGCTGTTCGAGCGGGTCCTCGAGCGGCGCGGCCAGACGATCACGATCCTGGGCGCCACTTCGGGCGACACGGGCTCGGCGGCGATCCGGGCGATCGCCGGCCGGGCGCGGATGCGGATCGTGATCCTCCACCCCGCGGGCCGCGTCTCCGAGGTCCAGCGCCGGCAGATGACCACGGTCGAGGCACCCAACGTCGCCAACCTCGCGATCGAGGGGACCTTCGACGACTGCCAGGACCTCGTGAAGGCGCTGTTCGCCGACCCCGCGTTCCGTGCCGAGCAGAAGCTCGCCGCGATCAATTCCATCAACTGGGCACGGATCGCCGCCCAAGCGGCCTATTACGTCTACGCCGCGCTCCGGCTCGGTGGGCTCGAGCGGCCGGTGAGCTTTTGTGTGCCGACCGGCAATTTCGGCGACGTCTATGCGGGCCACGTCGCCCGCCGGCTGGGTCTGCCGATGGGCCGGCTGATCGTCGCGACCAACGAGAACGACATCCTCGCCCGCTTCCTCGCGACCGGCGTTTATGCGGCGGGCGAGGTCGTGCCGACCTCGAGCCCCTCGATGGACATCCAGGTGGCCTCGAACTTCGAGCGGCTGCTCTTCGAGCTCCTCGACGGCGACGGTGCGCGGGTCGCCGAACTCATGGCCCGCTTCGCCCGCGAGCGCGCCTTCACCCTGTCGCCCGCCCTGCACGCCCGGGCCCGCGCGCTGTTCGACGGGGCGGCTGCCGATCGGGCCGCGACCGCGGCGGAGATCGCCCAGTGGTACGGTGCCACCGCCGGCACGGTGCTGTTGGATCCGCACACCGCGGTGGGGGCGGCGGTCGCCCGCCGGCTGCGCGGCGCCGTGGCCGGCCCGCTCGTGCTCCTGGCGACCGCCCACCCCGCCAAGTTCCCCGATGCCGTGGAAGCCGCCTGCTGCGTGCGCCCGCCTCTGCCGGCGCATCTGGCCGACCTGTTCGAGCGGCCCGAGCGCTTCACCGTGCTGCCCGCCGAGGCGAACGCGGTGCGCGACTTCGTCCGCCGCCTGCCGGCGCTTCCCGCATGAACGGCGAGACCCGCCTCACCACCCTCGAGAACGGCTTCCGGGTCGTCTCCGAGCGTCTGCCCGGGGTGCGCACCGCCGCGGTCGGCGTCTGGGTCGATGTCGGCACGCGCCACGAGCCGGCCGGGCTCGACGGTGTGGCGCATCTGCTCGAGCACATGGCCTTCAAGGGCACGCGCACCCGCACCGCCCGGCAGATCGCCGAAGCGATCGAGGCCGTGGGCGGCTCGTTGAACGCCTGGACCTCACGTGAGCACACGGCCTTCCACGCCCGTGTGCTGGCCGAGGACGTGCCGCTCGCGGTCGAGCTCGTGGCCGACATCCTGACCGAGCCCCTGTTCGACGAGGAGGAGCTCGCCAAGGAGCGCGAGGTCGTCTTGCAGGAGATCGGCCAAGTCGAGGACACGCCGGACGATCTCGTCTTCGACCTCCTCCAAGAAGAAGCCTTCCCCGACCAGCCGCTCGGCCGCCCGATCCTCGGCAGCGAAGAGACCGTCCGGGCGATGCCGCGCAGTGCGCTCGCGACCTTCATGGCCGAGCACTACGTGCCCGAAGCCATGATCCTGGCCGCTGCCGGCGCGGTCGACCACGACCGGCTGGTCGAGCTCGCCCGCCGCTGGTTCGGCGAGCGCCCGGCCCGACCGGCGCCCCCGCCGCCGCCCGCGCGTTACCGGGGCGGCCTCGCCCGCGACGGGCGCGAGCTCGAGCAGGTCCATCTCTGCCTCGGGGTCGAGGGTGTTCCCTATCGCGACCCCGATTACTGGCCCGCTCAGGTCCTGGCGACAGCACTCGGCGGCGGGATGTCCTCGCGGCTCTTCCAGGAGGTCCGCGAGAACCGCGGCCTCTGCTACGCGATCGAGGTCTTCTCCTCCTCCTTCGTCGATACGGGCCTGTTCGGGATCTACACGGGCACGGGCCCGGAACAGGTGGACGAGCTCCTCGAGGTGACCGAACGCGAGACCCGCGCCCTCGTCCGCGAGCCCGAGCCGGCCGAGATCGAGCGGGCCAAGGCGCAGCTGCGCGCCGGCCTCTTGATGTCGCTCGAGAGCTGCGCCGGGGTGGCCGATTCGATCGCCCGTCAGCTCGCGGTCTTCGGCCGGCGGATCCCGGTCGAGGAGATGCTCGCGGCGATCGAGGCGGTCGATCTCGCGGCCGTCCGCCGCGTGGGCGCGCGGCTGTTCGGCTCGGGTGGGGCGACCACCCTCGTGGCGCTCGGGCCGGTCGATCGCTCGCCCGCCCTCGAGTTCGGCCGGATCGCCGGCTGAGACGAGCGGCCGGGCCGGCGCGGCGGGCGCTTGCCCGTGGCGCGGCCGGGGCGTAGGCCGGGGTCATGGCGATCGCGGCGGCGGGCGACGACGGCCGGGCGGCGAGCATCCTCGAGCCCTTGCGCTCGGCGCGCTTCCGCGCCCTTTGGCTCGCGACGCTCGTCTCCAACCTCGGCTGGCTCGTCCAGTCGGTGGGTGCCGCTTGGCTCATGACCGCCCTCGTCGGCACGCCCGACATGGTGGCGCTCGTCCAGGCCGCGGTCCAAGCCCCGATCCTCTGCTTTTCGATCTTGGCCGGGGTCGCAGCCGACCTCGTCGACCGCCGCCGGGTCCTCTTGGTGGCGCAGCTCTCGATGCTCGCGGTCTCGCTGGTCCTCGCCGCCTCGACCGCGGCCGGGGTGATCGGCCCCTGGTCGCTCTTGGCCTTGACCTTCCTCTTGGGTTCGGGCGCGGCCCTGCAGGGCCCGGCCTTCCAAAGCGTCGTGCGCGAGACGGTGCCGGTCGGCGCCCTCGGTGCGGCGGTGACGCTCAACGGCGTCTCGTTCAACGCCGCCCGTGCCCTGGGCCCGGCCGTGGGCGGTGCGGTGGTCGCCTGGGCGGGGGCGCAGGCGGCCTTCCTTTTGAACGCCGTCTCCTACCTGCCGCTCGTCGTGGCGCTGCTCCGCTGGCGGCGGCCGGCCCAGGAGGACGATCTGCCGCGCGAGCGGGTGGCGGGCGCGGTCCTCGGTGCCTTCCGCTACGCCGCCGAGACGCCCGCGATCCGCGCCGTGCTGGTCCGCTCGGCCCTGTTCGCCTTCGCCGCCGCGGCCGCCCTGCCCCTTCTCCCGCTCGTGGCCCGCGACCGGCTCGCCGGCGGGGCCGCGACCTACGGGATCCTCCTGGGCCTGTTCGGCCTCGGTGCCATGGCGAGTGCCTTCGTGATCCACCCTTTGCGCGAGCGGCACGGGGCCGAGCCGGTGAGCCGGGCCCTCGCGCTCCTCTTCGCGGGCGGCCTGTTCCTGCTCGCCTTCGGCTCCGGCTGGCCGCCGATCGCCCTCGCGCTCCTCGCCTGCGGTGCGGCCTGGATCGGCTCCTTCGCCGCCTTCAACATCGCCGTGCAGACGAGTTCGGCCTTCTGGGTCCAATCGCGCACCTTCGCCCTCTACCAGACCGTGATGTTCGGGGCGATGACGCTCGGCTCCTGGGTCTGGGGCCTGCTCGCGGCGCAGGCGAGCGTGCCCGTGGCCTTCGCCGTGGCGGCGGTGCTGCTCGCCCTCCAGCCGCTCGTGGGGCGCATCCGGCCCTTACCGTCGGCGAGCGGGCGTGATCTGGGCCCGGCGCGGCGGGCGCCGGAGCCCGACCCGGCCTTGGCCTTCGACCCCGAGGAAGGGCCGGTACTCGTCCAGGTCGAGTACCGGGTCGATCCGGCGCGCGCGGCCGGGTTCGTGGCCGCGATGGACGAGCTCGGCCACATCAAGAAGCGCAACGGCGCGCTGCGCTGGCGCCTCTTCCAGGACACCGACGACCCCGAGCACTGGGTCGAGACCTACGTGGTGGCCGACTGGGTCGAGCATCTGCGGCTCGCGCGGCGGACCACCGAGGCCGACCGGGCGGTCGAGCGGCAGGTGGCGGCCTTCGACCGCAAGGGCTCCCCGGTCGTCCGCCGGCTCGTCGCCCGCCGCCGCGACGCCCGCTTCGCCCTCGACCCGAGCGAGCGGGAAGCGAAGGGTGAGGCGAGCGGCTGACGCCGGCTCGGCTCAGCGCGGCAACTTCACCGAGAAGCGGTGCTCGTAGGCGCAGCGGACCGCTTCCAAGAAGTCCTCCCAGGTGCGTGCCGGGGGAACCTCTCCGCCGCTGCGGTAGCCCTCGAGGTCGTGCAGGACAGTGTCGCCCAAGCGTTTCTCGTCGGTCGCGTAAGTCCCCATGTAGAAGAGTTCGAACCGTTCCCAGAGCTGGGTCTCGTCGGACCGCCCGACTCGCTTGCGGAACACCTCGAGGGCGTGCTCGAAGCTCGATCGGCCCCGCTCACCGTCTTGGCGAGCATCCTCTGGCATCAGGAAGAGGGCTGCGAGCACAGCCTTCGGCTGGTAGCCGTGGATCTGCACCGCTTCGGCGTTGAGTTCTTTGTCGATGCGCTGAATGTTCTTGGTGTATCGCCCCGATGCGCCGTCCCGGAAGTTCAACGTCTTGATCGATACGCCGAGGCCGAGCCCGTAGGGCGTATGGTACCGGACATCGACCCGGATCGGGCGCTCGCGCCCACCGGCCCGCTTCTCCCCCGCTTCGATGCCCGGGAACGACCGACCGAGATCCGTGACCAGCTGCCTTGCGAGCGCATCCGACAGACGCTGGCTGTAGTTTTTCTTCTTCGCGCGGACGTCGTATTCACGGATCAACTCGGCGAAGCGCCTTTCCACGTCCTCGATCCGCCGACGTTCCGGTTCGAGGCTTTGCAGGATGGCGGCGAGCGGTGAGGCCATCGAGCTTCCGCTCCATCTCGTCCGGGTCGTCGAAGATCGCGCATTCCCACAACAGGAGAACGCGGAAGCCGGCGCGGCGCAAGGCTCGGACCTTGGCCGCGTCGCGTCGTCGATTGTCGGCGAACTTGGCGGCCCAGAACTCGCGGTTGCGCGTGGGCAGCCCGGCCCGGCGGCAGGCGGTGTGGTGGTGCCAGAAGCAACCCATCACGAAGATCGCCCAGCCCGCTCGCTTGTTGGCGAAGTCGGGCGAGCCCGGCAGCGAGCGCACGTTGCGCCGATAGGAGAGCCCACGCTCGCGCAAAGCGCGGGCGACGACGTCCTCGGGACGGGTCCGTTGGCGACGGACGCGCTTCATGAGCGCGCTGCGGATCGGATCGGTCGGAAGGGACGGGCGTGGCACCCCTATTCGGCGGCCAGCCGGCTCGCCTGCGCGGCCGACACGCGCGCGAGGTGGGCCCGGAGCGCTTCGCGAAAGCCCACGGGGAAGCGGAGCCTGCTGCGCTCGGTGCGGGCCAGGAACCCGGCCGTCGCGCGGGCCGAGAGTTCCTCGCCCGGATGGCGGAGGAACTCGGCGAGCGGCGGTCGCCCCCGCCAAACGGGGAAGTCGTTGATCGCGACCGCGAACCGGTGCCGGCCGTCGAACCGGGCGGCGCGCGGCCAGCGGCCGACGAGCGGCAGCGGCCGATCGCGCTCGCGATCGTAGCCCGAGGGCTCCCGCAGCCGACCGCCCAGCCACCGCACGACCGGGACGGTCACCGCGTTGCCGACGAGCGACCAGCGCCAGGACCGCTTGGCCACGGATTCGGCCGGGGCCGTCCAATCCTCGGGGAAGCCTTGGAGCCGCTCCGCGTCGCGGATGTCCGGCTTCACCACGCGGCCGTCGGGCAGGAGGATCGCGGGCGGTGCCGGGATCCCGACGCTCGAGCCGTTCTTGAGCGTGGGCACGGCATCCGGCGCCCAGCCGAGACCGCGGATCCCTTCGGTCCAATAGAAGCCATGGGCGAGCGCACCGATCCGGGTGTCGGCCGGTCGCGGCCGAGCCTCGTCGCCCAACAGCACCTCGGCGGGATCCCCCTCCCGGCTCGCCACGAAGAACACCCGCTCGCGCCGCTGCGGGAGCCAGCCCAGGCTGTTCACGACCCGGTAGGCCCAGCGATAGCCGAGATCCTCGACCGCCGAGACGAGCCGTTCCATCGCCCGCCCGCCTTCGAGGTGGAGCATGAACGAGACGTTCTCGAGGACCACCCAGGGAATCGGCCGCCCGCGCGCCGCAGCCCGCTCCAACAGCCGGAACACCTCGCCCACGAGGCCCGAACGCTCACCCCCGATCCCGAGCGTCTTGCCGGCCTGGCTCAAATCCTGGCAGGGAAAGCCGCCGCAGAGGAGTTCGGTGTCCTGGGGCAGGTCCTCGAGCGTGCGGACGTCAGGATGGACGGGGACGCCGGGCAACCGCGCCCGCAGGACCGCGACCGCGGGCTCCCAGCACTCGCAGATCGCGACCGTCTCGTGGCCCGCCTGCGCGAAGCCGACCTCGAAGCCCCCGATGCCCGCGAACAGGCCCACCACCTTCATGGCGGTCTTCTACCAGCACCGACCACCACCCGTCAGCGGTCACGCCCCCCTCAATCCGCGAACGGGTCGCGCAACAGGATCGTGTCCTCGCGCGCGGGGCTCGTCGAGAGGAGCGCCACCGGACACTCGACCAGCTCCTCGAGCCGCTTGACGTATTTGACCGCGGCCGCCGGGAGTTCGGCGAAGCTCCTGGCCCCCTTGGTGCTCGCCTGCCAGCCCTCGAGCTCCTCGTAGACCGGCACGGCCGCCGCTTGCGCCCCCATGCCGGCCGGCAAATGGTGCAGGAGCTGGCCCTGCAACGCGTAGGCTGTGCAGACCTTGAGCGAGGGCATGCCGTCGAGCACGTCGAGCTTGGTGAGCGCCAGCCCGTTGATGCCGGAGAGCTTGACCGCCTGGCGGACGAGCACGGCATCGAACCAACCGCAGCGCCGGGGCCTTCCCGTCACCGTGCCGAATTCCTTGCCGCGCTCGCCGATCCCACGGCCGATCTCGTCGGTGAGCTCGGTCGGGAAGGGCCCGGCGCCGACCCGGGTCGTGTAGGCCTTGCAGATGCCGAGCACGAAGCCGACCGCATCCGGCCCCACGCCCGAGCCGAGGGCCGCCTGGGCGGCGAGCGTGTTGGAGCTCGTGACGAAGGGGTAGGTGCCGTGGTCGACGTCCAGCATCGCCCCTTGCGCACCCTCGAACAGGATCCGCCTTCCGGCCCGCTTGAGCTCGGCGAGCCGGAGCCAGACCGGCTCGGCGAAGGGCAGGAGCTTGGGGGCGAGGGCCTTGAGCTCGGCCAGGAGCTTCTCGCCGTCGACCTCGGCGATGCCGAGGCCGCGGCGCAGCGCGTTGTGGTGCAAGAGGAGCTCGTGGACCTTGGCCTCGAGGGTGGCGCCGTCGGCCAGGTCGCACACCCGGATCGCTCGGCGCGCCACCTTGTCCTCGTAAGCGGGGCCGATGCCCCGACCCGTGGTGCCGATCTTGCCGGGGCCCTCTTTGCTCTTCTCGCGCGCCGCCTCGCGCGCCCGGTCGAGCTCGCCGTGCAGGGGCAGGATCAAGGCGCAGCTTTCGGAAATCCTCAGGGTTTCCGCCGAGACCGGCACGCCGAGGGCGCGGATCTGCTCGATCTCGGCCAACAGCGCCCAGGGGTCGACGACGACCCCGTTGCCGATCAGCGAGAGCTTGCCGCGCACCACGCCCGAAGGCAGGAGCGAGAGCTTGTAGGTGACGCCGTCGACGACGAGGGTGTGGCCGGCATTGTGGCCGCCTTGGAAGCGGACCACGACGTCGGCCCGCTCGGAGAGCCAATCGACGATCTTGCCCTTGCCCTCGTCGCCCCATTGGGCACCCACCACCGCGACGTTGGCCATGGCCTCCCTCCCGCGCGAACCGGCGCAGCCGCGGGCTTCTACCCCCCACCCGCCGGCGAGGCTAGCCGATGTCGAGGCGAACTCGCAGGTCGAGCTTCCTCGCTCGCGCCCGCGCTTGCGCAGGCCGGGCCCTCCGCTAGCCTCGCTCGAGCCGAGCCCGCGGAGGGGAGAGCCAGGTGAGCCGCGCACGCCAAGTCCTCGCGATCGACCAGGGCACCACGAGCACGCGGGCGATCCTGTTCGATTCCGAGCTGCGCCCGATCGTCGTCGCGCAACGGCCCTTGCAGCAGATCTTCCCGGGCGACGGCCAGGTCGAGCACGACCCCGAGCACATCTGGGCCGACACGCTCGCGGTCTCGAGGGAGGCCATGGAGACGGCCGGGATCGGCGCCCGCGATCTCGCGGCGATCGGCCTCACCAACCAGCGCGAGACGACCATCCTCTGGGAGCGTTCGTCCGGCCGGCCGGTCCACAACGCCATCGTCTGGCAGGACCGGCGCACGGCACCCCTCTGCCGCGAGCTCGAGGCCGAGGGGCTCGACTTCGTGGTCCGCGAGCGCACCGGGCTCGTCCTCGACCCCTATTTCTCGGCCACCAAGCTCGCCTGGCTCTTGGACCACGTGCCGGGGGCGCGGGCCGCGGCCGAGCGCGGCGAGCTCGCCTTCGGCACGGTCGATTCCTTCCTGCTCTGGCGGCTCACGGGCGGCCGGGTGCACGCCACGGACGCCTCGAATGCCGCCCGCACGATGCTGTTCGACATCCACCGCCAGTGCTGGGACGAGGAGATCCTCGAGCGGCTGCGGATCCCACCCGCCCTGCTGCCGACCGTGGTCGACTGCTCGGGCGAGCTCGGCAGCACACCCGCCGACCTGTTCGGTGCGTCCGTCCCGATCTGCGGTATGGCCGGCGACCAGCAGGCCGCCACCTTCGGCCAGGCCTGCTTCGAACCGGGCATGCTCAAGAGCACCTACGGCACCGGCTGCTTCGCCCTCCTGGTCACCGGCGAGCGCGCCGTCCCCTCCCGCCACCGGCTCGTGACGACGATCGCCTGGCGGATCGGCGGGCGGACCACCTACGCCCTCGAGGGCTCGATCTTCTCGGCCGGGGCGACCATCCAGTGGGTCCGCGACGGGCTTCGGGCGATCGGCTCGGCGGCCGAATCCGAAGCCGTGGCGGCGAGCGTGCCGGATGCGGGCGGGGTCCATCTCGTCCCGGCCTTCACCGGCCTCGGCGCGCCGTGGTGGGACCCGGACGCCCGCGGCGCCATCTTGGGCCTCGGCCGCGACACGACGCTCGCCCACATCGTCCGCGCCGCCCTCGAGAGCACGTCTTTCCAGACCTTCGATCTGTTGGAAGCGATGGACCGCGACCTCGAGGCCGCGGGCCTGCCGCCCGCGCGCGGCCGGCTTCGGGTCGACGGCGGCATGGTCGCCAACGACTGGCTCTGCCAGGATCTGGCCGACATCCTCGACCGCTCGGTCGATCGCCCGGCGGTGATCGAGACCACGGCCCTCGGTGCCGCCTGCCTCGCCGGGCTCGCGGTCGGGCTCTACCCCTCGCTCGAGGCGATCGCCGAGCACTGGAAGCTCGGGCGGCGGTTCGCCCCGGCCATCGACCCGGATCGCCGGGCCGCCCGGATCGGCGCCTGGCGGGCCGCGCTCGACCGCGTGCGCTCGACCCCGCGCGGCTAGGCTCCGGTGCGGCTCAGGCTCGCGAGCTTCAACCTCGAGAACCTCGGCGGTCGTGGGGGCGAGGTCGGCCTCGCCGAGCGGATCGCCGTGCTCCGCCCGCAGCTCCTGCGGCTCGATGCCGACCTGCTCTGCCTGCAGGAGGTGCACGGGACGCGGCCGCCGGGGGGTGGTCCGCGCCGGCTCCTGGCGCTCGAGGCGTTGGTCGAGGGCACGGCTTATGCGGGCTACGCTTGCGCGAGCACCCGTTCGCCCGGCGAGCACGGCGCCGAGGGCTGGGTCGCCGACGTCCACAACCTCGCGGTCCTCTCCCGTTTCCCGATCCGCGCGGTCCGCGAGCTGCGCCACGAGCGGGTGGCACCCTTGCCGTTCCGGCTCGGCACGGCGCGGCCCGAGCCGGTCGAGGTGCGCTGCCGGTTCGAGCGGCCGGCGCTTTTCGTGACGGTCGAGCTGCCGGGCGGCCGGCCCCTCCACCTCGTGAACCTGCACCTCAAAGCGCCGCTCGCCTCCTTCGTGCCGGGCCAGAAGCTCGGGCCGTTCGCCTGGGCCTCGGTCGGCGGCTGGGCCGAGGGGTTCTTCTTGGCCGCGGTTCAGCGCGCCGCCCAGGCCCTCGAGGTCCGCCTCGCCCTCGAAGATTTGTTCGAGGTGGAGCCCGAGGCCCTCTTGGCGGTCGTGGGCGACCTCAACGCCGAGGACCGCGAGACGCCGCTTCGGATCCTCTGTGCCGAGACCGCGGACACCGGCAACGGCGAGCTCGCACCCCGTGCGCTTGTGCCGACCTGCCGCGCGCTGCCCGAGGATCGGCGGTTCACCGCGATCCACCACGGCCGGCGGCTCGTGCTCGACCACATCCTCCTCTCGCGCGCGCTCTTGGCCTTCTTCCGCGGGCTCGAGGTGCACAACGAGACCCTCGACGACGAGCTCGCTCCTTCCGAGCGGGTCGAGCGGGCGACCGAGAGCTACCACGCGCCCTTGGTTGCGACCTTCGAGCTGCCCGAGCCCTGACCCCGGGCTCGCTCCGCGACCCCGGCCCCCGCCCGCCGGTCGGGCGGGCGCCGGGATCGCGTGCCCCGCCGGGCGTCAGGCGGGCGCCGGGATCTCGTGAATGTGCACGTCGTGCGCGGCGTGGTCGGTCAAGATCCGGATCGCCTTGCGCTCGGCTTCCTCGTCCGGCGTCCGCACCCAAAGGAGGATCCCGCCCTTGTCGAGCTGCTCCTGCAGCCAGTCGGCGTGGCGCTTGTCCATCCAGCGGGCGAGGATCGTGCCGAGCGTGGCACCGACGACCGCGGTGCCGGCGATGGCGGCCGCGACCGCGCCGGCCGAGGCCACCACCACGCCCGCGGCCAAGAGGGTCGGCAAGATGGTCAAGGAGGAGATGACCATGTCCTCGCGCGCCCCGATCTGCTTGGCCGAGACGAAGCGGGTGCGCGGCGCGCGCGGATCGTCCTCGAGCTCCTCGACCCGGCGATAGACGTGGCCGAGCTTCTTCTCGACCGTCTCCTGGCCCGCCAGGAGGCTGATCGCGTCCTTGGGGAAGCCGGCTTCGCGGAGCTCGTCGACCGCCGCTTCGAGCGAGCTCCAGTCGTGGAAGACCGCCACCGCCTCGCGCACCGTTGCCGCCGCCATGCCCGCTCCTTCCCGCTCGCGCCGCACGCGATCCTCGCACTGGCCCCTACGCTGCGCGTCGATCCGGATCAAGGTGCGGTTCCCCGGCCGGCGGGCTTCCGGGCCGCGCCGAGCCGTGCTCCAAGACCGCCCGTGACGGTGAGGGGGAGGAACCATGGCCCTCGAGCGCGTGCTGATCACCGGGGCGGCCGGGGCGTTGGGGCGCGTCTTGCGCGCCCATCTGCGGGGGCGCTACCCGCTTCTGCGCCTGTCCGACATCGCACCCATGGACCCGGCCGGGCCGGGCGAAGAGGTGGTGCCGGCCGATCTGGCCGACGCGCCGGCGATCGACCGGCTCTTGGACGGGATCCAGGCGGTGGTGCACCTGGGCGGCCATTCGGTCGAGGGGAGCTGGGAGCAGATCCTGCGAGCCAACATCGTGGGGCTCGTCAACCTCTACGAGGCGGCTCGCAAGGCCGGCACCGAGCGGGTCCTGTTCGCCTCCTCCAACCACGCGGTGGGCTTCCACCGCCGCTGGCCCAGGACCGACCACACGGCACCGCCCAAGCCCGATTCGCGCTACGGCGTCTCCAAGGCCTTCGGCGAGATCTTGGCCCTCTACTATGCCAACAAGCACGGCATCAAAGGCTTCTGCATGCGGATCGGCAGCGCCCGGGCCGAGCCCGTCGACGAGCGCCAGCTCTCGACCTGGCAGTCCTACCCCGACTTCTGTCGGCTCGTGGACGTCGGCCTGACCGCCTGGTACCGCTACGAGATCGTCTACGGCGTGTCGGCCAACACCCGGAGCTTCTGGGACAATTCCAATGCCGAGCGGCTCGGCTACCGGCCCGCGGACGATGCCGAGGCCTGGGCTTCGAAGCTCGAGGGCGTGAAGAGCCCGCACCTGGTCGACGAGCTGCACGTGGGCGGCCCTTTCTGCAGCGTCGACTTCACCGGCCGGGTCGAGGACATCGTTTGAGCCGCGATTGACATCGCCCGGGTGCTCCCGCCAGAAGGCCGCGTGCCCGCCGCGGCGCCGGACCTGCGTCGATCCATGAGCACCCTCCTCGATTTCGAGAAGCCGATCGCCGAGCTCGAGGGCAAGGCCAAAGAGCTCCGCCACCTCCAGGACGGCAGCGACCTCGACCTCGCCGAGGAGATCGCCCGGCTCGAGAGCCGGGCGGCCAAGCTCTTGGCCGCCACCTACGCCAAGCTCACGCCCTGGCAGAAGGCGCAGGTCGCCCGCCACCCCGACCGGCCGCGGTTCAAGGACTACGTGGCCGAGCTCTTGACCGACTTCACGCCCTTGGCCGGCGACCGGGCGTTCGCCGACGATCCGGCGATCCAGGGCGGGCTCGGCCGGCTGCGCGGTCGCTCGGTCATGGTGATCGGCCAGGAGAAGGGCGCCGACACCGAGGAGCGGGTGCGGCACAATTTCGGCATGGCCCGGCCCGAGGGGTACCGGAAGGCGGTCCGGTTGATGCGCCTCGCCGAGCGCTTCGGCCTGCCGGTCGTGACGCTCGTCGACACGCCCGGCGCCCATCCCGGGATCGACGCCGAGGAGCGCGGCCAGGCCGAGGCGATCGCCCGGTCGATCGAATGCTGCCTCGGCCTCGGCGTGCCGATCGTCTCCGTGATCGTGGGCGAGGGCGGCTCGGGCGGAGCGATCGCGCTCGCCGCGGCCGACCGGGTCTTGATGCTCGAGCACAGCATCTACTCCGTGATCTCGCCCGAGGGCTGCGCCGCCATCCTCTGGCGGGCGGCCGAGAAGGCCCCGGAGGCGGCCGAGGCCTTGAAGTTCACCGCCCAAGACCTCGCCGGCCTCGGCCTCGTCGACGAGGTCATCGCCGAGCCCTTGGGGGGAGCCCATCGCGGCCGGCAGACCACGATCCGCGCGGTGGGCGAGGCGATCGAGCGGCACCTCGCCGAGCTTTCCGGCCACGACGGCCGAGCACTCGTCGAAGCCCGCCGGGCAAAATTCCTCGCCATCGGCCGCGCCCCCGAGAGCTGAGCCTCACCCCGGGCGGGGGCGCAGGCGGCGCCAAGCGACCGGAAGGAGGGCGAGGGCGGCGAGTCCCAGGAGCGGCAAGAGCACGGCCGGCTCGAAGAGGAGGCCGAGATCCGGCTCCTCGCCGCGCTCCAGGACCACCCCGAGCCCCGCACCCACGCTCGCATAGACGAGGCTGCCCGGCACGATGCCGATCGCGGTCGCGAGCGCGAAGGTCGAAAGCGGCACGCCCAAAAGGGCCGGCACGAGGTTGACGAGCCAGAAGGGGAAGATCGGCACGAGCCGCAAGACCAGGAGATAGTGGAAGGCATCGGCGCGGAAGCCGTCGGCCATCTTGGTGAGCCAGGGACCCGCGCGGGCCCGCAAGGGCTCGCCGAGCGCGGTCCGGGCGATCAGGAAGAGGAGCACGGCCCCGGCCGTGGCGCCGACGACGACGAGGCCCGTGGCCCGAAGCGTGCCGAAGAGGAAGCCGCCTGCGAGCGTCAAGGCCAAGGCACCGGGGATCGAGAGGGCCGTGGCGGCGGCGTAGAGGAGCACGTAGCCCGTGGCGGCGAGGATCGGCCGCTCGGCCACGAAGCCGACGAGGATGGCACGGTGCCGGCGCAAGGTCTCGAGGCTCACGAGCTCGTGCGCCCCGGTCGCCCAGACGAGGCCGAGTGCCGTGACGAGCAGGAGGAGCGGCAGGATGCGGCGCAGCCGGCCCGCGCTCGAGCCGGGGGCGGGCGGTTCGTCGATCATCCGAGCTTCGCGAGCCAGCGCACGAGCCGGCGGGTGCGCTCGCCGAAGAGGGTGGGCGTGTACCAGCTCCCCGCGACTCGTTTGGTGACCTCGGAGAGGGTGGGGTAGGGCACGAGGGCCGTGGCGAGCGCTCCGATCCGCAGCCCCTGCTCGATCGCCAGGACCCAGGGCAGGAGCAGCTCGCCCGCGTGCGGCCCCAGGATCGAGACGCCCAGGATCCGTCCGCGCCGGCCGACCAGCGCCGTGATTCGGCCGCCGCTCGAGCGTTCGGCCCGTGCTCGGTCGTTGTCGGCGAAGCTCCAGCCGAGCCGCGTGACCGGGAGCCCACGGCCGCGCGCCTCGGCCTCGAGGAGGCCCACGGTCGCGAGCTCGGGATCGGTGAAGGTCACCCGCGGGAGGGCCACGGGCGTCCCTTTGGCCGGCAGTCGGAAGAGGACGGTCTTGATGACCTGACCCGCTTGCCAGCCCGCGAGGTGGGTGAATTGTGGCCCACCCGTACAGTCGCCGATCGCGAAGACACGCCGGTTGCTCGTGCGCAGCCTGTGGTCGACCTCGATTCCCTTCGCCGAGAAGCGGATCCCGGCGGCTTCGAGGCCGAGCCCTTCGACCGTGGGCTTGCGCCCCGTGGCCACGAGAAGGTGCGAACCGGTGATCCGCCGCTCGCCCTCGGGCCCGGCGAGCAGGAGGGTCGGCCCGGGCTCGACCCCACGGACCTCGACCCGCTCGAGGATCGTGATCCCTTCGGCCGCGAGCTGCGCGCGCAGGAGGTCCACGAGCTCCGGGTCCTCGCGCGGGAGGAGGGGGCCGATGTCGACGAGCGTCACGGCCGCGCCGAGCCGCCGATGGGCTTGCGCGAGCTCGCAGCCGATCGGCCCGGCACCGAGGACGAGGAGATGGTCGGGGCGGGTGCGGTTCTCGAACACCGTCTCGTTGGTGAGGTAGGGGACTTCGGCGAGGCCGGGGATCGGCGGGACCGCCGGCCTGGAGCCGGTGGCGAGGACGAAGCGCCGGGCGCGGATGCGAAAGCCTCCGGCGTCGAGCTCGGCCGGACCGGTGAAGCGGCCGCGGGCCAGGATCACCTTCACCCCCAGCCCCTCGAACCGCTCGACGCTGTCGTGCGGGGCGATCTGCGCGATCACCTCGCGGACATGGTCCATCACCCGGGCGAAGTCGATCACGGGCTCGACCGCGGCGATCCCGAACGGCCCCGCCTCGCGCATCGCTTGCGCACGGCGCGCGGCGGCGAGCAGGGCTTTCGAGGGCACGCAGCCCACGTTGAGGCAATCGCCGCCCATCCGCTCGGCCTCGATCAGCACGACCGAGGCGCCCATCTGGACGGCGCCGGCGGCGAGGGCGAGCCCGCCCGAGCCGGCGCCGACCACGCAGAGATCCGGAGTCAGGACGTCCTTCACGATCGCGAGGCTAGGGTCGGGTGCACGGTCCGGCAATTGACGAAGCCGTGTGCGGTCCGTGAAGAGGGGGCGGCCGACGCGGAGGTCGCATGGCGCTCACCCCGGAGGAACTCCTGGCCTTCCTCGACCGGCTCGGGATCGCGGTGGTCACCCACCGCCACCCGCCGGTCTTCACGGTCGAGGAGGCGGCACGCCACACCGCCCACCTGCCCGGCGGCCACACCAAGAACCTGTTCCTCGAAGACCGCGAGGGCGGGCTCTGGCTGGTCTCCTGCCTCGACCGGCAGAAGGTCAAGGTCAACGCGCTCGCCCGGCTCTTGGGCGCCCCGCGGGTGAGCTTCGGCTCGGCCGAGCGGCTGCGCGAGGTGCTCGGGGTCGAGCCCGGCTCGGTCACCCCCTTCGCGCTCGCCAACGACCGCGACCGGCGGGTCCGGCCGGTCTGGGACACCAAGATGCTGGCCCTGCCGCTGCTCAACTTCCACCCGCTCGTCAACACCATGACCACGGCGATCGCCACCGCCGACCTGCGCCGGTTCGCGGAAGCGACCGGCCACGTGCCGATCGAGCTCGACCTCGATGCCACGCTTTCGGCCTGAGCCGTGGGTCGAGGCCGGCGCCGGCGGCGCGGGACCTCGGGGTCGAGGCGGGCTTGCCAAGCCCCTCGGCCTCCCCTAGATACGGCGGGCACCGGGAGCCGCGGGCGTAGCTCAGGGGTAGAGCACAACCTTGCCAAGGTTGGGGTCGAGGGTTCGAATCCCTTCGCCCGCTCCAAATCCGATCCCGATCGTCTCCGAATGGCGGCGGACGCCGCCTCCGCGGCGCGGCCGATCGCCCCTCACGCCGCCCTGGCCACGGATCCGCTCGTTCCGTCGGGGGGCGAGGCTGCGCGCCGGTCGCCCGCGTGGTCGCCCGGGCCGCCCTCCGCTCCGGCGCGGGCGGCGACCTTGTCCATCACCGCGAGCCAGGGCTGGTGGGCGAGCCATTG
>Ga0073932_1000177_pt1 | contig 167494 bp, 153 predicted proteins | sample DewCreD2012metaG_FD_76967 | JGI IMG/M metagenome (GOLD analysis project Ga0073932, IMG submission 76967) | Hot spring sediment bacterial and archeal communities from British Columbia, Canada, to study Microbial Dark Matter (Phase II) - Dewar... ... | reverse complement strand
ATCGACATCACAGAATAATTCAAGTAAACTGTCCATTGAGGGTCTCCTTATGTTTCGACTTATGTTGTGGTGACAAAAGTTTACTCCATTTGGAGATCCTCGTCTTATCCCGAACTCACGTTATTTAATAAGATGCAACCAATATTGTGTTAGAATTTGAAAAAAATTCAGATGGCTATGACAAAAGATAATATTCTTCAAGAATTAATTACTCTATCGCGAGAATTAGGTCAGGAGCACCGACAACTCGCCATTTTAGGCGAAGGAAATACCAGCGCTCTATGCGAGGATGGTACTTTCTGGGTGAAAGCATCGGGAAGCTATCTTGGTTCAATTAATGAATTGGGATTTAGCCGGGTGTTTTTAGACCAGACGCTTGAAATGCTGCAAATGACAACGATGAGCGACACTGAAGTAGATACCGGATTACAAAAGGTCTTAATAGATCCTTCTCACAGGAAGCCTTCGGTAGAAACTTTTTTGCATGCTGTCTTTCTAACAGATGGCGGTGCCAAATACGTAGGACATACTCATCCAACCTCAGTCAACTCCATTCTTTGCAGTAAACTGGGTGCAGAACCATTTTTGCACCACATTTTTCCTGATGAAATTGTTGTTTGCGGAAGATTTCCATTAATAATCCCTTATGTAGATCCTGGTTTGAAGCTGGCAAAAACTGTCCAAAAATCTATTCAACACTACAAAGAGCAATATGGATCTTTGCCAAAAATGGTTTTAATGATTAATCATGGATTGGTTGCTTTGGGACAAACGCCAAAAGAAGTCCTAAATATTACTTTAATGGCAGATAAATGGGCAAAAATCATTCTTGGAGGTTACAGCTTGGGAGGATTATCACATTTGCCCGAGGATCAAGTCAACCGCATTGAAAACCGATTGGATGAACAATACCGGAGAGCCCATCTGGCAAAAGGATAATAAAATGCGCGCTGTCCGCCTTTATGGCATAAAAGATTTCCGCCTGTCAGATGAGCCATACCCTGACAGCAAAAGCGGCGAAAACATCATAAAAATCTCAGCCATCGGAATTTGTGGATCTGATTCCCACTGGTATCAGGAAGGTGGTATTGGTGGAACTACTCTTACCACCCCGCTAATATTAGGGCACGAATTTTCGGGGGTTTTGGTTGATGGTCCAAAATCGGGTCAACGGGTTACAGTAGACCCTGGAATATCGTGCGGCAGTTGCGAAGCATGCCGTGAAGGATCGCCTAATCTATGCCCTGATGTTCAATACATGGCATCAGGTACGATGGATGGAGCAATGCGAGAATTTCTTTCCTGGCCTGCTCAAAATATATACCCACTACCTGATTCCATCAGTGATGAAGAAGGGGCTTTTATTGAACCACTGGGTATCGCTATCCACGCCATGAATTTGCAACCCGTTCGTCCTGGCATGTCGGTGGGTATTTTTGGCAGCGGTCCAATTGGCTTACTCCTCCTGCAACTTGCTCTCCTTTCGGGAGCAACCCGCGTATTTGTCACAGACAAAATTGACTCTCGCTTACAATTGGCTCTACAACTTGGAGCAACAGATGTCTTCTATGCAGATGGAGCAGAAAGCAAGACTATCTGGTCAGCATCTTATAAACGCGGCGTAGATATCGCTTTTGAGGCAGCGGGAGATAATGCTGCTGTTGAAACTGCAGTCAGCACAGCGAAATATGGCGGAAAGGTAGTTATTGTCGGTATTACCTCAGACAACACGACGAGTTTTTCAGCAGGTACATCCAGGCGAAAAGGTTTAACCATTAAGATTGTCAGGCGTATGAAACATGCGATTCCTACCGCGATCAATCTCCTCTCGCACAAGAAAATCGACGTTCTTCCGTTAATAACCCATCGCTTTCCGTTCGAGCAATACCAGGAAGCGTTTGATATTGCAGCTTCACGCCAGGGTATCAAAGTGATGATTAAGTTTTAACAAGAATTGATCATGGAAACCACTATTCAGAAATTAGAACTCGCTCTAAATAGCTTTAACCCAAGTGTTCGTAAAGAAGCCGTTGACCAATTAGCGGATTTGCTGTTTCATAATCAGATCCCTGTAAAACCAGAAGAACCGGTTATTAATCTACATTGTCATACTTTTTTTTCCTTCAATGCCTACGGCTATTCTCCAAGCGGATTGGTATGGCTGGCAAAGAAGAATGGTTTTCGCCAAATTGGAATTGTTGACTTTGATGTATTAGACGGAGTTGACGAGTTTTTTGCTGCTTGCGACAAACTATCGGTTCGCGGTACAACAGGACTTGAGACTCGCGTCTATATTCCTCAATTTTTTGACCGCGAAATTAATTCACCTGGAGAACCAGGGATATTTTATTACATGGGTATTGGTTTTACATCCAGCCAGTCGCCAACTGATGTTCTCTCAATTCTCGATTCCATGCGAGAACGCGCCTACCAACGCAACCGCGAGATCATCGCCCGAGTAAATCCGTTCTTAAGTCCAATTGCGATTGATTACGAAAGAGATGTCTTGCCACTTACGCCTGCCAAAAATGCCACAGAACGACATATATTAGTTGCTTATTTACAAGCAAGTAGTAAGCTTGGTGATGAAGAGATTTCATTTTGGGCAACGAAGCTCCAAATTGACCCAGAGCAAATAGCAAAAGAGAAGAAAGATCCCGTTGGATTCCAAAATCTGCTTCGCTCAAAATTGATGAAAAAAGGTGGAATAGGATACATACAGCCGGATTCTGCCTCTTTTCCCGAACCCAGAGAGGTTAATCAACTTTTCATCGCTTGTGAAGCTATCCCGTGCGCAACCTGGTTAGACGGCACATCGATCGGTGAGCAAGCCATGTCAGAACTACTCGAATTGCTAATTGCCGATGGCGTAGCTGCGCTGAATATCATCCCGGATCGAAATTGGAATATCAAAGATCCCGAAACCCGAAAAAAGAAAGTCGAGAATTTATATCAGATTGTTGAATTGGCAACAAAGTTGGATTTACCCATCATCGTTGGCACAGAAATGAACAGTTTTGGTCAAAAAATCGTTGACGATTTTACATCCCCCGAACTTGCTCCATTAGTACCCAAATTTCTCGATGGCGCGAATTTGATTTATGGACATACCATGATGCAGCGGGGATGTAAAATGGGATATCAGTCTGAGTGGGCTAAATTAAACTTTATATCTCGGCATGATAAGAATCAGTTCTACCAAATGATTGGATCAAAAATACAACCAGGAATAAATGGCTTGAATCAATTATCCAAGGTACAACCAGATTTTTCACCTCGAAAAATCATTAACTTGATTGATCAATAATTCATATCGGAAAAGATAGAGAGGATCATATGCCTGACAAATTATCGGATTACTATACTGGGAATATGGATTTACCCGCGGAATATTACCTTTGGCCTCTGTATGGCGCCGGATTTGAAAATATGGGCTTAGATGGCAAACCCATACGAGTTCCCATGCCCAAGCCTCGTGAAGATGAACTATTGGTCAGACATGATGCTTGCGGTCTTTGTTTTTCGGATATAAAAGTGATATCTCAGGGGCAAAATCATCCTCGAATCTTTCGTGATATGAAATCTGAGCCAGTAGTCCTCGGTCATGAAGTATCAATGACAATAATGGAGGTAGGCGAAAATTTGAAGGAGATGTATAACAAAGGCGATCGGCTGACAATTGAGGCAGATATCTATGTAAACAATGTCAGCCTTGCGTATGGGTATACCTTTCAGGGTGGACTTTCTCAATATGCCATTATCGATCCCCGAGTCATCCATTCTGACAGTGGCAACAACTTAATCCCCATTCGAGATTCAATGGGTTACGCCGAAAGCGCATTAACCGAACCCTGGGCATGTGTGATAGCTGCCTATCGCCTTCAATACCGCAATAAAATCAAACCGAATGGAATCGCCTGGATCATTGGATCGGGCGGCAATGAACCTTACGAAATTTCATCCGGATTTGATTCAACCAGTCACCCAAAAACACTATTATTAACCAATGTACCCGAATCTTTTCACAATTGGTTGATCAACAAGTCAAGCGAGCTAAATATTGAGGTCATTCAGGTACCTGACCCAGCCAATCCCCCCATTGAGTTCATAGATGATATCATCCTGCTAGGGGCAGATGCTGGATTAATTGAAATGGTCAGTTCGCACCTTTCTCAATTCGGAATAATGGCGATTCTGGCTAAACAGCCAATGGAACGAAAAGTTAATATTGATGTGGGAAGAATCCATTATCACCGGTGGCTATACGTCGGATGTACAGAGGCTGATGTTTCTCTTGCCTACACGAAACATGAGGTTAATGCTGGGCTGCGCCCTGGTGGTAAGAGCCTCTTTGTTGGCGCTGGTGGTCCCATTGGCAGAATGCATGTCCAGCGAGCGATCCAGTTTTCTGATCCTCCTTCGGTTGTTGTATGTACGGATGTAAGTGATATGCGCCTATCCGACCTTTGCGAATCGTATGCAAAAGATGCAAAGGATAGGGGAATTGAATTTGTGTGCCTTAACCCAATGAACAAACCAGCCTACGAGGAGGGACTTGCTAGATTTTTCAATGGATTCGACAATGTAGTAGTTCTCGCGCCAGTGCCCGCCGTCATTGCTGACTCTGCCACCCACCTCTCAGCCGGTGGGGTCATGAATGTATTTGCAGGTGTCGCTCGGGGGACAATGGTTCCCCTGGACATGAGTGATGTCTATCTGCGCGGAGTTCGCATTATAGGTCATTCAGGTTCTGACATGAACGACATGCTCATCACCCTGCAAAAGGCAGAATCCAATCAGCTTTCTTTGAATAAATCTGTTGCCGCTATCGGCTCTCTTTCGGCTGCCCGAGATGGTTTACTAGCAGTAAAAAATACTGTATATCCCGGAAAAGTTGTCATTTATCCCAATATTAAAGAATTACCACTTACTGCAATCACGGATCTCAAAGACGTCCTTCCCTCTGTGTACGCCAAATTAGAAAATGGTCGAGAGTGGACAAATCAAGCAGAGCAGGAACTTCTTCGAATTATGCTTCCTTGAAAGGGAAACTCGCGATCATGAAAACAGCAATCATGTTCGGCGCAGGAAATGTTGGTCGAGGTTTCCTCGGTCAACTTTTTCATGAATCTGGTTATGAAGTATATTTTGTGGATATTGATACAGAGTTAATTAATGCTATTAATTCAACTCATAGTTATCCACTTCACCTCGTAGACAATAATTCTCGACAGGAATTGATCATTTCTCCGGTTCACGGCATTTTAGCCACCGACAGCGAAAAAGTCTCTCAATTGATATCAAAAGCCGATATTGGGGCTACGGCAGTTGGTGCAAGAGCCTTAAATTCAATCGCGCCAATAATCGCTAAAGGGATCGAGAAACGGGCAACTACCAATCAAAACCCTCTCAATTTTATCATTTGCGAAAACCTTAAAGAGGCTGCTGTCTATTTTCAATCTTTGGTTTCGCAATATATTTCGCCTGAATTTGGAGAATACTTTACTCGTTCAATAGGATTTGTCGACACAGTAATCGGTAGAATGGTTCCTCCCCCAACTCCAGAAATGCGTTCTTCTGACCCAAGATTAATCCTGGTCGAACCGTACAAAGAATTACCAGTTGATTCAAAAGGTTTCATCGGAGCGCCGCCTCAAATTGTTGGAATGCTACCCAGTGATAATTTTGGCGCCTATACAGCAAGGAAACTATATATCCACAATTGTGGACATGCAATTCTCGGATACATGGGATTTTTGGAAGGATACAATTACGGGTATGAAGCTCTTGAAGATCATAAGATAGTAGAATTTTTAAATTATGCCTGGAACGAATCTCAGGCAGGAATTCTCGCCCATTATTCAGTGTCTGAACAATGGATTCAAGAACATCGGAATGATTTGATTGTTCGATTCAAAAATCGAGCACTAGGAGATACGATCTTTCGTCTTGGGCGTGATCCTATCAGAAAATTAGCGCCAAACGACAGGCTGGTTGCGCCAGCACGTTTGGCGGAAAAGGCTGGTGTAAAACCAATTTACCTTGCTAAAGCAATTGCGGCAGCCTACTGCTTTTCTCCTCTAGAAGATTCTTTAGCCCAGGAATTACAGGCGGATATCCTCAAGAACGGTTTAGAATCAGTTTTAAAACAAGTAAGTGAAATTTCACCCACCGAATCACTGGGAAAAATGGTCATTTCCGAATATAAACAAATAAAATCAGGTATTAGCTAGTGATATATATTGTTACTTTTAATCCCGGTATTGACCGAACATTAGTCGTACATGAAATAGCCTTTCAAACCGTTTTAAGAGCCCAACTCGTTTACCTTAATTTTGGGGGAAAGGGATTCAACGTATCCCGGATTTTGAAGCAATTCCAGATATCAAGCGTGAATTTGAGTTTTTTGGGTGGAGCAACTGGCGACTATATGGAAAAGGAAATGACCAGATCTGGATATGCAGTTGATAGCGTGAAAATTCATGGAGAAACAAGAAACAATATTGTCATAATTGAAACCAGCTCCACCAAGCATATCAAAGTAAACGAACCTGGTCCAGAAGTAAACCCAAAAGAACAAGAATTATTACTTAATAAAATCAAATTCCATGCAAAACCAGATGACATCTGGGCATTATGCGGTAGCCTGCCACCAAAAGCGCCCGAGAAATTATTGGAAGAAGCAATCAACCTTATCAAAAAAGCTGGTGGGAAAGTTTTCCTGGACACAAGTGGCAGAGCATTGGAGCGTGGTATTAAAGTTTCTCCATTTTTGGTTAAGCCTAACCGTCAAGAAGCCAGTGAATTAACCGGAATCCAGATCAATACCATTGATCAAGCTGTAAAAGCTGCAGAGATGATAGCCAAAGAAGGTGTTCCAATCGTAGTAATAACCTTAGGAGATGAAGGACTATTGTATTACCACAAGGGAGATGTTTATCATGCTTATCACCCGGTAGTCTCGATCAGGAATCCTACTGGCGCTGGAGACTCCGTAATGGCTGGTCTCCTATATGGCATTTCAACAAATCAACCGATCGTGGACACACTAAAATGGGCAGTCGCATCCGGAACTGCGTCTGCAAAAAAGGACGAGGTAGCCTCTTCAACGCTGGCTGAAATCAAAGACTGTTTTGATCAAGTTCATGTAAATAGAATCAATCTACCAATGATGAAGGATTAGGAATATGGAAGGCACTCTAGCAAACCAGGTGGCAGTAGTAACAGGTGGTGGACAGGGATTAGGAAGAGCAATTTGTCACAGGCTAGCCAATGAAGGCTGTAAAGTGGTCGTTGCAGATCTGAACGAAGAAACCGCAAAAGAAACCTCTCAATCAATCTTAAACCAAAAATCAATCGCAATGAAAGTTGATGTTACAGACGAGAACCAGGTTGAACAACTTTTCAGTACTTCTGTAAATACCTTCGGAAAAGTTGATATCCTGGTAGCAAATGCTGGTGTTTTGATTGCCGGTGAAATTAGTGAATTTCCCGCCGAAAAATGGCGGTTAGTAATGAATGTGAACTTGTTTGGCTATTTCCTGTGCGCCAAGCATGCAGCTCGTGTGATGATCCCTCAAAAAAGAGGGGTAATCATCCAAATAAACTCGAAATCTGGGAAAAAAGGGAGTTATAAAAATTCTGCCTACGCCGCATCAAAATTTGGCGGAATTGGGTTGACTCAAAGCATAGCATTAGATCTGGCTGAGCATGGTATTCGCGTGAACTCCATCTGCCCTGGAAATTTACTCGACTCCCCTCTTTGGGTCGATTCACTTTATAAACAATATTCTCAAAGACTGGGAATTTCAGAACAAGAGGTACGTCAAAGATATATCGATCAGGTGCCGATGAAACGCGGTTGCACATATGATGATGTTTGCAATGTCCTTGTTTTTCTGGCATCCAACCAATCCAGTTATATGACCGGTCAGGCAATTAATGTAACAGGCGGTCAAATCATGCATTAATCATATTTTATTTAGGAGCATACCACATGGAAACCACCGATTCTACACTGAAAATGTCATTAAGAGAAAAAGTATCAGCGCTCATTGAAGAACAAGCCCTCACAAAAGAGCAATTGCTGGGCTATCTGCGTCAGGTGATGGAAATCCGCGCCTTAGAAAATAATATCGCAGATTTGCTGTCTAAGGCTTTGCTGAAGGGTGCATCTCATCTTTACGCTGGTCAAGAAGCTGTTGCTGTTGGTGGGGTTGCTGCTCTCCAAGATGATGATTTAATCACATCTACCCATCGTGGGCATGGACATGCCCATGCCCACGGGGATAAAGCAGCGAAAACCGATGAAGAAAAACAAGCGCATTACAACAAAATGATGGCTGAAGTATTGGGTAAATCGGGAGGGTATTGCAAAGGCAAGGGCGGATCAATGCACATAGCAGATGTGGATCACGGCAACCTTGGCGCGACTGGCATTGTGGCAGGTAACATTCCAGTGGCAGTTGGTGCTGCTTTGGCGCAAAAAATTCTTGGAACTAACCGGGTAGTCTTGTGCTTTTTTGGTGATGGAGCCAGCAATTCGGGTAATTTCCATGAATCCCTGAATATGGCTAGCCTTTGGAATTTACCGGTCGTATTCTTGTGTGAAAATAATCTATATGCCATGTCGGTCCCCTGGGCGAAAGCAAGCAAATTGCCCGATATTGCCACCAGAGCCTGCGCATATGGCATACCCGGTGAAGTTGTCGATGGAATGGATGTTCTTGCAGTGCGCAGCTCTGTGCTAAAAGCAGTGGAAAGAGCAAGGCGCGGAGAAGGTCCAACCCTTATTGAAGCGAAAACCTATCGCTGGTATGGACATTCTCACTCTGATCCTCGCGCTTACCGAACTCGCGAAGAGGAGGCTGAATGGAAAAAACGCGATCCGATATATGTCTTAAAGGAACAACTAGAATCCGTTAAATTATTAACTGAAGAGGAGTTTGAAGCTCTTGAGCAGGCTGTGGAAGATAAACTCGCAAAAGCAATGGAGTATAGTGAAGCATCTCCCGAACCCAAACCCGAAGACGTTGAAACGGATGTTTATGCCCCTTCCAAGACAACGCCCACCGATATCCAGGTGGAAAAAGAATTACGTGAAAAAATCCGCTCCTCCCCGGATATGAGACAAATATCCTATGCCCAGGCATTGGTCGAAGCAATGCGCGAAGAGATGCTAAGGGACAATAGTGTGTTTATCATGGGAGAAGATGTGGGATTATATGGTGGCGCTTATGGCGCGACGCGTGGATTGTGGCAGGAGTTTGGTGAATGGCGTGTTTTGGACACTCCCATATCCGAGGCAACGGTCGGCGGAGCCGCAGTGGGAGCAGCAATGGCTGGTACTCGACCAGTTGCTGAAATCATGTATGTCGATTTCACACCTCTTGCTATGGACCAAATTGCCAACCAAGGCGCAAAAAACAGGTACATGTTTGGCGGAAAAACCAGTGTCCCTATGGTAATTCGAACCGAAGGTGGCGCGGGTCGGGCGATAGCCGCCCACCACTCACAAAGTTTAGAATCCTTATGGACTCATTTCCCTGGAATTTACGTGGTAATGCCTTCAACACCTTATGATGCTAAAGGTCTATTGAAAGCCGCGATTCGCGATGATAATCCTGTGATGTTTATTGAACACAAGATGCTTTATAAGGAAAAAGGTCCTGTTCCAGAAGAAGAATATATCATCCCATTAGGGGTTGCTGATATAAAAAGACCCGGGAAAGATGTAACAATTGTCACATATTCCCGTATGGTTCTAAGGTCGCTTGAGGCTGCTGAAATATTAGCCAAAGAAGGCATTGATGTAGAAGTGATCGACTTACGCAGCCTGAAACCTCTAGACCTCGATACGATTTTAACCTCGGTAAGGAAGACAGGTCACTTGGTTGGGGTCACCGAATCCTATGAAAACACAAGCTTCATCAATGAAGTCTTAATGCAAGTAAACGATCACGCATTTGATTATCTGGATGCTCCAATGATCCGGGTGGCTTCCCTTAACGTCCCAGTGCCAAGAGCAGAGATTCTGGAAGATCAGGCAATTCCAAATGTCAATCGCATTTTGACTGCATGCAGAAAGGTGGTGAGTTAATGGCAAAGGAACTATTTATTCCTAAATTGGGACAAACCGTTGAAGAAGTGACTTTGGTCTCCTGGTTGGTAGAGGACGGCGCCAAAGTAGATTTTGGTCAACCAATTCTTGAAGTTGAGACAGATAAGGCAATTTTCCCAGTTGAAGCAAATGCGAAGGGTTATTTACACCGTGGTCCTTTCAAAGAAGGAGACGTGTTACCTGTTCTTGCCGTCGTCGCCACCATCGGCAAACCTGAAGAAGTGTTCTCAACAGTAAAAGAAACTCCTTTAACTACCTCAATCGTTCAAGATTCCGACAAACATGGTCAGCCACAAGAAACAGACTCGATTCCTGGATCGAAGAAAACGGGAGTGGATAAATTGTTTGTCTCACCAAGAGCAAAAAAGCTGGCGATTGAACACAAGGTGGATCTGAATCAGGTACGACCTACCGGTGGAGGTGGGATACGAATCGCCGAACGTGATGTGATTGCCTTCTTACAAACACATAACCCTGAGACCAGGTTTACCCCAAAGGCGACCCCAGTTGCACAAAAAATGGCTGAACAAGAGGGTATTGACCTTACTGTTGTTTCTGGGAGTGGTCCTGGCGGTAAAATAATCAAACAAGATGTTGAGCGCACGATTGAAGAGACTAAAAAAGCCGCCCAACCCACACCATCTCCAGTTACTCCTCCACTATACATCATGGATGTGGTTGATCGCCAACCATTAAAGGGTATCAGAGCTATTATCGCTGACCGGATGGCTGCCAGTGTACATACCACAGCGAGGGTTACTTTGTTGTCTGAAGTTGACGCAACTGAATTAGTTCAGTTGCGTAACCGTTTGAAAGAAAAGGTAGCCAACGCGTGGGGACTTGCCCCCAGTTATAACGACCTGATAATGCGTATTTGTGCTGTGGCTCTTCGGCAGCATCCCGTTATTAACGCTCGCCTGACTCCTGATGCTGTAGAAATATTAGGTCATATTAATATCGGATTAGCAGTTGATACAGAACGCGGCTTATTGGTTCCTGTCACCTTTGATGTTGACCAAAAAAATCTGAAACAAATAACCATAGAAAACAAACAAAAAATTGATCGCGCGAGAGAGGGGCGGTCACTGCCAGATGAGTTGACAGGAGGCACATTTACGATAACCAACCTGGGTATGTTTGATGTGGATGCCTTCACTCCTGTAATTAACCTGCCCGAAGCAGCGATATTAGGTGTTGGTCGAATTACACCCAAACCAGTTGTTAAAGGTAGTTCCATAGAAATTCGACAAATGACAACTCTCAGCCTGGCTTTTGATCACCGCTTGATCGACGGCGCACCCGCAGCTCGTTTCCTTCAATCAATCAAGTCATTGATTGAAGAACCATATTTATTACTTGCAAATTAGTATTTATTTTTTACCAGAATAATGTGTTAATTAATTCCTCAAATACCTGCCCGCAGAAGATAGGTGCGGCACGAAAACCCCAATCTGCGGGCAGGTTTTTATAATATGAAAATTATCACTCTCTTACTACCTATGAGAAATCTGGATAGGTAATTCCACCATAAGGAAACACAACCAGGTTCGCCTTTTCAGGATACTTGGCTTTTGCTGCATCTATTGCTTCTGAAAGATTATTTACAAAGGTAACAAAAGGTAAATTTTCTCGAGTTTTATCAGGAATTGTTGGTGCATGCATTAGCAGATTTGCATGACGCATTGCCTGCAAAGCAAAATACAAAAAGAAACGATCTTCTTCTCCCATATTCTTCAGCTTTGCTTTAGGCACAATTTTTACCAATAACGGCGCTAATATCCTTAAGGCTTTCTTACTCAAAGGTAACCTTCGGTTTGCCAAACCAAACACCCCAACTCCCTCTTCTGCTCTAACTACCGTAATGAGATATCCGCCTTTTTTCACGGCTCTTACTGTATTAGCCAGAGCTTTAACTCCCTGTCTTAAGTCTTGATCCATCGGATGCGAGTCAGTAATTACAATATCAACCGGCTTATCAAGATTCACACCATATAATGTTTTGCTCACCAATACTCCCTCTCGATGTGCCTTAATACCATCTCCTGCTACGATTTTCACAATTTTCTTCTGGTAATTTAAAACCGCATTGATGATAAAAATTTTTGACTTCAACATCAACGCAGCTTCTTCAAGATCCAATCTCATTGGATTATTTTCAATGGGCTGCCCGACCATGTTAAAAGTGGAAGGTGAACAATTCAAGGAATGATTATGAGCAATGGTTTTTCTACCAGCCACACCTGGAACCAGGTTCTTTAACCCTCCTCCAAAACTCGCTATAATATGAGGTTCAATACAGCCAATTGACAAGATCAAATCCGCCTCAGACACAGACTGATTAATCCAAACTGGGGTCCCACGCGATGTCATTCCCAAATATGTTAAGGTATCTTCCTTATCACAATCAGGATTCTCCCATCTAAGCCCAGATAATACTCCTCCGATTCGACTATTTAACTCTTTTTCATCAAGACCGCGATGAAGACCAATCGCTGGAACCAGGGTGATCTGGTCTGATTTGACTCCGTTTGAATATAAGAAATTCAAAACATGGGGAAATATGAGATGAACCGGGGTAGGGCGACTGCTATCATCAATAACAATCGCAATTTTCTTAGATGACCTAACCAAGTCTGGTAAACTTGCAGATCCAACAGGCTGTGAAACCGCCCGATCCATTTCTGCACCGTAATCACTGACGGGAGGAATATCCATCGGTCTTAATATTCCAGATATATTCCAAGAATCAGGAATAGCGATTTGAACGGTATCAGTTCCCCAAGGCACATCAATTTTTTTGATCATCGATTACTCCTCCGAAAAAGATGATAAATCAGTTTAGCATGGTTCTTAAGAAATGGCTTCTATAATGATAATAACTTTAAGATCAAGGAAGAATTACAGGAAATTTATCATATTCCACTTTTAAAAAATTATGCTATGCTTTTGATTTGACATATATTATGATTCTAAACCTGCCAAATTGTCTCAATCAAAATATATAACCGGAGGTGTTCTGTGTCAAAGTTTATTGCAGCTATTGACCAGGGAACGACCAGCACGCGTTGTATGATATTTGACCATTCAGGCGCGGTAATTTCGCTTGATCAAAAAGAACATCATCAAATATTTCCACAACCCGGATGGGTTGAGCATGATCCAACTGAAATTTGGCATAACACCCAAACTGTTGTTCGAAATGCATTATCCAAAGCGTCATTATCTTCAAAACACATTGCCGCTGTGGGTATAACCAATCAAAGGGAAACAACAGTCATTTGGGATAAGATTACTGGAAAACCCCTCGCTAATGCAATTGTCTGGCAAGATACTCGAACAGATGAAATTTGCAATCAATTAGCTGCTGAAGGAGGGCAAGACCGTTTCCGAATAAAAACTGGCTTGCCTCTTGCCACATATTTTTCCGGACCGAAAATAAAATGGATGATTGACCACTATGAATCTGTAAACAAGGCAGTCATGAATAAAACTGCTCTGTTTGGCAATATGGATGCCTGGTTAATCTGGAATCTGACGGGAGGTGTTAACGGCGGACTTCACTACACAGATGTTACAAATGCATCCAGAACTCTCTTAATGAATATCAATACACTAGACTGGGATCAAGAAATATTAAAGACAATTGGTATCCCAGAGCACATTTTACCAAAGATCATGCCCTCATCAGGCATTTTGGGGTATTCAAAAACAGAGTTAAATGGCATTCCAATTGCCGGGGATCTTGGCGATCAGCAAGCGGCGTTGTTTGGGCAAACCTGTTTTTCTCCTGGTGAAGCAAAAAACACCTATGGCACAGGTTGTTTTATGCTTCTCAATACAGGGTTTTCACCCACTCATAGTAAAAATGGTTTATTGACTACGGTGGGATACCAAATTGGCACAGAGCCGGCAGTATATTGCCTTGAGGGATCAATCGCTATTACTGGCGCTTTAGTCCAGTGGGTTCGAGATAACCTGAAACTGATTGAAAAATCGTCAGATATTGAAGTACTGGCGCGCTCAGTCCCTGATTCTGGTGGTATATATATTGTTCCAGCCTTTTCTGGTTTGTTTGCACCATATTGGCGAAGTGATGCGCGCGGCGTAATCGTGGGCTTAACCCGCTTTATCAACCGAGGACATCTGGCGCGCGCAGTTCTGGAAGCCACAGCCTATCAGTCCAAAGAAGTATTGGATGCAATGGAAAATGATTCTAGAGTGAGGTTGAAAGCATTAAAAGTGGATGGCGGCATGACTGTCAATGAGTTGTTGATGCAATTCCAGGCAGATATTCTATCTGTTCCGGTCATTTGTCCTAAAGTGTCCGAAACTACATCGCTGGGCGCTGCATATGCGGCTGGACTTGCAGTCGGATACTGGAATGATTTGGATGAATTACGCGAGAATTGGCAATTGGCGAAACGATGGGATCCTCACATGGATGAATCTACTCGCTCCACCCTATTCCTCGGTTGGAAAAAGGCAGTCTCGCGATCATTTAATTGGATCGACTAAATATCTACACTGGTATAGGAGTATATGACAACACGACCCGAAGTCATCGTTATTGGAGCAGGTTTCACAGGCTGTGCTATTGCACACGACCTGCTACTCCGTGGAATAGGTGCAACGGTTATTGATCGCGGGGAGATAGCTTCTGGCACCTCCGGACGCACCCACGGATTATTACATAGCGGCGGACGTTATTGTGTCAACGACCGCGAAGCCGCAATCGAATGCATTGATGAGAACATAATCCTGAGGAAAATAGCAAAACAGTGCATCGAATTTAACCAGGGATTTTTTATCGCACTCAATGATAATGATTTGGAATACGCACCTCAATTCGAAAAAGGCGCTCAGGAATGCCACATTCCAATTGACAAAATTCCACCCCAAAAAGCCTTGGAAATGGAACCGGCAATGAATCCAAATTTACTAGCCGCCTACCTTGTCCCGGATGGCACATTTGATCCATTGCGGCTGGCTCTTGCATTTGCTGCCCATGCCAAGAAAAATGGGGCTAAATTTTTTACTTATTACGAAGCTGAAGGTTTGATCCTGGACGGAAAAGGCAATGTTTGCGGCGTAAAAATATGGGACCGAACAACCGATAGGCATATTGAAATGAAAGCAGACCTGGTAATCAATGCAACTGGCGCCTGGGCAGGAAAAATAACTGAATTTGCAGGTTTGGATGTTCCGATCACCCCCACTCCTGGAATAATGGTGGCGTATGATCAGCGCCTTATCAACCGCGTTGTAAATCGATTATGTCCACCAGATGATGGAGACATATTATTACCCCAAAGAAGGATGGTTGTGATTGGCACTACCTCTTTTGAGGTCGAAGATGTGGACTATATACCCGTTTTTGAAGACCAGGTACAAATGATGCGAGAGCGTGCTATTGAATTGGTTCCCTCTGTGCAAAGGACTCATATGCGGGGGGCATATATGGCTGCGCGCCCGTTGGTGGGAAAAGCTCAATCTGGTCGAAGTTTGGCGCGAACTTTCAAATGCTTTGATCACCAGGATCTGCATGGAGTTGGGGGCTTTGTAACGATCACGGGAGGCAAGGCTACTACCTGCCGCATCATGGCAGAAAAAACCGTTGATGTAGTATGTGCTAAACTCAACATATCTGCAGAGTGCCAAACCAAAGATATTCCATTAATTCCTTATTACGAATATTATTCCCGCTAGGTCAGGAGGACCTGTGAGTGACATTTGGAATGTAACATTTATTATCGCCAGGCAAAAAGGAGATCAAGCCCGTTATTATCAGAGCTTTCCATTAGAAATCAATCCGGATGAATATGTTCTGGATGGAATTGAACGCGTCTGGGCTTTTCATGACCGTAGCCTGACTTTTCGTCATGCCTGCCATCATTCAACCTGTGGAGCATGTGGAATGCTTGTAAATGGAGTAGAGAAACTGACATGCATTACTCCAATACGCTCTGTCACAAATGATGGAGGTATCGTCAAAGTAGAGCCATTAAGAAATTTTCCGGTGGTTTCCGATTTGGTGGTCGACATGAGTCGGATGTATGCTAATCTTGGCGAGGCAGATTTTTATCAGGTAGGTTCATTGAAAAACACATACCTGCCAATTGAAAAAGAACTCCCTTCGGATGAAACCTATGAGCGACTTGTTGATTGTATTGAATGTGGTCTATGCATAAGCGCCTGTCCTGTAGCATTAACCACTCCAACCTATTTAGGACCTGCAGTATTGGCAGCAATCCAGCATGGTCATGAATTTAACGGCGAAATTATCCGCTCACTCGAATTCGCAGACACTGAATTTGGTGCCTGGCGTTGCCATAGCGGCTTTGAATGCAGTGTGGTCTGCCCATCAAATGTCGATCCTGCCTGGCGCATTATGGATCTTCGGAAACGCATTGTAGGATACCGTATCAAGAAATTGTTTGGAAAGAAGTAGGAGAACTTCAAAATGGAAAATCAACCTGCTGCAAATAAGTTCATTCGTTGGTTTGATCCACGCAACAGGCAAGTTGGATCTTGGGCATTTATATTAAACCGAATAACAGCCATTGGTCTAACGATCTATCTTTTTCTCCATCTGATTGTGTTAAGCAGTCTTGCGCGAGGTCCTGAAGCTTATGATTCATTTATTGATTTGGCTACATCACCTCTTTTTAAGTTTGGAGAATTATTCGTTATTGCTGGTGGAATTATCCATGGTTTAAATGGAATTCGAGTCGGTATCACCAGCTTTGGGATTGGTATCCGAAAGCAAAAAGAAATGTTCTATGTGATCATGGTAATTTCTGTAATCGGAACCGCAATATTTGCGATTAAGATGTTTATCCTTTAGCAGGAAGTAAAACATGTTTGAAATATCAAAACCCAAATCAAGAGAAGGCGCTTTTCTTTGGCTTTATAAAATTATCGCTGGTGGCTTGATCGTAGTAATATTAGCGGTTCACTTCATCGTCAACCACTTTTTAGGTCCTAAAGACGGATTATTGACGTATCAGGCTGTTTTAGATTATTACAAAAACCCAATCATTCCAGCGATGGAGATTATTTTTGTAATTGTCGCAGTCACTCATTCCCTGATTGGAACGAGAAGTATAATCCTGGACACCAATCCATCACCGAAAACATTAAAAGTCATTGATTGGATATTGATAGCGATAGGTAGTGCTGCCATCATCTACGGAATTTGGTTAATCCTGGTATTGGTATCAAGAATAACATAAAGGATTGTGTGAGTATTCACAACAAATGGCTCCAGTTTCCTTTTGTAAACTGGAGCCATTGTTTTTATTTAACTGCTATGCGGATGCTGATGGTATAAAAAGCTTCTGCATTGTCATTAACCAGTACCCATCGCATCAGGTAACTACCTGGTTGGCGTGGGGCAATACAATCAACGATCAGGTCTACCTCTTCACCTGTATTTACCGCGGATTTAAGCATGTATAAATTATTGGTGGCAAAATTATCGCCCCCCTGATATTTAATATAATAAGCTGTTGTCCAATTTTTTCGTCCAACATTTTTCACTTTCCAGACGGTGTCGAAATCAACCCCCGCGGACATTGTAGTGCCATCACCAGGTCTTTGTGAAATCAAAAGGGCAACGTCAGATCTCGCAGGGGTATTCGATGGTACAAAGCTCACCGGAGGTTTGGTAATGGTCGGGATAAGAGTTGCGGTCGCCGTTGATGGAACAACCGTTGGTGGTACAGCGGTTGGTGTAAAAGTGGTGGTAACAACTGGAGGTTGAGCCGTGTTGGTGCGGGTAGGAGGGATTAATGTGGCAGTAGGCGCTGCTGCTGTAATTTGTTTGATCTCTGCAATTACAGTTTTAGCTACTTCAGTTCTCAAAGGATTCGAATCCATTGTTGGAACTGGAGTTGGCTGTTGAATAGAACAAGACGCAAGAACGGATTGCATCCCTGCTAATAGGATCAGCCTGAATATTAACACAAGTGATTTCATTGAATTAATTTCTCCATCACACCTAAATTATGTAAATGACCACACGCAGGTCATTGTCCTTCCTCTTTGCGGAATTGTCAAGGGTTCATAAAAACAAGCAGTTTATCAACGAATTTATTTTCCTCGTTATAACTCAAGCCAATACAATGTCCAATGAATTTTGAACATTAGTAAATTCAGGTCGGAAACAATTATGTATATCATACAAAGTCATTGAGGTTAAAATCATGGATATTTTTTACTTCTCTCCACCAGGTTGATCTGCGATTTCCTGACAAATCAATGCGGCAAGTTCGGACACTTGGCACTTCACCTGGCTTCGTTTTACTAAATCCTTCACCACAACCGATTGGGTAATTCGTTCATCAGGTCCATAAATGATTACAAATCGAAAGCCCATTCGATCTGCATACTTTAATTGGCGGGACAATTTCACTGGCTCAGGATAACAAATTACCTGTAAACCTGACCTTCTTAATTGGCTCGATATCGAAAATGAGTCCTGTAAAAAATTTTCATCAAATACCGTCACCAATAATGAAGCCTGATTTGAAGACAAGTCTGGCACTAAGTGGTATTTCTCTAACACTACAGAAATCATCACATCCCCCATTGCAAAACCAATGCCAGGCAAAGGATCTCCACCTACTGCCCCAACCAGGTTATCGTAGCGCCCTCCACCTAAAATAGCTCTCCCACCATCAAAATCACGTCCTTCAAAAACCGTCCCGGTGTAATAATCTAACCCACGAATAATTTCCGGGTCATAATGGACATATTCCTCTACTTCTAAAGAATGTAACGCAGCAAAAAATCTGATAAGCTCTTCAGACTTTTTCCATAATGCCTTATCAGCTAATAAATTCTTAATCCCTTCAAGCTGCTCAGGTAGTATTCCATTTTCTTGGGCATAGGCTGACCATTCGTCTGGATGCATCTTGTCACGGCGATCAATTAAGCGAAACACAATTTGCTTCTGGTCATTAACTATCCCCAGGTTTTGTAATTCCTGATCCATTAATCTGCGGTTATTCACCAAAATTCCAACCTGGTCTGGTCGAAGTCCTACTGTTTTTAGGAAAGTAGCAGCAATTGCAACCAGTTCAGCATCTGCTTCTGGTGAATTCGCCCCAATCAAGTCAATATTCCACTGAAAGAACTCTCGCGTTCTGCCTTTTTGTGGTCGCTCATATCGCCAAAAAGGACCAATGGACCACCAGCGTAGAGGAAAAACAAGTTCCTTTTGTTTTTGAGCCACCATTCGAGCTAAAGTGGGAGTTAATTCCGGTCTTAGGGTTAATAACTCCCCTCCCCGATCAGGAAATACGAATGCTTGCTCTTTGACCAATTCCTCACCTGATTTACTGGCGTACAAATCAATCTTTTCGAGAAAGGGTCCATCATATTCCTGATACCCAAAAGAGCAGGAAACCTTTTCAATGATGGAAAACAACCATCTTCGATATTTCATTTCTTCCGGGTAAAAATCACGAGTGCCTTTTACTGGTTGAATTAATTGTTTCATGCAAAATCCCCAGGTAGTTTAACTCACCCATTTTAACATATAATATCGAGCGGTGAAAAAACTCTACTTCGAGTAAAATTATTACAATATTGAAGATAAAGGCGCATTTGAATGAATATTTCAGACATTATCGTACTGATTGACGGGACTCTTATTTCAACTTCTACCAACCTCAAAAGGGAGGTAAAAGGTGGCTTCGGAGCTGACCTTATGTCAGACGTTTTAGCGACAATCCAGCCAGAGGCATTACTAATCACGGGGCTATGCAACCCACAAGTTGTAAGAACCGCTCAAATGGCTGATGTGGCTGCTATCATTTTAGTACGCGGCAAAATCCCTCCGAAAGAAACCATTACTCTGGCAAATCAAGAAAACATCCCCTTTATATCCACCAATCATGGCATGTACGAAGTCTGTGGACGCTTGTTTAAAGCAGGTCTTCCAAGCCTGGAACAACAAATTTTAGATGGCTCGTGTGGGTGTGAAGGGTAATTGAATGACCAGTCAGACATCGTCTCAAGGTATCAGGATTACCGACAGCGTCGCTGAAAACATCACCCGTGTTGAAGAGTTGGCGTATGAATTAAAAGTCGAAGAGGTAATGACAGCTCAACTGAAAATCTTTTCGCCTGATGACCAGATGAATGATGTGTATGAAACATTTCGCGATGCCCGAATTTCTGGCGCCCCAGTAGTCGAAAATAATATCGTCATTGGGGTCATCAGCATGGAAGATTTGATGAAATGTCTGAAATCAGTCGACCTTGAAGCACCAGTGTCAAAGTACATGAGCCGCCTTCCAGTCACAGTACGAGGCTCTGAACCAGTTGTTGAAGCACTAAAATTATTTGTAACAACCAAACACGGTCGTCTTCCAGTTGTAAATGATCAGGGTGAGTTAATTGGAATCATTACGAAGGGAGATGTTACAAGTGGATTATTACGCGCTCTTCAAAGGTCTTATCAGGAAGAAGAACTTCGCCGCTACCGTGCCAGCCATCTCTTTGAAGACATCAACTCTGATCGCACGAGCCTGATCTTACGTTATCACATCAAACCCCGCGATTTTACCCACGGTGGAACAGCGTCCAGCAATATCAAAAGGGCATTATTACGCCTTGGCGCCAATCAAATAATCGCCCGACGTTGCGGAATAGCTGCCTATGAAGCTGAGATGAATTTAATCATCCACAGCAATCACGGGGGAGTCATCCGAGTGGAAATTGAACCTCACCAAATCACCATGCGCGCCACAGATGATGGACCCGGAATTAAAGATATTAAATTGGCTATGAAACCGGGATATTCAACCGCCAGTGAAGAAATCAGAGAACTTGGATTTGGAGCTGGAATGGGATTAGTCAATATTTCCCGCTGTGTTGATAGTATGAAATTGGATTCAACCTGGGGAAAAGGCACTGTTCTGGAAATGAGAATTAATTTACCCGCCTCCCAATCAGGATCAGACTCACCCTAATTCTTTCAGGAGAAAATAATGAACCTCAACTTTATCATCCAATCTCTCGACCTGAAAGTTTTGACTGAAATGAAAAATTTTGATTTAATTGTGCCATCTGGTGGCTATACATCTGATTTACTTAGTTGCGTTATGGCAAACGCCCCCCGGCAAGGTATTTGGGTTACTTTACAAGCCCACATGAACATCGTTGCTGTCGCCGCATTGCTCGAATTAAGTGCTGTAATCATAACCGAAGGCGCAATGCCTGAAGAAGCAACGATCGCAAAAGCCAATCATGAAGGTATTACTTTGCTTTCCACGCCTCTTCCTTCCTTTTACATCGTTGGTAAACTGTGGGAAATGGGAATACGAAACCAATAAATCTTAAAATCTTCCGTGCCGAATTACATGTCCACACCGTTCTCTCACCCTGTGCGGACGTAGAAATGATTCCCCCCCTGATCGTGCAAGAAGCTTTGGAGCAAGGTATTAATCTCATTGCCATAACGGATCATAATTCAACCGCCAATATCGAAGCGGTAATGAAAGCTGCTCGCGAAACGAACCTGACGGTCCTACCAGGAATGGAACTTCAAACGATTGAGGAAGTCCATGTCCTTTGTCTGTTTGATACACTCGATCAAGCTCGCGCCTGGAATCATATCGTATCAAAATATTTACCACCTACCAGAAACAATCCTGATTATTTTGGTGAACAATTTATTGTTGATCATACCGGCGAGTTTATCCGGCGCGAGGATCAAATGCTCTCAATTTCAGCAGAATTATCGTTGAAAAAAGCCCGAGAATTGGTCAATGAACTTGGGGGATTGTTCATTCCAGCTCATGTCAATCGCAAAGCCTTTGGACTTTTACCCGTTCTAGGTTTGATACCAGTCGACACTTCGATTGATGGGTTAGAAATATCAAGACATATAACGCCAGATATCGCAATAGCCACATACCCAATGATCAAAGGATATCCAATCATCCAAAGCGGCGATGTTCATTTTTTAGACGACTTTTTTGCACCGGTTTGGTTTGAGATTGAAAAGCCAAGCATAGGCGAGATTCGATTGGCTTTAACAGGAAATGATGACCGTCGTTTTTGGATCAAGCCAGTAAAATAATAGACGACTTGCAGGATGAATGATGACATTTGGTAATTGACCATTTTTAGTGGTGGGGATTAGACTAATAACAATTAAAGAGATAAATTAATACTATTTCTATCTAATTTGTATGGAGTGTTTTTTCATCATGCAAAACATGGTTACAGACCTAATTTCTAATCCGCCTAAAAACGACCCATTGGCGTCGCCAACCAAACGCGAAATCATCGACCGAATATTGGAAGAAAATAAGAACATACCAGGCGGGGTAATGGTAATTTTGAACGAATTACAAAGCCAGATTGGTTTTATTTCCGAACCTATGCAGCAATATGTTGCACAAAAATTACGCCTGCCTATGAGCCACATACACGGTGTTGTCTCTTTCTACTCCTTTTTCACCACCACTCCACGTGGACAACACACCATAAAATTCTGCATGGGAACTGCCTGTTATGTGGGTGGAGCTCCTCAGTTAATTGAAAAAGCAAAACAAATTTTAGGCATTGAACCTGGTCAAACAACCAAAGATGGCTTAATTACACTCGAAATTTGCCGGTGTGTTGGCGCTTGCAGCCAGGCACCCGTTGTCCTTGTAGATGAGCAATCTTTTGGGCGAGTTAAACCCAATAAATTTCCTCAATTGGTTCGATTATGCACAGAACAGAGTGAGAATAAATCGTGAGAGAGCTTGCCCTTCACCTCCTGGATATTATCCATAATAGTATTGCAGCGAATGCCTCAAGAATAGATATCGAGGTGGAGGAAAATACTCAGAATAACACCCTGCGGATGATGGTTCGAGATAACGGACATGGAATGAGCGAAGAGATGGTGAAGAAAGTAATGGACCCATTCACGACCAGCCGAACAACACGAAAAGTTGGTTTAGGAATACCTTTGTTGAAAGCTGCAGCAGAATCTTGCAATGGGTACCTTGATATTTCCTCATCACCAGGAATTGGTACTTGCGTAGAAGCGGTGTTTCAACTCAATCATATTGATCGAATGCCATTGGGTGATTTAGCCGGAACACTTTATAGTCTGGTAGTTGGAGCACCTGAAATTCATTGGGTTTTCCGATATAAAGTAGATCACAATGAATTTCTCTTTGACGATCAAGATATCAAATCTACATTAGAAGATGTTCCAATTACAGAACCCGGAGTATTAAAGTTTTTACAAAACCTGATAAAAGATGGAATTAATTCGATAAAACAACCAGAGAATTAATATCTTTCGAATAGGAGAGATAAGAATGGAAAAAGTAAAATCATTAGAAGATTTGAGAAGGATCCGCGAAGAAGCACTACAAAAAAGGAAAATCAAAGCCAACGCTGGGCAGATAGAAATCATCGTTGGGATGGGCACAGTTGGCATCGCTGCTGGCGCGCGAGAGACCCTAAAGGCGATTCTCGATATGATTGAAAGTGAAAACCTCAGTGATGTCATTGTCAGGCAAACTGGTAATATCGGTCTGGATTCCTGGGAACCCATTGTTCAGGTGGTTATTGGAGAACAACCCAAAGTGACCTACGGCAAAGTAAATCCAGACATCGCACGCCAAATCATTAAAGAGCATATTATTGGAGGAAATCCCTTAAAGCGGTATGTGATTGAAGCATAGAGTCAATCAATACCAGATGAGTATTACATTATCATAAGGGAATCTCCTCTGAATAAAGGTAAAACATTTATGGCATTTTTCCGTTCACATGTATTGGTATCTGTAGATCCAGAGTGTCTCCGTAGAGGTGCTTTGGAAATAATTGATGCACTCCAGGATGAATTGGTAGCACAAGGATTGAATGAAGAAGTCCAGGTTTTAGAGACCTCCCGCATCGGCGACCCCGTTTCTTATGGTCCTGACTTAATGGTATATCCTGAAGGAATTCATTACGGAAATCTGGATCGCGATGACATCCCTTACCTGGTCGAAGAACACTTCCTCAAAGGGCGGATTGTTGAGCGATTCCGGGCAGCCTATCAAACGCCGGTAGATGAAGAATTAGGACCACCAAAAGCCAAAGAGGTACGGGTTGTTCTGCGAAATTGTGGAAAAATCGACCCGATGAACATCGAAGACTATATTGCTGAAGATGGTTACATGGCGCTTGCCAAAGTCGTTTCCAGCATGACCCCTGAAGATGTTTCTGAATTGTTAATCAAGTCAGGATTGCGAGGAAGAGGCGGTGCGGGCTTCCCAGTAGGTAAAAAATGGGCATTAACCCGGGCGATCAATGATTTCCCCAAATATATGACCTGCAATGCCGACGAAGGCGACCCAGGCGCTTTTATGAACAGGCGAGTATTAGAAGGCGATCCTCACAGTGTCATCGAAGGCATGATAATTGGTGCTTACGCAGTTGGCGCGCAATATGGGTATGTTTATTGCCGCGCCGAATATCCCCTGGCAGTCAAAACTTTAAACATCGCCATAGGTCAGGCGCGGGAAATGGGATTTTTAGGTGAAAATATTCTTGGGAGCGGCTTTTCTTTTGACATTGAAGTTCGCCAGGGAGCAGGCGCATTTGTGTGCGGCGAAGAAACAGCTCTCATCGCTTCGATAGAAGGAAAACGCGGCGAACCGCGCCCACGACCTCCTTTCCCCTCGGTGAAGGGTCTTTGGCAAAAACCGACCAATAATAATAATGTTGAATCCTATGCAAATGTTCCACAAATCATTCTCAAAGGTCCTGAATGGTTTGCCAGTATGGGAACTGAGCGAAGTAAAGGCACGAAAACCTTCGCGCTGGCTGGAGATGTGAAAAACACAGGATTAATCGAAGTGCCCCTTGGAATCACCCTAAGAGAAATCATTTATGATGTTGGGGGTGGAATTAAAGGGGATAAAGGCTTCAAAGCTATTCAGACTGGCGGTCCAATGGGGGGTTGTCTTCCAGCGGAATTACTAGACCTCAAAGTCGATTATGAAACACTCACTGCCGCTGGCTCCATAATGGGTTCAGGCGGAATGATCGTCCTGGATGATGAAACCTGCATGGTTGATATAGCGCGGTTTTTCATGGAATTCACCCAAGACGAAAGTTGTGGGAAATGTGTTCCCTGCCGGGTAGGAACACGTAGAATTTTAGAGATCTTAACCCGTATTTGCGACGGTAAAGGCAAGCAAGGTGATATTGAGCTTCTTGAAGAAATATCAAAACAAATCATCGGCACGAGCCTTTGTGGTTTAGGGGCTGGCGCACCAAATCCAATTTTAAGTATTCTGAAACACTTTCGCTCAGAATATGAGGCTCATATATACGAAAAGCGATGTCCGGCTAAGGTTTGCAAAGCCCTCATCCGATATGATATTGTCAAAGAAGCTTGCACAGGGTGCACGGTTTGCGCCAGAAACTGCCCGGTTGGAGCGATTACTGGTGAACGCAGACAGCCCCATGTGATTGACCCGGATATTTGTATTCGTTGTGGTATTTGTATGCAGGTATGTAATTTTAATGCGATAGAAATCAATTAATGGTTACTGCAATTATTATTTTTCCAGTTTTACCTGTTGTGATTTTCCGGAAAACTACCGGTTAAACTAATTGGTGGAGGATCAGGTATGACAATGGAAATGATTGACGACAAAGCGGTAATCGAAGCAGTCCAGGCAATCGTCGCAAGATACGGCGCCACAAGGGAGGAGTTGATCCCAATTTTGAATGAGATCAACCGGAATATCGGCTATATTCCCTCTTCCGCTTTAAAAGAATTGAGCAGACTATTAAGGGTTCCTCAAAGTCAGCTCTTTTCTGTCACCACGTTTTACAGTATGCTTTCAACAAAACCCCGTGGACAGCACATCATCCAGTTTTGTGAAAGCGCGCCTTGTCATGTAGCCGGAGGCAGATTGGTCTGGCAAGCCTTACAAGATGAGTTAAATCTGCAGCCAGGATGCTCCTCTGCGGACGGAAAATGGACACTCCTGACAACCAGTTGCCTGGGATTGTGTGGCGTCGGTCCGGTCTTGGTAATCGACAATGATATTTATGGAAACGTTACCAGCGATCAAATACCAGAAATCCTGGCAAAGTATGGTTAAGGAGGACATAATGAAATCCTATCGATCTATGGTTTTGGTATCAAGTGATCCAGTCAGTATTGAAAATGGAGCAGAAACAGTTTACCAAAAACTAGTTGAAGAGATAACAAACTTTGGTATGTCAGATGAAATCTCAGTCTCAATGGTTGGCGACATCGGTCGTCATGATGCCGCCCCCCTGGTCATCGTTTATCCAGAAGCAGTAATTTATGGGCCAGTTACTCCCAACGATGTTCACTACCTGGTTGAAGAGCATCTTTATAAAGGGCGAATTGCAGCAGGTTTGCAGGCATCAACTCGCGAATTGAGCGGACGTATTGCCTGGATATCTGCTCGTAAAGGTACGTTACCCGCTGAACAACGAATAGTACTTGAGCGGGCAGGAGTGATCGACCCTACGAGCATTGAGGATTATCTTGTTCATGATGGCTACATTGCTCTTGGAAAAGTCCTTTCTGAGCTAAAACCTGCTGATGTCATCTCAGAAATTGAAAATTCCGGGTTAAAAGGTCGTGGTGGCGCTGGTTTTCCTACCGGATTGAAATGGAAATTTGTGGCTAGGGCTGCCGGAGATCAGAAATACGTAATATGCAACGCTGACGAGAGCGAACCTGGAACGTTCAAGGATCGACTGATCCTCGAAGGTGATCCACATAATATACTGGAAGCGATGGCAATCGCTGGGTATGCCGTTGGCGCTTCTGAAGGTTTCATCTACGTGCGCGGTGAGTATGTGTTAGCCCAAGAAAGGTTGAATCGCGCCATTGTTCAGGCAGAAGAAATGGGATTTCTAGGCAACAATATCTTCGGAACGAATTTCGATTTTAAAGTATTCGTTCACTCTGGCGCAGGCGCTTACATCTGTGGAGAAGAGACAGCGCTTATTGAGTCAATCGAAGGAAAACGTGGCGAACCCAGAGCTCGTCCCCCATACCCAACAACTCATGGACTATGGGGAAAACCAACTTTAGTGAACAATGTCGAAACCCTTGCGAATATCCCTGCCATTATTAGAAATGGTGCAGCCTGGTATCGTTCCTTTGGGAATGCGAATAGCCCTGGGACAAAAGTATATACAATTCTAGGCAATGTCAATAATACGGGATTAATTGAAGTTCCAATGGGAATTACCTTGCGAGAAGTAATTGCTATTTATGGGCGGGGTATGAAAAATGGCTCTAGTTTTAAGCTGGCTCAAACTGGTGGATCCAGTGGGTCAATTATACCTGCCAGCCTGCAAGACACCCCAATGGACTTCGATTCTTACAACCTGGCTGGAGTATCTCTAGGCTCAGGCGCGCTCTTGATTTGCGATGAAGACACCTGTGTTGTTGACCTTGCAAAGGTTTTGTTAAACTTCTTCAGAAAGGAAAGTTGTGGTAAGTGCAATCCCTGCCGGATTGGCACGCAGCGGGGGTATGAGACGTTAAGTAAAATTGCCCAAGGGATTGGATCAATGCGAGATTTGGACGATCTTAAGTTACTTAGCGACAATCTCTACCTTCTTTCTAATTGTGGGTTGGGACAAACAGCAGGGTCCCCGCTGCGAGATATCTTAAATTATTTCCGAGCTGAGGTTGAGGCTCATATACGTCTTAAAGTATGCCCGGCTGGTGTTTGTCCAATGAGCGGTAAGGTGACTTTTTGATAGCAGGCGCTATGACCATATCGAGTCATTTTCTCTCCGATACCTCCTCTTTGGAACCCTTATTCCCAAACCCCGGGAAAAAGGATATTAGCCTGACCGTAAATGGTCGTCAGATCACTTGCCTGCCAAATAATGGAAATAATTTGCGAGAAAATGCTATCAATTTCCTGTTGAATACAGGTTTGATCACATCGTTAGATCAAATCGCTGATATTCGGATTTGCGGAAACAGCCAAAATGTAGATGTTTGGCTTACATGCTCTTTACCATCTAAACTAGACTTAATAACTCCCCAATAACTGGAGGATTGTAATGATTAATCTCACAATCGATGATAAGAAAATCGAAGTCCCTGAAGGAACTACCGTCCTGCGAGCTGCTGAAAGCGCTGGGATCAAAATTCCAACCTTATGTGATCACAAAGCCCTTTCACCTTATGGAGGGTGCCGATTATGCCTGGTAGAGGTAGAAGGCGCACGTACTTTACAGCCTTCATGCACTTTACCCGTTAGCAATAATATGGTCGTTAAGACAGATAGTGAAAAAATTCGTTCTGCCAGGAAATTTGTATTAACTCTGATTTTCAGTGAAAGAAATCACTTCTGCCCCTATTGCCAGGTCAGTGGAGGGGATTGTGAACTTCAAAATGCTGCGCTTAACGAAAATATGACGCATTGGCCGTTACAACCCAACTGGAAACCATATCCAGTTGACGCTTCCCATCCATATATTGTCCTCGATCATAACCGCTGTATTCTGTGCAGGCGATGTGTGCGCGCCTGTGGTGAATTAGTCGGCAACTTCACCCTTGGATTTGAAGAGCGGGGAGCGAACAGCTTTTTGGTTGCAGATTTAGGTGTCCCCTTAGGTGAAAGCACCTGTGTATCGTGTGGAACCTGTGTTCAGATTTGCCCTACCGGGGCATTGATTGAGAGAACCAGCGCTTATTTGGGACAGGACAAAGCAGTTGATCATACTTTTTCTGTTTGTAATGCCTGTAGTGTTGGATGTGGGATCGACATCGTAACAAGAGATAACAACCTGCTCAAAATCAATGGAGACTGGGATGCTCCTGTCAACGGCGGCGTCATTTGTGAAGCCGGCAGATTTATACCACTTAAAGAAACACGCGAACGCATCTTGACCCCAATGATTAGAAAAAATGGCGCATTGAAAGCAGCCACATGGGAAGATGCCCTTCAATTTGCCGCGAGCGCATTAAAACCTTCATCCCAAAATGGTAAAAACCAAATTGCTGCCATTATCTCTTCCCGAACCTCGACTGAAACGCTTTGGCTAGGCAAACAAATTTTTTCTCAGCATTTAGGGAGTAAATCTGTTGGGACACTGGATGATTATTCCGGATTGTTTGATGTATCCGTCGCCAGCGAAACCAACCTCCCGTTTGAAAACAGATTGGAAGCGTTGAATCAAGCTGACTGCATAATTGTTTTTAATGAAGAACTTCGGGAAGATCATGAAGTAGTTGGTTTCATGGTAAAACGGGCAGTATCGACTGGCGCCTCATTAATAATCATTAGCAATACTTCCTCCTCACTCGATCTGATTGCCGATAAAGTTTTGTCTATCAAAAAAGGTTCTGAACTAGATTTACTCAAAGCTCTTTCATCCACTTATTTGGCGGTGATAAACTCAATGGTAGATCAAAACCTCACCACCATAAACACACTGGCTGGCAAAACCGGAATCACTGCAGAACAACTGGTTTCAGTGGCAAAACGTATATCATCCGCAAAAGCACCTGTAGCAATTTATGGTAAGTCACTATGCGCATCAAAAGTATTACTGGATGAGTGGCTTTCATTCGCAAAAATAACTGGCATGATTAAAGAAAATCAAAGCAGTTTGATTAATACCAGGGGTAAGGCGAATGGTTTGGCAGCATCATTAATGGGATTTAATTCAACATTAGAAATTAATAACACGCAAGTAGTTTACGTACTACTTGGGGATGAAGAACCTTCTCAATTATTAATTAAGAAATTAGAAGGAGCACCCACCTTAATCGTTCAGGCAAGCTACGCCTCACAACTTACTGCGATGGCAGATGTTGTTTTGCCCGTAGGAACCTGGGCGGAACAAGGAGGTACTTTCATTAACTTGGAGGGGCGTATTCAAAAAGCAAAACAGGCACTCACTCCTCCCGATGGTGTTCGATCGAATGAAATCACCCTCAAGACGTTGGCAGATTACCTGGGTATAGTTTACAATGAGGATTGGAAATCTCCACTTTCAAAAGCTGTGTCGCCTGTCCAGTTATTTGAATAAGATTGGAATTACTAGCTGGTAGATAAGGAGGATCAATATATGGCAAAACCCAAAATATCATCAGACTGGATGGCGGGATGTGCTGGATGCCACATGTCTCTGCTGGATATTGACGAACGCATTATTCAAGTTGCTGAATTAGCAGATATACGGGCAACCCCCATCACGGATCTTAAAGAACCAGATGTATCTGGTGTCGATGTCGGAATCCTGGAAGGTGGAATAAATAACACTGCAAACGAAGAAGTCGCACATAAGATGCGCAAACGATGCAAAATCTTAGTAGCATTAGGAGATTGTGCTGTGTTTGGTGGTGTTCCAGCTATGCGAAATTTCTTCACACTAGAAGAGACTCTGCGCAGAGCGTATGTTGAGACTGAGAGCACCGAACCTGGCAGCAAGATTCCGGATGACCCGGAGTTATGCAAACCCACCACTGTTAGAGCAGTTCACGAAGTCGTTCCTGTTGATATCTTTGTGCCCGGGTGCCCACCAGACGCCGATACCATTTTCTATGTATTGAGTGAACTCGCCCAAGGGCGTAAGCCTGAGATGAAAGGCGACAAGTTACAATGGCATTAGAGGTTGATTAATAAGGAGAAAAAATGGTTGCTCAAAAAATTACCATTGAACCAGTAACCCGCATTGAAGGACACGCCAAGGTCACTATTCGAATGAACGAAAGCGGAGGTGTCGACCGCGCTTTTCTTCATATCAACGAGTTTCGTGGTTTTGAAAAATTTTGCGAAGGGCGAATGGTTTTTGAAATGCCCCAAATAACACCGCGCATATGTGGAATTTGTCCAGTCAGCCATCATCTTGCTTCTGCAAAAGCTGGGGATATTGTTTTGGGTTGTCCCCCGCCGCGACCCGCGAGTCTGCTTCGGGAACTGATGCACATGGGACAAATTGTTCAAAGTCACGGAATGCATTTCTTCGAACTGGCAGGACCTGATTTACTCTTAGGTTTCGATGCTGACCCGGCGATCAGAAATGTCGTCGGGCTAATTCAGGTTAATCCCGAACTAGCTGTAAAAGCAGTCAACCTTCGAAAATTTGGTCAGTGCGTTATTGAAACCTTGGGAGGACGTCGAGTTCACCCAACATTCGCAGTACCTGGTGGAGTCAATAAAACACTTAAACCTGGTGAACGAGATATGATTCTTACCGGAATCGAAGAATCCATCTCTACGATACAAACCGGAATTCAAATCATCAAAGATTGGGCAGAGAAGAACGCAGAAGATATAAAGAAATTTGCGGTTTTCCCGACAGGTTATTTTGGATTGGTTACTCCTCAGAATAGCCTGGAATTATATGATGGAGAAATTCGGTTGGTAGATGCGGCTGGAAAGCAACTCGAAAAATTCGATGGTCAACACTATCTCGACTACATTTCTGAGCATGTTGAAAGTTGGTCTTATCTCAAGTTCCCTTATTACAAAAAAATGGGATATCCTGCGGGCGTTTATCGGGTTGGTCCCCTGGGCAGGTTAAACACGAGTGAACAGATTGACACACCTCTGGCAAATGCTGAATTTAAGGTTTATAAATCGATTAATAATGGTAAACCTGTTGAAAACACCTTGTATTACCACTATGCGCGCCTGATTGAGGCACTATTTGCAGTCGAGAGAATTCAGATTCTTCTTGATGATCCAGATATAATGAGCAACCACATTCTAAATACCAGAAAAGAAGTTCGGGGAGAAGGCGTGGGAGTTATTGAAGCCCCGCGTGGAACTCTGCTACACCATTATTGGACAGATTCCACAGGGAAATTAAAGCGTGTGAACTTAATTGTTTCTACCGGACATAATAATTGGGCGATGAGCAACGCTGTCGATAGCGTAGCAAAAACTTACGTTCATGGTCCATCCATTTCTGAGGGAATGCTCAACCGCGTTGAAGCCGCGATCCGCGCCTATGATCCATGCCTTTCTTGCTCTACCCATGCCATAGGACAAATGCCTATCGAAATGGAATTGATCGATCCAAATGGAAAGTTGGTTCAAAGGGTTTCTCGAGGAATTTAACTTCAGCAATCCTGATTTCGAATAGTTTCTGAATGGGTGCGTTGCAGGTGATTATTAACTCAATTATTCTCCAACGCGCCCTTTTAATTCTAAGTGGCTTTTTGAGTTGGTGAAACAATGATCAATGTCTATCAGTTGTTAACGGTTTTTCATAATGACAAGGAATGACAAATGAGTTGAAAGGAAATGCGAGTCGAAGAGTTGAAAAACCTTATCATTGGGTATGGGAATGTTGACAGACAGGATGACGGTGTCGCATGGCACATTTTGCACGAATTATGCAAGACTCTTAAGTATCCATGCCCATCCTCGTTCGAAGAACCATTTGACATTCCAGGCGAATCGCTAAAGATCATTTTTTCGCTGCAACTGGTACCCGAAGTCGCTGAAGAAGTAGCAAGATTTGATAGGATATGTTTTGTTGATGCCCATACAGGAGCAATTGAAGAGGATTTGTCGTTCAAGAAAATTTCACCAGAGTTCCAAGGCTCCCCTTTTACCCACCATATGACTCCCCAAATGTGCATGAAATTAGCCCACCAGCTATATAACGCTCACGCCCAGGCATGGTTATTATCAGTGAGAGGATATCAATTTGGTTTCGGCAATGAATTATCCTCACGAACCCAAAACCTGGCAGACAAGGCAGTCTCTCACCTCACCCTGTGGCTCACGGATCTCGTTTCTCAACAAGAATCATCCCAATTTTGACCCTTTATAGAATATAATTAATTTATGCACGAACTTGCTGTAACTCAGAGCATCCTTGAAATTGCCACACGTCACGCCACCCAGGCAAAAGCGCGGCGTGTTACTGACATTTACCTGGTAATTGGCAGATTATCAAGCATTATCGATGATTCCGTCCAGTTTTATTGGGACTTGATTTCAAAAGACACAATTTGTAAAGGTTCAACCTTGCACTTCGAGAGAAAACCAGCAGAAATAATCTGTCTTGAGTGTTCTACTGAATTTCAAGTCGAACTTGAAATCAATCCGTGTCCAAATTGTGGAAGCTTGAAATTAAAAGTAAAATCAGGTGACCAATTTTGGCTGGAGAGTATCGAAATCGAAAAATAGGAAATAGCGATGTCAATTCGATTACCAATCGTTGAAAAAATATTAAGCGCAAATGATCAGATAGCCAGGGTGAATTACGATATCTTGAACCAGCATCGGATTTTTTCCATCAACATCATGGCATCTCCTGGAGCAGGGAAAACCAGCTTGATCCTTAAAACCATTCAGGCATTAAGTTCTGATATCAAAATTGGCGTAATTGAAGGCGATACAGCCCCAGTTACGATTGATTCGGATAAAATCATTGCCGCAGGAATGCCAGCCGTCCAGATAAACACAGGTGGAGAATGTCACTTGGATGCGGTAATGGTCAATAATGGTATCAATCAATTACCGCTCGACGAAATTAATCTATTAATTATCGAGAATGTAGGCAATTTGGTATGTCCGGCTGCTTTCGCACTTGGCACACATGCCAATGTATTAATTGCCAGTGTCCCCGAAGGTGACGATAAACCCTATAAATATCCAAATATCTACCGAAATTTAAACGCTCTGGTCTTGAATAAAATCGATCTACTCCCATATATTCCCTTTAATCCTGAGTACTTTTTTCAGGGTGTACGTATCTTAAATCCGGATATTATTACTTTTCAGATCTCTTGCCAGAAGAATGTTGGAATAAAATCCTGGACAGAGTGGCTTTTATCACAAATTCCCAAGAAATAATATGGATCATACTGTATCAAGCCAGCGAATCCTCGTCAGTGGCGTTGTTCAAGGAGTGGGATTCAGACCTTATGTTTATTCACTAGCCCAAAAGCACCGTTTATCTGGCTGGGTTCGTAACACATCTAGCGGAGTCGAAATCCTGGTAGAAGGAAATTCATCCGAACTCGACCAATTTATCCGTACATTACGCAATTCACCTCCACCCCTGGCGAGAATCGATTCGCTAAGATCTTTCCGTAGTGAACCGAATGGATATTCTAATTTTGAAATTCTGACCAGCCAACTAAAAGAAGGAGACTTTATTCCCATTTCCGCCGATATAGGCATTTGCCAGGATTGCAGAAATGAATTATTCGATCCAAAAGATAGACGATACCGCTATCCATTTATTAATTGTACCAATTGCGGTCCACGTTTCACAATCATTAAGGATATCCCTTATGATCGACCCAAAACAACGATGGCGGGATTTGAGATGTGTCCTGAATGTAAGAAGGAGTACAATGACCCACTTAATCGTCGGTTTCACGCCCAACCCGTCGCATGCCCGGTTTGTGGACCACAAATATGCTTAAAAAATCGGGAGGGGGATACCTGTTTGGGAGAGATTGCCATTCAGGAGGGACGGCATCTTTTAGCTAGTGGGAAAATTCTAGCAATAAAGGGATTGGGCGGTTTTCATCTGGCTTGCGATGCCAATAACCCATCAGCAATTGCTGAACTCCGCACAAGAAAAAGGCGCACACAAAAACCTTTTGCTCTGATGGCATTCAGCTTGGATCAAGTAAATAAGTATTGCTCAATATCCAATTTCGAGACTCATCTGATGACCTGCCATCAAAATCCGATAGTCCTTTTAGAAAAACTTCCTTCTTGCCCAATACCAGATGATGTAGCCCCAGGTCAAAACACACTAGGAGTGATGCTTGCCTATACCCCACTCCATTTGCTCTTACTTGAACCGGCTGCTGGATATCCAGATATTTTTGTCATGACCAGTGGCAACCTAAGCGAGGAGCCCATAGCCTACCAGGATGAAGATGCTAGAAACCGTCTTTTTAACCTGGCAGATGGATTTCTTTATCACAACCGTCCCATTCACATGCGGGTCGATGACTCCGTCATCCGAGAATTCAACGCTAATGCATATTTTATTCGCCGATCGCGTGGTTATTCTCCAGATACAATCACGCTGAAAACAGAGGTCACTCCTGTCCTGGCTACTGGCGGGGAATTAAAAAACACTTTTTGTATCACCCGTGGACAATATGCCTTTATGAGTCATCATATTGGCGACATGGAAAATTATGAAACGTTGCAATCGTTTGAGCAAGCAATCAACCACTACCAAAAACTCTTTCGTATCAGCCCCCAGGTCATAGGATGTGATCTGCATCCTGATTATATGGCTACACGATATGCCGAAGAAAAAGCAATTGCAGAAAACCTGCCCCTGGTCAAAATCCAACATCACCATGCGCATCTATCCGCCTGTCTGGTGGATAACGGATGGGAATCTGATGATCCTGTCATTGGCTTTATTTTCGACGGGACAGGATATGGAGTTGATCATACCATTTGGGGTGGAGAAGTTTTGATTGGGGGGCATCGGGAGTTTATCCGAAAAAATCATTTGCGCTACATCCCCATTCCTGGAGGAGATATTACCATTAAAAAACCTTCCAGGATGGCGTTAGCCTACCTCTGGTCTGCCGGTTTGGACTGGAATGACAACATACCTGCCTGCGCTGCATTATGCTATGAAGAAAAATTAGCCTTGCGTTTACAACTAGAAAAAAAATTACACACACCATTAACCTCGAGTATGGGACGCCTTTTTGATGCAGTGTCATCTTTAATTGGGTTACAGCATTTCGCGACATACGAAGGGCAGGCAGCAATTGAGCTCGAATTAATTGCTGATCCACAAGAAATAGGATTTTATTCTTTTGAAATAAATGGCGAACTCATCAATCCAATTCCAGTAATTCACTCAATACTATCCGATCTATTCGAGAATGTTCCCCCACCCATTATTTCAGCAAGATTTCATAATAGCATCTCACATTTGGTGCATAATATTGCCAGGTCGATCCGTCAGGAAACAGGGATTATTACCGTTGCCCTCAGTGGAGGAGTCTGGCAAAACATGCGTCTGCTCAGACAGGTTACCAGTAAATTATCATCAGATAATTTTGCGGTTTTATATCATCATCAAGTTCCAACCAATGATGGCGGAATTGCCCTGGGTCAGGCAATAATCGCAGACCACCAGTATAAACAGACAGGAAAACAATTCTTAAGGAGTATGTAATGTGCCTTGGTGTTCCAGGAAAAATTACCGAAATATACAGTCTAAACAATTTGCGAATGTGCAAAGTTGACTTTGGCGGCGTCATTCGTGAGGTCTGCCTGGAAGCACTCCCGGAAGCGAAAATTGGTGAATACACCATTGTTCATGCCGGTTTTGCCCTTAATATTCTAAGTGAAGAAGAAGCTCAAGAAACCCTTAAGGCGTTAAATGAACTTGCTGAATATGCTGATACCCCCAGCCACTTTGATAATGAGATAGATGAATAGAGGATGTAATGCGGTATCTCGATGAATATCGTGATCGCGATCTTGCCCATCGAATGATCAATCAAATCAAAAAAATTGCTACCCGCCCCTGGGCAATTATGGAAATCTGCGGAGGGCAAACGCATTCTTTCATGCGCTACGGACTCGATGAACTTTTACCATCTCAGATAGATTTGGTCCACGGACCAGGCTGCCCGGTCTGTGTAACTCCCCTGGAACTAATTGATAAAGCATTAACCATTGCTTTGCAGCCCAAAGTGATTTTTACATCCTTCGGGGATATGTTGCGGGTACCAGGGTCGCAGGATGATTTGTTTTCCATTCGAGCCAAGGGTGGAAAAGTCAGAGTTGTTTATTCGCCATTAGATGCGGTTAAAATTGCCAAAGAAAATCCAGATCATCAGGTTGTCTTTTTTGCAATCGGATTTGAAACCACAGCGCCGGTAAACGCAACAAGTGTAATCCAGGCAAAAGCCCTTAACTTGAAAAATTATTCGATATTGGTTTCTCAGGTTTGCGTACCGCCTGCCATGCATGCAATTCTGAGTTCGCCAGCCAATCGGGTTCAAGCATTTTTAGCTGCCGGGCATGTCTGTTCGGTAATGGGATACTGGCAATACCATCCTATTGCGGAAAAATACCATGTTCCAATAGTCGTAACGGGTTTTGAGCCTGTTGACCTGCTGAACGGGGTTCGTATGGCTGTCGAGCAGCTTGAGAAAAACCAGGCTATGGTTCAAAATGCCTATCCGCGTGTTGTTTCCGAACAAGGCAATAAACCCGCGCAAAAAATAATTGACCAGGTATTTATGCCAGTTGATCGGAATTGGCGGGGAATCGGTACCATACCTTTAAGTGGTCTTGGTCTCAGACCTGAATATTCAGAATTTGATGCAGAGCTTCGATTTAATGTGAGCCACATTCAGACCAAAGAATCGGAGGTATGCATCGCCGGAGACATATTACAGGGTATTAAAAAGCCGAGCAACTGTCCTGCGTTTGGGACAGCCTGTACCCCAGAACATCCTTTAGGTGCTCCAATGGTCTCCTCAGAGGGTACCTGCTCGGCGTTCTACCGCTTCAGAAGAGGATAAGGTATGAGTGACCCAATAGAGAATTCTGAAAACATCGTTATAGAGGGTGCTTATTGTCCGCTGCCGCTAGAACACTCAGAGCAAATTGTAATTGGTCATGGCAGCGGGGGAAAAATGACCCACGACCTAATTCAGAAGGTTTTTCATCCTTATTTTAAAAACGAATATCTCGCTCAAGGCAACGACTTTTCTTTGATAGTCCCAGATCGCTTTGACAGAAATAAAAATTGGGTGTTCACAACAGATTCGCATGTAGTCACTCCCCTCTTTTTTCCTGGTGGAGATATTGGTCGCCTGGCAATCTGTGGAACTGTTAACGATATATGTGTATCTGGGGGACAACCACTATTTTTAACCGCTGGTTTCATAATCGAAGAAGGTCTATCGATATCGGTTCTGCATAAAGTATTAGCCTCAATGAGAGAAGCGGCGAATGAAGCGGGGGTATCCATCATCGCTGGGGATACAAAAGTTGTCGAAAAAGGGAAAGCAGACCAGTTATTTATCACTACCTCAGGTTTTGGATTGGCTTCTCCTCTAATTCAGCTTGGTGGTCAATTCGCCAAACCAGGGGATCAAGTCATCATCACCGGTACCATTGGAGATCATGGGATTGCCGTGCTTGCGGCTCGAGGTGAATTGGGTTTTTCTTCCGACATTCAATCAGACGTAGCGCCTCTAAACCACATGGTGCAATCCCTTTTAGAAGTAGCTCCTCATACTCATGTTATCAGGGATCCTACCCGGGGAGGATTGGCAACAACCCTGAATGAAATCGCTCGTCAAAGCAATGTCGGAATTGTCATTGATGAAATTAATATACCTGTTAACCCAACCGTGCATTCTGTTTGCGAATTAATGGGGTTTGATCCGCTTTACATTGCAAATGAAGGAAAATTGGTTATCATCGTACCGGAAGAAGAAGCCGACCTCGCACTTAAGGAGGTCCAATCTACACTCTACGGCGGAAAAGCAGCAATTATTGGGAAAATCGTTTCTGAGCCCCCCAAACGTGTACTATTAAAGACCACAATGGGAGGAACCAGAATCCTGGATATGCTGGCGGGAGAAATGCTTCCTAGGATTTGTTAAGAATATTCTTTTCCTTGACTTTATTATAAGATTCTTTATACTTACCCCAATTCTAATAACTAAGGATAAAGCCAAATGAAAATAAATTATCAAGAGACCATTTCTGATCTCCTCACGCGTATTGATATTCATAGTCAATATGGTGCAAGAGATATTGATCAATGGATGCTGGATATATGTAAACTTCAAGCTGGGGTAAAAATTTTGGACGTTGGATGCGGCGCCGGTAAACAATGTTTTACTTTCTACCGCCATCTAAAGGGAAATTGCGACATTACTGGTGGAGACGTTAACCAGGAGTTACTTGCTCAGGCACGGAGTGAGAACCAAAAAATCGGCAACAAAATTACCTTCATGGACCTGGATTTTAATCAGCCTTTTCCTCTCAACCCAAATCAATTCGATTTTGTCTCATGTTGTTTTGCTATTTACTATGCTGAAAACATTCCATTCACTATTAAAGAAATGCACCGGGTGATTAAACCCGAGGGGCGACTTTTTACTACCGGTCCTATGCCGGAAAACAAGAAAATGTTCTACGACATAATCCGCGAGGCAACTGGTAAACCAATCCCACCTATGCCAGGTAGTTCACGTTATGCGAGCGAGATATTGACAGCAATCAAATCTACTTTTTCAGCGGTTGAAGTTAATGTTTTTGAAAATCCATTGACATTTTCTTCAGTGGAACCATTTCTATCTTACACCAGGGCTTCTCTTTCGGAGGATCGAAAACTTTGGGGGTCATTATTCCAGGGGAAAGAAGAATTTCAAACGGTTATGGATCAAATCGAAAATGTTGCAATCAAATGGTTAAATCGCGATGGAAAATTAGTCATGACCAAAGTGGTTGGAGGTTTCCTTGCAACCAAATGATACTCGTATTCCAACGGATATGGTTTTTTTTGGTAAAAGAGTGTGCTTTATTGGAGCACATCCAGATGATATAGAAATCGGATGCGGTGCTGTTATATCACAAATAAATTCACAAGCAGAAATTCTCTGTGTCACCTTATCGGATAACCAAAAAAATCCGGCTCTTAAAAATCTGGTTCAAGAACATTACGCCAGTATGGAAGTGCTTGGGGTGAAACAACAACAAATCGTATTAAAAGATTTTGAAACCCGGCGTTTTCCCCACTATCGCCAGGAAATTCTTGAGTACCTATTTGAGCTTAATCGATCTTTCAAACCCCAAATTGTCTTTGTTCATACACGTTCTGACATTCACCAGGATCATGGAGTAGCAACCGAAGAATCTTTGCGTGCTTTTAGAGGCACAACCGTTTTAGGATATGATGTAATTCGTAGCAGCTATGGGTTTTTCCCATCCTTTTTGGTTGGTGTCTCAGCAGAAGACGTCGAAAGAAAAATTAAGGCTCTTGCCCAATATAAAACATATGACAGTAAATATTATTTTGACGCAGAGATTACACGAGCTACATTAATTCGAAATGGCGCTCTTGCAGAAAGACCTTTTGCGGAAGGATTTGACATATTACGAATCATTGGACGATTTGGTTGTCCAGATAGCCAAGAATAATTATTTAGTTTACTCTTTTGGGAAATCCAATTTCAAGCATACCCTGGTTAACTCTCACAGGGAACCAGGGCGTATCAGCTACTGCTGGAAGTGTCAGTACTTTTCCTGTCCTAACATCAAATTTAGCCCCATGTCGTGGACAACTGATCGTATGATCAAATAATTCTCCATCACCCAAAGGACCTTCATCATGGGTGCACACATCCCCTATGGCATAAAATTGATTACCGATATTAAAAATGACGATCGGAAAACCATCAATTTCCAAAAATGCTCTTTCTCCTTCAGGCAGGTCTGAGACAGGTAGAGCAGAGATATATTCAAATTCATCAGACATAGCCCTAACCATTTCACTCAACAAGTGAGTCGCTCGATTCCCCTAAACCGTAAGCGCCAGCTTTTACCACTTTCAAAGCCAATAAAGCACACTTTAATCGCACCGGACCTAACTCAATACCCAACATATCCAAGATGAACTCTTTTGATAGTTGCTTTATCTCATCTAATGATTTGCCAATCAAGCTTTCCATCAACAAATCTGCCGATGCCTGAGAAATAGCGCATCCATGCCCACTAAATGCTGCTTGAGATACTTTACCTTGACCATCCAGAACCAAATCCACCCGAATATGGTCGCCACATAAAGGATTTTCGTCCTCAAACGATATATCATTGGGGGTCAATGTCCCACGATATTGAGGGTTTTTATATCGGTCAATAATGACTTCTCTATATAGATCGTCCATTAGCTAATAAAAACCTATATCTATAAGCTCAAGGAATATTTAGCTTAATAATTTCTTCACTTTATAAAGGGAATTAATAAAAATATCAATTTCCTTCTTATCCGTGTATAAATAAAAACTGGCTCGAGTCGAAGCAGGAATATTATACTTTTGATGTAATGGCATAGCACAATGATGCCCGGCTCGAACCGCAACGCCATCTTGGTCTAAAATTTGGGCTACATCGTGGGGATGAATTTGATCTAAAGTAAAAGCCGCCACTCCACCTTTAGATTTCACAGACGGACCTAATACTTTGACACCTGGTATCTCTTCCAGTCGCTCTATTGCATAGGCTGTAATTTCCTGTTCATGGGTAAATATATGGTCCATACCCACATTATTTAGAAAATCAATTGCTGCCCCAAAACCAATTGCCTCAGCGATTGCGGGAGTTCCTGCCTCAAATTTGTATGGTAAATCATTCGGAGCAAAGGAACGGAGATAAACCTTCTTAATCATATCTCCGCCACCCATAAATGGAGGCATCGATTCAAGCAGCCGCCTTTTTCCATATAAAAAACCGATTCCAGTTGGTCCACACATTTTATGGGAAGACGCTGCCAGAAAATCAACATCTAACTCTTTTACATCAACCGGAAAATGCGGCACAGATTGTGCGCCATCGAGCAACGCTAATGCACCTGCTTCATGAGCCATATGGATAATTTGCTTGGCAGGATTTATTGTCCCTAGAACATTCGACATGTGAACAAAAGAGACCAGCTTGGGGCTTTGCCGCAACAGGTTCTGATATTCTGCAAGGTCAAGTAAGCCTTCTTCAGTTACCGGGATAAATTCTAAACGCAAAGACTTTTCGCTTGCTAAAATATGCCAGGGGACCAGATTAGAATGATGCTCCATCTCGGTTAGGATCACCAAATCACCTGGCTTAAGAAATGACCGACCCCATGAATATGCGACGAGATTGATGGCTTCGGTTGTGTTACGCGTATATATAATCTGTTCTGCTTCATTGGCGTTGATAAAGTCTTTAATTTTCACCCTTGCCGCCTCATATTCACTGGTTGCCTCTTCAGCAAGGGTATGAACTCCCCGATGAATGTTCGCATTTGTTCGACAATAATAATCATTCATTGCTTGAATTACCCGCCTGGGCTTTTGGGAAGTGGCTGCAGAGTCCAGATAAACCAATGGGATACCGGCACGCACTTCCCGTTCCAGAATCGGGAATTCATGTCTCAATGCACTAAAGTCTTTTTTTATAGGCATATACACCTTTAAAATGGATCAATACTCTTCATGGGCAGGGGCGCTGTTTCTATTCGCTTTTTTTTGAGGGAGACGAATATGCGGAGAATTGAGAGAAAACCACAAAATATGATCGGGTACCATCCAACCATCCGTTAAAAACACATTGGAACGGAATTGAATCGCCACCATCTTATTATCAACCTGTACGACGATTCCCTTAATCCATCCTCGCACACGTTGCCCCCCTTTATCATGATCGCAATACACTTCAACAATATCCCCCACCTCATAGGTTTGACCCTGTTCAGGCGCCTTCATATAGCTATATTCAACCATATTCCCCTCCACCAGGAAAATATTCGGAGGATTATATCATATCCTTTAGCCGACCAGATATGACGACATTTTTTTCTCAATCGATTCTTGAAACCGTCTACGAATTTCCTCAAATGGTATTCGTAACATAATTTGATCAAAGAAACCCTCTACAATCAACCGCTCGGCTTCTTTACGGGGGATACCTCTTGCCATCAAATAAAAAACCTGTTCCCGATCTATTTTTCCGACCGTCGCGCCATGTGTGCAGCGAACATCATCCGCTAATATTTCCAAACCTGGTATCGAGTCCGCTCTGGCGTTTTTACTTAACACAAGATTGCGGTTAGCCTGGTAACCATCGGTCTTAATCGCCCCAGGCGCGACATAAATCATCCCCTGCCAGACACTTCGACTTTCATCGAGCAACGCCCCTTTGAACAACAGGTCGCTTGTTGTGTTAGGAGCCAAATGATTTTGTTGTGTATCATGGTCAAGATGTTGTTTGCCATCTGCAAAATAAAAACCAGACATCTTACCAGCTGCGCCTGAACCAACCAAATTAATTTCAGAGAAATTCTTGGTCAGATGACTGCCAACCGCACCAAAAATCCAATCGAAACTCGCATCTCGATCCACCAAGGCGCGTTCATGAGAAAAATTCCACATATTTCTTCCAAATGTTTGAAGTTCAACAAATCTCAATTTAGCATTCGCGCCTGTAACTATTTCAACTAGTCCACTGTATAACGCATCTCCGTTATCGTCAGGAGATGAAGTTTCATAGACAAATGTTGCTTCGGAACCTTCATCGAGCCAAACCAGGATATGAGCCAGGTGAGCCAGATTAACCCCTGGCGCCCAAAGCAGAGTTTGGATGGGGTTGAGAATTTTTACCCCTTTTGGCACATACAAGAATATGCCAGTTTGGGAAAAAGAAGCGGTTAGGGCAGCAAATTTACCTTCCTTAGGATTTACAGCTTTTCCCTGGATTTGTCCCAAATATTCTGGATATTTCTTTTCGGCTGTTTTAAGGTCTGAAAAAATTACCCCTTTATTGGCAAGATCATCATTTAATTGAACCTGGCAACCTCCAGGCAACAATACTGCCTGACCAGAAAATTCTTGACCTGTTAAAGGTTTCAGCAGCGCCTCTGGAACGGGGGGTAAATCAAGGCAATAATTATTCGTTGGCAAAACAAATTGATCGAGTCTTAGGCGACTGATATCTGTCCGTCGCCACGCTTCATCTTTGTTTCCTGGCATCGGCATTTTTTGGAAAAGTTGCCACGCATCTGATCGGTATGTCCGGATACCCGGTGGCAAATTGTCCAACAAAACCTGATCGATATTAAAATTAAAATTCGATGGACTGACTTCCTCTCGCTTTTTGCTTCGGATTACTACCCGTGGTGAATCATTCATCGTTGATTATCCGTTAATAAATTATATTACCCAATCGAACCTTCCATTTGCAATTGGATCAACCGGTTCATTTCAACCGCATACTCCATGGGAAGTTCTTTGACCAATGGCTCGATAAATCCAGAAACCACCATCGTCGTGGCTTCCTCTTCGCTCAATCCCCTACTCATCAAATAAAACAACTGCTCCTCACCCACCTTTGAGACGGATGCCTCATGACCAATTGTTACATCCTCGTTATCAATTTCAATATACGGATATGTGTCAGACCTGGACTGGGGATCAAGCAACAAAGCATCACATACCACATTGGAGCGTGAATCATAAGCATCTTTATGAACCTTTAGCAGACCTCGATAAGAAGTTCTGCCACCACCTTTGCTGATAGACTTCGATGTGATTTTACTGCTGGTATGAGGTGCCAGATGCACCGTTTTACCGCCTGCGTCCTGATGTTGGTTTGGTCCAGCAAATGCCATCGACAATATTTCTCCTCTAGCGCCGGGTCCGACCAGGTAGCAAGAAGGATATTTCATCGTCACTTTTGATCCTAAATTTGCATCAACCCATTCCATTACACCATTTTCATGAACAATCGATCGTTGGGTGACCAGATTGTAAACGTTCGTTGACCAGTTTTGAATAGTGGTATAGCGAACTCTGGCGTCTTTTTTTACTACAATTTCAATCACTCCACTGTGAAAAGAATCAGTTGTGTATTGTGGAGCTGTACACCCTTCGACATAATGAACCTGAGAACCCTCATCAGCGATGATTAATGATCGCTCAAATTGTCCAATATTCGCTATATTTAGACGAAAATAAGCTTGAAGAGGAAGATCAACCTTAATGCCTTTTGGAACATACACAAACGAGCCGCCAGACCAGACTGCGCTATTCAACGCAGCGAACTTATTATCTTCTATCGGGATGACTGTACCAAAATATTCTTTAAATAAATCGGGATATTGCTTCAGACCTTGTTCAATACTCAGAAATATTACCCCTTGTTTCTCCAAATGCTCCTGAATACTGTGGTAAACCATCTCCGATTCATATTGAGCACCAACTCCAGCAAGAAATTTTCGCTCAGCTTCAGGAATTCCCAAACGGTCAAAAGTGTTCTTGATTGTTTCGGGAACATCATCCCAACTTTTACCTTCTATATCTGTTGGTCTGACATAGTAATATATTTCATCAAGATCTAATGAGCTTAAATCAGCGCCCCAATTTGGCATTGGGCGTTTTTGAAAATGATCAAGCGCTCTCAGCCGAAAATCTAACATCCATTTCGGTTCTTCTTTCATTGCTGATATTTGCCGTACTACTTCATGATCCAAACCTTTTCTACTTTTAAAAACAAAAGTATCTGGATCTTTAAATCCGTATCGGTATTCACCGATTTGATTTAAAAAGTCTGTTTGTTGTTCTACTGCCATCATATCCTCCAAGTTAATACCAATAAATGTTATCAGGAAGCGGCAGTCTCCATTTTTTCCCTTACCCAATCATAGCCGTGTTCCTCTAAATGGAGTGCCAAATCAGGACCACCTGTTTCCGCAATCTGACCATCAACCATCACATGAACCACATCAGGATGAATATAATTCAAAATCCTTTGATAATGAGTGATTACCAGCACACCTAAATCTGGATTACGAAGGGCATTTACACCTTCTGAAACAACTCTTAGCGCGTCAATATCTAAGCCAGAGTCCGTTTCATCTAAAACCGCAAACTGAGGCTGCAGCACAGCCATCTGCAAAATTTCAACTCTTTTCTTTTCTCCCCCAGAGAATCCATCATTTAAGTATCTGCCAGCGAAAGAGGTATCCATCCGTAACAGTTCCATCTTTTCTTTCAACAATCTTCGAAATTCGGGGATAGGAATACCTTTATCCGCCGGATTTTGTGCTTTCCGACGCGAGTTCAATGCTGTGCGCAGAAAATTTGCAACCGTAACCCCTGGAATAGCAACTGGATATTGAAAAGCCAAAAACATGCCTAGTCGAGATCGCTGATCGGGTTCCAACTCCAATACATTGATATCTTTAAATATCACTTCACCGCCCGTCACTTCATAAGCAGGGTGCCCCATTAAGACATAAGCCAGGGTGGATTTCCCAGTTCCATTTGGACCCATTATGGCATGTATTTCACCTTGCGGAACGATTAAATTTACTCCCTTTAAAATTTCTTTTCCGTCAATCCCGGCGTGTAAATTTCGGATTACCAATCCAGACATTCGATTTGATCTCCTTAAGACTGTAAAGCGTGTCTTCTTGAAATTATTGGTTATTTTTGTAGTAATTATCTTTTTTATTTTCTCGCAAGATTATATCACAGCCAGATATAAAGGTCAATATTTACGATAATAATCTATAATATTGACAATAATCTTAAGCGTATGCTATACTTATAACAATTATATGAAATAAATATCAAATATTCAGGTGTCGCGATTGGTTGAAAAATGAAAAGTACAAGAGACCAAATTTTACAAACCCTCCTAACAAATCCGCATTCCACCATAAACGACCTCGCCACTGCTGTCGGGATCAACGCAATATCAGTACGCCATCATTTGACCAGCTTACAGGCAGAGGGATTAGTCGTTGGAGAGGAGGAACGACACGGCGTTGGAAGACCACGTCTGGTTTATTCCTTGACCGAAAAGGGACTGGAACGATTTCCAACCCGGTATCTTTCATTAACCAACCGACTTCTCGACCAATTAAAAGAGACTATGCCGCCTGCAATGGTGAATGGTTTACTTACCCAAATTGCTAATCGGATCGCCTCAACCTATACAGAGAAGATGCATTCCTTGTCTTTAGAAGGCAAACTAGACATGTTAAAAACCCTGCTTGCTCAAGAAGGCTATTCATTAGAATGGGAAAAAGACGGCGATCAAATCCTGATTCATGAAATTACATGTCCCTATTACCATATTGGGCAGGCTCATCCTGAAATATGCACAGTGGATCAAGCGTTAATTACCAACATGCTTTCAACGCCGGTTCAGAAAATCAATTGCCTGTTAAATGGGGATAGTCATTGCACATACATTATTCCCCTACCAGCATCGGAGAAAAACATATGACACAGGTATCGGAAGACAAAAAATTAGTATGGGATATTGAACAGACTCATCCAGAACTCGTTGAGCCTGTTAAAGAAGCTTTGCGCCAGGTTATGGATCCTGAAATTGGAATGAACATCATCCAATTAGGATTAATCAGAAACATTACCATCCACGATGGGTCGGCTTTGGTGAAAATGATCCTTACTACTCCCTTTTGCCCCTATGGTCCAGCATTAATTGAAAGCGCAAAAGAAAAAGCCGCTTCCGCCCTGAACATGGAAACCCGCATTGACTTGAGTATGGAAATGTGGGATTTTTCTATGATGGAGGACGGACTCGGCTCTGATTGGGGTATATATACCTGATTGTTAAATTTATCTGCCAAATAAGCTTGCTAAGCGCATCCCAAAATCAAGGTCTCCAGTCACCCAAATTTTGCCCATCATATACGCAGATACACCATCCATCTTCCCTGTAAATATGTCAATCAAGTCCTGGGAGTTGGCTATGATGCTTAGGCGAGCATTTTCGTTTTTCCCTTGCTCAATATGCATCTGTTGGTCTTTAATAATTAACATCCAATCTGCATTTTCGGATTGATCTTTTAGTTTTAGCTGTACGACTGCATTGATTCCTGCTGCTTTTTGAGGATTAAAAACCTCTTTCAGTTTGTTGACCATATCTTCCATCTCTGCCATAATTGCCTCCTGGTCGAAAATGAATATCTGAATTAACGATCAATTGCTGAATTTCATTGCCATTTAAATTTACCCTACTTTTCCATCCCAGGCAAATAAAAACCTCTTCGAATCTTTTTCCATTTTTCTACTTTATCCTGTTATAATTCCTGTCAATCAAAGGACATTATACAATTTTAGTTGATTTTGTTTCGTCGAGCCTGGACATGATCGATATAATCACCGACAGCACATCAGACCTTCCTGAAGAATTGCTCTCCAAACGAAATATACACATTATTCCCCTATATGTCATTTTGGATTCAAAAACGTATAAAGACCGCATTGAAATTTCAAATGATGAAATATTCGACTTCGTAAAAAAAACAGGCAATTTGCCTAAAACATCAGCCATTTCAATAAAAGATTTTATTCAGCATTTTTCTCATCACAAACCACAATTGTTTTTAGGAATTGGTGGTAAATTTTCAGCAACCTACAATAATGCCATAGCAGCAGCTAACGAGATCAAAAATGATAATATCCACATTATCGATTCAATGACCCTTTCCAGTGGAATTGGACAACTCGTTCTGCTAGCGGCAGACCTGCGTGATGCTGGTGTTGAAACACATCAAATCGTAAGCGAAATTGAAAAAGCCAGGCAGAAAGTCCGCGTGTCTTTTATGATTGAAACGCTGGATTACTTATATAAAGGCGGGCGCTGTTCTGCAATACAAAATATATTCGGCAGTTTATTAAGCATTCGCCCTGTTATCGAAGTTCGCCAGGATGGAACATTGGGAGTTAAGGCAAAAATGCGAGCATCCAGGCAGAAAGTAATACAGTATATGCTTGAGCAATTCAAAGCGGATTTGCCAATTTTGAATCCCAGAAGAATATTTATCACTCATACAGGCTGTGAACAGGATGCTTATGTCATCCGCTCTCAAATACTCTCGCTCTGTCAGCCTGAAGAACTTATTCTTTCTACCGCTGGCAGTGTGATAGCCAGCCACTGTGGTCCTGATACAATTGGACTGATTTACATGGTTAAATAAAACAGCACATCCATACTGATAAATGTGCTGTTTTATGGAAATTCCACACAGCAGCGCTAAATTAAGCCAACTTGCTTACCTACCATCTGAAATATCTCCAGTACCTTATCCAGTTGTGCGTCGGTGTGAGTCGCCATATAACTGGTGCGTAATAATTGCATACCAGGTGGAACAGCAGGTGAAATCACCGGATTAACAAAGACTCCAGAATCAAAAAGTAATTTCCAGGTCAAGAAAGTTTTGTCATCATCTCCAATTATGATTGGGATAATCGGAGAAACCGATTCACCGATATTAAAACCCAAAGAACGGAAACCATTACGCATCTTTTCCGCGTTTTGATTTACTCTTTCTATTCGCTCAGGCTCTTCCTTCATCACATGCAAGGCTGCCAGGGCAGCAGCAGCATTGGATGGCGTCATGCTGGCGCTAAATATCAACGAACGCGCAAAATGCTTGATGTAATGAATAACATCCTCATCTCCAGCCACAAATCCCCCAATACTGGCAAATGACTTACTGAAAGTGGACATGATTAAATCTACTTGCTCTGTTAGTCCAAAATGTTCAGCGGTTCCGCGTCCACCACCAAATACCCCCATGCTGTGAGCGTCATCTACCATTAGTCGAGCCCCATATTTTCTACATAGCTCCACTAATTCAGGCAAAGGCGCAAGGTCTCCACCCATTGAAAACAAACCATCTACCACCACCAGTTTTCCACCCGCGTCTGGAAGGCTTTTCAGCACCCGTTCCAGATGATCCATGTCGTTATGTCGAAATCGCTGAATTTCACCATATCCCAGGCGCGCTCCATCAACAATACTGGCATGGTCATCTTTATCCAATATCACATAATCCCCCTTATTGACCAATGCACTGACTGTTCCTAAATTCACTTGCATCCCCGTAGAAAAAACCAATGCAGCAGGCTTTCTAACCCAATCAGCCAGTTCTCTTTCAAGTTGTTCGTGGAGTTCAAGAGTACCATTCAAAAAACGAGACCCAGTACAACTGCTGCCAAATCGTTTTAATGCATCTATTGCGGCTTCTTTTACCTTTGGATGCGTCGTCAGTCCTAGATAATTATTTGAACCGCACATAATCATTCGATGACCGCGAAATTCCACCTCCGTCCCCTCGTTTTCCGTCAACGGAATAAAGTATGGATATATTCCAGTTGCCATGGCTTCTTTCGCTGCCTTAAAATTGTAGCATTTTGTGAAAATGTCCATAATAACCTCTTTAAAAAGTTCGGGTAATTAATTGCATAAAAAACCAGTTGGAATCTTATCTTGAAATTATAATTGATCTATCTTAAAACAAATCACTTATTTGTAACTTGTTTTTTATACAATTATCCATTTTCAAGCAGGAGAATACCATGACACTGGTTGGAGCAATTGAGGCGGGGGGAACAAAATTTGTGTGCGCTGTGGCAAGGAATCCAGCAGATATTCGAGCAGAAACCAGATTTTCAACTCGATCTCCAGGAGACACCATTAAAGAAGCGATTGACTTTTTCCGCGAGTATCAATATAAATCTGGAGAGACATTAATGGCAATTGGGATTGCTTGCTTTGGTCCGCTCGACCTTAATCCAAAATCACAAATGTTTGGGTATATCACTACAACACCCAAACCCGGTTGGATGAATACTGACATGGTCTCTCCATTTTTCAATGAATTTGGAGTGCCAGTAGCAATCGATACCGATGTCAACACCGCCGCTCTGGGGGAATATACCTGGGGATCAGGTGTGGGAATTGAAAACTTACTTTATATCACTGTTGGCACTGGCATTGGAGGCGGAGCGATCATCAACGGATCCCCAGTTCACGGCATGATTCATCCTGAAATGGGACACCTTCGTATTCCCCATAACTGGCAAGAGGATCCTTTCCCAGGTGATTGTCCGTTCCATGGCGATTGCCTCGAGGGGTTGAGCGCAGGTCCAGCTCTCCAAAAACGCTGGAAAGTCCCCGCCCAACAACTTCCTCCAGATCACCCAGCCTGGGATCTTGAAGCTCACTACCTGGCTTTAGCACTGCACAATATTATTTGTACAATTTCCCCTGGGCGAATCATATTAGGAGGTGGGGTAATGGAACAGATTCACCTGTTCCCTCGCATCCAGGAGAAGGTAAAAACATATTTAAATCAATATATCAAATCATCTGAAATTTATGACAAAATATCAGAATACATTGTCCCACCTGGTTTAAAAAATAAAGCCGGAGTTCTTGGCGCAGTTGCTCTGGCTCAACGATTGATCCATTGAGCCAGAGTTGTTGTATTAATCTTTTGTTATGACCGGGGAATCAAATCCATCACATCTGCATTCATCAGGTGGATACGTAAAAGACGCCGGTTTCTACCTGCCAATGCCTCAAAATCACCCAACGCTTGTGCTTTTACCAATGTGCCAAAGGATAAATCCTGTCCAGGGATTGCTATGTCTTCTTTCGGTTCGTTTGTAATCTGCAGAAAAACCCCATTATCTGCTCCTCCTTTGTGAAGCTGACCAGTAGAATGCAAAAATCGTGGTCCGAAACCCAAAGTAGTAGCCTTTCCAGTTTTTAATTGGATCGCTCTCCGCAATTTGTTCAAACGTGTAATCATTGTTCGATTCCTGGGAAGATATGCATTGATTGCAAGATAATCACCATCCTTTAGCTGGTTTAAAAAGAGACGAACGATCTCTTGCAGAGAGTTTGCTTGGTCAAATCCCATTAATTTCTGACCATAAATTTTTCCCTCAACGCTTTCCCAGATTGCTACCCCTTCATTCAATTTCTTATACTGTCGATATTCCGTAATTTTCCGATTGGTTCGATCTTTTGCATCTTGCACATCTGGTTGATCAAAAGCATTCACCCCAATCACCGCACAAGCTACCGCAATTGCCATTTCCCAACGATAAAATTCTTTACTTAGATCATAAGAATCATCCAATGAGAAGGTGATCACAGGATGACCAGCTTTTTGCAACTGCCTAACCTTATCCTGGTAAATTGCACCTTTTTTCAGATACACGAACAGACGATCCGAAGAATATTTTGGAGCAGGTAGAAGGGCTTCACCATCTATTGGAACAATTCCTTTCCCTGACTTCCCACTACTTTCTGCCACAAGTTGTTCTAACCAGGCGCCAAAAGATGAAACCTCTGGATCTGTAATGAGGGTTAATTTGTCTCTTCCATCCAACGCTGCCTGACCAATCAGAGCGCCTAAAGAGATACCAGGATTCCTGGCTTCTGGGACATCCACCCCGCATTCATCGGCCATCTCTAGAGCACGTTCAATCCATTGGTATAAATTCAATCCCATCAAAGCTGCTGGTATTAACCCAAATTCGATCAACGCCGAATACCTGCCTCCAACCTGTTCATCGGCTTGAAAGACTTTCCTGAAACCTCGTTCGATTGCAATCTTTTCAAGCACAGTTCCATGATCGGTTATTGCGATGAAATGTTTGCCAGCCTCCTGCCGAAATCGTTTAAAAACCTTCGCCCAAAAATAATGAAAATAAGCATTGATTTCACCGGTTGTCCCTGACTTGCTGGAAACAATAAAAAGAGTATCTCCTAATTTTGCCCAGCGAGCAGCAGCTTTGACCTGATCGGGGTGGGTCGAGTCTAAAATCTTTAAATCTAACCCGGCTTTTCCATTAATTGAACCAACGCCAACAATTTCTCTGATGACCTCAGGTGCAAGCGAAGATCCCCCCATACCCAACAATAAAGCTCGTGTGTAACCCTCTTGACTAACCTGCCGCGCAAATTGAATCAGGTCAGGAATTTGTTGTTTGGCGCGTTGAGGAGCTGTTAACCAACCCAAACGTTTTTCAACTTCTTTTTTGCCAATCTCGTCCTCCGTCCAGAAGGTCGAATCATGAGCAAATATCCGTTGCGAAGCGTGGTTATCTGATAATTGTGAAATTCGCTGCGCTACAGGTTTTGCCAAAACACCAATATCTTTCTGTGCTTGAGAAATACGATTATTAATTGTCGAAATTAATTCGGAAAACGAGTCGGAAAATGACTTGACTCCTTCTACTTCAAGCTGGTCAGTCACTTCCTTCATGGAAATACCGATGTCTTCCAATTGTTGAAGAATATTCTGCGATACGTCTATCTTTTCAAGGATGCTATCTTTCCGAACAACCCCATGATCGAGAAAAGCAGTCAATGTTTGTGGAGGTAAGGTATTTACTGTGTCAGCGCCAATCAATTCCTCAACATACATTACATCACGATAAGCGGGGTTTTTCGTGCTGGTCGATGCCCAAAGAGGTCTCTGAACTCGAGCTCCTTTTGCCTTGAGTAAGGAAAAGCGTTCCGATTGAAAGTGGCGCAAGAATAAATCATAAGCAAGGCGTGCATTTGCTATCGCTGCTTTTCCTTGCAACTCTTTTTCAACAACCGATGGTATCTTTCCACTTTTTGCCATCTGAGACAACAGGTTATCAATTTTTGTGTCTACACGGCTGACAAAAAAGGACGCCACGGATGCTATCCGATCAATCGGGTTTCCCTGTGAAATCCTGATTTCCAAACCCTTTAGATAAGCTTCGATAACAGCCGCATACCGCTCTAGTGAGAAAATGAGAGTGACATTGACATTAATTCCTGCAGCAATGGCTTGTGTAATTGCCGGAATACCTTCAACCGTTGCAGGTATTTTAATCATCAAATTAGGGCGGTTGACCCAATCCCACAATCGTTTTGCCTCAGATACCGTTCCATGCGTGTCATGAGCGAGAAATGGATTTACTTCTAGGCTTACATATCCATCTGCCCTATGAGTATATTCATACAAAGGCATGAACAAATCCGCTGCTTTGCGAATATCCTCCACAGCCAATTGATAAAAAACCTTTTCAGCTGACCATCCTGCCCATGCCATTGGAGTCAACGCCTGGTCATAGTCGCTCGATTTTCCAATCGCGTTATTAAAAATAGTGGGGTTAGAAGTCACCCCACGAATCTCACCGCGCTCGATCATTCCAGCCAATTCTCCATTTTTTAGAATACGGCGTTGTATATTGTCATACCAGAATGATTGCCCGGTTTTCAGCAATTCGTCAACCACAGCTTTCATGGATCACCTCCATCTAAATAGTAGATAATGGTTTACCTTCCTCTAAAGATCGGATTTTCCCCACCCGGCGGTTGTGGCGTGCTTCTGCGCTAAATTCTGCTGTGAGGAAGGATTTAACTATTTCCTTTGCCAGTTCACTGCCAATAATTCGCGCTCCTAAACATAGGGCATTCATGTCATCATGTTCAACACCTTGATGAGCTGAATATGTATCATGACATAAGCCTGCATAAACGCCCTTCATTTTGTTTGCTGCAATACAAGCGCCTACTCCAGAACCACAAATCAATACCGCCCGATCGACTTGCTTTTTCTGAAGAGATTTTCCTGCTTTTTCAACAAAATCAGGGTAATCCACCGGGGCAGGATTATCAGTGCCCAAATCAATCACCTGATGCCCGGCTTCCTGGATTGTGTCAATAATAGTCTGTTTTAATGGAAATCCACCATGGTCACAAGCTACGGCTATTTTCATTCCTGCTCCTTTTTTTAACCTGCGCCTGTTAAAAGTTCTTTGGCAAGATGAACTACCGCATCAGCAGTAAACCCATATTCTTTGAACACAACCTTGAAAGGCGCAGATGCTCCATACCGGTTAATGCCAATGATTTTTCCATTGCAACCGACCCACTTTTCCCACCCTTGGGTCACCCCAGCTTCTACCGCAATTCTCGCCTTGACTTCAGGCAGAAGAACACTATCTTGATATGCCTGGTCCTGCATTTCAAACAACTCCCAACTGGGGAAGGAAACCAATCGAACATTGATATGATTTGCCGCCAAGGTTTCTCCTGCTTCAACAATCAATTGGACTTCTGAACCAGAAGCCATCAGGATGATATCTGGTTTTTTATTACCATAATCTCTTAAGACATAAGCTCCCTTCTGAAGTCCCGATGCAGGAGTAAACACCGCTCGATCTAATACAGGTACTGCCTGGCGTGTATATGCCATCGCAGTTGGTCCGTTGCGCCTTTTGATTGCAATTTTCCAGGCTTCCTGCGCCTCATTTACATCACAAGGTCGGATTGTCACCAAACCTGGGATACAGCGCAAAGCGCAGATTTGTTCTACTGGCTGATGAGTGGGACCATCTTCTCCGACGCCGATACTATCGTGGGTGAAAACCCAAATACTTGGAATATGAGAAATGGCTGATAACCGTATTGCGGGTCTCAAATAATCTGAGAATACCAGGAATGTTGCCCCAAATGGGATAACACCGCCATGAAGCGCCATTCCATTCACAATCCCGCCCATAGCATGTTCTCGAACACCAAAATGAAAATTGCGACCAGTTCTATTATCCGAATTAAAAGCAGGAGAATTTTGGATCCAGGTGTTGGTAGAGGGAGCTAAATCCGCTGAACCACCTACTAATTCAGGTAAATTGGGAGCCAATGCGTTAATCGCTTTACCATTTCCTACTCGTGTGGCTACCCCTTTCGGATCAGCAGGAAACACTGGAAAATCCTTATCCCAGTTGGCAGGAAGATCTCCGGCTAATCGGCGAACCAATTCTTCACCCTCAACCGGATAGGAGGAACGATACATTTGTAATTTTTTATTCCATTCCTTTTCACGCTTTTTTCCCTCATCGACAGCCTGCCTGAAGAAAGATAAGACATCATCTGGAATGTAAAAACGTGGTTCGATCGGCCAGCCCAGTTTTTGCTTAGCACCATTTAACTCATCTTCACCTGGCGGTTCACCATGAGCTTTAGCAGTTCCAGCACGGGTCGGCAACCCATATCCAATCTGTGTTTTACAAATAATCAGGGAGGGTCTGGGATCGACCTTGGCAAGCTGAATCGCCTGGTCGATGGCATCCACATCATTCCCATCAGAGACTGTTTGAACATGCCAGTTGTATGCTTCAAAACGTTTCCCCCTATCTTCGGTGAAGGTAATATCCGTTGATCCTTCAATGGAGACCTTATTATCGTCATACAAATAAATTAATTTTCCCAGTTTTAAGTGTCCAGCCAGCGAAGCCGCTTCGCTGGTTATCCCTTCCATCAAATCCCCATCTGTGACAATAGCATACACATAATGATCGATGATATTGAAACCATCCCGGTTAAAAAGTTGAGCAAGGTGAGCTTCAGCAATTGCCATCCCAACCCCGTTGGTAAAACCTTGTCCCAACGGACCTGTGGTGGTTTCAACACCAGGTGTTAAACCATATTCAGGATGACCGGGCGTCTTGCTGCCCCATTGGCGGAACCTTTTTAATTCATCCAACGATAAATCATAACCGGTCAAATGAAGCAGACTATAAATTAACATGGAACCATGCCCGCCCGAAAGGATAAACCGGTCTCGGTTAGCCCATTTTGGGTTTTGCGGGTTATGGCGAAGATGTCGTGTCCAAATTGTATAGGCGATCGCAGCAGTTCCCATCGGCAATCCAGGATGTCCTGAATTTGCCTGTTGTACTCCATCCGCTGATAGAAATCGAATTGTATTTATTGCTCTGTTTTGCAAATCAAGTTGAGTTTCCATGATCATCCCTTTTTTCTTTATTAGGTGTGCTTTAATTTTACCATTTTGATCACCCCCTAGAGGCAAAAGATCTGACCGATTCTATGCACATACAACACAAGGTGATCCGCTTCATCGCTTCATTATGTTTTATCTATTTAATTTTATAAATAACTTATATATCTTAATTGGAATTATTTCATTTGTAAAGGCAATTTCAAATTTCTAGCATTGTATGTATAATACCTTTACCTTCATTAACAGCAGGGATTTTAGTGGGATTACTTGTCTCTTTCTTTTTTGGCTTTTTCCCGATGCTGCTCTTTGCAGCATTTGTTTATTGGATGGATCATTTTGAAAAAGAGCCTAAAATTCTTTTAGGAGCGGTGTTTACCTGGGGAGTGATCGTTGCAGCGGGGGGAGCATTCATTTTAAACACCTTGTTCGGTGTCAGCATTTATCTCCTAACTGGCTCAGAAGGAGCTTCAAATGTAGGAACTGCCGTTCTAAGCGCGCCTTTTATCGAGGAGAGTCTAAAAGGGTTGGCTGTCCTCTTCGTATTCCTTTTTTTTAAAAAAGAATTTGATTCGGTTCTCGATGGCATCATATATGCCGCAATAGCCGCGTTGGGATTTGCTGCAACCGAAAACTTTCTCTATATCTACGAAAAAGGATATCTTGTTGATGGATGGTCAGGACTTTGGTTTATGGTGTTTATCCGGGTGCTGATTGTCGGATGGCAACACCCCTTCTATACCGCCTTTTTGGGAATAGGATTATCAATTTCGCGCTTGAGTCCTAACACCATTGTAAAATGGGTCGCCCCAATTGCGGGTTGGATCGCTTCAGTAATTACCCATTCCATTCACAACTTGATTGCGAGTATCGGAATTCCGGTCTTATGTATTGCCGGAAGTATTCTGGATTGGTCTGGTTGGTTCGCATTATTCGTTTTTGTATTGTTTATGGTGCTGCGGGAAAAAAAATGGGCAACCAGATATCTTGCTGAAGAGATACAACTTGGAATTATAAGCGAGACACAATACCACACAGCCCGATCAGTTCTTAAGCGCATGACCTTGCCATTAAGAGCATTAGTGGCTGGGAAATACAATACCTCAACAAGGTTTTACCAACTTTGTGGTGAATTAACCCATAAAAAGAACCAATATGCCCTGCATGGCGATGAAAATGGAAATCGGAAAATCATACAATCTATACGCGAAGAATTAAAAAAATTGTCGCCAGCAGTCATTGCTTAACAAGAATATTTGATCATGGTAGAATTGAATTAATGTCCCTGTAGCTCAGTGGATAGAGCGTTGGCCTCCGGAGCCAAAAGCGAGAGTTCGAGTCTCTCCAGGGACGCCTTCCTCTGCCGATGTGAACACCATCGGCTTTTTTGATTCTTATACGCTTCTTATATAATTCATATTGTATGTTTACCCAGGTTGTACAATACTGTTTACAATAGAAAATACAACATTGTTTTTGTATAATCTACATTAAAAGATTGGAAGATAAAACTATGGATTCGAACATTAGATTAGGAAAAATAAAAGGAATACCGATTGGACTCCATTGGAGTTGGTTTTTAATTTTTTTGCTAGTTACCTGGTCTCTCGCAACCAGCTATTTTCCTGAAACTTACACCCAACTAAATACTTTAACCTATTGGATTCTTGGAGCAATCACCAGTGTTTTATTCTTCGGTTCGGTCCTTGCGCATGAATTGGGACATTCATTGGTGGCTCTGGCTCATAAAATCCCGGTGCGTAACATCAGCCTGTTCATTTTCGGTGGGGTTGCCCAAATTCAGCAGGAGCCGAAAAGCCCAGGCACCGAATTTAAGATTGCCATTGCTGGACCATTGGTCAGTTTATCTCTTTCGGGTATATTCTACTTGATCTTCCTGGTGGATAAACCAATACCCATGTTAGCTGCCCCCAGTGAATGGCTCGCCCGAATCAATCTCGGTCTGGCGGTTTTTAATATGATTCCAGGATTTCCCTTAGACGGTGGTCGAGTTCTTCGATCAATAGTCTGGGCGCTGTCCAAAGATTTCCAAAAAGCGACCAGAGTTGCGACATTTTCTGGTCAACTGGTGGCGTTTGGGTTCATTGCATTCGGAATATTCCTGATGTTCAATGGCAACTTTACCAACGGATTGTGGCTGGCTTTTATCGGTTGGTTCCTACAAAACGCGGCTGCTTCAGCATACGCGCATGTCAATACCGAAAAATCTTTGGGTAAAGTAAAAGTATCCCAGGTGATGGAGGATTGCTACAACCAGATACCAGTAACGATGTATCTGGATCGAATTGTTGAAGACCATATCCTTACAGGAGGCAATCGGTTTTTCATGGTAACCAATCTGGATCGCCCTGTAGGCATATTAACCTTAAAGGATATTACTCGCGTTCCAAGATCAGATTGGTCGACCACAACTGCAGGAACAGCAATGGTTCCCTGGAATCAGTTGATCCGTGTTAATAAAGACGACTCATTATTAACTGCGCTACAAATGATGGATACAGGGCGAGTCTCACACGCTCCAGTTTGCGATGGTGATCGAGTCGCCGGTCTGCTAACCCGAGAACAAGTTGTTCATTATTTTCGAACGCGAGAAGAACTTGGTATGTAGTGTTTAGTGAAATTAGGAGGTATGAAATATGTTCCCTATTGGATATTCTGGTGGATGGATGATTTATTTACTCTTCAGCTTACCTGCCCTTCTACTTGGCTTATGGGCTCAGTTTAAGGTGCAATCCAATTTTAAGAAATATTCACAAGTAAGAAGCTATGTTGGATTATCTGGTGCAGAAGTGGCACGACGAATATTAGACTTAAATGGTCTACGCGATGTAAAGGTAGAAAAAGTAAGCGGTTTCCTCAGTGATCATTACGATCCCACTTCGAAAACTTTGCGCTTGAGCCCAGATGTATACAGCAGCATCAGCCTGGCTGCCGCTGGAATCGCAGCCCACGAGGCAGGACATGCGCTTCAGCACAAAGAAGGATATGCCATGCTGCAGTTGCGCAGCGCAATGGTTCCTGGCGTTCAAATTGGCAGTTGGCTCGGTCCTATCATATTTTTTGTGGGTCTATTCATGACCTCTACTTTTGGGACAACCCTTGCCTGGGTAGGATTAGGTTTATTTGCAGCAACCGCAGTCTTCGCTTTGATAACCCTTCCGGTTGAATTTGATGCCAGCCGACGCGCTAAAGCGTGGTTAACCGATGTTGGAATCATCTATAACGAGGAAATGAGAGGTGTATCAAGCGTATTGGATGCTGCTGCCCTTACCTACGTTGCCGCAGCAATCCAGGCAATTTCAACCGTTCTTTATTATGCCTTCATCCTTCTAGGCAGAAGGGACGAATAATTAACCTTCAGGATCAAAATGGGGCGGCTATTGGACGGGATTATCTGTCTGTTCAGAGCCGCCCTTTTTTATCCGCTTTAACGCATTCTGTGCCCGTCTACCATATTCTGATGCCGGCCAGGTATCCAGCACCGCATTAAATTCAACTACCGCCATCCCTTCTAGTTTTTTCTTTAAGTACACTACCCCCAGGTTATAGTGGGCGGCTGATTCGTATTTAAGACCAAGATATCCTTCCTTTGCCTGAGAAAGAACTCCTTTCAATTTATCAATTGCGCCATCCAGGTCTCCCCGCAGGACCATCGAAGTTCCCTGATTCACCGCGATGATCAAACGATTCGCCTGGTCTGGAAAAAGTACTTCCGCCAATCGATAACTCTTATCTGCTGCTATATAATTTTTTCGCACACCGAAATAGTTACCAATATCAACTAAAAGCCGACATCGCATCGTTATCAGATAAATCACGATCAAAAAAACAATAGGGTCAACTGGTAAAGAAAGTAATAATGCGGATAAACCAAATATTACGGTAATTGTTATTGCCTCCATGGCAAATTGTATGGACAACCCTTCTCGCCTGAACCAGGACAACCCGCCAAATAATACAATAAACAGCAGACCCTCCAGAATTATTATATAAGCCATATCCATGTAGATTCAATTCCTTACGACCTTTTAGGTACAGACTCTATTGTATCCTGAGTCTATAAACCTGCGTAAGGATTTTAATTATTCAGACAGATTTATAAAGGGAAAAAACCGCCACGTAATTTAGTTTTATTAAATTTAAATGAGAGACAAGGGATAGTTGTCATAGAATCATGCGACATTTGACAATTGAAATTTGATAGCATACGAAACAAAATCATAATGTTAGGACAGGGGATTTAACAAATAAAAAAATAGCATCAGGAGGTGAACAGGAAAGAAAGAAAAAATCTCGTGAATTGATTACCTTCATGTCGGATGCTTCATTTTTTTGTCTTCAACACCACATAATCAGATAAATCGTTCTGGGAGGAAACAATGAATGCATTATTTGTCTTGTTGTTTGGTATAGTAATATTTGCGGTGGGTTATTTTTACTATGCCAGAACCATCAATGCGAAAGTGATTCAACCCGATGAAAAGAAAGCCACTCCAGCGCGGATGTACATGGATGGGGTTGATTTCACACCTGCAAACAGAAATGTTCTCTTTGGTTATCAATTCAAATCCATTGCAGCTTTGGGACCAATCTTGGGACCAATCATCGCCGTTCAATGGGGTTGGCTGCCTGCCATTCTTTGGATCATCTTCGGCACTCTTTTCATTGGATGGGTTCAAGATTATTCAAGTATCATCCTTGGAGTAAGGGAAGAAGGACAAAGCTTCGGTGCCCTCAGTTATCGCTTAATTTCTCCACGGTCTCGGGGCATCTTAATCACCTTCATTTACTTTTATCTGCTCTTGATCATGGGCGCGTTTGGTGTGCAGGTCGGTTTCTCCCTCCTGACTAACCCCGCGGTTCCACTTGGCGTTTTGCTGGTCATTTTAATCGGCATTCTGGCTGGACAGATGACCTATAAGTGGCGAGTTGACATCATATTGACCAGTGTCTTAACCGTTATTCTGGCATTTGTTGGCATATGGCTTGGAACACAAGGATTTGCCAAACAATTATTCTGGGGTCTTTTTGGTCTTGGCGCAGATGGGAAAGCTGCCAGCCCAGTACTTTTCCTGCAAGTCACCCAGGCTCGATTCTTTGGCAGCCTGATGGTTGTGATCATTTGCTATTTCGGCGCGATCCTTCCCATTTGGAGATGGGCTCAACCGATTAACTATGTCGCTTTCTGGATTGTTTTCCTTGGCATCTTGGGCGGCATCATCGGTATCATCATCATGCGCCCCACCCTTGGCGACTTCCCTGTATTTACCGGCTTCGTCGCACCTGCCGGACCACTATGGCCAATTCTCTTTGTAACGATTGCCTGTGGAGCAATCTCAGGATGGCATAGTCTGGTTTCTTCTTCTGGAACAGCCCGCCAGCTTGAGAAAGAGACAGATGCGTTGTATGTTGGTGGCGGCGCAATGTTCCTGGAAATGTTCTTCGCCATTGTTGCCTTCCTGACCGCCACGGCTGCATTTGGCAGTTTCAAAGGATACCAGGATGCGGGCGGTTGGGGAGCTGCTGCTGCCGTTTTTTCCAAGGGTCTTTCGGTTTACTTGAACCAATGGGGACTTGATAGCCTGTTAGGCGCAGGATTTGGCACTGCATATGGCTCAGTATTTTTGACCCTCATGGCATTGACCATTATGTACCTGGTCGTTCGTTTCATGAGAGTAGCTTCTGCTGAAGCCTTGGGGGATTCTTTCCCGCTGATGCGCAACCCCCACATCGGAACAATCGTGGCATTAATCCTGACTCTCGTCCTTATCTGGTTAGTGCCATTCCTGCAAATTTGGGTCGTGTTCGGCGCAGCCAACCAATTGATGGCTTCTCTAGCGTTGCTGTTAGCAACCCTCTGGTTAATGTCAAAGGGTAAAAGTTATTTGTGGACATTTATTCCCTTTGCCTTTATGTTTGTCACAACCATTGGCGCTTTGCTTTATAAAGCCTATGAATCATTCGTGATCAACCTGAGTAAACTTGCCAATCCAGCCGCGAATAAAATTGCTAACACAGCTGAGTTTACTGCTGCTCAAATTGTCATCGGCAGCGTCTGCCTGGTACTGGTAATCGCAGCATTTATGCTCGCCTATGATGCATTAAAAGCCTTCAACAAGTATCGAATGGAGATGGAACAGGCAAAAGCCAAAGCATGATTTCTGTTTAATCAACCTGTGCCGGGTTCGAATCCCGGCACAGAACTCTTCTCAGGATAGCGATGACGGTTCATATTGACGTTCTTACACCAATGCCAGAAGGTTGGGAAATGTGCCAAACCTGTAATTTAATCATGAAACAGGCTCATTTACCGCAAGAAAACCCAAGTGATTGTTACCCCAAAGAATGGCAAGAGGAATTTCAAAAGACATCAAATATGATCATAACCCTGGCAAAAAGGTTTGGCGCTTCGGTAAAAATTACGATCTATGATCCTCGCTCATTGCAGGGATTAATCAAAGCGCTTCGATTTGGGATCAACCGCTATCCAGCGTATATTATTGCTAAAAAGTACAAATATATTGGATGGGACATTGATCGTGTTCATGAAATAATTACCTTGGCAGGTGGAATACCACTCCAGGCACCCAACAACGAATGAAAACAGGTCTGTTCAGCGAAGGAAACATCGAACGGCTTAAGAACTATATCCGGCGCGCGATGAAAACCGCGAACCAAATGATTTATGGCGCAACGGTTTATGAAATGGTCAGGGATTTAAAAAAGGAGCGCGCGCACCTTGAGCACCTTTTCGTTTTGATCGTTTTTGGAGATTTTTTAGGTATTCCGATCATTCCTCCTTACTATACCCTTCGATTATTACCATACATCACACCTACCATAAGCTGCTGGAAACGCACGATGATGAGAGAACGAGATATTACCGATTTGTGCGATCAAGAGATAACTTAGGTGGCATATATAAAAATTGATTTAATAAAAATATACACAGGAGAACAATATGTCTGAAGAGAAAAAGGAAAAAAAGCCAGGTTTTTTTGACAACATAAAGAGTGTATTATATGGCATGGCGGGGCACGATATGGCGCGGTTCGCCCTAAAAACCAGGGGAAGCATGGAACATCTCTTCATCTTGATCACCATGGGAGACTTATTAGGCATCCCCATTCTGCCCCCCTATTACAGCCTGCGTTTATTGCCCTATGTCGTTCCCCAAATCAGCACCTGGAAACGACGAATGCTCCGAGAAAAAGATCTAACAGACGCCTTAGCCTAAACGAAACCGGAGAGGATTATGTCACTACGCGATGTCTTCGAAAAAAACCCCGACCGGCGCTACATCATGTTCGGGGGAAAAGGCGGGTTAGGCAAGACCACCTTCAGCGCCACGACTGCCTATTGGCTTGCAAAAAAAGGCTTTAAAGTGTTGGTTTTTTCGGTCGATCCGCAAGCCAGTTTATCCGACATTTTTCAACGGGACATTTTTGGTAAGGGTCCTGTTGAAATAATGCCTAATCTTTATGCTCAAGAAATTGACGCGGACCGGCGGATTAAAGAGTATCAAAACGAAATCCGCCATAAAATTAAAGATATGTATGGACTTGAAGAAGTCCCAGAAGAAATTGAAAGCTACATCCAGGCAACTGCCGCCGAACCAGCTATGGAAGAAAGCGCAATCTTTGATGCGGTAGTAGATATTGTCGTGGGCGGAGAATATGACTACTACATATATGACCTTGTCCCATTAGGTCATGCTCTCTATTACTTGAGTATGGCGTCTGTATATGATGAATGGATCAGCAAGATCACTCAACTCCGGCAGGAAATGCAGGAATATTCTCAGGTTGCGGCGGTAATGCAAAGAAGCAAAGAGACTGAGGAAGATATGATCTTGAAAGAATTGCTATATATCAAGGAACGTATCAATACCTCATCTGGCATCCTAACCGATAAACAAAAAACCGCTTTCTTCTTCGTTTTGATACCTGAGGATATGATTATTATTGACACACAAAAAGCTGCCAGCCTCTTTGCCAAATTCAACGTTCCTCTTTCGGGATACATCGTTAATCGAGTCATACCTCAAGAACTTGCCCAACAAGATATCCCAGAATATTTGCGAAATCGCCTCGAAATGCAGAAAAAATACCTTGCCAAAATCGATCAGACTTTCGGAAACGAAGTCCTTGGGTGGGTGCATGAATTTGAGCGCGACATCACCGGTCTCCAAATGATCGAACGTCTTGCGGAAGAAATATTTGGGAGGTAAGCCATGATCGAAACATCTATGCGCCAATATCTGGCTGAGAACTCCAGATTAAAATATATCTTTTTTGGAGGAAAAGGCGGAGTCGGCAAAACTGTGCTGGCTGGTGCTGCAGCTGTATGGGCAGCCCAGCAGGGTAGGAAAACACTATTGGCATCCACTAATCCCGTTCACTCATTGTCATCTTTATTGGACATGAACGTTTTTGGCAAACCTACTCCTGTGCCTTCTGTCCCCAACCTGTTTGCGTATGAGATTGATACCAAAGATACAATCGAAAAATCAAAACATGAAATTCGAGAAAAAATTGAGTGGTTCTTAAAATACGCAGAAATCAAGACAAAAGCGGATGAATTTGTCGAATCAGCCACCATGAACCCCGCATTTGAAGAATCAGCCATGTTTGAGAACATGATTGATCTCATGTTTGAGGATAAGTACGATGTTTATGTTTTCGACACCGCGCCTACTGCAAACGCCAGAAGATTACTGGGAATGTCTAGCGTTTACAGCATGTGGGTAAACAAAATGGTCAAGAGTAGAGAAGAAGCGACATCCTTACGCGAATTGCTATCTTACAGCAAACGTAAAGAACAAAAAGACCCCTTGATGGAATATCTCTTAAAACTCCGTGAACGAATGGCGAGAGCCAAAACGCTCTTGACCGATGCCAATCTCACCTCATTCTTTTTTGTCACCCTGCCCGAAGCGTTGCCTATTGCAGTGATTACCCGCTTCATCCAATGGTTTCATGAATTTGGGATTCCAGTGGGGGGGGTTATTGTCAATATGGTGATCGACAAATCCAGCGTCAAAGAGGATTCACCAGATTTTGTCAAGAACCGTGTTTCCATGCAAGATGGGTATATGAAACAAATCGAATCCCTTTTCGGAAATCGGGTTCGATCTGTCCTCCCGCTTCTTGAAACTGAGGTTCGCGGTATTGAAATGGTTAAGCGAACGGCAGATTTGCTCTTCTCATAAGGTGTATGGAATACTTCCAGCCCCTGTAACGATGGGGCTGGAAGTATTTTACCCTGGAAAATCTTTAATCATGTTGTTGCATCAAGAAACTCTTTAAATATTAATTCACTTGAATATGTTTTACTAATCTCCATTTTCAAGCGGAGTACCACATTGGGTTCTTCTTTCCGAATCGAAGCCCGGATAAAAAATAGAGAAAACCGTTTCTGAAAATCAATCAGCCGTTCGTAAATAGCAACATTTTTATCGCCTCTCCAGGCAATGGTGATTCCATCTTGATTCTCAATAATATGATACGGGTTTTTCGGATCACGACTTAGTATTGACTTGAAGCGCCGATCTTTTGACAATCCAATCTCCATCTCAAAACCTGGTCTATCTTTGAGAGTTGCCCTCAGCACCATTTCATCGTGAATTCCTTGTAACCGATTGGTGAAATATAAAGGCAGGTTTTCTCTCGATGCTATGATAAAAATGACTTCTCCTTTCTCCAATTTATTCCTGCCTTCAGTAAATGTAAATCTTCCCCCCGAAACCGGAAATCCCAATACCTTCCCTTGCACATTTCCCTGAAAAAGACTTAACCCTGATTCCAACCAGGAATAATATTTTTTACCAATCTTTCGATTAGATATACTTCCCACAACAAACCATACCAAAAAGAGACTACTGATTGCTATTATGATCCATGTGCTGGTATCCATCATCATATCTGCTCCAACCAAAACCGTATTAACCCATAGCAATTGTACTTGATGATTTATAATCCCTACAGAAAAATAAAGGCTGAAAATTGATGGCAGAATTTTTTGGAATTGATATTGGCACCAGTCATATTAAAGTAGTTGTTTTTGACACAGATATTGGAAGAGTAATCCATTGTATCTCTAAACCTACGCCCTGTCACCATTTTCATTCAGGATGGAGTGAACACGATCCGGACGAATTATGGAAATGTGTATGTGATTGCCTGATAACTGCAGCCAATAGGTTTAATCCTATTGCAATTGGAATCAGCAGCCTGGCAGAAGCCGGTGTCGCACTCGACCGCAATCGACATCCAATTTATCCGATGATTGCCTGGTTTGACAGGCGAACCGAACCTCAAACACAGTGGATCGAAAGCCACTTGTCCCATGAAGAAATCCATCGTATTACGGGGCAGTTAATCAACCCTTCGTTTAGTTTATTAAAGCTCAAATGGCTTCAAGATCATATTCCCGATTTTAAAGATAATTTTGACCTTTGGTTATCGATACCAGATTTTATCCATTGGAAATTAACTGGAGCAAAACCAATCACTGATTATTCTGTTGCTTCAAGAACATTGTTATTCGATCAGCAATTAAAAAGTTGGTCTCCAGAATTGCTCAAGTTGATCGACATAAGTACCAGCCAACTGCCAGAAATAGCTCCTTCCGGTACGATTTCTGGATACTTGTCTTCAGACTCCGCAAAATTAACTGGTCTCCCGAAAGGATTACCCGTTGTTTTAGGTGGACATGACCATCTCTGTGCAGCCTTTGCTTGTGGCGCGACAAAACCAGGCATTGCGGTAGATTCCAGCGGATCTTCATCTTCAATCATTTTTCTCCTAAACCAGTTTGTCTCCAACCAACAAATTGTGAATCATGGTTATGCCTGTTATCACTACCTGGAACCCGAATCATTTCTCTTAAAAGCTGGATTAAAATCAAGTGGAAGTGCGATTCAATGGTTAATGCAGGTCGCGAATTGTCTCAATGTATCAAATCATAAACCGGATTTTAAGGAATTTGAAGCAGCGGCTGAAAAAACAATTGGAAAAATGGCAGGTCCTCTATGGTTGCCACACTTAATGGGATCTGGAACACCTGAAGGGGATCGTTTTAGTCTTGGGGCTGTGGTCGGACTATCATCCAGCCATACGCTACCTGATCTTTATCGAGGACTGCTTGAATCACTGGGGTGTTGGTGCCGGCAAAACCTGGAGGTAATGCAATTGCTGACCCAACATAATATTGGGAAATTAATCCTGACGGGTGGGGTTCATTCGTCAAATTTAATATGTAACATTAAAGCCAATCTCCTTTGCACCTCTGTCTATCGTCCGCAAATTCCTGAATCTGCCGCCGTCGGAGCCGCACTCATTGCTGCAATTGGTGTGGGATGCCTGCCTGGCTTTCATAATGCGCCAGACTGCCTGGACTATCCCATTGAGCAATTTGATCCAGATTCTCAATTGGAAACCTGGTACGAGGATATTTATAAAAAATGTTACCTTTCCCTGTATCCAGCACTTCAAAACACGCACAGGGTTATTCAGGGAATGAATGCCAATCTGCTTGGGAGGAAGAATTAATGTTCGTTTTTTTATCCAAATTTTTACCCCAGTTCGTTTATCCTCTCGGTTTTACCATCATCCTCTTGTTATCATCGATCTTTTTTCTAAAAAAAGAACGTCAATTGAAAGCGATAATTCTATTTGCCATCCTGGTTTTGTGGATCGGTGGTAACCGTTGGGTATCTATGGCTCTAGCGCGCTCGCTCGAATGGCAGTATCTCCCACGATCAACCATACCATCTGCGGATGCGATTATATTATTGGGTGGTGGCACCGAACCTCATCAATATCCAAGACCCACTGTCGAATCAAATGGTGCATCTGACCGGGTCATTTATGCCGCTTATCTATACCATCAAGGAAAAGCGCCCCACATTTTATTGACAGGCGGCAGTATTGAATGGCTGGACTCGCGGGAAACCAGTACACCCGCCCAGGAAATGGCGGTAATCCTCAAGTGGTTGAACGTTCCTGATTATGCCTTATGGATTGAAGACAAATCCCGCAATACTCAAGAAAACGTTTTATATTCACAAAAAATCCTGGAAGAAAATAGAGTTACTCGGGCAATCCTGGTAACATCCGCTTTCCACATGCCACGCTCGGTTTTGTTATTTAAAAAAGCCGGAATAGATGTTATTCCCGCACCAACTGATTTTTCAATAACCCAGGTAGAGTGGGACACGATGATGAGGTTTGACCCAGTTACAATATTCGTTAACCTGATGCCTACCCCTGGGAATCTATCAATGACAACCAACGCTTTGAAGGAATATTTCGGAATATTTGTCTATCGGCTCAGAGGTTGGCTATAAAGTTTTTTGGTGTCGACAAATCTCCAAATTATCAGTGTCATGCCGTTTTTAGGAGCGAATGATTTCTCCCACCCCTATAGAGGCTCACTGTAATGTTTTGCTCCTATGTGTTTCGTGAGAACCAAGAACGCTGGGATGCCAACAACTTCAGCGCTATAGGTATTCGTGCGCACTCTGACCTGGGTGAATTCGCTCTGGTCTATGCCAGGGAGATCCACACTGCAAGAAGGGGCGGATATGGACTTTGCCAAACTGCTCCAGGCTTTACTCAAATAAAGCAGCCCCACAAAACCTTTTTGATAAGGAAATTGATATTGAAAAACAGACTGAATGGTACAATCATAAAGAGGGGCGGCTTGTGAAAAACATAGACAGTTGATGAGGTGAATATGGAATTCCGAAAAACTCTTGCCAGATATAACGCAAAAGATCTCGAACTATACTTAGGTTCATCGCAATCCAATCCACCATTTCCATCAGCCTTTGATCGAGATGCATGGAATAAATTGCGAAATTCCCTTGGAGAAGACCTGATAACCAGGATTGTATCTGCTGCTCAAGAAGCAGCCCAAACACCCATACCATCGCTTCCAGCTACTTTGTTCCTGGATTGCAAACGGACTGGTATTCGCGAAACCTATCAAGAACCTGAATTCAAACGCAGGAAAATGATGGCAATCATGACGCTAGCGGAGTGCTTTGAGATGCAAGGTCGTTTTTTAGATCCAATACTGGATGTCGCCTGGGCGATATGTGAAGAATCAAGCTGGGCTCTTCCAGCACATCAATTTGACCTGGCGGATATGGAATTTCCAGTGGTCGATCTGGGCGTCGCCATGACCGTATTATCCTTGGCTGAAGTAGATTATCTACTTGGAAAGTACTTGGATCCACAGCTTGGCAAACGAATTCGTTACGAAGCAAATCGCCGCTGCTTTACACCCTATTTAGAGCGCCATGATTTTTGGTGGTTATATCGAACGCAACAACGAGATGTAAATAATTGGACTGCCGTCTGCAATGGTGGAATAGTAGGCGCAGCAACTTATCTTGAAAATGATCAAACTCGATTGGCTGAGATGATTGCAAAAGCTGCCCGCTCTTTGGTCGATTACCTTGATACTTTTGACATTGACGGAGGATCCTCTGAGGGACCGGGATATTGGGCATATGGATTTGGCTATTTTGTCATCCTGGCTCACTTAATTGCTAACCGCACTGGTGGAAAAGTAAACTTTTTAGAGGGGGATCATATACGGAAAATAGCAGAATTTCCCTTAAAAACTCAATTAAGCCGGGGAATGTTTGTAAATTTTTCCGATTGTGATCGGTATTTGACATTTTCACCCTTTTTGCCAGCGTTTCTTGGCAAGACTCTCGATATACCAGGTTTATCATGGCTGGCAGCCAGTCAAAAGATTGATCCAGAGGATGACATCCTCACCTATTCTTTGCGAGATATATTCTGGAGACCTGGAAACGATTTTTATGTTGAATACTATCCAAACAAACATGATTGGTTTAGCGGCATGAGTTGGATGATCTCACGTTATAACCCGCTAGATGCAGACGCCTTGGTTCTGGCAGCCAAAGGTGGTAACAACGGCGAGATGCACAATCAAAACGATGTAGGAAACATTATCGTTCATTATAAACAAGAATCACTCATTGCTGATATTGGTCGAGGACGCTATACCAGACAGTATTTTGGACCAGATCGTTACGAATTTTTAGTCAATTCATCCTTGGGACATTCAGTTCCCATGCCCAATGAAACATTACAAAAAGAAGGAGCGGAATATTCTGCCAGCGTACTTGACCACCATGCAGGAGATGTAGAAGATCGATTGATCTTAGACCTGAAAGGAGCCTACCCAAAAGAAGCCCTGCTTGAATCGCTTACCAGAAAAATAATCTTCCACCGCGAACCCCCATTTGGTTGGATAGAATTGGAAGATCAATTTGTCTTTAAGGGGAAAAGGTGTCTATTCGATACTGCGATTACCACCTTAAGTCAGGTCGATATTGGAGATGATGGCGTGGTCATCCATGGCTCCCGTGGTTCCCTCCGCATTGGCTTTGATTCGAATCACGTCAATGTGCGGATGGACTTGTTTCATGATGTCGAATTGGCTGAGGGTTTGCAAGATGTCCGGCGAATTGTTTTCAGTGTAATCAAACCCCTGCAAAAAGGGAGCATTCGCCTGGAAATCGTTCCTTTATAAAGAAATGCCTTGTTCAGACCATATTGCAAACTCACGGTGACCGTTTTCCTCTGCCTTGACCCATTTTCCAGAGGCAACCTCGATCACTAAGTCAAAAATTTGTTTTCCAACTTCTTCTATCGTTTTGACACCATCAATTACCGTACCGGCGTTGATATCAATATCGCCGGTCATTTTTTCATATAGTGATGTGTTCGATGCTATTTTTATTACAGGAGCAATTGCATTTCCAATCCCTGTACCTCTACCAGTAGTAAAACATACCACCTGACAGCCAGAGGCAACCTCTGCTGGAGTCGATTCCTGATCGTACCCTGGGCTGTATAACAGATAAAGCCCGCGCTTGGGTTGATCCCATACGAATTCACCATAATCCAGAACACCTTGCACAGGGGCTGTTCCACTTTTCGCCAGAGCGCCGAGCGACTTAATAGTGATATTGATCAATCCTCCCGCCTTGTTTCCTGGTGATGGGTTTTCAGCCATATTGATTCCTGCTCTTTGTGTATACGCCTGGTACCTTTCCATCGCTGCCACAATTTTCTCGACAACTTCGCGATTAACAGCTCTTTCTGCAAATAAATGTTCAGCGCCAAGAAATTCAGGAATTTCAGTGATCAAGGAATTTCCACCTGCACTTATCAATAAATCACTGGCATATCCCAGAGCAGGATTGGCAGATAATCCACTAAAGGCGTCACTTCCCCCACACTTCAAGCCCAGACCAAGCTCGCTGATTGGAACATCAACTCGACTCTGTAGATTAGCAGCTTTAAGCAGTTCAGGGATGATTTCCATTCCACGACGAACTGTTCCAGAAGTTCCACCGGATCCCTGAACTGAAAAACACACAACAGGCTTTCCCCACCTCTCACCAAAATCTCGAATGGCTGACCCTGCACTTTGAAATTCACCTGGAGAGAGGGACTTACCCAGGTACCGTTCAAACATTGCCAGATTAGTCTTTTCACAACCCAATTCGATAACCATTACCGCACCAACATTCGGATGCTGAATATACCGGGATAAAATCTTCAGGGTGGCTTCAGCGCTACCAATGATATTGCTCTCTAATATCGAACCATTCGCCAGGTCAGGACAACCACATCCTCTTGAATGCGGAATTGCTACAACTCCATCCACATTTGGATACTTTTCGCGTGAATAGACGCCTTGCATTTCGGCTTGCATGGCTATTCTGGCTGCTTCATGGCTGGAGCACATAGATGTTGGTACTATCAAAACCCAATTGCGTGTTCCAACAAGTCCTGTTTTTCGCTTGAATCCCCTGAAATTTGGTATCTTTCCATTCCAGGGTGATAATTCCGTTGTCTTTAATTGAATATCTGGTCGAACAATTGGCGGCGGTGGACTTTTGGTAGTATCAAGATTTACGGGGTCTCCAATGTTAACACCTAGCGACACAGCAAACCGCTGACCATATTGAATCGCCCATTCCCCAGCCTTAATCGCCTTTATGGCAAAGCGATGCCCGGATGGAATATCAGCTGAAATGTAAATTTCACTTCCATCGAAATTCTTTACTTTGGTGCCAGCCTTAATCGGTTTTTTGGCTACCGCTACATTGTCTAATTTTGGGTTGATAACTATTGCCCAAGATTCCATTGGTAATATTTCAGGATTATTAAGCGTCAACGGAACACCACCACGTAATGAAATTTGAACTAATCATGAAAAAGTTCGGTAACGATATCTGTATATCCTTCAACCAGAAAGCCATATCTTACGTATTATAATGGTTTTAAGAAACAAATTTAAGGTAAGGTTATAAAGATGGAACCACGACAGGTTATTCCCGGAAATCAAGCCAACGACCAACTCCTATACTTCACCTCATCCAGTCTCACAGATGATGATCGTTATTTGGTGTTTATCAGCGATAGAAGCGGACATCCAAACTTATTTTTCACAGATTTACACACATCACAAATCACACAATTAACTTTCAATTCCTCAGGTTATCTAAAATCATACGTCTATTTCTGCGGATTACCCTATCAAGGCTTGGGTAAAGCCAGTATCAGCCTCGACTCAGCCAGGGGTATCGCTTACTTTATCCAGGGAAAGCAAATTTGCTGTGTTGACTTGAGAGGATCAACTCGGATACTCAACGAACTTCCCGATAATCAGGTAACTGCTTTTACTCACGTTAGTACGGACGGAAAACGGCTGTGTGTCCCGACTACAGATGCCCGAGCTCTTGATGATGATAGACCTGTCAGAGGAAGCGCTAATAAACCAGATTATGATATTGATAAACGCATTCAAGAAGAAAGGTTAAACTCCTTTATCCACATTTATGATACACAATCCGGCGCTGAGCTTCACCGCGAAAAAGTTGAGTGCGCCTGGATCACCCATGTCCAATTTTCCCCAATCAACTCCGATTGGATTTTATATAACCATGAATGGCCTTCTGACTGTGGTATCCGTCGAATGTGGTTGTGGGATGGAAATCAGCATTTTCGTTTACGAGAGGAAGGGGAGAAACGAAATCGGTTGGATTGGGTATGTCACGAGGTCTGGACAAAGGATGGAAATTCAGTGATCTATCACGGGAACTATCACCAAGGACCCTATTTTCTAGGGAAAGTGGCTATCCATGATCGGAAGAACTGTGAAATTCCACTTCCAGACGGCTTTGATCAATATGGTCATTTCAATTTACTGAATGAAAATGTCCTTGTTTCAGACGGATATTTCAAACAAGGTCAATCAAACGGTTCTGTGGGAGAATGGTTATCACTGCAAAAGGTATCATGGAATTCAAAATTAATAGATTGGATCCCTTTGTGCCGTCACGGCTCAAATTGGGATAGTCAGGATAGTCATCCACATCCCATTTTCAACCATAAAGGGACTGAAGTTTTCTTTACATCTAATAAGAATGGCTTTCGCTCTGTTTATCAGGTTGATATTTCAGGATTGATTTCTTGTTGAGGAAAAGAAAGCAAACATGATACTTGATTCAATATAAAATTCAGAAGAAATTATTCGAAAAATAACTTGTGGGGATACATCGTAAAGTCAAAGTATCCCCACAAAAAGATATCTTCAATTTTTTACAGAATAAGGATCAGGCAAATCGAGACAAGATACCTGCCAGTTCCTTACGTTTAACACAGTTTTTAAATAGAAACGATTGCATGAGTTCGTCCAACTCTTTTTCAGATAATCCCCTAAATAACTCTCCAAACTCCGGTAACATCGCTTCTGAAAGTAATAAATGCCTCACATGTCGTTTCGCGTACCATGCTGCTCCAAAAGGACCCGGATTGTAGTTGGGAAATTCATTTTTCAACAATATCTCCAGTGGCTCCATTATATGCCGAACTCCCGTATCAACACTTCCCCAGGCGTCCAGCCCAAGCCTAGCTTTTTTCTCCAGGATGGGCTTCATTAACCTCAACCAGGGACTATCCTGATGAGGGTATACTACCGCTTGTAGCCCAATATCTTTGTATAGCCAAATTGCCCAACTCGGTTGATAATGCTTATAAATTTCGAGTTGATCCGTTAATACCCGGTAGCGCATAGCATCTTTTTCTGGATCCCCAGTATAAACCGGACCAAATTCTCCCACCCACGCATGGATTTTGTGCTGATGCATGTACTTGACTCTCTCTAAAAAGATTGATTCAAGCACTTCATTATCATAATAAACTCCAGCAGTGTATCCCGGATATGGACCACCGGTCACAAACCCCGGTTGAGCATAATCATGGGTTGTATAGACCACACCTGGTTTTGGCGATCCAAACATGTGAAAGTCAAGGGAATATCGATTGCCCTCTAAAAAGATCAAATGATCAGGATCAATAGCGCGAACTGCTTGATACAAGCGTTCATAAACCGGATTAATCATTTTTTCTGATGGATCATAGGGCTCATTGATCAGATTGTAACCCGCCACCCATCGATTTCCTTTATACCTTCGGGCAAAGGCTTCCCAGAGATTTACTGTTCGATCTTGAAAATGTTTATGAACCCAAAACAATGCTTTATGGGTTGGATTATCCGAATGCCAGTCCTGATTTTGATAACCCGGTACTGCATGTAAATCTAATATCGTATATATTCCAGCATCAGCGCACAACTGGATTACCCGATCAAGGTGTTTAAATCCTTCTTCCTTAATAACGAATGGATCCATATCATCTTCAAAATGTCGGTAATTGATCGGAATCCGAACCAAATTTAATCCCAGGCTTTTAATAAATTGAGCGTCGTCGTAAGTAAAGAAATATTCGAGAAATTTATCAAAAAAGAATTCATATTTTTCTTTTCCAATCACAGATTCAACCGCCTGCCGTTGTCCCTCCTCATTACCAGGATACCCGGTAATAAAGTTTTCCATATTCATCCACCCGCCTAAACCAAAACCACGAAGAACAATCTGCTTACCATCGCTGTCAATCAAATTTTCCCCTTCCATCTTTAAACATCCTGCCATATTTACCTCCTCAAGATATAATGAAAATCAGAAAATTGATACCAAATAAGTATAATAGGATTTACTGTACTCGACAAAACATACAATTTCATCATCAGGAGATCAAAGTGAACACAGTATTTGATAAAGCAATTGAATCTGCATTAATTAAAATTGACGCTAACATTCCTAAGTTCACAGAGAAATTTCCAGGCGACACAACTGTAAATAATATTTACTACGACCGACCAGCAACAGCAGAATTACCCCCTGGCAGCAATTATGGCTGGACTACCAGTTTTTGGACCGGAATGCTCTGGCTAGCTTATGAGCTTACAGGAAATCAGAAATATTTAGAAACAGCCAAAGTACATACACAATCCTTTAAGAATCGGTTGGAATCAAAGATCCATATCGATACCCATGATTTGGGATTTCTTTACTCGTTATCCTGCGTTGCAGATTATAAGCTCACCAAATCTCAAGTGGCTCGCGATACTGCACTCGGAGCTGCCAATCATCTGATGACTCGGTATTGGGAAAAACCAGGAATTTTCCAGGCGTGGGGTTCATTAAATGATCCAAAACAAAAAGGAAGGACGATTGTCGACTGTCTGATGAATATGCCTCTCCTTTTTTGGGCAAGCCAGGAAACTGGAGATTCAAAATATGCCACTGCCGCCCACCAACACGTTTTACAAATGAGCCGTTATATAGTCCGACCCGATTCTTCAACCTTTCATACTTATTATTTCGACACAGAAACGGGCGAACCTCGATTCGGCGACACGCACCAGGGGTATGCAGACGATTCGTGTTGGTCTCGTGGTCAGGCGTGGGCAATTTATGGCTTCACGTTCGGATATAGTTATACGAAAGATCCCCGCTTCATAGATACTGCCCGTCGCACCGCAAATTATTTCCTGGATCATCTACCAGCAGACAAAGTGGCATATTGGGATTTCACATTCTCAGAAGGAAGTGGTGAAGAACGCGACAGCTCTGCTGCGTCTATTGCAGTTTGTGGAATGCTTCAACTCGCCAGAGAACTCCAATCAACCCCCGACGCATCCTATTTTTCTTCTTCTGCCCTGTCGATTCTTGATTCATTAATCCAAAATTATTCAACTGTAAACAATCCTGCATCTAATGCCTTGTTGCTTCATGGAGTTCAGTCAAAACCGGCGGGACGGGGAATTAACGAAGCCAACCTATGGGGAGATTATTTTTACCTGGAAGCGCTCGTCAGGGCAAAGCATCCTGAATGGAGGATGTATTGGTGATGAGCAAGCGTCCAAATATTCTTTTTCTTATGACCGATGAACACCGGGCAGATTGCCTCGGATTTTATGGAAACCAGATTATTCGCACACCTCACCTTGACAATCTTGCAAAAGATGCAGTCATTTTTGATCATGCTTATACGCCTTCTCCGATATGTATCCCTGCAAGGCAATGTATGATGTCTGGTCAATTGCCGAAGACCTGTGGTTGTCTCCAGTACGGTGATGATCTTCCGCCGTTCTCGATGACATTTGCGAAACGCTTTTCACAATACGCATATATGACAATCGCCTGCGGAAAGCTTCACCATCTGGGAACGGATCAAAACCAGGGTTGGATCAGTCATTGGGGTGTGGAAGGAGCAGATATAGCGGGTGTTAAATCGATCGATGGTTTAATCACAAATGAGTTCGAAAAAATCCAAATTCAAAGACAGAAATGGGATGATGTGAAGGAGATAAAACGTGCAGGTATTATGCCTTCACCTTATGGCGAAAAAGATGAATTTGCAACCCAGGCTGCAATCCACGCGATAAAACAACACTTCCTCAGCCCTTCTTACGATCGCGCTCAACCTCAGCGCCCTATTTTGCTAATGGTTAGCCTCAACCAGCCACACTATCCATATTTCTGCCCGGATGCCAGAAAATTTGAATATTATCTCAACCGGGTGCCTGTATTCAATGATAATAATCCTTTTTCACACCCCTGGCTTGGAAAATCCCCTAATCAACCAGGACCGATCTTAATTGGTCGGGATATCAGCTTTCGTGAAGCACAAAGAGCCACTGCGGCTTATTATTCGATGATCGAAACCGCGGATGAATTGTTTGGAAAGGTCATCAATGAAATTATCCACGCTGGTGAAGACCTTGACGAGTGGATCATCATTTATACCAGCGATCACGGAGAAATGCTTGGTGAACATAGCATCTGGGAAAAACAAAAATTTTTTGAAGGAAGTGTACGCATCCCTCTTTTTATCCGCTTTCCGAAAAAATACCAACCTCGCCGGGTTCAAGAAAATGTTAACCTGTGCGATCTTTTTGCCACATTGTGCGACATCGCCGAGATTCCTGCTCCACAGGGACTTGATAGTCGATCGTTAGTTGATTTATGTGATGGAAATCATTCATTGTGGAATGATGAATCGATCAGTCATTTTGGCAAGGATTTTCTTATGATCAAACAAGGCTCATTGAAATATCAATATTATGGTGAATCAATGCCAGAAGTGTTGTTTGATCTGGATCGTGATCCCGCAGAGAACATCAATTTCATCGATCAAACCGAATATCATGAAATGTTATCCATTTTTCGACGACGGAGGAAACAGCTTGGATATGGGAGATATGCTGATACACAATAAAAAACATAAAATTCAGCGAAATCCCCATTCCGATAGCATTGACTAGATATTTATACCATGTTAAACTGTTATCGATCACGGTAGTATCAATTTATTCCAAATACCTAAATGAATAATGACTCCTGGTTTATATAGCCGGCAGGTGACTATTAAAGATGTGGCTCACTTAGCTGGGGTCTCCACCCAGACTGTTTCGCGTGTAATTAATGGCAGACCAGATGTTTCTTCTTCAACCAGAGAAAAAGTTCAGAAGATCATCAATGATCTCGGGTATCGCCCAAATATTCTTGCCAGGAGCTTGATAACTCGTCAATCTGGAACAATTGGTGTCGTGGTCAGTGCCTTCAACTTATTCAGTCCGTCCACAATCACTGTTGGTATTCAACAACAAGCCGATCAATTGGGATATTCAATCTTGCTGCGTCCTCTCCGGGATCCAGAACAAGAAGATATTCAATCTGTGATCGACGACTTAATTTCCAGACAGGTCGAAGGAATAGTATGGGCAGTGCCAGAGGTGGGAAACAATAGAGCCTGGCTTTTGGAACATAGAAACGAACTCGTGGTTCCAATTATCTTCCTTACGATGAATCCCCGCACGGACATTAGTGTTGTAGCGATCGATAATTACAAAGGTGCTAAGCTGGCTATCACTCACCTGGCTGAACTAGGATGCAAAAAGATAGGCATGATTAGCGGACCGACAGCCTGGTGGGAAGCATACGAACGAAGGGTGGGATGGGAAAAGACACTGGCTAACCTCGGAATGCCCCCCGAAAGTACACAATTTGTCGAAACCGATTGGAGTGCCGCTGGCGGTGAAGCAGCTTTTTATAAACTTATTGAACAGTGTCCTGGTATTGATGGAATATTTGCCTGCAATGACCAGATAGGATTGGGTGTGATTAAGGCTTGTTCCCAAAAGAACATCCGCATTCCTCAACAAATCGCTCTTGTCGGCTTCGATGATTGCCCCGATGCAGCCTTTTATACTCCAGCATTATCATCGATCAAGCAACCATTGCTTGAGCTTGGTGGTACTGCTGTCCAGGAATTAACCCAAATGATCAACGATATACGGAATCCACAGAAGAGCTATTACTCGAAAACAATTCTTTTACAACCTTCTTTATCAATCAGGGAAAGTTCATCTCGAAAAAATAAAAGAAACATAAGCAAGAGCACTTCCTAATGAGATTTACCATCTTTTTTATTAACAGAAAGTAGAAAATATTTCGAAGAAAAGGATGAGGAAAAGATGCTGCAATTTATAGGACGTCGGGTTTTACTCATTCTCCCAACCCTGCTAGTCGTCTCGGTTGTTGCCTTCATCATAATTCAACTCCCACCGGGCGATTACATGACCGTAGTAGCCTCCAGGTACGCTTCTTCAGGTGAAGCGATGGACCAGGCTGCCTTAGAGGCGTTACGAATCCGATATGGATTGGGAGAACCAATCTACATGCAATACTTCAAATGGATGCAAGGTATCATTACCCAGGGAGATTTCGGCTACTCATTTATGTGGAACCAACCTGTTAGCCGATTAATCTGGGAAAGATTAGGGTTAACTATCACCTTGTCGTTTTTTACTCTGATGTTTACCTGGATGATTGCTTTTCCAATTGGGATTTATTCAGGTGTCAAGCAGTATTCAATTGGAGATTACCTCTTCACTGTCCTTGGGTACATAGGCTTGGCAATTCCCAACTTCTTAATAGCGCTCGTCCTTATGTGGATTTCTTTCAAATATTTCGGCATTACCGTCGGCGGCTTATTTTCAGACAAATACCTTAATGAACCCTGGAGCCTGGCTAAGCTCGTAGACCTGTTCCAGCACATCTGGATTCCTATGGTCATTTTAGGCACCTCTGGGACCGCAGGATTAATCCGCGTGATGCGAGCAAATTTGTTAGATGAACTCCATAAACCTTATGTTGTAACTGCTCGTTCAAAGGGAATGCCGGAAACTCAGTTATTATTAAAATATCCAGTTCGCCTGGCATTAAATCCATTTGTGAGCACAGTGGGGTGGTCTTTACCGCATCTGGTTTCGGGTGAGACAATCGTCGCTGTGGTTCTCAGTCTGCCCACAGCCGGCCCTCTCCTGCTTCAAGCCTTAATGGCGCAAGATATGTATCTGGCAGGGACTTTTATTCTCCTTTTAAGCTTATTAACGATCATCGGTACACTGATCTCGGATATCCTTCTTGCTCTTTTAGATCCGCGAATTCGATTTGAATGAGGTAATCAATGTCTGATACTCCTTCTGTTATTCCATCTCCAGGAAAAACCAATCCCACCGCCCCAACTGCCGAAGCAGAAGCCAAAGCTTTTGTTGCTTCACAGTGGCAATTAATCTGGTGGAAATTCCGTCGCCATAAAGTTGCCATGGCGGGCGGTGTTGTGGCGATATTAATGTACTTGATAGCTGTATTCGTTGAATTTCTTGCCCCATTTAGCGCAGAAACCTTTTGGCCTGATTACACGTATGCCCCTCCTCAAACCATCTATTATTTTGACGTAGGAGATAATGGTGGTCTGGTCTTCCGTCCGTTTGTATTCGGTTACAAAGTCGAAATCGAACAACAGGCATTACGGCGGGTGTTCACTATCGACTACGAAAAGAAAATTCCCATTGGATTGTTAGTACGCGGCGAACCATATAAGCTGTGGGGTATTATACCTTCCGATATCCACTTGATTGCGCCATTGGAAAAGAAAACTCCCATGTTTCTGTTCGGTTCTGATCGTTTAGGTCGTGATATGCTCAGCCGGCTGATTTATGGAACCAGAATCTCCCTGTCCATAGGTTTGATAGGAGTATTTATGAGCCTGATATTGGGAATTGTTTTGGGTGGAATTTCAGGCTATTATGGCGGAACAGTAGATACAATAATTCAAAGGGTAATTGAATTCCTGCGCTCTATTCCAACAATTCCCTTATGGATGGGACTGGCAGCGGCTTTACCAAAAGAATGGGGTCCCCTGGAAATATACTTTGGCATCACCATCATTCTATCCTTGATCGGTTGGACATGGATGGCTCGCGTGGTTCGAAGCCGATTTTTGGCATTAAGGACCGAAGATTTTGTCATTGCTGCCAGGTTAGATGGTTCAAATGAATTAAGAATTATCTTAAGACACATGGTGCCTTCATTTCTCAGCCATATTATCGCCTCAATCACATTAAACATCCCCAATATGATCCTGAGCGAAACATCATTGAGCTTTTTAGGTCTCGGTCTTCGCCCACCAATTGTGAGTTGGGGGGTTTTATTACAAGAGGCGCAGAATATCCGCTCTGTGGCAACTGCACCCTGGTTATTAGTCCCGGGATTGGGAGTAATCATTGTGGTCCTGGCGATGAATTTTCTCGGCGATGGTCTCCGTGACGCAGCCGATCCTTACGGTATCTAAAACAGGCGTATGATAAGATGAGCATAACGAATAAACAATTACCACTCATTCAAGTAAAAAACCTGAAGACTTACTTCTTCCTGGAAGAAGGAACGGTCAAAGCCGTCGATGGTGTTGATCTGGCGATAAACCGCGGAGGGACAGTGGGGATCGTAGGCGAATCAGGTTGCGGAAAAAGTGTTACCGCGTACTCAATGGTGCAACTTGTATCTCGCCCCGGTAAAGTTGTTTCTGGAGAAGCGATTTTTTACCGCAGACCTGCTGGAAATGACAAATCGTCACAAATCGAAACCATAGACCTGCTGAAATTACCAGCCAATGGACCCGAAATGAGAAAAATTCGGGGCGGGGAAATCAGTATGATTTTTCAAGAGCCGATGGTATCGCTCAGTCCGGTTCATACAATTGGCGATCAGATTTCAGAAAATGTCCTTCTCCACTTCGATGTATCCAAGAAAGAAGCCCTTGCCCAGGCAGCGTCCATGTTAGGACTGGTTGGAATCCCTAAACCCGAAACCCGGTTAAACACTTATCCTTTCCAGCTAAGCGGTGGAATGCGCCAGCGAGCTATGATTGCCTTAGCACTGATCTGCCGCCCAAGTTTGTTAATTGCTGATGAACCAACCACCGCACTGGATGTAACTACCCAGGCTCAAATTATTGAATTAATTGGAAAGTTACAAAATGATTTCGGCATGGCAGTCATGATGATTACCCATAACCTTGGGGTCGTGGCAGAAATGTGCGAAGAAGTTGTGGTAATGTATCTCGGCGAAGTTGTCGAACACGCCCCCGTTGATCCCCTTTTCCACGATCCCCTTCACCCATATACCAGAGCGCTATTACACTCCATTCCAGTTCTGGGTGCCAGCAAGGGTATTCGCCTCGAACCTATTGAAGGGGTTGTACCAGACCCCTATAATCGACCCACTGGCTGTCCTTTCCACCCACGATGTTCAAGGTTTATCCCAGGTCGCTGCGATGTCGAACACCCTGCCCTGTTTAAGCTGGCAGATGGTCGTGAAGTTCGCTGTATCCTATATGAAAATCAGGCTAAAGGTGATTAATTATGGAACCCTTACTTACGGTAAAAAATCTTAAAATGCATTTCCCTATTCAAAAAGGGTTCTTTCGCAAGGTGGTTGGCTATGTAAAAGCAGTCGATGATGTAAGCTTCTATGTTCTTCCTGGTGAAACACTGGGTTTGGTAGGAGAAAGCGGCTGTGGAAAGACAACTGTTGGGCGTTGTATCATGCGAGTGTACCAACCAACGGCAGGAGAAATATTATATACCAATCAGGCTGGCAACCATGTCAACCTGGCAACTTTACCCAATTCAGTATTGAAACCATATCGACGTGAATTAAGGATGATTTTCCAAGATCCTTATTCATCTCTCAACCCTCGCCTGACGGTTAAAGATATTGTTGGCGAGCCGTTAATTGTCCACAACGTGGCTGGCGGCAAAGAACTAGAAGATCGGGTGGCGTTGCTCATGCAGCGAGTCGGTCTCCGTCCGGAATATATGCGGCGATATCCTCATGCGTTTAGTGGTGGACAACGTCAGCGGATTGGTGTTGCGCGCGCTTTGGCTTTGGATCCTAGAGTTGTCATATGTGACGAAGCTGTCTCTGCCCTTGATGTATCGGTTCAAGCTCAAATCATCAATCTGCTGGAAGATTTACAAGCTGAATATAACCTGACATATGTATTTATCTCCCACGACTTGAGTGTAGTTGAATACATGGCTGAACGAGTAGCAGTGATGTATGTAGGGAAATTAGTCGAGGTTGCAACAACCAAAGAACTTTATGCAACACCCATGCATCCATATACCGAAGCACTTCTTTCGGCTATTCCCAAACCAGATCCTCGAAGGCGCTCGAAAAGAATTATTCTGGAAGGTGACGTGGCAGACCCAGCTCACCCACCAACCGGCTGCTATTTTCACCCGCGCTGTAGATACGCGAAAGCCAATTGCAAGACAGAAACGCCCGCTTTGAGAGAGGTACTTCCCGAACATTTCGTGTCCTGTCACTATGCAGAACAATTAAGCTTGCGGGGAATATAATCACTCACCGTAAGACAATAGTGTTATTGCCAAAATTGGACTTAATAATGTTCCGGACAACTTAATTACACATAGAAACATGTCGGTTAATTAATGACATTGAGGATAGTATGCGCCTACCCAACTTGATATTCATTTTCACCGATGAGCAGCGTTTTGACACCATTGCTGCTTATGGAAATACCCAAATCGAGATGCCAAACCTCAACCGGTTCGCGAGTGAGTGCATTGTGTTTGAAAATGCATATTGCACATCTCCGGTCTGTACACCCTCAAGATCGAGTCTCTTAACAGGTTTATACTCTCATCAAAATGGTTGTACAGAGAATAATTTCCCGCTAAGTCAATCGACAATGTGCCTGCCAGAATTGATTTCTTCTTCTCCTTACGCGACTGGCTATATAGGAAAATGGCATCTCGGAGATGAGGTTTTCGCTCAACATGGATTTCAGGAATGGATTAGTGTAGAAGACTTATATATCGACTTCTACTCACCCGAAAGAGATCGAAATACAAGATCATCCTATCATCATCACTTGTTAAGTTTGGGTTACCAACCTGATGCAGGTAGTGTTTTCTCTCGCGATTATTGTTCGAGACTCCCTGAGGAACACGGGAAACCTGCATTTTTAGCAAACCAGGCAATTGAGTTTATCAAGAAACACAAATCTGACCCTTTCATTCTCTATGTTAATTTCCTTGAACCTCATATGCCTTATTTTGGTCCGCGAGATAATCAATTCTCTCCCAATCTCATTCCCTTGCCACAAAACTTTAATAATTTACCCACTGAAAACCAACATTTAAAATACCATCTGATCGCGCAAGGTTACTATGATCGAGGTCATAGTGGATTACCTCTAAAAACAGACCAAAATTGGAAAAAAATGATTGCCAATTACTGGGGATTGTGTAGTCTGGTGGATACTCATCTGGGTCGAATTTTAACGACAATTAATAGTGAAGGTATCGATGACAATACAATTATTGTATTCACATCAGATCATGGCGACATGATGGGCAGCCATCATCTGCTGGCAAAGTGTGTAATGTTCGAGGAAGCAACCCGCATTCCTCTTCTCATAAAGATACCCGGTATGAAAAAATCTTCACGCATTTCACGTCCAATCAGCCAGATAGATCTAGTCCCAACCTTATTAGATCTGATGGGACAACCTATACCAGTTGGTTTAGCAGGCGAGAGTCTTAAAAGTGAGATTCTCACTGGCAATCCAGCTCAAGTTAATCCAGTTTTTATTGAGTGGAACGGAAGGGAAACCGGTATTCTTGAACATTATGAAAAGCACCCCCTCCCAGTCGAATTAGAAAAACTTGCCGACCGTGAAAAATTAACCAAGGTGACACAGGATCCAATCAGAACCATTGTCAGTCCAGATCGGTGGAAATACTCCCACAGCCAGTTAGGGATGCACGAATTGTACAATCTGAATAATGACCCATTTGAGACCACGAATCTTTACCACCTGCGAGAAAACAGACAGCGTATCTCCAATTTGAGAGCTGCGCTTGATGAATGGCAAAGAAAAACAAATGACATTCTCTCTCCAATAAATGAATAAGATCAAAACTCTTCCTCCTTACTCTCGCAACGCCTATCACATTGATCCACATCCCCAGTTTTCGCCATCAGATACCTGGGTTGTCCACACAACCACTGTAAAAGGGCAGGTAGATATTGCCTTATCACCAACTCAAGCCCTTAAGGAACTAATATCTAGCCAATCGCTCCAATGAGTTGGCACTTACTCTATCTCGCGTTAAAATTAGTATGATCAATCAGTAAATCTAACCAATTAATTGTGGAGGAAAGTATATGAAACCCGTAACACTTGGTGTAATTGTTGGAAATCGTGGTTTTTTTCCAGGTCACCTGTGTGAAACTGGTCGAAAAACGATCTTAAAAGTTTTAGCAGAAGAAGGCATTAATGCAATCGCGTTAAGCCCTGAAGATACCAAATTTGGTTCGGTTGAATCCCTGAGCGATGCACAAAAATGCTCGGACTTATTCAAAAAGCATCGCGAAGAGATCGATGGTGTACTCGTTACACTGCCAAATTTTGGAGACGAGCGTGGTATTGCCAATACCCTGCGCTGGGCAGGGTTAAATGTCCCGGTTTTGGTTCATGCGTTTCCAGATATTTCTTCTCGAATGACAATAACCGACCGCAGAGACTCTTTCTGTGGAAAAATGTCTGCCTGCAATAATCTCGTTCAATATGGTATTAAGTTTAGCCTGACATCCCAACACACCATGAATCCCGAAGGGGCAGAATTTCGAAAAGACCTGCAAAAGTTTGCTGGTGTTTGCCGGGTAGTCAAAGGTCTGAAAAATGCCCGAATGGGAATGATTGGAGCTCGACCGGCTGCTTTCAACACTGTGCGATTCAGCGAAAAAATGCTGGAACACAGTGGGATCAGTGTTGAAACCCTGGATCTTTCTGAAGTATTTGGACGTGCTGCGCGGTTAAAAAATGACGATCCAAAACTTAAAGCAAAGCTCGATGAAGTAATGGCTTACGTGCCAACCAAGGGTATTCCTACCGAATCAACAATTCGTATGGCAAAGCTGGGTGTGGTAATTGAAAATTGGATGAAGGATAACAATCTTGTTGCCAGCGCTGTTCAATGTTGGACGGCGATGGAAGAATTCTATGGTGTTGTTCCATGTACATTAATGAGCATGATGAGTAATACACTCCTTCCTTCAGCATGTGAAACCGATATTGCAGGGGTTATAGGCATGTATGCTTTGGCGCTTGCTTCTGGTAAACCGAGCGCAATCGTAGATTGGAATAATAACTATGGGGAAGACCCAGATAAAGGAGTTATCTTCCATTGCTCCAATCTACCCAAAGACTTATTTGTAGACGAATCTATTTCTGTTGAGAATTCTCCCAAAATGGACTATCAGGCAATAATTGCAGGAACTGTAGGCAAAGAAAACACTTACGGTACGATTGTTGGACGATTAAAAGCGCAACCTTTCACGTATTGCCGTCTCTCCACAGACGACATAAACGGAATGCTGCTTGCTTATCTCGGTGAAGGTGATATCACCGATGACCCAATGGCAACATTTGGGGGATACGGAGTGGTTCATATACCGAATTTGCAGAAATTACTCGCCTACATCTGTGAAAATGGATTCGAGCACCACGTAGCCATTAATCCTTCGAAAGTGGCTGATGCAATTTACGAAGCCACATCGAAGTATTTAGGATGGGAAGTGTATTATCACAAATGAATAGTGTCCGACTTAAAGGGGCGATCTTTAGCCAATCAATATTGCCCCATTTTCTTCGTGCCAGGAGCAAAATATGGATAATAAGAAATATTCAATTGGAATAGATTTTGGCACCGAATCAGGACGAGCCGTATTGGTCGATATTAGCAATGGTCAAGAAGTCGCAACCGCCGTCCACAAATATGCCAATGGTGTAATCGATGAAAAATTACCAGGCACCGACATCCGTTTAGAGCCTGATTGGGCATTACAAGATCCCCATGACTATCTGGAAGTATTTAAAACCACTATTCCTGCTGTTTTACAGCAAGCCAGGGTATCCGCTGACGATGTAATTGGATTAGGAATTGATTTCACTGCCTGCACAATGCTTCCAGTTTTAAAAGATGGAACCCCACTGTGCTTCCTGGATGAATGGAAAAACAACCCACATGCGTGGGTCAAACTTTGGAAACATCATGCAGCTCAACCTGAGGCAAACAAGTTGAATGAAATTGCCCGTGAAAAAGGATTTACTTTTCTCAATCGGTATGGTGGAAAAATCAGTTCAGAGTGGTTTGTGCCAAAAGCCTGGCAGATATTAAACGAGGCTCCTGAAGTTTTTTATGCGGCAGACAAAATGATCGAAGCCGCAGATTGGGTAGTCTGGCAATTAACCGGTGTTGAGACTAGAAACAGTTGCACAGCTGGTTATAAAGGAATCTGGTCAAAACGGGAGGGATTCCCGCCAAAAGAATTTTACAAAGCACTTGACCCGCGCTTGGAAAATTTCGTTCAGGAAAAAATGTCTGATGTCATTACTCCGCTCGGAAACAGAGCCGGAGGATTAACACCTCAGGCAGCAGCATGGACGAAACTAAAACCAGGCACCGCCGTGGCTGTTGGCAATGTAGATGCTCATGTGGCTGTTCCCGCTGCAGGCGTTGTTGAGACTGGGCGTATGGTCATCATCATGGGCACATCAAATTGTCACATGGTGCTTGGAGATCAGGAAAAAATAGTCCCTGGTATGTGCGGCTACGTTGAAGATGGAATCATTCCTGGATATTTTGGCTACGAAGCAGGTCAATCCTGCGTTGGTGATCATTTTGCCTGGTTTGTAGAAAATTGCGTCCCCGCTTCTTACCAGAGTGAGGCTCAACAAAGGGGGATGGATATTCATGCTCTCTTGGAAGAAAAAGCCAGAAAATTAATACCAGGCGAAAGTGGATTAGTAGCCCTGGATTGGTGGAATGGGAACCGCAGCGTCCTGGTAGATGTTGATTTAACTGGACTTATGGTCGGCATGACACTCGCCACCAAATCAGAAGAAATGTATCGCGCCCTCATCGAAGCAACCGCCTACGGCACACGCATTATCATTGACACGTTTGTTAACTATGGCGTTCCCGTTAATGAGATTGTCGCAACCGGAGGTCTTCCCGATAAAAATCATCTGCTAATGCAAATATACGCAGACGTAACTGGGAGAGAAGTAAAAGTTGCCGCGGCAAAGCAGACGCCAGCCTTAGGCGCAGCGATGTTTGGCGCAGTTGCAGCAGGCAAAGCAAACGGTGGTTATGATACGATCTTTGAAGCAAGCAGACACATGGCTCATCTTCGAGATGAAGTTTATCGCCCAAATTTAAATCACAAAGAAATTTACGACAAACTCTTTGCGGAATATCTGATTCTCCACGACTATTTTGGCAAAGGAACGAACGATGTAATGAAACGATTAAAAGATCTTAAGATTTCCGTATTAGAAAACAGGAGTTAATTTTGTTATTAGAAAGTATTCGTTATGATTTATGGAAGCTCCATTTGGAGCTTCCACGCAACAATTTGGTCACCTGGACAGGCGGAAACGTTAGCATTCGGGATCCTCAAACCAATTTCGTGGTAATCAAACCATCTGGCGTGCGGTATGAGGATTTAAAACCCGAACTTATGATAATCACCGACCTGGATGGAAATTTGATTGAAGGTAATTTAAAACCTTCATCAGATACCGCAAGTCATTTGTATATCTATCGACAAATGGTACACATTCATGGCATTGTGCATACTCATTCTCCTTATGCTACCGCTTTTGCAGCAATTGGAAAATCCATACCGGTTTATCTGACTGCCCATGCCGATGAATTTGGACAGGCGATCCCATGTGCCGGGTTTGCCCTAATCGGTGGTGAAGAAATTGGAAAACAGGTAGTTGAAAATATTGGCACCAATCAGGCAATCCTGCTCAAGAGCCATGGGGTATTTACAGTAGGAAAGACAGGGGAAGCAGCAGTAAAAGCCGCTGTAATGGTTGAAGACATCGCCAAAACCGTCTGGATTGCCTTGCAAATCGGGAGCCCTATAGAAATACCGCCTGATATGGTTGAAAAGCTTCATTATCGTTATACCAATATCTATGGTCAAGCCTCTTCTAGTTAAGCAATGTTTTTTCTTCAGGTAAAATAATGTCTGAAAAATTCCCTCCCCCGGGTTTCGTTCTTACTCCATCAGCTTTAGAAGGGATTGAAGTATATAAACCCGCTCCAATACAACCAGAAGCCCCAGCAATTGAAGTGTTTAAGTGCCCTCAATGCGGCGCGCCTGTATCATTTGACATTTCAAAAAATGGACTGACATGTCCCCATTGTGGTTATATCGCATCCACAGAAATAAACCCGGTTGGAAAAGTAGCCGAAGAACATGAATTCCACGAAGAAATCGTCCGATCATCTGCCCTCGGTTGGGGAATTGAACGGAAGGATCTATCCTGTCAACAATGTGGAGCTGTAGTCTCAATTCCTATTGAAACGTTGGCATCAACCTGCCCTTTTTGCGGATCACATCGGGTCATCAACAGGGTTTCTGCCCAGGACCAAATTCGTCCTTTTCATCTGATACCTTATAAAATCAAACCTGAAGATTGTAAGGAAATTACCAGGAAATGGTTGGGCAACCATTGGATGACACCAACCGAGTTAAGCACAGCTGCCTCACTTGCTTCATTCACACCCATTTTTATTCCCTACTGGACATTTGATACCACCTGTAATGCTAAATGGCAGGCTGAAGTTGGGCGAGAAGAAACCGAATTTTACACGGAGAATGGACAACAAAAAAGTCGTATTGTCATACGCTGGAGATGGCAAAGTGGAAAAGTAAAAAAAGAATTTGACGACCTGCTTGTCCCTGCCACTTCAAGACAAAGTTCAAAAATCATCCAAAAAATCGGTAAATTTCGTCTGGCAGACCTTGTTCCGTACCAATCACTGTTTCTGGCAGGCATCCAGGCACAAACCTATGATGTGAATCTGGATAGTGCTTGGGAAATTGCCCGCGAAAAAATGCGAGAAGATACACGTCAATCATGCAAATCCCAGGCAGGCAGCCCCCACATCCGAAACTTTAGCATGGAATTAGATTTTTCTGATGAATCCTGGAGATTAATTTTGGTTCCTATTTATATATCAGTATACCGTTACAACAATTCTCAATATCAGATATTAATCAATGGTCAAACTGGAGATATCGCTGGACCTCGACCAGCAGATTGGACAAAAGTGTGGATTGCGATAGCGGTCGCACTTGCTCCAGGGGTATTGTTAGGTTTAATTGGTCTGATCACCTCTTTTTTTGGAATTGGGTTCGCGATTGGCGGGATTGCCTTTGTGCTATTACTCATTGGTTTAGTTGTTGGAGCAATTCTTTTCAAACATGCCCAGGAACTTGATGATGTCTGATACAAACCGTATGGTGTCAATTCCAGAAATGGAAATTAATGAACTGAGCCTTCTCGCATGTCGACAATGTGATTGGTCATTTTGGATAAAATCGAACCTGAAAATCGCCAACTGTCCTCATTGCTTTTCACAACAAGTTGATTACCAAAGTAGTGTGGACAGATCTAACTTCATCCAATTTCAACCTGAGATTGTCATCACACCCTCGCTTGATTTCCGTAGTCTGGATACCAACTTATCTTCTTTTATGAGGGGTATCCCATTCAAATCCTCGGATCTGACAATCACAAATATCAACCAGAGAAAAAAATTATTGTTTCTACCTATGTGGCTGGTTGATTGTGCCGTGAGTGGTAATTGGGAAGCAGAAATCGGATATAATTATCAGGTAATATCGCACCAGGATTCCTACAGCGACCTCTCTTCCCAATGGAAATCTCAGGAAGTTACTGAGCAGAGAACACGCTGGGAAAAGCGGATTGGGAAAATTAATCGAAATTACGATAACATTCCCACTCCTGCTCTCGAAGATGCGGTAATTGTGGGAAAGAAAATTGGCTCCCCTCAGTTTACCGGATTACAGCAATATTCACCTGACCTGATTAATCATTCACCAATCAGGCTTCCTGACCGGTCAACGAGAGACGCCTGGTCTGATGCCTTCCAAACGTTATCCAAACTGGCAGCTAACGATGTAAAAACAGCCTGTTCAGCTGACTTTATTCGCAATTTCCAATGGCAACCTGAGATTAATCAACAAAATTATAGCTTGCTGTTATATCCGGTTTTTTCTTCATATTATCTCGATGATAATCACCACCGACAAGTCATCATGATTCATGGTCAAACAGGAAAAATAGCCGGACCGCGTAAAGCTTCCATGAAAAAAGCCAGGAGTGTTGCGCTTGTTTTCTTTATTATTTCTATATTAGCATTCTTAACAGGACTAATAACCGGCGCTGCGAGCATGATAAATCCAATCCTTACTCCTCTTGCAGTCATCCTGATTGTAATATCAGGAATTTTAGGATTGGGTGGTTTTTTCGTTATCGGTATAGCCTGGCAATACAATCGCAGCGCGGACGGCTGACATTAAAAGACGCTGCGAATCATCAGCATCAATCCCAGTAGGGCTAAAGGCAAACCAATAATTGCCCCAATAACGGTCAGGCATAATAGGATTCCGACAACGAGAAGCACAAGTCCTAATACTGCCCCAATGATCCGACCTGTAATAGATAGAATAAAAAGGACGAGCTTCCATACGAACCAGAAAGGCAATAAAATCAATGGTATGTGTCGCTTTTTGCTCATACGTACCTCCATACTGGATATACGCAACACTTAGTAAAAAGTTTCAATCTATTGGGGAGAAATTATACTTGTCCAGCGTTGAGCTTCGTCATCACAAGGGATAAGTTGTAAAATCATTTTCCAATATTCTTCAGCTTTCTGGATTTCTCCTGTTTTTAGATACAATCTCGCGATCTCGGATAATAATTCTTTTTTATTGATGATATTTTCGACCTTGGGGAGTGACGAAACGAGCCTAATGATTGCTTGTTGGTCTTCACCCTTCGCTTCCCATATACGAGTAGCCAGAATATCCACCATCACCAGATCAGAACATTGTGCCTCCGCTTTTCTCAAACAGTCCTCAGCTTCTTTGATATGCCCTGTTTCAACACTATATAATCCAATATGACACAACAAGTAAGGATCATCTGGTGCTATTTGTAAAGCTTGTTTTAAGTAATCAATTGAGGCTTGTTTGTTATTTGCGTGATTAGCAGCTTGGGCTAATTGGATATAAGGCGCTTCTTCACTTCTGTTTTTTTTCTCAACAATTGGTTTGTCGAAAGCAATCAACTCTTTCATCATTTCAATTGTTACGCTAAGAGAGTTTGCTAAATTATTTAACTGCTCCAAAGATTTACGCCATCGTTCCGATATTTGATGCAAGGTTGAATTTACAGTTGGAGAATATTTCTGCTTTGAAGATTCTATTATCGCTTCTGAAGCGTCAATTTTTAATTTAACTTCATCATGATATTGATGGAGTTCTCTGGATAATAAACCGAATTTTTCATCCTCCAATTCGATCAGGTTTTTTTTATTGTACTGAATTTTTTCCAGATATTGATTAGCACGCATTAAGTCAGATTTAATCGGTATTTCTTGTATATTTACACTGACCTGTTCTATCTGATTTAAGAATAACTGGTTAGTTGCTGTTATTTCTTCTGTGTAGCTTTCAACTTGATTTACCAATAAGCTCGATAAACCTGGCAAACGACTGGATACTCGAACAAGTCGTTCACAGGCTTCTCTAAGCTTTTGGAAATTATCGCCGCTTTCATTCTTCATATTCTACTCATTGATTAACCTATTCTCTTCCAACAACAGCCGAATTTCCGGCTCATTCTCAAGCAAATCAGGAGATAATTTAAACGCTGTATTCCAGCACTCAATCGCTTTTAATATTTGTTGATCTTTTTGGTATGCTTTTCCTAATAATAGGCAAACTTCAGCATCATTTTGCATCATTTCCCTTGCATTTTTCAGATGAATAATAGAGGAGGGAATATCATTTTGATAGTATCGAACCTTTCCGATTAATTTCACAGCCTGTGGGGGTGAGGGTGTAATTTCGAACAATTTCCCTATGAGTTTTTCTGCAGATTCCAAATCGCCTAGTTCTAAACTTGCCTGGGCTAGCAGAATATTTACATATTGATGATCAGGATCAATATTTTTTGCCTGCTCTAAAAGTTGGATTGCTCTTAAGTAAAATGAGCGGTTCATTAAAGCTTCTGCTTCAAAAATTAACTCATCCAACTTTTGAATATTTTCCTCTTGCCGCTTGATTTGCCTTATTCTCTTCGCTTCTAAACCGGCTGCTGCTAATTCTGAAATGGAAGATTGAATTACATCCAATACAGCTTCATCCTCTTTCTCTAGAGATCTTAATTCAACAACTTCATCTGAAACCAATGAACTCGTTGTACCAAACATTTTCGTGGTAGCAGAAGCAATATTTTTTAATTGGTTCAATTCATCCGAAATATCGATTTTTTCCCCATTCAATTGCTGGACAAGCTCATTAAATTTCTTTGATGAAAATGAAATATGAGATTCCTCTATTTTGGAGATAATTTCAATCTTTTGATTAATATCACGAATTATTTGGCTTGTTTGGTTTAATGTTGTAACTACCTGGTTTGACAGAGCAATTAATCTCTCTTTCATTCCTTCTCGATAGCTCTTCTCCTGATCTAAATGATTTCTCAGGAGATTAACCATCTCATACATGTTGTCTGCCTGACTTTTTAAATTTTCATGGACATCCATTATATTCCTAACGGCAGCTCCGATTTCATAAGAAATATCCTTTATATATTGATCCACCTGCACCAAGTAGGTTTCAATGGTCAATATTTTCTCCGCCTGTTCTTGTATACCTATATTTTGAATACTGTATTGCGAAATTTTGTCATCATTAATTAATCTTATCTCCAACTCTAATTGAGTAATTTTTTCTTCCAAATTTGCAAGTCTCTTAAATAATTCTTGATTTGGATCTGGTAAAGTTTGTGGTTTTCCTGTGTTAGGCTGCATATGCTCTAATTAGAAAATTTTTTGTAAAGAGTGGTTTTTATAGTCGATTCTTGAGAATTTCGCAACTTCATCCATAAGTTGTATGCGCCTTCATAAGAATAATCCATTGCCAACAACCGTTCGAGAATTGATAGCGCTGTGGATATATTGTCCATTTGAATGTAAACATATGCCAATTTAAACATAACAGTCTTCCGATCAGAGACTGGCAGATCGTTAGCCTGCAAAGCGCTGTGGTAACTGGCTGCTGCCAGAGGATACATCCTCATAGCAGAAAATCCCTGTCCTATCAATTGATATAATTTCCCTTTATCAGGTTTGATTTCGATACCTTTTTGGAGTATTCGAATCCCATCTTCACTTCTTCCTGCAAGTAAAAGAGATTCTCCCAATTGACTATACAGGTCAATATTAGAAGGATTTGCTTCAATCTCTTTCGATAAAGTCGATATCCGTTCTTCAATCACCTTCAGATGAACATTTACAATTTTTTGTCGCAAATCATTGTTAGAAGGTTCAAGTTTGGCTGCAATTCGTAAAATGTCAAAAGACTTTTGATAATCGCCAATTGAATAATATGCGCTTGAGAGATATTCATATAACCTTGGCAGCCACTCATCTCGCAAACCGGATTTTTGGAGAGTTTGCTCGAATAATAAAATGGCTGCATTCCAGTCAGAGTGTAACAATGCTATTCTGCCTCGCAAAAACCACAAATTCGATAATTGAGGCGCTTGTTTTAATATTTCTGATGTAAATGATTCAACTTCATTTCGAAACGGAGAATCTATCGAAATTATCTGATTCAAGTAAAGAGCAGCTTCATCAAATTTTTCACACCTGGCTAATAGATTGGCTATTCCCCAAACAGCTTCGGGCAATTTTGGAGATAAAGAAAGGATGTTCTGATATCGTTCCAAAAATTTTCCAGTATCAAGCAATTCCAGTGATAATGATTTATTTAATATCGTTGCAGCCTCAACCAGCTCTTTAGCAGTGATGTATAAATCACATAAAGCCAATAAAACATCGACCTGATTTGAATATTGCTGTCTGATGAGCTGCAGGTATTGCATTACCCTGTCCTTTTGATCGGGTAAAGCAAATAGCCAATCTGAGAGCAATGATAAGCTTTGGAATACATCACCAGACAGAAGAGTGGCATCTATCTCAGTTTCACGAGTTTCTGGTAAATTTCGATCGAGTTTTTTTGTAAATTCGATGACAAAATCAGACTGATGTTGACCGAATATATCAAGAACCTGTTTAAGTGCCTCAAAGAGTTCCGGAGATCCAGCCGGTTCTCTTTTTTGCAGGATGATTAACCTCAATTCCCATGCCGGAAAGTATGTCGACGGGAATTTTTCTAAATGCTCGAGTATTTGTTGCCACTGGTCGGGAATATTTTGAGCAATAATTTCTCGATACATTTTGATGGATTGATCAAAATCGGGTTCGCCTGCCTTAAACAATAAAATGTCAGTAGCACTATCCAAGAATTTTTTCCTGCTTTCAGCATCCCATGCTTGTCGCCTCAACCAACCCACAATGTCCTGCATTCTTCCAGGATCAAATAACACCGCTTCTTGACAAAATTGAATTACTTTAGCATCGTCCTTCAATGCAGCATACCAGGCAGCAATGTTCAATGCTGAAGTTGCTGCAATTTGAGGACTCAATATTTTCGTTTGATGAATAATTTCCTCTCCCAGCAAAATTTTATGGCGAAGGATCTCTGGATCATGTGAATTTTCATCAAACAAAACATTAAGGGCTTCTGAATATTCATGTTGGCTTATTAAGATTTCTGTCATTAAGTCAACCAGAGAAAATGAGTCGGTTTTGATTAGTAGCACCCGGCAAATATCAAGGATCGATTTGTATTCTTTCGGATTTTTTTGGTAAGCGGACTTTATTATGGATGACGCCAGTTCAATGTTCCCAACATGAATTGCTATTTCGGTTCTTAACAGTTGAACCTGGAAATGAATTTTTTGTCCAGCAGAAGTTGGTGGAATTTGTTCTTCGATTTGGTCAAGTAATTGGTCCAACAACCTTAAATCAATCTGGTGTAAAGAACCCAATAATATTTTCTCAATCTCATCCAGGCATATTTGTAAATAACGGGAGGGTTTTTGCAACAAAACAGTTAATACTTTCAAACCTGCCGTTATCAGGTCTTCTGGATGATGATCTATGGTTTCTTTAATGAATTTTTGGGCTTTGGAATAACCATTCTTTATTTCAGATAGTTTTGCTAATGAAGAATACGCTGCTTGTACGTTACCTCTTGCTAACTCCATTCGTGCTGAAGACAATATAATTTCCAGGCTCAATCGAACAGCAGACAAACCCTCAATGACTGGGGTCAGCGGCTCAACAAGTCCAGGATGTTCAATAAGTGCCTCTAACAGATATTTTTCTGCGAGTTGAAAATCCCCCTTTTTTATATTTGATAATATATAAATTGGAATAAACTTAAGAGTAAATCCCTCTACCCGTTTCCATTCTCCTGCCAGATTGGCGACTTCATTAACTTCATTATCCGAACAATCTTCTAAAATTTGATGGATGAATTGGGCTGCCTCTATAGCATTACCACTCAAAAAAGCTATGTGAGCATAAAGGAATCGGACTGAATTGGATACAGGCAAATTAATCAATAACTTTTTAATATCGGGAATGATTATTCCACCTTGTTCGCGAAGCAATGCCCGCATTTCCTCAACAGCAGAAGAAATTTTTCCTGCGTGAATTTGGGATTCAATCATCACCCAATTAAAATCAATGATTTTTTTTACATCCGGAAATCGGCTTTGCAGGTTATTGAGGCTCTCCAAAACCCTGGTAGAGAATAATGAACTACGGTCTACCTGTATTGATCGGCGGTAGGCTTCAATTGATTGCTTTAACGCGGGAATTTTTAATTGCCATAAAGCATCTCCCAGGCACATCCAAACAACAGGATGATCTGGAGCTGCTTTTGCCAGATTCTGAAAGGAAAGAAGTAATTTTTGCTCATCCACGCCTGGCAATCCAATTGCCAACGCATAACTTGACGCAGCCCCACCGTAATCTCCTTTAGACGAAAGAATATCTCCTAATAAAATCGCCGTCTGTGAATAAATTTTTGATTCATGATTGACTCTTTTCAACAACTGACTGCATCTGCTTGAAAGATGAGGAACTGGTATAAGATCCCGTTCATACAACTGGCTAAGAAAATCATAGACCATTGGCATAGATCTGGAATCACCAATATGTAATAAGCCATCAATCAATAATAGTTGACCAGCAGCGGGGCAAAGATCAAGTCGATATAATTTAAATAATCGATCGACCATGCCTTTAGCGGATAGGTTGGGATTTAATTGAAATGCTTTTTGTAATAAACCAGGAACTACAGCATAATTTCCCCGATTTGCTTCAAGATCAGCAGCTAATAAAATCGCTTGTGGAGCTATTTCGGGAATTAAGTACAACTTTTCAAGTTTTGCAGTTAATTGACCATTTGCCTGGGAATCTTGAGCAGCCGCCTGATATGCTTTTAGAGCGTCCGCGTATCGTTTGGACAAAAAGTAAGCATCCCCCAGTAATAAATTACCCTGCAAAATGATAGATTTATTTAACCCCAATTGGATAATGGATGCAGCTACTTTTTCTGCTTCATCTGCCCCATATTTGTTGACAATATTTTCGAAAAGAATTAATGATTCTTCTTTCGATTTGACCGCTGTTTCTTCAGCTAATCGATAAAGTAAGTGTTTTATCAGGCTCTCATTCGCTTGTTTTGACCGATCTATCTCGTTTAGGGCAAAGGAATCAAGCAACTTTTGATAATATGGAATTAAGGATGGACGAGAATCCGGATATCTTTCGGCGATTAGATCTGCCGTATTAATTGCGTTTTGAATAAATCCACAGTCCATCTGCCAATTCAGTAATTGCATTGCTGGTTCTGACGATTTTGGCGAAAGTGAAACAATTTCTTCTAAAATATCAAGGACTTGTTCCTTTAAAATTGGGCTATGTCGAACGGCTTTTACACACGCATCGAATGCAAGATCGGGTTTATTTATTTTTAATAATATCCGACTAAGTAGTTCTTGTGTCTTTCCCAGATGCTCTTGATCGATCTCAAGGATTATGTTCTCCACACGATCAATCAGACATGAAAAATCCCAAATTCCTTCATTTGAAAGAGATTGATATCGGTCAAATATTTCTTGATATATTGATAATGCCCCCTTGTAATCTCCCTCGCGCAATAAAATATCTCCCCCTAATCGCAGAATAGATGGTTGGAGATTATCATGAGTAGAACTTTGTTGAACAAGTTTTTGATATTTTTGTTTAATCTGATCTATATTGTTATATCTTTTTATTAAGCTATCAAATATATCGATAGTATTGGAGAATTGATTCAATGCAATGTTACAGTCGATCAGATGCAACAAACTATCAAAGTCGTTTAATCCAGAAGCGTACGCAATGGATAAATAGGTTGTTGCCTGTTCTTCATCTCCAAGCTGCAGGTGAATCAATCCTGCCAAATGGTTTGCAGTAAGACTTTGTGGAATCTTGGAAAGGATTATGTTTAAATTAGGGATTAATTGAGAACCCAGGGCTCGATCGAGCTGAAAAACTTTTAAGTATTGCTCCGCAGCCTCTTGATATTGGTTCAGTGAAAAATACAAATCTCCTATTAAAAGGAATAAACCTGAATGTCCAGAAAATCGTTCTTCAACAACGCGGCTCAAAGTGGGCAGCAATTCTTTTACCCTGCCGGCATTTTCAAACCACTTAACCAATATGACCAATTCTTCATCAGTAACATTGCACCCTGCCAGAGATAATCCAAGCCGAAGGACAATCTCTCGGTCATAATCACGTAATTTTTCTAAGGTTTTAATAGCAGCTGAAAATTGTTCTTCCTGGATATAAAGGTTCGCCAGGGTGGCATAAGAAATCATCACAACTCGAGAGGCGCCAGATAAATTGGCTGCATGCTCATCTTTATCAATTGCCCGAACTAGATCGCGAATAGCTCTTTTTCGATCAGGACACTGACGCGCGCGATTTACCGCTTCCGATAATCTTTCGTGTGGTTTTCGGAATGCGTTTAGCACCATAATTAATCTACCTCAGCCAAGAAAGCCCGTCCACTCGAATAACCACCATTAAGTTAAGTAATACCCTCCTTAATTGGTAAGCGTCCCTTATCATACCCCAACCCTTAACATTATAGCATGGAGCATTAACATCAAGGGGTTGAAATGGGTAAAATAAAAACAATCACCAGTAGATGTGGTGCGTTTTCAAAGCACACAACCATATATACTGGTGACTCCCCCATTTAAGCATTTTTCAACACCCTAGTATAATATGAGTTGTCTTTAATAAGTATTACCTTCTCTTATGAAGGAAAGGGCAGAATGAGGAATATTCCATATCCATTCTACTTAATTTTACTAATTTTTCTACTTCTGCTTGGTTTCATAAGCCTGCAAGGTGAAATCCAATCTCCTTTATCAACAGAAATAATCACTCCCGTATATCAGCCGCATCCCTCATCGCGCTTTTTATCTCCGGTAAGCCAATTATCAACTCAATCACCTTCGATAAGACCCCTTGCTGATCAAAAAGGTATTTATTTAGGTACTGCGGTCCAATCAAAACTACTTGAAACAGATTTTCATTACAATCAAATCATTCAAAAGGACTTTAATATCATCACCCCTGAAGATGAGATGAAAATGTGCGTAACCTGGCCATCGCGAAATCAATTCAATTTCGAGAAAGCAGATCGCATCATTCATTTTGCACAGAAACACAACCTCAAAGTCCGCGGACATACTTTACTCTGGCATGAATGTATTCCTGATTGGGTGTTAAAACAGAACCTTTCGAGACAAGAAGCGCGGGAGCTGTTGAAAACGTACATATATACTATCGTCAGCCGCTATCGGGGACAGGTAGCATTTTGGGACGTTCTGAACGAAACAGCTTCATGGAAACCTTTATGGGGCGAACTAATCGGAGATGACTACGCTGAGTTGGCTCTTCGTTGGGCACATGAAGCAGATCCGGATGCTTTGTTGTTTTACAATGATTATGACATTGAGGGAGTGAACAAAAAATCAGATAAAGTCTATCTGTACCTTGAAAATTTGATGACAAAAGGAGTCCCAATTCATGGTGTGGGTTTTCAAACGCATTTCTGGATGGCAGGACGCCCAAGACCAAGCCCCGAATCAGTAGCAAAAAATATTAAACGTTTCAACCAATTGGGGCTACAGGTTCAAATAACCGAAATGGATGTCTTAACCAATACAATGTTCAGATCTTTAGAGGAGGAACAAGCTAAAGTTTATTATGATATGTTAAGGGTTTGCCTGGATGCTTCTAAATGTACCGCATTTATCATGTGGGGGTTTTCTGATCGACACACCTGGTATAAATATTACCTCCGACAACCTTGGGCAAATCCATTAATTTACGATGACCGGTATCGACCTAAATCAGCTTACTTTGGTTTGTTACAGGCTTTGCAAGAGACAAATCCATCTTCCTACCATTATCAATATAAATCTTTTCCCAAGTAATTTACATCAGTTCGGGAAATTGGAAAAGTAAATATACCAAACTCATGTATATATAAGCCTTTCGCCAACTACTTTACAATTGTCAATAAATCAAACAAGTGAAATGCATTGACATACCGATCAATCGCGTCGCAAATCCCATCTATCACATACTGATGCGGATCTGGAATCACACGGGATAAATTCGAGTACAGTTGTTTGCGAGCCACAACCACTTTAGAAGATGTCCATATATATCTTGCACCAGTTGAAATTAACCACTCTCTTCGAGAAGGCGATAACCGGGAAAAATCTAAACCTTTCTCCTCAGGTTGCAGCCACTTCATCCATCTTCCCGAGCGGAGGACCTCTTGTTCAACGACCGATAAAAAATTCGAGGGGACCAATTCAGGTCTATTCTGACAAAGATCTGACTCTTTCAAAGAAAGATCCGCCAATGCCTTTAATTCAGCCGCAGTGAGTTCAGGTCCTACATTCGCCCCGCCCATTCCACATTCTGGATAATCCTGAAGATTGGTTACTCCATCGGTATAATGCCCCTTGATAAGACCATTCTCTAGTGAAACCATTTCAACAACTTTTCGAGCAATAAGCGGGTCAAAAACTGTGGTATGTAAATCGGTTCCTACCTGCGCGACATAAAAGGCGATTGGAATTTGATCCAAATGCTTTTCCGCCAATCCCTTTTTCAAAAGCAGCATGAACTTTTGAAAATTCTTAATATCCGTCAGCCCCCCATGTACTTCTTCCGATCCAACCTCATACGCGACGGGATCCAACTTCATTCGCTTTCTCTCAATTTCTGCATATGAGATCAACTCAATTGTGCGATCAACCACTGTTTCTACCATTACCGATTGTCCCTCGCTCAACTCACGATCTACGGTGGTGTCGATATGAAGTAATTGATACCCAGCCTGTAAGCAGGCTGATATTGATAATTTAACCTCAGCCATAGTTTGCTGCAAACTGAGCTTATTTATGGCATGGGTGTCTTTTAACCAGGGTCCACCATGATCAAGACAAGGGTACAATGGTCCCGTCCACCCGTACTTCGCCGCAAAGTTCGTCATGTGGGTCACAAAAGTTGCGGGAGTCCAACCGGTGTATCCTCCATCTCGATCAACCTGATTAAGGGTTGCTGCAAATAACATTGGGCAATTGTTCAACATTGCAGATTTTACTGCCGCCTCTAATACCGCCTCAGAATTAGGACAAACTGCCAGGAGGGTTACTTTCTTCTTTCCAACTGCACGTAATTGATGTACTCGCGAAACCAGATTGGTTAATTTGTTCATCTACCCCTCGTATCCGATGTACCAGTCTTTCAAATCCCGAATATCAATAGGCTCATAATACTCTTGCCACGATTTACCATAATATGCCGCGAGCTCACTCAATATCTTCATGCGACGAACTGCAATTGAATCCAACCATGAAAATAATAAGTTTCCCTCCAGTTGAATCCCTTCTCTCCAAACAGCCCTACCAGCAATATACCCCGACGCCCCAGACTTGCACGCAACTTCTATCTGACGACAAAATAATCCAAATTCAACGCCAGCGCTTAATAACGTCCATGGGCAGGGAGCTGCTTCAGTTATTTGCCGACAAGCTTTAGCCCAGTGACCTTCATCCATATCAAACTTAATATTCAATGGGAATTCTAATTTCATTACATCTGGTCCTAATCGTCCAAGTTGATCTGCTATTCGCAGAATGACTTGAGGCAAAGTTTCAGAAAATATCTTTGACTCCCTGTCTACTTCTGGATCAGGCGAATAGGTTAAAACCTCAAGAAATAATGGAATATCAGCTTTTTGACATTCTGCAACCACCTGGTGAACCAGGTTTTCTTGATACCTGGCAACGTCTCCGGTATCGGGATGGTAATAAACCAACAACTTGATTGCATCGGCTCCTATCCTCTTAGCTTTTTGAACGCTCCAACCAGGCTGAATTTGAGATATCCGCCGGGTTGCTTCTCCTGTATAACCTGATTGTTCCAGCGCAACCATTAATCCGGTTGATCCGGGCAGAGATCCCGATCCAATTAATTGAGCAGCTCCATAAATCGGATCTAATAAAACAGCGCTCACATGATCCCCCAACTTACCAACAAAGGCTTTTTTTAACGCTACTACCCGTTCATAGGAGACCAAATCAGGTGAAAGAGGGTCAATCATCTTCATTAAAGCCTGGCGATGATCCAAAGCCAGGATAGCGAAAATTCCTTCTTGAGTCGAGGTCGATGATAAACCGCGCAGTTTTCCAACCGTCAAAGTTTTTCCAGCCATTTCCAGCTCCAGTCTTTTACAGAGTTGATAACTTTACAACAGCTTCAAGATTATTTGGTCGATCAGGATTAAAACCTTTCTCCATCGAGCGAAAATATCCCATTAGTTGAAGAATGGGAAGATACAAAATTGGCTCTATCCAATCAGATAGTGTTTCACCAAGGTTTATTTTGGCATGTAAAAAATCGATTTTTCCATCCAGATTGAAACCCAAACCGATTGTTTTTGCACCTAATTTCCGCATGTCGGATAATACTTCTAATTCTTGTCGCATGGCTTGCTCGGATATCAATCCAATTACAATTGATTTCTCATCAACCATGGACATAGGTCCGTGTCGAAATTCAAGAAAATGATAGGCTTCAGAATGAGAAATCGTCATCTCTTTCATTTTCAGCATTGCTTCACAGGCTATTCCATAAAGATATCCATTTCCTAAAAAGAAAAATTGGTTTGTCGACAAATCTTGCCCGACATCCTTTGCGAAAGGAGCATAAGTCGACAGGAGCGAATGACACCTGTCGGGTAAAGTGTTTAATAAGGATAAGTCTTTATCTCCCACAACACCTGCAAACGCCTGAGCTAGAAGCATCATGCTGGAAAATGATCTCGTCTGGGCAACGCTTTCCTCTTGTGCTTCATCGATATATAGCAAATAATCAGCAAGGTGAGCTAGAGAACTTGCGCTGTTGCAAGTAATCACAAGCACTTTACCTAAATGGGAATTCTTAATCTTTTTTATGGCGCTTATTGTCTCGCTTGTTTCGCCCGACCTGGAAACCGCAACAACCAATATGTTTGCTCCCTTGAGATAAGATAAGTGAGGAAAAAACAATAATTCAGATGCGGGTTTAGCCTGAACTGGAGAGTGGGTGACTTCCTGCAAGAGAGAGGCAGCCGCCAGGGAAAGGTAATAGGTTGACCCACATCCAGTAAACACCACGGCGTCAAACTTGTTTTGATCAAAAAAACCTTTCAGGGACATTACATGTGGATAAAATTTTTCCAACGTAATCCGCCATATTTCAGGTTGACTTAAAATTTCTTTCAAGGTTGCGCTTCCTCGACTCATCATCTACACACTCCTACGCACAAATATATTTACACCAACATTAACTCAATCTCTAATGCAATCAGACTATTTACATATTCTTCCGGTAAACCCCGGTCAGTAATAATTGTTTGAGCTGCAGTAACTGGCGCTAGAAACACTGAGCTAATCCTGCCAAATTTTGTGTGATCTGCCACTACTACCACATGAGGGGATATTCCCAATATGGCTCGATCGGTTAGCGTTTCTGGTAAATAATCACTTGTAAACCCGTGCCTTAAATCAATCGCTCGCATTCCCATAAACACATGATCCGCACGGAATTCTCTTAATGCCTGTTCTGCTATATGTCCCACAAGAGATAATTCAGATTGCCGCAACATCCCACCAATAACAACCAGATCAATTGAGTCTTGATCCGCCAGGAGATTCGCTACCGGCAGCGAATTGGTAATGACACTAATCGAAATATTTTTAGATAAATGGCGCGCCACTTCTAGAACAGTACTTCCACTTCCAAGAAAGATCGTCTCACCAGGTTTTACAAGAGAAGCTGCTCTCTCACCAATCCGCTTTTTTGCCTCGGTCTCTTCCCGCATTCGTTTTAGAACGGGAGACTCACTGACATCCCAATCACGGCGTATTGCTCCCCCATGTACCCTATGCAGCAATCCTAATCGATCCATTTCAACCAGATCTCTGCGAATCGTAACTTCACTGGTTGAAAACATTCGACTTAAATCAGACACGTTCACTTTCCCGTCCGTGTTGATCATCAAGCTAATTTTTTCAAACCTTTCTTGTTTTGATATTTGCATGTGTTGTATTAAAAAGATTAGAAGCGTTTGATTTAAGAAATATTTTGTTTATTCGATCAGAAATAGAAAATTATCATGTTTCTTTCGATCATTATTATATCACGAAATAATCTGATACGAATATAATATTAAATGGACCTTGATTAAACATTTACAGGCAGTATGCTAGCAGATCAAGGTCACGACATCAATTTTGAACGAGGAAAATGTGTCATCGAATAAATTGTGGATTGGAATTGCTATCCTGATTACTATAATTGTCGGCGTCATTTTATGCATTGGTCTCTATCGATCATTTTCTCCACAGATCGAAAGTTTCATCATCCCTGGAAAACAGATAATACCATTGCCAACTGCTGGTCAAACCAGAAGCATACTGCCATCCCCTTCATCCAGACCCACCGAAAGCACGCCAATCTCAGCACTCTTAACAAACGTCCCAACCACTTCCTCAACCAATTTTCCTGTTCCAACTTATTCACCTACAAACATCATTCTCCAAGAAAAAACTCCCATGATCACAGCAACCAGAGACACTACATGTCCCAACCGCGGCAATTTAACTTTGTTAATTGTGTGGGCAGAATCAAAACTGGCTAGCAAAGAGAATATTTACAGCATGATGATCACCAAACTTGACTTTGCAAGCCGCTCAATTACAGTCATTCAACTCCCTACCAATCTGCTTCTGTCAGGAAAAACATTAACTGCGATTAATATTAAAGAGCTACAAATCGCCCAGGTTTATGAATATGTTGCAATACATGGATTGGGAAATCCTTTACAGGTTAAATTGTCGGCTGCCAACCTGGTCGGTCAAGTGTTACAAGATAATTTTGGATTTGCTGTCCCAAATCAAATGATCATTGATACTACCAGCATGTTTTCTTTAGTTGATAAACTAGGCGGAATTGAGATTGTTTTACCAGAAGACCATGCAGATTTAAAAAAGGGAGGACAAATTTTGAATTCTCAACAAATCGATATGTATTTATTCGAAAAAATAATATCAGAAAAAACCAGGACAAGCAGAATTTCTCTAGTCCTTGATGCGTTACGGCACCAATTGCTGGGATCAAATTCACGCTCAAACCTGATCGAATTGTTCCAAGATATAAGAAAAGAGGTTCTTGTCAACCCCGATATCATTCAGATTAGCGCTGATTGTCTAGTGGATTTTTTAGACCCTGACCGAGTTAAATTTGAGGGGATTGACCCAGGATTTTTCGTCACACAACCAGATGGCTCCTTAAAGATAGCGGGAGATCAATATGCGCGGTTTCTTCAAGCAAATTTAGGAAAGTAAATACACTGCTCATTATGATTCAACCAATTGGAATTGCAATCGTTGTAATGTTTATTTTTCTGACGATGATCAGTTTCTATTTTTCTGCAAAAGTAATTTATCCTGACGTTATTCCCTCTGAAAAAACAAAGGAAATGGAAATTCAGTCAGAGAAGATCAACCTATCGGAGTTTGATAGCTGGAAAAAAGAGGAAATCCAGGTACCCTCTCCTTTTGGTTATTCCTTATTTGGCTTGTTTCTCCCTTTTGAAGACAGTAAAAAAACGGTCATTATTGCGCATGGCATCACATATAGCCTGTACGGCTCGGTAAAGTACGTCAAATTATTCAGGTCTCGAGGGTTTAACGTCTTAATATATGATCACCGCAACCACGGAAGAAGTGGAGGAAACAATACTACCTTTGGTTTTTATGAGAAACACGACCTTAACGCAGTAATCCATTGGGTGCGCCTTCGCGTTGGGCAAGAGAGCATCATCGGCACAATGGGTGAATCAATGGGCGCAGCAATCGTCATACAAAATGCTGCAATCCAACCAGATTTACAATTTGTGATTGCAGATTGCCCATTTTCCGATTTGATGCAGCTATTGGCATATCGTGCTCGAATAGAGTACCACTTGCCCGCCTTCCCAATTTTATATATGGCAAGTTGGGCTTCTTACCTTTTAAGCGGTTTTAAATTCCAATTTGTTTCACCAATCAAGGATATGTCTGCCAGCCATTCTCCAATTTTGATCATTCATGGAAAAGCGGATACCTATATTCCCCAAGATATGAGCATCCAAATGGCTAATGTTCGCCGTCCTGCCTTGACACAAATCTATCTCGCGCCCAATTCTGGTCATGCTGAATCAATCATTAAGAACCCTGAAGAATATGACCGAGTGGTGGGTGACTTTTTGTCTCAAATAAAAATACCTTTAAATCACCAATAGAAAAAAACGGATTAATCGCAAAAACCTCTCACCCGACGAGAGATAATCAATCAGGTGAGAGGTAAATTATATGCATCCAGAACACGTTATCTCGAAATTCATACGATTGTCCAACACAATATTTCACAACGCCATTTGACAGCCTGGATAACCACGAGGCTAAGAGAAACGAATGGCTAAGGTTTTTATCTCTTTTGGTTTTACATCGACTTCGATATTTCCATTTCGCGCCAAATTTTCAGGAGTCAGAGCAACACTTTCAAAGTTAACAGCTTGCCAATAGACATTTCTCCCATTTGAAAATCCAGATACATTCAGGTTTACTTTTTCCCGAGTCGTGTTGGGGTTAAAAAATCTGATTTCAATTTTTTCATTCAAATACTGCATACTTGTAAATACAACTTTACCATCAACAGTAATAAATTCCTTTTTCAAAGGTAACCCCTCCCCTTGCTTTCGCCTCAAAACCTGATCGCTCGTCAATTGCACATTTCGTAGCCCAGCGCCAACCCTTTGTCCTAAATAGAACAATCGCACTCGGTCTGGTTGGCTTACCAGGGGGACTAAATAGTATTTAAATTTAATCACACCCTGTAACTGCCCTAACGGTTCACCATTTGTCATCACTGTCCGGCGGGTTGCGCGGAATAAAGTTAATGCAATTGGCTTATCAGGAAGATCTCTCACCGCAGATTCATGCAACCCGCTTGAAACTAATGCCAACCCTCGACCACCGCCAAATGCAGAAGTCCAGGTTTGCTGAGGTTTGGTCTCCACTTCCAATTCACGATAAAGATGGTTGTCCTCGCGCAATGCTATTGGTCTCTCAACAACGTCAAAAGGTGTATCTGCCAGATAAGTATCAACCTCAGCATAACTTGGAAACAGGACTCTCAAGCGATGATCCAATACATTATTATTCACAACAGTCTCAATCTCGATCACATCACTATCCGGTCTCAGGTTAATGAAGTTGTCAATTTCCAATTTTTTCAAGAGATTACTTCGAACCATCGAGCCAAAATCAAATTCTCCAGGAACCTCTAACGAAATACGCACTCGAAGAGTGGTCAGCATCGGTCCGTTATGAACCAGGGCAACAGCAGCATTACTGGCAGAAGAGGAGAATACTTGATCATTTACTGCAACGCCATGATACCAGCCATCCCCGATGTCAGCACAATCCTCAAACAATAACCCGCGATCGTAAGTAAATCCGGAGCGCTTATCCGTAATCGACAACGAACCATTGTGGGTGACTTTAACTGCTAAATATTCATTTTCCATACTCGATTCGCTGGTTGCCAATCCAATTTCGGCTGGATACCGGGTAGGAATTCCTTCATCACCAGCCTTGACTGTATAAGCTGCATAACCAATCGGTGGAACATCGAGAGGAAAACTTACCCTGACTGAATTTCTTTTCAATACCTGTGGGAATTTCGTGTCATACGTTTCCAAAACCTTTTGGTTCATTGCCTGAGCTAACCGTTGATAGGGAATTTCTCTCCCTTGCCAATCGAATATTTTAAAGGCTGGTTTCGGCTCAAAACCAAATCGCTCATTGAATGACGCCCAATGATCAGGAATCAACAAGTTTACCTCACCGGTTTGCTGGTAAGGCATCGCGACCGGATTATATACAACCAACCGCAGCCCATTTTCAGCCGGTAATCCCTCAATATTTGCCGCAATGTCAGAGCTTTTTTCAACAACAATCCTTTCTCCAATCCGGTCACATTGATTAAAACGATATCGCATATCTTCATGGACTGCATCTATGCTGCATCCACACATTGAATCGTGTGGATGGTTTGTAATTAACCATTTCCACGCCGTATTCAGAAATCCTCTGGGATACTCTTGCCCCAGTAAACATTTCGCTGCTACACTCAATGGTTCTGCCCACAGGCAAAGTAAATCTTGACAGCCCGCATTTGCCTGCTTAATCCAAACCCGGCTGGATAACACCCCAGCAATCACCCATTGTGAATCTACCCTGATTGGATATCGCCCCGGTTCACGTAATTCTCCCTCAAGCATAATTTGAATCTGGTCTGCAACTGGTAATAATTCCTGGATATAGTCATCTAAAGAGCTGTGCACCATTTCGAACCGATCATCCGGATTGGCAATCCGTTTCTTTATGGATTGGTAAGACACAGGATCCCATTCCAAATGATCACATCCATCAAAAACGAGCAGGGGACCTGTTTGAGTTTCAAAGCTTTCTTTTTGAAGGTAATTCTCCAGCCGTTCATCATACTCACCAACTTTCGCGTCAGGCATGGAAGGTCTGCAAGAACGCACATCGACGCTATAGGTACAATACCCATTATGACCAAATCGGTAAGAAGGAATAATCGTACCATCCGCGCCTTTCCATTTGATTAAACGCTGATCGATAATATTAATACCACGCCAAATAAAAGCTGCTTGAATCCCAAATCCCGCAAATATTTGAGGCATCTGGCTGTTATGACCGAACATATCACACATAAATCCCGCTTTCGAAGGCTCTCCTCCCAATTTCCGGACAAGGTCGCATCCCATTCTGATATTTCGGACAATCGACTCGCCTGAAACCAGAAACTCATCTGGTAACACATACCAGGGTCCTAAGATGAATTTCTTTTCCTTTATCAGATCAACCATTTTTTCGCGAAGTTCTGGTCGGATTTCCAGATAATCCTCAATCGTAATTGCCTGACCATCCATTTGAAAAGGACCTTGAAGATCGCCTACCTCCCATCCATTGATCACCCGATCGATCAACCGGACGAGACGAAACCGATAATCCTGGAATGTTTGGTACCATTCGCGATCCCAATGGGTGCTTAACACATAATGTGCTCGACGCTGAGCCATATTTTCCCTCCAGACTGTGTTTTTAATACTGCATATGATAAAATTATCCCCTACATTTTCCAACAGGTCAATCACTTGCCAGAACAATTAGAATTCATAACAGTTACTCTGGTACAGGTTATCGCAAGCGCTGTCCATGGAGCAATTGGATATGGCAGCGTAATAATTTCCGCTCCATTATTTGTATTAATAAATCCGGCGTATTTGCCTGGTCCAGCGCTGTTTGCATCAATCTTTCTATCAATCCTCATGGCGCTACGCGAACGCCAGCAATTAGATTTTTGGGGGTTAAAGTGGGTCCTGGCAGGCAGGATTCCTTCCGGGTTCCTCGCAGCATATTTACTGGCAATTATTCCTCAAGACCAGATCTCTTTCGTTTTTGGGCTTATGATTTTGTTCGCAGTCGGAATCAGCCTGCTTGGTGTGAGGTTTCCGCCATATCGTTGGATAATGGTTATCGCAGGAATTTTTTCAGGGATAATGGGGACCATCGCGGCAATTGGTGGACCACCTGTCGCTCTGATTTACCAAGATGCCCCTGGTCCAAAACTGCGCTCAACAATGTCTGGTTTTTTTATAGTTGGTGCAGGTTTTTCACTTGTTGCGCTGATCCCAGTCGGAAAATATGGAATCCAAGAAATGGGGTACTCATTCGCAATGATACCCGGTACGTTGATTGGTTTCTTGATATCACGAAAAATTGTTCCCTTCCTCGATAAAGGATATACTCGCTCTGCCATATTATTGATATCAGCACTCTCCGCTGCATTCGTGATAGGAAAACAGATCTTTTAAGCTCCTTTTCGGGATTCTTCTCCAAATCATTACTTGACATCCTTGTAAAAAAACCTAAAATATAAGTATAATTATTTAATCACGTTGATTAATTAATTCATTTACATCTTATGAATGATACTTCTTTTTTAGGCACCAACATCAGTCTGGTTAAAGCCCATAATTTACGGGCTGTTCTTTTAACACTTTTACATGACCAGCAGGTATCGCGTGTAGAACTGGCAGAAAAAACATCCCTTTCAACCACAACCATCACCAATCTCATCGATGAACTTCTGCAAAATGACATCGTCGAAGAAGAGGGCGTTGAAATGGTTCAAGGTCCCCGCCAGGTGGGTCGCCCACGCACCGCTCTGCGCCTGGTTCCAGATGCCAGGTTTGCTGTTGGAGTCCATATTGGAATTGGGGTCTTGCGCACTGCTGTAACCAATCTATATGCCAATATTCTTTGCAGCCGCATGTCAGATTTTAATATTGCTGCACCAGCCGAAGAGGTTCTCGATCAAATTGTTGGGGAAATCGAACGTTGTGTTGCAGAAAGTGGCATTGATCGCAAAAAAATCATTGGAGTGGGAATCGGAGCTTCAGGTCTTATCGATGTGAAAGAAGGAGTATGCCTGGTCGCTCCCAGTTTAAATTGGCGAGATGTTCCAGTCCTTGAATATATACAGGAGAAATTAAACCTGCTGGTCACGGTTGACAACAATGTCCGCTGCATGGCACTTGGAGAAGCTTTTTTTGGTATTGGCAAAAACAATAGCCCCCTGGTTTTCGTATATGGACGCGGCGGCGTCGGCGCAGGTATTGTTGTGGATGGAATGATTCTGCGTGGCAGCGCAGCCGGCGCAGGAGAAATCGGGCACCTGGTCATCAAACACCAAGGAGGGGATCTTTGCAGGTGTGGAAAACGAGGCTGCCTCGAAACACTAATATCTGAGTCGGTCCTCGTACGTGAAGCCATGTTTATCGCTGAAGAAAACCCAGGCAGCCTGGTGTACCATTATCTAAATCGGGAAGACCTGGGCAAACCTATTGATCGGATATTCGCCGCTGCCAGAGATGGAGATCAAGCAATCAAAAATATGATTGCAGAGCGCGCCCATTATTTAGGAATTGGATTGTCTTACCTGGTCAATATCCTTGACCCAGAATTAATCCTGCTGGGTGGCGTATTTGCACAGGGTAAAGAATTTATCTTACCACCTGCTGAAGCCACTATGCGAGAGCTGGCATTTGCTGGTTTAGGGGAGAAAGTTCGATTAGATGCCACCAGTTTTGGATGGCGCGCAGGTGTCATTGGCGCCTGCGCCTTAGCCTTGACAACATTTTTTTATCTTGAGCCTGTGGAGATTTAGATGACGAATTACCGTATTGGTTTTATTCCTCTTGCCAGGACCACTTTCGACATAGCATTGGCAGACACTTTTACCCAACGCATGCGGCAATCTCTTCAATCTGATGGATTTCAGCTAATAGGACCCAATCAATTAGTAACCGATGCCATGAGCGCTCAAGCAGTCTCTCGTGAGTTGGAAGATGAATCAATCGATGCCCTTTTCATTTTTCAAGCCACTTTTGCAGATAGCAGCATGGTGACTGCAATAACCGATCGGGTTGATGCACCCGCCTTTTTATGGGCAGTGCCTGAAGAGCCAAATGGCAACCGGTTGAGGTTAAACTCTTTTTGCGGCATTAATCTCGCCGGTCATGCATTAACCCTCCGGAAAATTCCTTATGAATACGCTTATGCCATGCCCGAAAATGAAGTGGCTTTACAAAAGGTCAAGTCATTAGCAGCGGCAGGATATGTTAAACGACGTTTGAAATCTGCCCGATTAGGCATAGTGGGTGAACACCCTGCTGGAATGGATACCTGCCACCTAAATGAGGCGGAATTGCAGCGCTTATTTGGGATTACAACCGTGCATATTCCACTTGAAAAAGTATTTTCTATGGCGCGTTCCACGGATCCGCTGGTAGTAAACACCGTCCGGCAGCGACTCGATACCCGTTTACCGAACCTATCAGAATTAGAACAAAAGCCACTTCAGGGCACTTTATCGGTATACACCGTGTTACAGGAGATTGTAAAAACCGAAAAACTGGATGGTCTTGCTGTGCGGTGTTGGCCAGAATTTTTCACCGAGTTAGGATGTGCTGCTTGTGGTGCTATGTCCATGCTGACAGACGAATTAACTCCTTGCAGCTGCGAGGCAGATGCAAACGGAACCGTGACACAAATGATCTTGCAATGGATCAACAACAATCAACATGCTTTTGGAAGTGACTTTGTCGCGGCGGATATAGAAAAAAATACTGGAGTACTATGGCATTGTGGTCTGGCTCCATTAAGTATGGCAAATCCTGCTGACCAGCCGCGGGGAACGATCCATTCCAATCGGCGAGTACCTTTGCTCATGGAATTTACCCTCAAACCAGGTCCCGTCACGCTCGCGCGTATTAATCAATCCACCGGGCAATTGCGGTTAATTGTGGGCAAAGGTGAAATGTTGTCATCTCCTCGCAGTTTTTCTGGAACCTCGGGTGTTATTCGTTTTGAGCGCCCTGTTCAAGCCGTATTAGATACGATGATGAACGAAGGTTTTGAGCATCATATCTCTTTAACATACGGCGATCACAATCAGGCATTACTTACATTTGCCAAATTTGTTCAGATACCAGTTTTTCTCCTTTGAGAGAAACGAAAGGAGTGTGTTATTCGAAGAAAAAGAATCAGTTCAATAAAATCAAATCGATCGATCTATTATGTAAACCAATATTCTAACCACTCTAGGAGAAGAAATTTATGTCTAACAAACTTTCTCGTCGTGATTTCTTGAGATGGAGCGCAGCAGCTACTGCTGCCACCATCGTAGCTGGCTGCACCACCCCTTCCCCCACCGCAGCTCCCAAACCAGGAGCAACTCAACCAGCAGTTGCAACTCAACCACCAGCCGCTAAACCGGTTACCTTAGACTTCTTAGGCTGGGGCGACAACACAGACATTCCAGCCTGGGATAAGTTAAAAGCCGCTTTTACAGCCAAGTACCCCAATTACACCATCAATGTAACCACCGTAGCTGATCCCGGCGCAAATCACTATCCCAAGATCCAAACGATGATTGCGGGCGGCACCCCACCAGATATTGCATCATATCAAGGCTGGGAATGGCAGGTCTTTGCAGAAAAGAACCTGCTTGCACCACTGGATGACTACATCGCTAAAGATAAATTTACCGCTCCTTATCCTACTGGTATCAGGAGCATCGAAGAGACAACCGCATTCAAGGGCAAAAAATACCTTGTGCCTTTGCAAATTGCAACCATGTTGATGTTCTATGCGCGCAAACCTTTCCAGGATGCCGGTCTGCCATTTCCGACAGATAATTGGACATTTGAAGAATTCATCGACATCTGTAAAAAATTGACCAAGACAACAGGCGAAAAGAAAATCTGGGGTATCCAGGCAAACGGTATATACGTTCGCGACATTCACTGGATCCGCGGCACAGGCAAGAGGGAATACGACACCTTGATTTATCCCAAGAAAGCCACTTTCAATCAGAAGGAAATCGTCGATATCGTTCAGATCATGGCAAATGATGTCTATAACACATTGAAGATAGCCCCTACCCCGGCTGATCTTTCTGGTGGAGCGAACACAATCAACACAGGCAACTGCGCCATGAAATATGAAGGAGCCTGGTATTTTACCCAACTCAACACACCCGATTTACGCGCCCAAAATAAGCAGGTCGAATTTGATGTCGTCTTAATGCCCAAGCAGCAAGATCCTAATCGCCCTCACAGGGGTTGGGCAGAGGGAGTCTGTGTAGTGAAGACCCCCAAGACAGATGATGCCTGGAAGTTTGTCCATTATATGGGCGGTGAGGGCAATAAAACCTACAGCGAAACGACCGGACGCATTCCGAACGATCTTGCCCTAGTTGAGAGCTGGTGGGTACCAATGATCGCTGAGCGGTTCCAGGTGAAAAACGGCAAAGCATTTATTGAAGCCATTAAACGTTCCGAGGTAGACGTTGTTGGCGCTGTGACCCGCACCAAGATCACCAACGAGGTTGTTAAACCCGTAGCCTGGGATGTCCTGGTAGCAGGCAAAGGCACTGCAGCCGAATTATTACCCAAAGTCGATGCGGGAGTCCAAAAGTTGCTCGATGAATATTGGGCTACCGTAAAGTAGTTGACCTGAACTTTCCCATCATCCTACCCTGGAGGTATCCAGGGTAGGATACCTTTTCTTTTCCCCCAGTTTAGGAGGAGCTGTATGGCTGTCCAGGCACAAATTAAACACCAGCGACCTTCCGGGTTAAAAATCAAAGAATGGCTGCAAGGTTATCTTTTTGCCAGTCCCTTCATCATCGGTTTTTTTGTGTTCACGGCATTTCCAATGCTGTACTCAATTTATATCAGCTTGAATCGCTGGGACTTACTCTCGCCCCCAATTTTTGTGGGCTTCGAAAACTACATCAAGATGTTTAAAGATGCCACCGCAAATATCAGTCTTTACAACAGCGCTTATTACACCTTTTTAGCCGTTCCTTTTCAACTAATAATCTCGTTTGCGCTTGCGCTGGCATTGACACAACCTCTCCGTTTTAGGGATCTCTATCGAGCAGGATTCTATCTGCCTATCATCGTGCCAATTGTCGCTTCTGCCGTGGTGTGGCAGCGTGTTTTCCATCCCGAATTTGGTATTCTCAACGAAGCCTTGAGTTGGGTAGGAATCGCTCCGAAACGTTGGTTGTTTGAACCTGAATTAGCCAAGCCCGCATTCATTTTCATGTCCTTTTGGATGATTGGACGTCAGATGGTAATTTTTATCGCAGGGTTGGGAAACATTCCCCAATCTATGTATGAAGCCGCCAGCATTGACGGGGCAGGTTCTTTAAGGAAATTATTTGCTATCACCATCCCCATGATGACACCATTAATCTTTTACAACATGGTGATCGCAATCATCAATTCATTTCAAATCTTTGTCCCTTCTCTCATCATGACCGATGGAGGACCCCAAAACGCCACCCTCTTTGCTGTTCTCAATATTTACCGGCAAGGCTTCCTGTACTTCAACATGGGATATGCTTCAGCGCTTGCCTGGGAATTTTTTGTTATTGTGGTTGGCTTTACCATCGCCCAATTTTATATCTCCCAGAAATGGGTTTATTACGAACAATAAAGGAAGGAATAGATGACCGCTCAAGGTTTAACCCCTTCTTCCGCCCAAGTTTTCCATCCAGCAGGCATGAAAAATAAAACTGCCCGAATGTTATTCATCATTTTCTTGCAAATCTTAATGACTTTGATTCTGGTAACATTTCTTGTTCCAACGCTCTGGATGATTTCTTCATCACTAAAAGCCTCGACAGAAGTATTTGCTCATCCTATTGTATGGATACCTGCAGCCCCCCAATGGTCAAATTACGCCAAAATATTTGAAAAACTTCCCTTTGACAAATTTGCGATCAATACCTTAATCATGACCACCATGGCAGTATTGGGCACGGTTTTTTCTGCTACTGTCGTTGGGTACAGTTTCGCTCGCATGAAGTGGCCTGGAAAAAACATCTTCTTTGCCCTGATGATTTCCACGATGCTCTTGCCCGACAGCGTTACACTCATTCCACGGTTTATCCTCTTTCGCTGGTTAGGATGGATTGGAACATTATTACCACTCATTGTCCCGTTTTGGTTTGGAGCTTCTGCCTTTTATACCTTCCTTGTCCTTCAATTTTTCCGTGGCATCCCAATTGAGCTTGAAGAAGCAGCTTTGATCGATGGGGCAAATCGTTTCCAAATCCTGGGGTTGGTTCTATTACCTCTATCGAAACCAGTACTTGCTACCATTACCATATTTTCTATCATTCAACATTACAATGAATTCTTAACCCCCTTGATCTACCTGAATAAAATGGATAGCTGGGTGCTGGCTATCGGAGTTAGAGCCCTCAACGACTCAAATGCCGCCAACTGGGAAATCGTCTTTTCCGCCGCTACCCTCATGTTGATTCCCGTCCTTTTGCTGTTCATCTTTGCCCAGCGTTATTTTGTCCAGGGCATCGCTATGACTGGCTTTGGAGGACGATAAACCATTTTAAAACTTTTAAGGAGTATGTTTCTATGAAATTCTTTTTAGATAGCGCAATTACCGATGAAATTGCTTACGCGCTCGAATATTATCAAATTGACGGGATTACAACCAATCCCCGACATGTTCAGGCTTCCGGCAAGCCTTTCATGAAAGTTATTCGTGAAATCGCAAAATTGGTTGAGGGAACAGATAAGACGGTGTCTGTTGAAGTCAATCCCCATTTCACGACCTACGCTGAGATCATGCCTGAAGCTGAAAAACTGGCATCCATCTCGCCAAATTTTGTAATCAAGCTGCAATGCATGGATGCAACGTTTAAAGCAATCCCAGAACTGGCAAAACGGGGAATTCGGGTGAATTGCACTTTGATCTTCTCTGGCTCCCAGGCTTTACAGGCAATGCGGGTCGGAGCATATTACATTTCTCCCTTCATTGGTTGGAAAGAATCGAATGGTGAAGACACGGCTCAATTTATCCAGGACGTCGTAGCGATGCGGGATAATTACGACTTTCAATCTCAGATTATCGTCGCTGCTGTGCGGACAGGAAAACAAATTGTCGATGCCGCGGTCGCTGGCGCAGACATTGTGACTGCAGGTCTTGCTGTCTATAAAGAAGCGTTCGAGCATCCTTATACCCAAGAAGGAATCAAACGCTTCACTTCTTTTTGGGATAAAACCCCATACGAATAATTTCGGGAGAGAATAGGATGTCTGAAACGAGGAGATTCTTACTGAATGGAGAATGGCGGAAATCATCTGCCACCTTTCCGGTAAGATTTCCATTTACCGGTGAAGTAGTTGCGGAAGTTTACAAACCTGATCCAAATGACCTTGAAGATGCGATTCAGGTAAGTCAGGCTGGATTTATTAAAATGCGCAAGATGCCAGCCCACCAACGCTCATCAGCATTACGGCGTCTTTCGGATTTGATGCGCGATTATTCAGAAGAATTTATCGAATTACTTTGCATAGAAGGTGGTAAAACGCGCAAGGTTGCCAGAGTAGAGACTGCCAGAGCCATCCAGACAGTTTTTGTCGCCTCTGAAGAAGCTCGCCGAATTGAGGGGGAGTGGGTTCCCCTGGACTGGGTCGCAGACGGAGAAAATCGAATTGGTATTGTCAAAAGATTCCCAATTGGACCTGTTTTTTGTATAGCTCCGTTTAATTACCCCCTGAATCTGGCTTGTCATAAAATCGCTCCGGCACTGGCAGCCGGAAACTCGGTCATCTTAAAACCAGCTTCATCTACCCCACTGTCTGCTCTGCTGCTAGGAAAACTGGCTTTAGAAGCAGGAATTCCTCCTGAAGCGATTAGTATCGTGCCTTGTTCTGGATCACAGGCAGAGACAATCGTAAAAGACGACCGCATCAAGATGTTTTCATTCACCGGCAGTTCTGAGGTCGGATGGCGGTTAAAACAGGTTTGTGGAAGGAAAAAATATACTTTGGAATTAGGCGGCAATGCAGCTGCGATCATTCATGAAGACGCCAACCTGGCGTATGCAGCAAAACGGATTGCTTCTGGTGGATTTCTAAATGCCGGACAAAATTGTATCTCGGTCCAGAGGGTATTAATTCAAGATCAAGTGTACTCCAAAGCGGTTGATTTAATTGTCAATGAAGTCAACCAGTTAAATGTGGGAGATCCTCGTCTTGAAGCAACTGATGTAGGACCGATGATCAGTGAAGATGCCGCAATTCAAACTGAAAACTGGATCAAAGAGGCAATAGTAGAAGGAGCAAGACTGCTGACCGGAGGAACAAGAGAAAACAGCATAATTCGACCCACCCTTCTTGTCGATGTTCAGGCTGATATGAAAGTATGCCGACAGGAAGTCTTCGCGCCGGTTATCACGATTGATCGATACGGGACTTTCGAGCAGGCAATTGAACTGGCAAACTCAACAGATTACGGATTGCAGGGAGGAATATTTACCCAAAACATAAACCGTATTATGAAAGCGTTTGAGGAAATCGATGTGGGAGGATTGATGGTGAATGACGTATCCACATTTCGAGTAGATCATATGCCGTATGGCGGTGTAAAAGGTTCTGGAATTGGTCGAGAAGGACCGAAATATGTCATCGAGGAAATGACCGAACCCAAATTGATGATCATCAATCTGGCTGGAGGATTGTAATCTGAAAGGAAAAATTCCAGCAATATTTTCACCTGGAGGGTAAACACCTTATGAAACACAGTGTTTTAATGCACGAGAAAGAAGACGATGTGGCTGTCGCCGTGGTTGATGTTCAAGCTGGAACCGAAATTGGAGTAGCAACCTTGGAAGGCGAATTTGTTGGATCAGTTCCAGCGCTGGAAGATATCCCTTTGGGGCATAAGATTGCTCTGCGTGATATTGGCAAGGGAGAAAATGTAATCAAGTATGGTCGCCCGATTGGTCATGCAGTTGCACCAATTAAAAAAGGCGCTCACGTTCACGTTCATAATCTTAAAAGCAACAGGTGGTAATCATGGACATGAAATCCTTTAAACTAACTGGCTATCGCCGCGAAAATAACAAAGTCGGTATTCGTAATCATGTCATTATTTTGCCCATCGACGACATATCAAATGCCGCCGCAGAAGGTGTAGCCCGCTTAATCAAAGGCACGATGGCACTTCCGCATCCTTACGGGCGATTGCAATTCGGAGCTGACCTCCAACTTACCTTCGATACCCTGATCGGCACGGGAAAAAACCCGAATGTTGCTGCAGTTGTCGTAATTGGCATCGAGCCAATCTGGACCAAACAGATCGCGGATGCTATTGCCGAGACTGGAAAACCTGTTGCGGGATTCTCTATTGAACGTCATGGCGACCTGAAAACCATTGAGATGGCATCTTGGAAAGCTAAGGAATTTGTTCATTATGCAACCGAACTGCCCAGAGTGCCGTTTAACTGGTCAGAATTAGTGCTTTCGGTAAAATGTGGTGAATCGGATACTACCTCAGGGCTTGGCGCTAACCCAACGGTTGGTCGAGCGCTAGATTTTATTCTAGCGGAAGGCGCAACCGCTATCTTTGGAGAAACAACAGAAGTTACCGGCGGAGAAGATGTAGTCGCTTCTCGCGCCATCAATGCGGAAGTCCGGGAAAAGTTTATGAAGACCTTCAATGATTACCAGGACTTTGTCAATGCCCAGGACGCTGACCTCCTTGGTTCCCAGCCGACGCAAGGGAATATACGCGGAGGGTTGTCCACGATTGAAGAAAAGGCAATGGGCAATATTCAGAAAATGGGTCGCAACAAGGTTGTCTCGGTCTTAGCGCCCGCCGAAGCACCAGCAGGACCTGGGCTTCATTTCATGGATTCTTCTAGCGCGGCTGCAGAGATGGTCACTTTATGCGGCGCTGCTGGTTCTGTACTCCACTTCTTCCCAACCGGGCAGGGAAATGTAATTGGAAACCCCATTGTTCCAGTCATCAAAATAACAGCGAACTCCATTACGGCATCGACAATGAAAGAACACATCGATGTAGATGTGACTGACTTATTGAGACTGGATATAAATCTGGATCAGGCGGGCATGCGGTTGGTAGAGTCAGCCGTTCACACGATCAACGGTCGTTTCACCTGCGCTGAAGCTCTCCGGCACGATGAGTTCGTCCTGACCAAATTATATCGAAGCGCCTGAGTTCAATTAATCACCAAATACTACCCCTCCTCTTCTTTTTTATAGATTTAAGAGAGAAGGGGTAGCATGTTATAAGGAGCATATCATGAAAATTGGAATTCAAACCAACGCCTGGAGTGAGGAGATTCACTATGGCAGTCTGGAAAGGTTAATATCTGAAATCGCGCAAGCAGGATATGACGGATTGGAAATCGGCGCACATCGGCTCAACCTGGCAAAACCAGATGCTTTTCACCAATTGGTTACAAAGTACAACCTTCGCATTTCTGGAATTCACACCGGAGGTCCTCTACATCATCGAGAAACAATGCAAACAGTATTCGCTAAATTACCAGAAATTGCTGAATTTTCTATCGCTGCTGGCGCAGAAAACCTGATGTTCAGTGGACATCCAAAAAGCGATAAAACCGAAGAGGATTATAAAATTGAAGCGGATATGCTTAACCAGGTTGGATTAATCTGCAAAAAAGCTGGAATACAGGTTCAATATCACAACCATGCGTTTGAAATTCTAAACGATCTGCAGGAATACCGGGCTCTCATGAGACTTACAGATCCGGAATTGGTTTCATTTTGCCTGGATATCGGGTGGGTGGTTCGTGGTGGTGCATCGCCCTCTCAGGTCATAGAAATGTACCATCAGAGAATTAATTATTTTCATTTGAAAGACACCTTGAGTGAAAATCGTTTTACCGAACTGGGGAAAGGTATTGTAGATATTCCTGCTGCATTAACAACAATACAGAAGTATTATCAAGAATGCTGGTTGGTTTACGAGCGGGATGAAACCATGCCGGATGCCCTCTTAAGCGCACAGATCAGCAGGAATTATCTAAAAACTTTAGGTCTATAACCATCATATACCCACGGAGGGAATGAAATGAAAAATGGAAAATTAGGAGTTTGCGTGGTGGGATGTGGAGACCTTGGTACCCGTCATGCAGCCTGCTGGAACAACCTGCCCGATGCTGAAGTCATTGCTGTTGTCGATACGCGGGTTGATCGAGCAGAAAAGAACATGAAGCTGTTTAATCTAGATCGCTTTTATACTGATTACAGGGAAGCCATTTCATTACCAGAAGTAGACGTCGTCTCCGTATGCATTCCTACTTATTTGCACCCTGAAGTATCAATATACGCCCTCGATCATAAAAAGCACGTTTTGTGCGAGAAGCCAATCGCTCTAACCGTCGAAGAAGCAGATAAAATGATTGATGCTGCCCATCGCAATCAGCGCCAACTGGGTCTCGGTTTTATGCGCCGTCATACACCGGTAATGGGTCAATTAAAAGAATTGGTCCAAAGTCAAAAATTAGGACGACCCGTTATGTATCATGCGTCTGACATACGTTCGATCCGCCCGAAAATTGAAATGCATGACGCCACCAAAAACGGCGGACCGGTTATTGACATGTCGGTACATGTGATCGATATTTGGAACACAATATTTGCATCAAAACCGGTCTCTGTATATGCCCAAGGTCTGAAGATGGCAGCCAATCGACCTGAAATAACAGGAGTAAAAGAGGTTGCTATCGACACAGCAACGATTGTCGTGAAATATGCTTCTGGAGATATTGGTACTTTCGTTGTAACCTGGGGAACACCACCTGGCGTTACCCCTGAACCACACCGCGATAAGATCTATGGTCCTAAAGGGTTGGCAGCAATTGAATGGGGTATGTTGCATCAACAAGTGCAAGTTCTCCAGGAAGGCGGTGAATGGATCAACATCATGGAATGCACGGATAATTTTTACCAGACTCAAATTGAGCGCTTTGCCTATGAAATCATGAACGGATTTCCAGTCAGCGTCTCCGGTGAAGATGGTCGAGCAGCACTAAGAGTAGCTGTGGCGGCATTAAAATCCATTTATTCAGGTCAGGTGGAGTTGCTCTAATGAAGGAATTGGAGCAAAAACAAATCAGGCTTCACCAGCTCATGGCTGAACATGAAATTGACGCCATTTTGCTCCAAAGAGCGAGCAGCTTTGCCTGGGCTACAGGCGGCATTTCTTCTTATGTCAACACTGCGTCAAGCACCGGCGCTGCCTCGTTGTTGATCACCAAACAAAAGAAGTACGTATTAACCACAAATATAGAAGCGGAACGCCTGGAGAATGAAGAACATCTATCCAGCCAGGGATGGGAATTTCATATAAATCCCTGGTTTGAAAATCCTGTTGCACTGGGCAAATTAACTCAAGGCATCAAAGTAGGGGCAGACACGCCCTTGCCCGGCATGGTTGATCTGACCAATCAGCTGGCGCGCGTTCGGAGCATCCTTACCCCCGAAGAAATCAACCGGTTTGAAATTCTTGGAAAAAAATGTGCAGTTGGAATGAACCGCGCGATCCACTCAATTAATCCCGGTATGACCGAGATGGAAATTGCTGCCATACTAGGATTGGAAATTCAAAAACTTGGTGCGCAGCCTATTGTCAATCTGATTGCCACCGATGAACGCGTTTATTCTTACCGCCATCCATTACCTACCGAGAAGAAACTGGAGCATTATGCCCTGTTGGTTGTATGCGGAAGATGGAAAGGACTGGTGTGTTCTATCAGCCGCCTTGTCCATTTTGGGAAAATGCCATCTCATTTACATAAAATCATGATCGCGAATGCGCAAATAGAGATTGTATTCCACCAATCCACCATTCCTGGCGTATCATTGAGTCAGATCCTTCAGACCGCAATTAATGCTTATAAAAATGCCGGCTATCCTGAGGAATGGAAAAAACATCATCAAGGTGGCGTTGTCGGTTACGAATCGCGGGAGTATCTTGGACGTCCGGATTTGAGCGACCTTGTTCAAGTAAACCAGGCTTACGCCTGGAATCCTTCTATTGCAGGTTGTAAATACGAAGATACAATCATCGTAACCCCAACTGGTAACCGTGTTCTAACAGAAATAGAAGATTGGCCAAAAGTAGAAATCACAATAAATGGAAAGACCTATTCACGCCCTGCCATTTTAGAAATTTTCTAGTCAAAAAAGACCTGGAGAATTCCAGGTCTTTTTTGACACACAGTTAGTTCACCCACCACCTAAAGGTGAAAATAATTCGACCCGATCTGGGTTTTCCACCACAGCCTCCTGGATATCAACAATATTTCCATTAATTACCGCCAAAGCGACCTCTGCAGGAGGAACGCCCAGTTCAAGGCATACATCTTGCAAGCGTTTCCTTCCTGCGATCTCCAGTTGAATATGATTTCTCTTCTCTACATCAAAGTAGTGAAGATGACCACCTAAGTGGATCTGCATGAATCAAACCACTCCTACAAGGTCTGCAGCCCATTCCAAACCAAGTTCCATCAATTTTTGGCGGGTTGGCATTCCCGTTTGGGGATTCCATCCCTTCATGAGATACAATTCCGTCATTACTTGCGCGAAAACCTGTGGATCAATCGCCACTCCACTCAGTGGACCAGAAGTTAATCCATGAAACAACCTGTCTGGCAAGTTGTCATCATTGCGCGAAAATCCTTCTCGCTGATTGAATAACCTGGACAGATTTATTGATCGCTCTCCCATTTCCAGCATTTCTTCCACAGTCACTTCCCAACCAGTAACAGCGCGCATTGCCTCAATTAATTCATCTACCTGAATGAAGGAGCGAGGAGCCGGACCAAAATAACACAGCCCCACAACTTTTATAAAACTAGACCAATGCTCAAATAACAGGTATTGCCTGGCTTTACGAGCACTTAATTCCCGAGCTGGAATTGGTTCAACTGTTCCCCAACCGATAGCACCTTTGAAACTTATTGAATCAGGATTTGCCAGGGCAGGATCATGGATAGAAGTTAGATGGTCAGCGCCATTCTCTGCTATCGCATAAGCCAGGCTTAAGCTTGCTTTGCCGCGAGGATCATGGAACGGAAGTTCCTGACCTTTGACATGCATGGCATATTTTTCGGTACATCTGCCTAGTGCCCTTGCTGCGCGAAGCACCCCTTCACCCAGTAAATATCCGAAACCTTCACGTTTGCCAATCAATTCAACCATCTGCAACATGGCATCAACATTGCCAAAGGTTAATGGGATACCGCCAGTATCATCTAACCCGATCAAGCCATTTTCAAAGCATTCCATTGCAAAGGAAATAGCCGATCCAACCGATATAGTATCCATTAAGTATAAATTGCAAAGTTCATTCGCTTTTGCCACTGCCTGCAGATCGCTAACTCCACAGTTTGAACCAAAAGCTGCGATCGTTTCATATTCAGGACCACCGTACTTAGTTGAGACCTCATAGCGGTCAGAGACTTCTACCTCCCGCTTGCAATGAATTACACAGGCATAACATGAACGCCTCGAGTTTAAGATGGATTGATAAGCATCCCAATTAATATTACCCGCCCCATCAAAAGACCCTCCATTGAAATTCAAGGTGGGTAATATTCCCCCTGCATTCAAACCTGTGACAAGACCCGGCGTCCCCTTCTCGGTCAATTCCATACTTTGTGGATGATTTTTTGCCTCTTTGGCAAGTTGTTGACCCAATTTCACCAATTTTTGAGGTTCTGCCGCCAGTTCTGAAAAACGAGTCTTGCCTCTTACCGCGATAGCTCGCAAGTTTTTCGAACCCATGACAGCACCAATCCCATTCCGCCCATTGAAGTGCCTCAATTCATTCGTTATCGCTGCATAGCGGACTAATCTTTCTCCCGCTGGACCGATCTGCAATACTCGGATCAGGTTGTCGCCCAATTCTTTTCGAATAGTCTCTTGCACTTCATAAGGCTCATTACCCCATAAATGATCTGCTGATCGTATTTGAACATTTCCATCTTTAATCCAAATGTAAACGGGCTTGGGAGATTTCCCCTTAATAATAATTGCATCAAAACCGGCAAATTTTAATTCTGGTCCCCAAAACCCCCCTGCCTCTGATTCGCCATACGCGCCAGTCAGAGGAGAACGAGCTGCTGCAGTGTAACGGGTAGCCGTTGCAACCGGTGCACCTGTCAATGCGCCAGTTGCTAGAATGAGCAGGTTCTCAGGAGAAAAAGGATCTACACCTTGAGGACACTCCTTTAACAAGAAATATGCTGCAAATGCTTTACCACCCGGGTATTTCCGAAAAAATTGCTCATCAAACTCTTCAACAGCGAATGACCCCGACGATAAATCTATACGCAGTATTTTGCCTGTGCTTCCAAAACCCATGCTCCACCTTCTTCTCTTAATTATTTTTACAACTTGAATAATTGTACCAGTTTCAAAGGTTTGAATCAATCTTATCTGGATTAATTTTCGGTTGTTTTTCCTTCACTTTTTTGGAAGCAGCGAATAGTTGATTAATGCGCAGATACACTCGCTGCCAGAATGATCGAGACCAGCTATGTTTTGCGAGGATTAGTTCATTTTGGGAAGGCAACCTTGCGGAATATGCCGCCTGAATATATATTTTCGTTAACGACTCTAACGCTTCGCGCAGTTCAGGATACCTTTCCAAATTAGGAAACACAATACGATAAAATTCAAGAGGAGTCATGCTTCTCTCTGCTAAATAACCAGATCGGATAAATGACAAACGCATTGACCAATAGAGCTTTTCAGTCTCTCCAATTATCGTCCGGTTGTCATATCGCTTAGGAATAGATAAACGGTACAACCAATAAGCCAAGCCAAGTGCACCTGCAAATACCCCAAAACCAATTATTCCCCGTCTAAAAGCGCTAATTCCTGAAGGAAGAGGGACATTTTCTGTGGTTAAGGTTTCACTTGGGTCAATTTCATCAGGATATAATATCACTTGCTGAGACGGAGTCGGTTCAAATTCAACCCAACCGATCCCTTCAAAATATATCTCGACCCAGGCATGAGAGGCTGAAACCGGCACCCGGTAAGCTCCCCGATCGTGATCAAAAAAGCCCATAGTGTACCCCGTTGCTATCCGAGATGGTATTCCATTTATCCGCAGCATAACAACCATTGCGCTGGCGTAATGGGTACAAAACCCTCCGGGAGCATCAAACAGAAAATAATCGACCACATCGCGTCCATCAGGTGCCAGAACAGCCTCTAAGGAATACTTATAATTTTGCCTTAAGAAATTTTGAATTTTAAGCGCAATCTCATAGGCATTTTTTTCTTCCCCTATCAGTTGAGAATTCAAGCTATAGACCCGTCTGGGCAGAGACCCTGGCAATTGTAGATAAGTCGCCAGTATAGCCGGATTACTTACCGGCAACGCCCGCTTCAACTGGTTTGATGTCACTTTGGCTGCCCATGAAATCACCTCATATTTCGATACAGTTCCCCGGGTCAGACTGTTGCCATCTGGTTCAATAAACCACAAACTAACTCCCTCTGATCCTCCTGCTGGCTGATTGACAGAAAAAAGAACATTGCCGTGAGCAGCAGATATTTCATATTTTTGGATCAATTCATATCGGGTTTCGGGAATATTTTCAGACAATAATATTTGCCCTGGTCGGGCGAAAGGCTCCATGCTCAACCACCCTCGTCCGGTATATTGTGAAAAAACAGTATCTCTCCAATAATGGATACGAGTTTGATCCTGAATTCCAATTTCTATTTCATTCGGGGTTGGAGGTGGTGGATCACTAATCTCTACCCACATCACAGTTTGGTTCCCCGATGGCAGGGGATTACCTATTTGCGTAAGGTCAGGAAGCTGAATCGATAAAGCATTTCCCGATGAGCTGATTTCGGGTGGTTTCACCCCAGTGAATAATTGATCGGCAGTATCGCTGGTTTGTTGACGAATCGGTCGGAATAGATCCGATAACCATTGCCAGCCCTCAGGTGTTCCAATTACAGTTGAAAAAAGGGCAATTCCCCCCACCAATATCGCTGCGATGATACTGCTTCCCCCCCAGTCGAAACCCAAATCTTCAGGATAATCAATTTGTCGTTTGTTCCATCGTACATGAATCGAGGTAAAAGCTGTGCGGCTCAGCAGCAACACTGTAATGACTAAGAAAATAAATAAATATCCTTTTTCCTGGCGAGCCAGATACACGTTTAAGGTTAACAAAAATCCTAATGGTAAGATCCCTGGAAAGGCTTGTTTCTTCCTGATCACCCACCAGGTTAACCAGGCGCCAGCCTGCCACAATATCAGACTGATTAACAAAACAAACAACCCTGTATCATTCACTTGATTCCCGCTTTGAATTGATCCGAACCAACCCGAAATTCGATACCAATAAATAAATGCCCGTACATTGAGCTGATTTAAAATATCTGGAATTTGATTGGCAGTTGATACAGATAAATTCGAAAACAAATCACCAAGTTCTTGATATAAATAAAACACAGCTATGAATATGCTATAGCCGGCTGCAAATAGTCCATTGAAGTGAGAGAGGGATAAAAGAATTCCAAAACCTATCCCCAGCCACAGGCTATTTATCATGGGGGTAGAGTCAGTCACCCATTCAGCCTGCAAGACGCTGGAGATTAAGACTGCAATTATACCGATTAAAAGCACTGCGGTAGGATAGATCGGACGAATCCGCTGCCATAACCAGTAAACTATTCGATCTCGAAAATCAAGCTCCAATTTGATCTCTCTATCCTCCCTCTCTCAACATGGGAATCGAAGCATCATCTAATTGAAATCGTGGCGATTGGCTAATGACAACTCGACCTGTCCCCAAGGTCTTAAATTCCCAACGCGCCAACCTTCCATACGTTTCTTGCAAGGGTTGGATTTCTCCTTTGTGAATAATCCGGCAGATAAAACCCATCCCAGACAATACGGGGGATACCATCTCAGCCTTTTGATCTGCCCCATACGAGAAAGGATCCAGCAGGATGACATTTACACCAAATCTGCTGTAGTGACCAAACTGTTTGATTTCTGAAGCCCAATCCAGATTGGTGGATGGTGTAATAAGTACCATTAAATCACGAGGAGGAATGAACTTCGACGCCAATCGCATGACTTTCGTATACTCACACCCTTGTTGGGCACGTAATGGAGCCAGGGCGCGCAATATACGCCATAAATATACTGAACTTCGTCCAGGGGGAATAATGTATTCTCCTCCAGCACAGGCAAACAGCCCAACCGCTAAGCCAGATTGCAACAACTGCGAAGATATTGACGCAGCGATAAGCACCATATCCTCTTCAGTTGATTGATCGCCCTCGCCAATATGCGCATGAATATCAAAATCTGGGATAATCCAAATTTTAGACGCTGCTTCTGGTTCAAAAACCCGGACAAACGGACTGCCTTGCCGGGCTGTGATTTTCCAATGAAACCTGCGCAATGGATCACCGGGTTGATAAGCCCTCGTTGAATAAGCGTTTACAGTATCAATCGGTAATGATTGACGTAGCTGGCGATGATCGCCTACCACCCCGCTACGCGGTAATATGTCTGAAGGTAATACAGTCAATGGAGGATAAACCAATATCTCCAGTGGTTGTAAATATCGCTGAGTAATGTGAAAAAAACCAAAAATATCTCCTAGATGCAACTCCCAAGGACCCAATTTAAAAACCCCGCGCTGTTTACAAATCACATGTACTCGCCAGTTAATCATATTATTGGACTCTACAGCCCGTACACTGGTAACAGTGTAGCCTGGCAGCTGAGAGTGATCGATAAATTCAGCCCACAACACTGGAAATATCGATTTATTAATCAGGTATATTTGCTCTTCCAGTTCATCACCAACCTGCATGACATTCGACCGCAAGGTTCGTTTTCCCCTCACCATTTGCGCCATCGATAATGCCCAGGCAAGGGAAAAAGCATTGATTAAACCCAACCCAACTAAAACCATGAATGCCGGAGAGGATGGGTAAGCAATATACCAGGTTAATAGTCCCAGGAAGGATATAATCGCGAGAGGTTGACGGATATCAATGGAAATATCAACATCAGGATGTGATACATGCCATATTCGATATGGATGTTTTATCCAGACAGATAATTTGTCCATCAAAAAACGGATAAACGCTTTCAACTGATTCCTTATAATAATATTAGACAGATTCCTATACCCTTTTTTGTATAAAAATTCTACCATAAGGGAAAATTCCTGGAGCAAGAGAGAAACCGGTATATAATTATTCACGAAGGAGAAAAAAATGACCAATCGATATGCTGTCCAACTTTATTCAGTCCGTGAACTAGCCAATCAAAACTACGCCGGAACCGTCGAAAAAATTGCGGCAATGGGGTATGCAGGAGTAGAGACTGCTGGTTTCCCTGGCACAACCGCCGGTGAAGCACGCAAGTTATTCGATAGCCTTGGGTTAAGTGTTGTTGGCGCGCATTCTCCTGCACCATATGGAGAAAAGAAGAACGAGGTGATAGATACAATGGCAGCACTTGGCTGCAATGTGTTAATCATTCCTGCCATACGATATGATGACCTGAAAACAGTCGATTTAATCAAAAAATCATGCGATATGCTGAACGAGTCCTATCAAACCTGTAAAACTCACGGTCTTAAGATGGGATACCACAACCATTGGTGGGAAATGGAAATTGTGGGTGGAAAACGCATTTACCAATGGTTAAAAGAGCTGCTAGAACCTTCAATCTTTTTTGAACTAGATACCTATTGGATAAAGGTCGGTGGAGTTGATCCACTCGCCATAATTCGTGAATTGGGTGGTCGCGCCCCATATTTACATATCAAAGACGGTCCAGGAGTGCGCGAACTGCCTATGGTAGCCATTGGCACTGGCGTCATGAATTTTCCTGCGATCCTGACAGAAAGCAAGCCTTTTATGGAATGGGGAATTGTCGAATTTGACCGATGTGCAACGGATATACTGGCTGAATTGGATCGGAGCATAAAATACCTGAGGAGTCTTGCATGAAACAGTTTCAGGTCGGTATTGTCGGTTGCGGAAATATCAGCAAAATCTATCTCGAACAAGCAAAGACGTTCGACATTCTTAATGTTTCTGCAGTTGCAGACGTTGATATGAATCGCGCCCAGGCTAAGGCAATTGAATATCAGGTTCGCGCCTTGACCGTCGATGAATTACTGTCTGATAAAGAGATAGACATCATCCTTAATCTTACACCACCAGCCGCGCATGGATCAATAGCCCTTTCTGCTTTAGCTGCCGGTAAATCAGTTTATAACGAAAAGCCGCTTGCAATCGACCGCGAAGAAGCCCAAAAAATGTTGCAAATTGCCCAGTCAAAAAATCTCCGAGTCGGTTGTGCGCCAGATACATTCATAGGCGCAGGTTTGCAGACCTGTCGAAAAGTTATCGACCAAGGATTGATCGGTAAACCTGTTGCTGCCACAGCCTTTATGATGGGTCATGGACCTGAACGATGGCATCCGGACCCTGAGTTCTTTTATAAACCTGGTGGAGGACCTCTCTTTGATATGGGGCCATATTACCTGACAGCCCTCATTTCCCTTTTAGGACCAATAAAAAGAGTTAGCAGCATGGCACGCATATCCTTTCCGGAGCGAATGATTGGCAGCGAACCTAAACGGGGACAAACGATCAAGGTGGAGACACCCACCCACGTCTCAGCAAACCTTGAATTCGTGTCTGGCGTTATGGCAACATTAATCACAAGCTTTGATGTATGGAAAAGCAGCGTGCCAAGGATAGAAATATATGGCAGCGAAGGCACTCTTTGGGCGCCGGATCCCAACACATTTGGAGGACCAGTTCAAATATTTAAATCCTCAGCAAAAGAATGGGAAGAGGTAAACCTGATCCATTGGCGCTCAACAAACAGCCGCGGTCTTGGTGTTGCAGACATGGCGCATGCTTCTTTAACGGGTCGCCCACATCGCGCAAACGGCGAAATGGCATACCATGTGCTGGATATCATGCACACAATTCTTAACGCATCAATTCAAATGAAAGAATTGGAGGTAAAGAGCACTTGCAGCCAACCGACTCCAATCCCCGAAGGGCTTCCTTTCAACATATTAGAATAAATACAGACTGGTTCATTCACCTAACGAGAAAAGGCTAATTGTTCCCCAAAAACAATTAGCCCAAATTTTTACAATAAGGAGGGGACACCATATGGAACCCAACCCGGTTTTAAAAAAACTAGGATTAGACACTACTGACAGGGCAGTTATTATCCACGCCGATGATATTGGCATGTGCCAGGCAAGCATTTCCGCGTTTTCTGAATTATCCGAGTACGGTCTTATTACATCAGGAGCAGTGATGGTACCTTGCCCCTGGTTTCTAGAAGTAGCCCGTTATGCTCGCGAGAATCCAGCCATAGACCTCGGAGTACACTTAACCCTGACGAGTGAATGGAAAACCTACCGTTGGGGTCCTATATCGACACGAGATCCAAATTCAGGAATGATCGATGCGCAAGGCTATTTTTTCGCCAGGGCAGATGAAGCCAGGGAGCACGGGGATCCAATAATGGTTCAAAAAGAACTTGAAGCTCAAATCCAACATGCAATTTCTGCTGGAATCTCGCCAACTCACATAGACACTCACATGGGCACTGTGGCTCATCCGAAATTTATGCCATCATATATTCAGCTTTCTATGCAATTTCACCTGCCAGTGATGATTGCACGATTGGACGAACTGGGTTATCAGAAAATTGGGCTGGACCCACAAACTGCAGCTCTTGCAGCCCGCATGGTAGTTGAGCTGGAGAAAAATGGTTTACCGCTTCTCGATCATATCACGGGTATGCCGTTGGATTCGGCTGACCAAAGAATATCACGAACCATTCAATCCTTGAAAGACCTGCCGCCTGGTATCACCCACTTTATAATCCATCCCTCTAAAGATACTCCTGAACTAAGGTCAATTACCCCAGACTGGGCATGTCGCGTTGCAGATTATGAGACATTCCTTTCTTCAGAAGTAGAAGCAGCGATTAAAGACCTTGGGATTATCCGCATTGGTTATCAAGCCATAAAAGATATCATGTAAAAATTCGAGGGAAAAATGAGCGATAATAGACCATTGACTCCTATTCGACTATCAACAGGATATAAGGTTGTTTGGGGAATTGCTGCCCTTGGCACATCCGTCATAAGCGGAACTTACGGCGCACTCCTACCAATTTTTTATCAAGACTACCTTGGACTTGCTGCGCGTTGGATTGCCCTCGCATCCATCATTTATGCGGTTTGGAACGCTATCAACGACCCATTGTTTGGGTATATTACGGACAGCACTCGATCAAAACTTGGTAGACGAATTCCTTACATGCGGTACACCGCTCCTTTTTTGGCGCTAACGTTTATCCTTGTTTGGTTCGCTCCTCCAAAAGCCGGACAAGAAATGCTGTTCGCCTGGATGCTTGTCAGTATGCTTCTTTACGATACTGCTTATACGATGATCGGTCTGGTCTATTCTTCTCTCTTACCCGAGGTTACCGAATCAGATTCCGAGCGGAACGGCTTACAAATTTCTTCATCATTATTTGGCTTGCTGGGCACTTTATTGGGTTTCCTCATACCAGACTTTTTCAGACCGAAAGCGGGAACCTCTCCTTCATTTTTCCCGCTCCAAATCGCCATGATCGTTGTAGCGATTACAGCGATGGTCTTGATCATCATTACAACATTGTAAGTCAAAGAAAGACCAGAGTTCACTCGTGTTGATAAACCCTTACCCCTTGGTAAAGCAATCCGCTCAACTCTGACTTCAAAATCCTTCATTGTGCTTGTGTCGCAAAACTTTATGTCGATATTGATGCAATCCTTAGTAACAGGAGCAATTTTCTACCTGGCAGATTATGTGTTGCGGATAAATACCATCCTGCTGTTAGCATGTTTATTCATCCCCTTGATGATCGGTGTCCCGATTACCTCCTTAATCCGCCGGAGGGTAGGAGTCGTCAGAGCCCAACAGCTATTATTGCTGATCGCGGGTATTGGATTAATATCAATCGTCATTGTTCCAACTCCATTGATTCCGTTTTGCATCATTCTCGCAGGCTTTGGTCTCTCAGGTCCCCAAACATTGACCAACGTCCTTTTTGCTCAAGTAGCCGATGAAGACGAAGTTCGCACAGGAGTACGGCGGGAAGGATCTTTTTTTGGTGTAAATGCCCTCATCACCAAACCAGCTCAATCTGTTGCGCTTGCTTTGTCACCATTTATTCTTGAGATTACTGGTTTTATTACACGTGAGCAGAATATGGGGAAAATCTTTTTGGATCAACCAGGAAGTGCTATCCTGGGGATAAAAATCATCGCCGGATTGATACCCGGAATCGCCATGTTACTGGGTGCGGCAATCTTAACCCTATATCCTCTGCGCGGGAATTATCTCTCGTCAATACAGCAAAAAGTGCTGGAATTGCATCAACTTAAGCATGACAAATTGCAAAATCTGAATTGATAAATAAAAGTCCTGTGGTATTTTGGCAATACCACAGGACGACCAACCAAATGACCCATTTTATTTAATTTTATTTGCCAAAACTTCCTTTAGCTTGTCGATTTTAAAATCCACGATAATTGTTCCATCAATATCAAAGGTTGGAGTGGTTTCAAATCCATTTGCCCATTTGCGAACCTGAGCCGCTGCAGCCCGATTTTGTGTAATATCTACCTCACGATAGGGAATTTGATTATCTTTTAGCCATTGCCTGGCTCGTCGGCAATCAGGACACCAGGAGGTACAATACATTACCACCCCGCCATGTAGAAGTTCTTGATTTCCATCCTTTTCAGTTCGAGCACTTACAGTACCGGAAGAAATTTTTTGAATTTCTGCAAACAATACATCGTTACTTGGCTGATTATCGATCTCGTGGATATCAATATATCGAATGATACCTTCTCCATCAATGATAAATATTGCCCTCTCTGTATATCCATCGGGACGTAACACACCATATAATTCACCAACCTTTCCATGCGGCCAGAAATCACTCAAGATGGGATAGGAAATCCCTCCAAAACTCTCTGTCCAGGCTTTTAAACACGGTACATGATCGATGCTGATGCCCAGAACCTGAGCATTTAATCCCGCAAACTTTGCCAGATTGGCTTCGTATGACGGGATTTGGTTCGTTCATATTGGCGTCCAGGCGAGTGGGAAAAACACCAAAATAACAATTTTTCCGCGATAATCACTTAAAGATACCTTCGTCCCAAGATGGCTGGGTAAGGTGAAATTGGGAGCAGGTTGACCCAGGCTCAAAGTCATGATTTTCTCCTTGCTGCAAAGAAAGTAAGATCAATAGATGTCATAATCTATAAGGCACCAAAAATCAGTCAAGTATCCGAGCTTTCATCCATTCATTCGTGTTATGAAAATCTGCCACCGCATTGCCAGGATGAACCAGATTATCAAACAAAGGTCGGTCATCATCATTTAAATGCATGTCTATAACTGGCAGGAAACTTTCGATATGTTGAAGGGTGCGTGGTCCAATGATAGGAGCAGTGACCCCGGGCTGATCCTTTACCCACAACAAAGCCAATTGGGCTGAAGACAATCCTCGCTCCTTAGCCATCTGGTCAACCGCTTGTGCTACACGGAGACCTTTTTGAGTAACCCGGTCTTTAAAGGATCCGCCTCTTGTTGCTGCCCGCGAATCGGATGGCAAAGAACCATCACTGGGATATCTTCCGGCTAACATCCCCATCGCCAGTGGAGACCAGGGTAACACAGCCATACCATATTTTTGGCAAAGCGGTATTAACTCATTTTCCACCCTGCGGTCTAGCAAGTTATAGGGAGGCTGCTCGCTGATATACCGCGCCAGCCCATATTTTTCACTAATCGACAACGCTTCCATCACCATCCAGGCGGGATGAGTTGAGCAGCCAATATACAATACTTTGCCTGACCGCACCAGATCATCGAAAGCACGCAATACTTCATCCTGAGGAATATTTAACGGTGGACGATGCAATTGATATAAGTCGATATGATCCGTCTGTAATCTCCTCAATGAATCCTCACAAGATTTCAGAATATGGTACCGCGAAGCTCCTTGATCATTCGGCTGTGTCCCCATCTTCCCGAACACTTTTGTAGCCAGAATGACTTCATTGCGTTTTCCATTCATCAACAGCGCTTTCCCGACGATTTCTTCACTTCGACCTGCGTTATATACATTGGCTGTATCGATAAAATTGATTCCGCCATCCAAGGCGCGATTAATAATTTGAATGGACTCCTCTTCATTTGTCGGACCACCAAAATTCATTGCGCCAAGGCAAAGGGGTGAAACCAACACACCTGTCCGACCTAAAGTACGATATTCCATGTTTACCTCCATATTTTTTTCAAGGATTGATAATTACTTTTTTTACGTTTTCAATTCCCTGTTCAATTAAGGTAATTCCCTTCTGAAATCCATCAAGCGGGAGACGGTGAGATACGAGAGCAGCAACCTGGATTTTACCTGAATTTAACAAATCTACCGCCTGATATGAATTTCGTAAAGAAGTAAAAGATGATAAGATTGTCAAGCCTTTCCTGAAGATTTTAAATGGTTCAATTGTCAGATGAGAACCAGTTGGCGGCACTCCAAAGAGCAAAATTTTTCCACCATTACGCACAAAATCCAATGTCCGCGCCATCACCGCAACAGCACCAGTGGCATCAATGACAACATCAAAATAATCCAAAGGTAGATCTTCCAGACTAGTCAGGCATCGATCTGCACCAGTAGTGGCAGCAAACTCGATTCTGGTAAGTACGCGATCAACAACCGTTATTTCAGCCGCTCCACTAAGTCGCCCAACTTGAAGCAGTAAATTACCAATCGGACCTGCTCCAAGAACTAAAACCTTATCTGCAGGAGCAATTGACAACCGCTGCATCCCGTGTAAAACACAAGATAACGGCTCAATAAATGCGCCTTCTTCATAAGACATATCCTCAATATGAAACACCGCTTTTTCAGGTGCAACGACGAAATCCGCCATTCCCCCGGGTCTAGTAACCCCAATTGCCTGCCAGTTCAGGCAGAAATTTTGGCGGTTATTCAAACAATTGTAGCAATTATCACAACAGATATTCGGTTCTACCGCAACCCGATCACCTGGTCGAAACCGGCTCACATTTTTCCCCACCTCTACAACTTCCCCTGAAAATTCATGCCCAGGGATTACCGGATATTCCCCCAGATATTCTCCTCGATAAATGTGAATATCCGTTCCGCAGATTCCACTTGCCCGGACGCGAATAACCACTTCGCCTGCCCCAGGGGTCGGGTCAGGCAAATGAATTATTTCACTTTGGTTAGGTTGATTAATTCGAAGCGCTTTCATTTGCCTCCAAAAAATTGAGTAGACATTTCTTATCGAATCCGCTCCATGTCTCTGCTAGCGATGATGTCAATGCCAGTTTCCAAAGCATTTTCCAGGATGACCTGCCCCATTTTCACCGGCGCGTGCACCTCAATTGACCTCAACTCTGCCATCAAGTCAATGAGGCGAGGTTTCGGAAAAGGAGCAGCGGTATGTACTGGCAACAAGGGATGAATTGCCCCTCTAATACGAACAGTACTGGCTACCATTCGCCTGGGATCGCTTAATTCTTTCTTTATGTATTCAGTTCCTCGTTTACATCCGGCATTCGTGCGCAGAACTGTCGCGCCGTCATGTGTAACATCAACTGTGCAACCTTTTGGGCAGGTGATACAAATCATTTTTGTTGTTTGTTCCATAATCTGTCTCCTATCCTTAACGAGCTACCACCGCTATTTGTAAGAAATCAGATCGATTTACTTCATCATACTCTTTGGGGGTTATCACTGCCGTCACAATCTCACCTGGACGAACATAAGGCTCCGCCTTCCGTTTTACCAGGTTATCTCGGTTTCGAACTTCAATATAAACGGGGGAATCCACCGGCTGCTTTACTCGTAATTGCAATCGAATTTCATTCCCTTCAAGGTTTTGTTTGTCGATTTCCTGCGGCACCACGTAGCGTACATTATTTCCAGGGACAAGAGGAATATGCCTGATCTCCTTGCGGCGTTCCATCATGGCAAACCGCGCGGCGCTTTTCCCGGCAAGATAACCAGCCTCAGTCACCCAATCCACCAAATCATACACATGAACCACATTACCAGCTGCAAAAATACCGGGAATGGTTGTTTCAAAATTATCATCAACATAAGGTCCACCAACTATTGGATCCATGCGCACACCAATTTTTCTTGACAATTCGTTTTCAGGAATTAAGCCAACAGACAATAATAATGTATCACAAGGTATTATTTCAGAAGTTCCGGCAATAGGATTCCAATTTTCATCCACCATTACTGATTCCACTGCTTCAACCCGGTTTTTTCCTATTATATTTCGAACGGTATGCCTTAATTGCAATGGAATATCATAATCTAGCAGACATTGAACATAATTACGAGTTAATCCGGTTAAATATGGCATTACCTCAAGGACACGCTCAACTTTAGCGCCTTCCAGGGTTAGGCGCCGCGCCATAATCATACCAATATCACCAGACCCTAAAATAACTACTCGTTTTCCGGGCAAATAACCCTCCACATTCACCCATCGTTGGGCTGTCCCAGCAGTATATACACCCGCAGGTCGGCTGCCAGCCAATCGCACCTGAGCTCGAGTGCGTTCCCGACAGCCCATCGCCAGCACAATCGCTCGCGCTTGAAAATCTAAAAAACCTCTGATTTTACTGGTAGCATATACCCGCCGCTGGGTAGTCATATCAAGCACCATCGTGTCTGTCCAGATTTCTACACCCAATGAGCGGGCTTCGTCTATAAATGTTTGGGCATATCCCGGTCCGGTAAGATCTGTTTTTAACAACTCCAAACCAAATCCATTATGAATACATTGCAGCAAGATGCCCCCTGGTTCAACATCCCGCTCAATTATCACCACATCCTCAGCCCCTGCTTTCTTTGCGGAGATAGCAGCAGCCAAGCCCGCAGGTCCGCTGCCAATAATCACAACATCGTATTTCTCTTTAGGAGTCATAGTGTTCCTCCGCTAATTTCGTCGGTCGTACCAGAAATTCGGAACCAGGTCCGCGTTTCGTAACTTCTATCTGCGGTATCCTCAACTCTTGAGCGATCAACTCAACGACCCTGGGCATGTCAAAACCGCCTAAACAACGACCCGTCCCCAACCAGGTTCGGCGTTTGATGGCATCGTATGTCGTTGCGGGTATTGGGGCACGAATCTCAGCCAGAATTTCCGCTTCTGTTATCATTTCACACCGGCAGATGACCCTCCCATAGCGGGAATCTTCATTTACCAGGCGCGCTTTTTCATGATGAGGTAAATCACGGAAACGAGGGCGAGGTGGGCGAATCGGGTTCCAATCTCTTTTCTCGCGGAGATGCTCGCCAGCATCAATCAGTAAATCTATAACCCGCAAAGCGATAGCAGGTGCAGAAGTTAATCCCGGTGATTCGATCCCACTCAAGTTGACCAGTCCTCGCACCTGATCAGGAATTTCAATTACAAAATCGCCGACATAATCTACGCCTGGCGCTTCGCAAGGCGCGTTTCCAGTGGATCGCAAACCAGCAAACAACGCAATCACATGACGTAAATTTAGGGACGGAACCAATTTTTTCGCGCCACTCCAGACCTCATCCAGACATCCAGGAGTAACAGAATTGTCTTCAGGATTGTCTTGCGATCTGGAATTTGGACCTACGATCGTGTTACCATGCAAAGTCGTTGTTACCAAAATTCCTTTTCCTGCCGTTCCAGGGACGGGAAACAGCACATTATTGATTACTATTTCTTCGCGATCCAGGACATAATAATCTCCCTTGCGAGGAGAAATTTTGAATTCGGGTCTCACCCCCGCTTTATGCATTACCACATCAGAATAGATTCCTGCTGCATTAACAACCCAGCGGCAGGCATACATACCTCGGTTTGTATTAATGCCTACGATCCGCTTGCCCTCCATTAAAAAATCTTCAAATGTAGTATTTAATAAAACCCTTACCCCATTCTGCACAGCATTTTCAGCCGCTGCAATGGTAACAGCAAAAGGATCACATATTCCTCCGGTCGGCGCCCAAACCGCTCCGCTGACATCTGGGGTAATATTGGGTTCTCTTTTCCGCATCTCTTCTGCAGTGATCAGGTGCATTCCTGGTACCCCATTTTGGCGACCTTGATCCATGAGCAGAGCCAGTTTTGACAGCTCATACGAGCCAACAGCCACCACGTAATCTCCCCGCCGCTCAAAAGGAAAGTTCAGTTCCCCTGCCAATGTGTCCCACATAGAATTAGCTGCCACATTCATTTTTGCCTTCAATGAACCCGGCACTGGATCATATCCAGCATGAACAATGGCGGAATTAGCGCTACTTGCACCCATTCCAATATCAGCTTCTTTTTCTATAAGCAGGATACTCAACTGGTACCGAGATAAGTACCGCGCTATCATGCACCCAATGACCCCCCCGCCAATGATGACAACATCATAAATCTCAGGCACATTAGCCTCCCTGATTATTCAATAAAATACTTGGAACCACCACTCTGGAGAAAACACGGCATCGCCAGCCTATTCATCATCCGAAAATATCTGGCGTTTTATCCTCGGAAACTCTTTTTGTCTCAGTCTATCATTTGATTTGATATTAATTGAAGCACCTCCTCTCGGTTGGGTAAAGACGGTTGCGCTCCCATCCGGGTAGCAGCAAGTGCCCCGGATGCCCTTCCCCATTTAATGGCATATTCGATTGGTTGATTTTCAGCTAAAGCAACCGCAAATCCGCCTAAAAAAGCATCGCCAGCCGCAGTTGTATCAATAGCATTCACCCGAAACGCCTGAAAATATTTGCTGGTGGTCTGGTTACAAAAGTAACATCCTCGTTTACCTAACGTAATAATAACTTGCCTGGCGCCCATCTCGACCAGTCGCGCTGCTGCAATTCCCGCCTGATTTAATTCATTTACTGGTAAACCTGTCATCATAGTCGTTTCTGGTTCGTTTGGAATAACAAAATCTGCTAAAGATAATAATTCTTCTGGCACTGGACGGGCAGGTGCCGGATTCAATATCACGATAACTCCTGCTGCGTGACCAATTTGCACAGCGCGCAGGATGGTATTCACGGGGTTTTCCAATTGTACTAACAAGACATCTGCTTCTTCGATAGCGCTCCTGGCAGATTCAATATCCTGAACAGATAACCTGTAATTTGCCCCAGCAGCAACCAGGATCGAATTTTGTCCTGATTCATCCACCATAATCAGTGCGACACCTGTTGCTTCTTCAATATCTTGAAACACAAACCGATGATCTATTCCATCTTTATCAAGATTCTGCAATAACTGTGCAGCAAAAGGATCATTTCCTACTCGACCAACCATCATTACCTTTGCGCCAAGTCTGGCAGCAGCGACCGCCTGGTTAGCGCCTTTTCCCCCAGGAACCATTCGGAAATCTCTCCCAACAATAGTTTCTCCTGGTTCAGGAATATGGTGAGCGCGGGCAACTAAATCCATATTCATACTACCAACCACTGCTATTTTTGCAGCCATGTATGTCCTCCGAATATGAGTAAAATGATTCTAAACAATTCTAACTATTCTGTCCATTTCTCAGACATATTGAATCAAAAACCGCCTTATAATTCATCCAGATCATTCGAAACGGAATCCAATCATTGTTAATCACCCACAGATTTTTAATTATTTTCCTATTATTGGGCTTATTGGTAGCCAGTTGTCAGTACCTTCTACCCACCGAAATTCCAGTTGCAACCGATAATCCAATCCCGAAGACTCAGACCAGTATTGAAAAAACCAGCCTGGTTTTATCCACTCGCTCCGCGCAAATTGAGACTCAAGCCTACCAGCTTACTGCTCCAGCTTTAATCCCCAGCAATACACCCTCTGTTGTGCCAGTATTCGCCCCTACCCAAACCCTCACACCAACGCCTGATGGCTCATGCGACCAGGTTGAATTCGTCAAAGATATCAACCTTCCACCTGGAACAGGATTACCACCCGGCATCGAATTTACAAAAATTTGGCGATTGAAAAATGCAGGAACCTGTACCTGGACTACGGAATATGCATTGATCTATTATGGAGGAGACCTTTTAGACGCTGATGAGACAATTTTCTTGAAACAACCTGTTAATCCAGGCGAGACTATTGACATATCGATATTTATGCGAACCCCCAATCGCTTCGGCAATTTCCGTGGATATTGGAGATTACGGAATAATCGAGGGCAGGTTTTGCGCGTCCTTAATCTGCAAACCGGTTCAATCATGGTTGACATCCGTACAGGAATTCCTGATAAAGTCGTATTTGATTTTGTCAACACTATGTGCACTGCAGAATGGACAAATAATATTGGAAAACTTCCCTGTCCTGGTTCTGAAGGAGATAAACGTGGCTTTGTTATCAGACGCAATGAAGTGGAAGTTGAAAATGGTTCACCAGATGACAAACCTGCTTTACTTACTGTTCCTGAATACCACCCAGAAGGCATGATCCAGGGAAAATACCCCATCTTTGTTCCACATTACGGTGACCGGTTTCTTGCGGTCTTCGGATGTCAACAATCAGCCACAAAGTGTGATGTAATTTTCCAGGTAAATTTCCAAAGAAAAGATGGAAGCTATGAGAACCTTGCGGATTGGCACGAGGTTTATAATAATAATTCAGTCAACGTGATTCTTGATATCAGTTTTTTAGCGGGTGAACCGATACAATTTTTGTTGGTCACCTATGCATATGGAGACCCAGAAGGCGATAGACCTTTATGGGTTCGAGCTCGTATTGAGGGAATTCGTTAAATTTAGGGAGAATATGAATTCATTAACGAATATTATCATCTACTTTTTGGTTGGATTGGTTGGCTTTTTATTTATTGTCTGGCTTGGGTTCAGAATTCCACCCAAACCCCGCAAGCCCGACTTTATTCCTGGTCGCCCCGCGCTACCTCTTGAGGGTATCGCTCCTCGAAACAACCAACAACCTGTAAAGGATGAGTATTTGGTTACAACGCAACAATGTGTTGCCTGGGGAAACGGACAACTGGTAGTTGGCTCATTGCCCGTCTTCGGTCGATTATGGGCAGCTCATTCCTGGACATTGTATCTTGATCCAGGAAAATCTTTTGTCCTTCGCTCCAGAATTACCTGGTTCGGGCGAGCGATTTTATTTGGCGGGGATATGTACGCGAATGGCAAGGGTAAGTTTGTTATGGCAGACACCACCCTTGAAAACGAAAACATCTCTCGCAGCGAATACACCATGCTTTGGCTCTATTCATTCTGCTTTGCCTTAGATAATCTTCGATCACAACCGGTCATTCACCAAGTAGTAAATACAGATCATAATCAACTTTGGACAATAGAAAAAGAAAATGATCGACCCTTTTCATTTAAATTAATATTTGCACCCGATCTTTTCACCCTGTTAAAAATCGAGACTCAACGTACAACCAGCAAAACAGGCACCGATCTACCTTTTTCATTCGAGATCAACAAGCACCTGACACCAACCCCTTCCACAATTATTCCTGCCAGCATTACAGCAGTCTGGGAAAATGACCCTTACATGATTTTAAGCATAAAGGGATTTTCTCCCGGAGTTGATGTTTCGGCAGAAATAATGAGTGGAATTTAACCTTATGTTCGTTTAAGGCTACGAGTAGCTGGAAAGAAAAATTCCCAATTTATTAAAAGGACACGAAGAATACAACAATGAACGACCTCTTTCATAGACTTTTAGAGCATTTGGACGTAAACGATGTTGTCCATGTAGCTTCACAATTAATTTCAATAGAAAGCCATCGCGACACTCCAGGTAGAGAAAAAGCCTGTTCTGAGAAAATCGCTGAAATATTCTCTTCATGGGGATTCTCTCCTGAAATGGTCCCTGTGCTGGAAGACCGCCCGAACGTCTACTGCACCTTACCCGGCAAAGGCAACGGATATTCTTTGATGTTAAATGGACATGTTGACACTGTTCCAGCTTATCAAATGGAAATCTCTCCTTTTCTTCCCCAGGTCAAGGATGGATATTTATATGGTCGGGGCAGCGTAGATATGAAGGGTCAGATCGCATGCATGATGGTCGCCATGCGCTTGATAAAGCAATTGAATATTCCCCTCAAGGGTGATCTGCTATTCACAGGAGTGATTAACGAAGAAGACCGCTCAGAAGGAACAGAATTTTTAGTCAGGAATGGTCCTCATGCGGATCGATGTGTGGTCGGAGAACCAACCGGGCTAGATATTATGGCTGGGCACAGAGGTTTAGAATGGTTGGAATTTGAATTCATCGGAAAAGCAGCTCATGGAGGAACACCCCAAAAAGGAATAAACGCGATCAGCAAAGCGGCACATTTCATCAATCGCATCGAGGAAAAATTAATGCCCGAATTGGCGAATAGAGTTCATCCCTTGATCGGTCCAGCCGTGATGAATTTTGGTGTGATCAAGGGAGGCACTCAACCCAGTTCGGTTGCAGACCGGTGCGTGATTCAGGTTGATCGGCGCTGGATTCCTTCTGAAAAATTAGAGCAAGTTTTAGGAGAGTACCAACAAATTTTAGAGGAACTGGCATCCGAAGATCCCGACTTTAAAGCCAAAATGACCCGCATGGAAAGTAACATGGCAACGATGGATCATTACCCGATGGAAATTTCCCTTGATGATCTGCTAGTAAAGGATTTTGAAGAAGTTTTAACACTCATTCGCGGAAAGAAACCTCGTATCGCAGCTTTCGGAGGCTGGACAGATGCCTCTCTGATAAGCAATTTTGCTCATATTCCAACTGTTGTATTTGGACCGGGAGATCTGGCAGTTGCCCATTCTCGTAATGAATATATTCCGGTCGATGAATTACGCACTGGAACTCTGGCTTATGCCATGCTCGCCTGCTCAATATGCAATCGAGAAAAATAAACCAAAAGGATAACCAATATGATACTAGATCAGAATCAACAAAAGATAATAGAAGCAATCGAGAATTCGAAAAGCACTATATTAGCAGTATCTCATGATATTCACTCTCATCCAGAATTAAGCAACAAGGAATTTTTCGCTTCAGATTTATTACAAAACACCTTAACCAGCTACGGTTTTCAGGTTGAATCGGGTTATGCCGGAATCCCTACTGCATTTTGCGCCAGAAAAGGGACTGGTAAACCCAGGGTAGCATTCCTGGCTGAATATGACGCTCTTCCAGGAATTGGACACGCCTGTGGACATAATGTGATTGCTGCCACAAGCCTCTGCGCAGGTATTGGACTGGGAGCAGTAATCGATCAAATTGGTGGAGAGGTATGGGTAATTGGAACTCCAGCTGAAGAGACGATTGGAGCAAAATGCCTGATGGTTGATGGCGGATACTTTAATGACATCGACGCTGCCCTAATGATCCACCCTCACGCTGGAAATTACACTACTGTCCATGCGCTCGCTTTATGCCCAATTCGGGTTGCCTTCAGAGGAAAAGCCAGTCATGCTGCAGCAGCACCTTGGGATGGTATTAATGCGCTTGATGCGATGATAAACTTGTTCACCTCCATCAATTGCCTTCGGCAGCAAATTCGTCCCGATGCCCGCATTCATGGCATCATCACCAATGGCGGTCTGGCGCCGAATATTATTCCAGAACTTTCTGAAGGGAGCTTTTTTATTCGGGCGATGACACGCTCATATCTCGACCTTTTAATTAGCAAATTTAAAGCCTGTGCAGAGGGGGCAGCCATCGCAACTGGATGCTCAGTGGAATTCATTCAGGATGAACCAATTTTTTCCAATCTGATTACCAACGATCCCCTCGCTAGCCGCTTCACCCATTATATGGAAAATGTTCTCGGGGCAGGGGAATTTATGCGAGCGCCTGATCACTTTGGCTCAATTGACATGGGAAATGTGTCTCACGTTGTCCCGGCTATCCATCCTTTAGTTGATATAACCAATTTCGAGCCTTTTTCACCTCATACTACTGAATTTTTAAAGGCAGCTTGCTCCCCTCTGGCAGATCAAACCATCATCCGCGCTGGAAAAGGTTTAGCATTGACCGCCTTCGACGTGTTAACCCAGCCAGACTGGCTGGAAGAAATAAAGTCCCATCATAGAAAGGCTATCGGAAAATAGAACATGGCAATTGGTGCGATCGACATAGGTGGGACAAAAATTGCAGTCGGCTTGGTTTCTGAAACCGGTCAATTGCTGATAAAGACCTCCTGGTCAACCCATCCGAACCGAGGACCGGTTGAGGGACTTCAGCAAATTCAAAACGAACTGGATAATTTAATGAAAAAAACTGCAATTCAAATATCCGGCGTTGGGATAGGTTGTACCGGTCCAATCGATCCGATGACCAGTGAACTTGGAGTGAACACTTTTTTACCCGGTTGGGAAGGTTTCCAGCTTTGTCCTTCTCTCCAAAGACACTATCAACTACCCGTTTTTGCAGAAAATGATGCGGATGCCGCCGCTTTAGGTGAGTATTATTGGGGATGTGGCAATGGAACGACCAGGTTTCTCTATTTGACTATTAGCACAGGAATTGGAGGAGGGCTGGTCATCGATGGTAAATTATACCGTGGCGCCGAGCTGTCTCATCCAGAAGTTGGACATCAAGTAATTGACCCTCTGGGACCTATGTGTACTTGTGGAGCGCGAGGTTGCTGGGAAGCGATTGCCAGTGGTCCAGCTATGGCTGCCTGGTATGCCAACCAGATAATTCTAAAGGGATATACCACCGCTCCGCTTACTGCAAAAGAGATATGTATACAGGCAGAGGCAGGAGACCCGCTGGCTTTCCAAACAATTGAGCGGGAAGGTCTATATTTAGGAATTGGAATAGCTAATCTTGTCTCCTTATTCATACCAGATGTCATTGCACTTGGCGGTGGAGTTATGCAAAGCTCCCACCTGTTTTTGGAAAAAATCCGAAGTGTAATCCAGACCAACTGCAACTTGGTACCTCACCAAAAGGTGACTATACAAGCTGTCAAATATCAACAGGATGCTGGGGTAATCGGAGCAGCAGCCGTATTTCTCAATCGATCTAAAGGTGTAATCAAATGAGGTCAAACTTACCATATTACCAGGATATCCTTTCTCAACCCGAAGCAATCCTCCAGGCAGTTGCTTCTTTTTCGCCTGACACGGAACTAATACAAATTTTCGAAAAAATTAAGGCGGGTCATTTCAAGCGCATTATATTAACTGGCATGGGGTCATCGTTCCATGCTTTATATCCCCTCTACATTCGTCTGGCTGTAAATCATTTACCTGTCCAATTAATAGAGACATCAGAATTGATTTATTACTTTGCCCCCCCTGTTTATTCACCAGACATATTAATCATTACTGTATCTCAATCAGGATTAAGTGCAGAGATCATTCGGTTGCTACAAATGGTTAACCAGCAAGCGCCCATAATCGCAGTCACAAACTCGCCCGGCAGTCCCCTTGCTGCACAAGCTGCAACCACAATCTACACCAATGCTGGCACTGAACATTCCGTTTCCTGTAAAACATACCTGGCAACATTGGTCTCCTTGTTCCTTTTAGGTGAGTTTTTCCAGGAGGGTAAATCTAGTCGATTGATGAAACCTCTTAACGACTCTGCCCAGGCAGTAAAGGGATATTTAATAAAATCCGAGGAATTTATCGAAGCGATTAAAAACGACCTTAAAGGAATTACTTTCCTGCATCTCACGGGCAGAGGTCCTTCGATGTCTTCAGTAGGGACTGGGGCATTGATCATCAAAGAAGCAGCTCATTTTCCAACAGAGGGATTAAGTTCGGCATCTTTTCGACACGGACCATTTGAGATAATTTCATCCAAGCATTGTGTTTTAATATTTTTGGGTAGCGCCCCCACGATATCCCTTAATAAACGACTTTACCAGGATGTAGTCTCGGCTGGTGGAAGGGCTTTCATAATTGGTAATGAACCGAAAACTGCATGGAATAACCTTCCCCTTGTTTTGCCAGAATTTCTACCACTCGTAGAAATTTTGCCAGCCCAATTAATATCCATTGCTCTTGCAGAAATGAGCGGACTACAGGCTGGAAATTTTCAATTTGGCTCGAAAATCACTACAATTGAATAGAATCGCTCTGTGTGATCAGGGTTCAATCACCACAACCACTCCATTATCCGCCCACTCGTACACCTCTCGGGCTGCCTCAAGGCTAAGGATGATACATCCATAAGATGCTTTTCTCCCTAATACATTTGCCCATAAGCGTGTTCCATTTGAAAGAGTTGGCAGTCCGTGAATTCCATTCATAAAACCTGGCCATGCTTCGTATATTCCAAGAAAATGAGGCATATACAAATCCCAAACTGACGCGTAAGCACTGATTTCATGGGTACGAACCTGAAACACTCCCGGCATGGTTGGTGATCGATCAATTCCGGAGCTGACAACATACTCTTTTTTTCGCACACCATTTTCAAAAGTCCACATACGCTGTTTTGAGATATTAATTACAATACGTTTTCCCCTGACAACCGGCAAGGGCAATAAATCGTTTTTTGAAGGAATCACTAATTTTTGACCAAGCGAAACCTGGTCTGCCTGAAGTCCAGGGTTAGCTTCCAATATTTTCCAATACGGTATTCCAACTTTAAAAGATATTGAGGTTAATGTATCGCCAGGCTGCACAATATATTGAGTTGGTTTATGTCGAACGGTTAATTCCAGGGGCTTTCCTTCCCGCCACAATCTTTCCATCTGATCTCCGGAGGGAAATCCCGCCAACTCTCGCTCCTGTCCAATTTTCCATTGCCAGGATAGAATAACCTTTATCATTTCTTCTGTGTTCACTGCAATATGGTATTCCCCATTTTTTTGATGAACTTTAACAAACTGGGTGAATTGTTTTGCGGGAATTTGATCTGTAATTTCTTGATCCAGAATTGGGTCATACGCTTTAACTTTGAGGGGTTGATTCAATTGATTCATTAATTGAGTTAAGGTTTTTAAGTTTCCATTATCGGAGGGGGGTATAGGTTGAGTAAGTAATTCTAATCGGCGCTTCCAATAGATAGATTCAGGATCATTAAGAATGGTTTTCATCGTACGATCCAAATCAATCATCAATCCCGGTTGCCCGGCTATAATTTTCCACTTCCCCTGGACTACCTCAATTCTGGCTGATTCTGCCGGATATCCTATGATTAATCCCCATTGTTCGACCTGCCTGTAGGCTATTTTTTCTGAAAACAATACACGAGGCTCAATAACCAGTTCTGGTCCGATCCATCCAATCAAAAATCCAAGTGGAGCCGCTAATCCTTTCCCCTCTGCTAAAGCTCGATCCACCAAGGCAGATGGTTCAACATAAAACCCAAATTCAATCGGTGGAACAGACCATACCTGGTTACCGGAAGAAATTTGCAACGTTCTGCGATAGTTATATTCAGAATCTACTTCGCGAATTGCTTCTGATCGGGTCATCCAATCAACTTGGATATCGCCTATCTTGACTCCAGGCGGAATCACTTCTACCAAGTTAAAGAACACCATCAGACTCAGGTAGAAAAAAACGGGGATTATCCCCAAGAGAACACAACCAATCCCAACAATGGTGACATTTTTCTTGATCAAATTATTCATTGTCCTATAAATCTCTTTTGGTTATTCTCAAGTTACAATCATTTTAACGTTTTCCTGATAAAAACGTTCCTGATAACAAGCTCATCCATTAATCAAATATTCGGTTAAAATTCCTCTCGATAACATCTTGGAACTGGAGAACATTAAATTGGATATATCAAAGCTCTTATCTATCCAATGTTTCTTGTTAGACATGGATGGAACTTTTTACTTGGGAAATCAACTATTACCCGGTGCAATCGAATTTATCGAATACCTGAAACAAAAAGAGGTTCAATTTTTATTCCTGACAAACAATTCATCAAATAATCGCATTCGGTATGCTGAAAAACTGCGAAAACTCGGCGCTAAAGTCTCTGACTCTGATATACTCACTTCAGGAGAAGCCACCGCCATTTATTTATTATCGCAGAAACCAAATCCAAAAATATATTTAGTCGGCACACCAGCTCTGGAAGAAGAGTTTCAATCGCGGGGCTTTCTGCTCGATAAAGAAAATCCGGATTATGCAGTTTTGGGATTTGACACTACTTTGACCTACCAGAAAATCTGGCATTTCTGCGATCTTGTGCGCCAGGGCGTGCCGTATATAGCAACGCACCCAGATATCAACTGTCCCACCAAAAATGGATTCATGCCGGATACAGGCTCAATGATCGAAATGATCGCCTCCTCCACTGGCAAAAGACCTGATATTATTATTGGGAAACCCAATCATTATATCGTGGATGCAGTTGCAACCCGGACTCATTTATCCATATCCTCTATCGCGATGGTGGGCGACCGCCTTTACACCGATATCGCTCTGGGACAATCGGGAGTTACAACGATATTGGTTTTAAGCGGTGAGACTCGTCTTGAGGACCTGAAAGATTCGCCATTCCAACCAGATTTTGTGATGCGAGATTTGGCTGATTTGTTATCCGTATTACAGAAAGCTTACGAGCAAAAAAATGGTTGATCAGGTGCTTCCCGCGTTTCATTTTCCACTCTGGGATGATCAGGTTCCCCTTGCGTTGGGCAAATCAGAAAATGATAGACCCTCTCTCGAAATTTATCGTCCCCCAGAATCAGAGCGTTTAGCCCCTACACTAATTATTTTTCCAGGTGGTGGCTACAACCATCATGCAAATCATGAAGGTCAGGGTTATGCTCAATGGTTCACATCTCTTGGATTGGTCTGCGCCGTGGTTAAGTATCGTTTGGGCAGCCAGGGATACCGTCACCCAACGATGCTGTTGGATGCAGCACGGTCTGTGCGGTTGTTGCGCAGCAAAGCCAAAACACTCAGAGTAGATCCCTTGCGAGTCGGTATCATCGGTTCTTCGGCTGGTGGACATCTTTCAGCAATGTTGATTACCCAGGATGAAATTCCATACCTGGATGCCTCTGATCCGGTAGATCATTTCTCATCGATGCCCGATTTCTGCATCCTTTGTTACCCGGTAATAAGCATGCAAAAATACCCCCACCAGGGATCGCGAAATTTTCTTTTAGGAGAAAATCCTACCCTTGAATTATTGAATGAGACTTCTCCAGAAAGACATGTTTTTATCAAGACCCCTCCTTGTTTCATCTGGCATACAGTAGAAGACCCCAAAGTAAATGTTAACCATAGTCTCCTGTTTGCCAGCAGTCTCCAATCCGCCCGCATACCATTTGAATTGCACATTTACCAACAAGGAGATCATGGGCTGGGTCTGGCAAATGGACATCCGTGGACTGACGAATGCCAAAGATGGCTAAGGGAAAATCGTTTTATTGATTCTTAAAAAATACACACAAGGATATACATAAATGAGAAAATTATCAGGAGTTGAGGAGTTTTTATCAGCTGGTTCGTCTGGATTAGCAAATGCAAGTTTAGATTGTCCTTTCTGTGGAAAAACCCATTACGTTCCCATTCAAATCATCCAAATTGGTCGAGGTATTATCAAAGATGTACCTCAGGTTGTAGAGAAATTGCTAGGTCGAATACCTGAAAAAACAACGCTGATCTATGACAAAGCCATTGAAGATATCATTCAACAATCTATCATTCAACCCCTATCAGACGAAGGTTTTCACCCAACCCCGGTTCCGGTTGGTCAATCAGGATTCCTGCTGGAATGTGAGACGGATCTCGCAAATCATGTCGCTGATCAACTTGACCCTCAAACAGATATCATAATTGGCGCTGGATCCGGTGTGATAGGAGATATGACCAAATGGATTGCAGGTCGAGTAAATAAACCTTTTATCCTTATCGGTACTGCTCCAAGTATGAATGGTCATGCATCAATCACAGCCGTGATGACTCATCATGATATCAAAACCAGTGAATGGCTTCCTCCCGCAGGTGCTGTTATTTATGATGTGGATATCCTCGCAAATGCACCAATCCCAATGCTCCATGCAGGCATGGGCGATCTTGCTGCCAGAGCGGTATGTAATGCAGATTGGAAACTTTCCAATTTACTTCGCAATACATATTTTTGTCCTTTACCTTATCAGATGACTGCCGAAAACGAAAAACGGTATCTTGAGCAGGCAGAAAAAATCGGGAAATCCGATCCTGAGGCAATCTACATCCTATCCGAAACGATTTTATTATCAGGTCTCTCCATGACCGTGTTGGAAGGAGAGACATCACCTTCTTCAGGTGCCGAACACATCATATCCCATTTCTGGGATTTTCTCAGCCATATCCGCGGTATTCCCAAAGACTTTCATGGTTCACAGGTTGGTGTTGCCTGTATGCTAACCATGACTCTATATGATTACATTCGAAAAATTGATCCAGCCCAAATACACCCAGAGAAATTACTCCAAACTCGACCCACACTCAGACAAATCCAGGATGAGAATGAAAAAATGTACGGCAAGAATGCCACCGATTTCAACCAAAATGCCATTCAAAAGTACATATCAGATGACCAATACCTGCAATACCTGTATCAAATAAAACAAAACTGGCATCATATTTGGAATCAGGTCGATCCTTTCCTTGCAAAACCAGAGACTTTTCGCCAGGCATTTGAAAAAGCAGGGTTTCCTCTAGTACTCTCCCGTGTGCAAAAAACTCGGGATCATGCTCGCGAAGCGCTTATGTTTGGCAACCGCTACCGCTCCCGCTATACTATCCTGGATTTTGCATGGGAGATCGGAATATTTCCGGACGCAATCGAAGAAATTATCGAATTATCAAGAGTGTAAAGCCAGGTCACTTTAGGGTTATGAATGGAAAAAGACCTTGTGCTAGGGATCGATAGCAGCACAACCTCTTGCAAGGCTGTGGTATGGGATCGTTCTGGCAATATAATCAGCAGCGGTCGATCTTCTCTTGAAATTTATAATCCTGCACCGGGTTTCCATGAACAGGAAGCACCAAGCTGGTGGAAGGCTGCGGTTATAGCCATCCATCAAGCCTGTCAAACCATCAATCCCGATCGGCTGGCTGGATTATGTATTTCCCATCAGCGCGAAACTTTTGTGTTGGTGAATGAATCTGGAGAACCTATCTATCCAGCCATCCTTTGGATGGATGAGCGGAGTTCCTCGCTTTTACCAGAAATAAAAATCGAACTGAAGGGATTTGATTTTCATTCCAAAACAGGAAAACCATTAACTGGCAATCTTTCATTCACGAAATTGTGCTGGCTAAAAAAGCACCAGCCACAGCTTTTGGCGAAAGCATATAAGATTTTGGATGTTCAATCTTACCTGGTTCAGAAATTAACCGGCTATTACCGGACTGGTTGGGGATCTGCAGATCCGATGGGGTTGTATGATATGCATTCACACTGCTGGGAAACAAATTTACAAAAAATCGCCGGTCTTTGTTCCGAACAAATGCCAGAGGTGTTTCCAACAGGCTCTATTATGGGGTACGTTACGGAATCTGCAGCATCCAATACGGGTCTTCCACAAGGATTGCCCGTTGTGGCTGGAATTGGGGACGGACAGGCTGCCGGGATTGGCGCTAATATCACTTCTCCTGGAAATGCCTATCTCAGCCTGGGAACCTCGGTAATCAGTGGAACCTACGCACCCAAATACCAGACTTCAAATGCCTTTCGAACGATGTATGGTGGAATTCCAGGCTCCTATCTTTTCGAGACGGTGCTTTTAGGAGGAACCTATACAATCTCCTGGTTTTTTGACCACTTCCTGTCAAAACCAGCTGCCAGCACGCTTGAGGAATATATCCCTCAAGTAGAATCACGGGCTGCCTATATTCCTCCTGGAAGTGAGGGATTGGTGCTCGTCCCATATTGGAACAGCGCCATGAATCCTTATTGGGATTCATCTGCAAGCGGTATTGTGGTAGGCTGGAATGGACATCATTCGCCGTATCATTTTTACCGATCCATACTAGAGGGAATTGCACTTGAACTCCGCCTCCAATTCCAGGGAGTTGAACAGGCTATCCATCAACCTATTCAAAAGGTAATTGTGATGGGCGGAGGAGCAAAAAGTGATTTGTGGTGTCAAATAATCGCAAATGTGACAGGCAAACCAATCCAACGAACTTCTACTCCTGAAGCCGCAGCGCTTGGGGCAGCAATCATCGCAGCAGGATCTGTTGGTGTTTATCCGAATATCCTTGCTGCATCAAGCGGAATGTGTCAGTTTGATCGTCAAATTTTTTCGCCAGATGAAAATCAATATGAATTCTATTCCGACCTATTTCATGGGGTTTATCTTCACCTGTTTCCGTCTCTGCAAGACTCCCTTCAACGCCTGTCTCTCCTGGCTCGCAAATAATTAGCCTTATTTTTCAAGTCGATCGACATTGTTTTGTCCAAATTCAACCTTAACACCTCTTGATGGTAAGCCTGTGTCATAATCTAATACTGGCGGAGCATATCCATCATCAGGTCGCGGGCGGAATTTCCCCCTCCATTCTAACTTTCTGCTCTTTCGCCAGGGTCTTCTCTCCCAGTATGCTCCCCTAAATGGATCACGTTTTTCGTACATCCAATTCAAAAGCCGGTCGTGTAATTCATCTCGAATATCTCGATACTGATCATCATCGATCAAATTATGAACCTCTGCCGGATCATTTTCCAAATCATATAATTCATCTTCTGAAAGCAGGTTGATCACCAGTTTAAACCTTTGACCCACAATACATCGCAAAGGTTGATATCCGCCAAAAGAATCATGCTCAATCTCATAGCGATTGAATTCAATAACAACTGCACGATCTTTTTCTTCTTGCCCCTCTAAAAGATTGGTAATACTGCTCCCTTCCAGGATTGGAACAACCTTCCCGCCCGCCAATTCCAACATGGTTGGCAGTAAGTCAATATGACTGACCGGAGTCCGGTTAACTGTCCCTGCGCCTCTAGAGCCAGGCTGCTCAATAATCAGCGGGATATTGGTGATCTCTTGATAAGCGGCAGGACCTTTCCCTCTTAACTGGTGAGCGCCAAGCATGTCGCCATGATCAGAGGTGTAGATAATATACGTGTTTTCAGGGGAATATTGGTGAATAGCCTCAATAACCCGACCAATTTCGTGGTCAACAAAGCTGTTACAGCCAAAATATAACGGATGCCTGACTCGTTCACCGGTTATTGAATTACCAAACGAACGCGACCACTCTCTCTGGTGAGATGGCTTGCCCTCTAAAGTATCCAACCCCGCAAGACCCAGGAAGTATTCGAAATTCTGAAATTTTTCCACGTACTCAGGCGGACATGTAAAAGGATGATGTGGTTCATCGTACGATACAACCAAAACAAATGGATCGGAATTAAATTTCTTAAGGAAATCAATTGCCCGGTTAGAAACACGATGCGCCCATGTAAATTCAGCACTAATTTGATGTCTCTTCAAGTCCTCTAAGGAATTCAATCCATTCCGCCAGAGATGAATCTCTGATTCGGTCAATTCTTCTAAATACCGCTTTCCATCAAACCAATAATTCGCATCCCAGCCAGGTGGACAAATGCCCGTACCAAAATAATCATGTCCATCCAGGTGCCATTTTCCGGTGTATGCTGTATGGTATCCCAAGTCCTGAAAACGCTGTCCCATCGTTTTGATATTATCCCCAAAAGGAAGATTATTCGTCCAGGGACCTGACGTATGCGAGTAAATCCCGCTAAACAATCCTGCGCGAGCTGGCGTGCATAAAGGACAGGTTGTATATGCCTTTAAAAATTTTTTTCCCCGCTCAGCCAATTGATCGATATTCGGCGTTTCCATTCCAGGATGACCATAACAACCCACAATATTGGTCGCCTGAGTATCGGTCATAATGATCACAAAATTAGGTTTCGGCATGTTTTTCCTTTTTTATACAACAACTGGGTTAGAAATAGATACATCTCCTACCTTCACTTTGACTTCATCACCATGAGCCAAAGTAAAGGATTGGTCCGGGACAATACCTGTGCCAGCCATAAGAAATACCCCCGCCGGAAATTCTAGTTCGAGAAAAAGATAATACACCAGTTCTGTGAACTTTCTTTTCATCGAGCGTGTATTGGACTCTCCACGGAAGACTACTTCACCACATCGATAAATTTCTAACTGGATGGGAATTTGATCTAACTGGTCAATGGAATCAATTAAGCAGATGGACGGTCCTAAAGCGCATGAGCCATTGTACACTTTCGCCTGAGGTAAATATAGCGGATTTTCTCCCTCAATATCGCGGGATGACACATCATTTCCGGCACAAAAGCCAATGATCTCCCCAAATTTATTAATCACCAAAACCAGTTCCGGTTCTGGAACATTCCATCGACTATCCCGCCTGATTCGAATCCCTTCGCCATTTCCTTTCACCCGCCATCCTTGAGACTTATAAAATAATTCAGGACGCTGCGCCTCATATACTTTCTCATATATATCTCCGGTCGCTGATTCTGCTTTACGAGCCTCTCGGCTGCGTAAATATGTAACTCCGCTTGCCCATACTTCTTGGAATGAATCAATTGGCGCTAATTTTGGAAACACTTCTGCTTTCCCCGAGCTCATTAAACTTAGTATTTCTTTCATATGAGCTGCAGGCAATTCCAGAATATTTGCCAGACAAGCAGACGCTGGCAACAAACGATCATCAATCCCCCATCGGATTTCTCCATCTACCTGATATTTAATTAAGTCCATTTTAATTCTCCCTGATGTTTTGATCCTGAGTGCCTGATTAACTTGAGCTCGAGATAAGTCAGCCGTACTTTTCAATAATCACGAACTGGCATTAATTATAAATAAGATCGTCAACTTTCGGATAGATATACAATCAGAATCACTCATTTGGTTCGTGCATCTTTTTCAGCTACAATTCGTATATAAATCAAAGTGGACTTAAGGAGGAAGCTGCCATGCGTCTTGGAAGTATGTTTTGGGGAATCACTTTGCTTATTTTTGGATCTCTGTTATTGCTTAATAATTTAGGCATTATATCAGTCAATGTTTGGGGGATTTTTCCTGCTTTATTTCTGATTTTCATTGGCGCCTGGATCCTGTTCGGACGCCTAATATTCCGTCAAAAACACAAAGAGGAAAATATCAGCATCCCCCTAGAAAATGCTTATGAAGCCAAGGTTACCATCTCTCATGGCGCAGGCAGGTTGAATATCCAGGGTAATCCCGGCAGCAACGAGCTGGTATCTGGTACCATATTGGGAGGAGTTGACATAAATATCGACCGGAAAGGAGAAGTCTTGAAGGCACACCTTGAAGCTTCTCGAGATTGGTTCTTTGGAATTCCTCCAGCAGATTGGGAGCATTCCCGTGATTGGCAACTTTACCTTACAGATCAGATTCCCATAAAGCTCAAAATTCGTACTGGCGCCAGCCAATCTGAAATTAACCTGCAAGAGTTGAAAATATCTGAACTCAATATATCCACCGGCGCAAGCCAATCAACAATTATATTGCCTGCGCGCGCTGGTCTTACAGAGGTCAAATTAGAGTCAGGAGCCGCTGACACCCAATTGAAAATTCCTGAAGGTGTGCATGCTCGCATTCGATACAGCGGTGGATTGGCAAAATGCACTATCGATGAAAATCGATTTCCAGGCGGTAACAACTTATACCAGTCACTTGGGTATGACACAGCACAGAACCGGGTCAATATCCAAATAGACCTGGGAGTAGGTTCGGTTTCTGTTGTATAAACCTCTATATCTCTCCGTCTATATTGATATAAATCGCGAAACAACCTGATTGGAGGAATAATATGAGACAATCTCACGAGCATCATCATCAACAGGGTATCTTCTGGCCAATTTTATTGATCGTTGGTGGGGTGATTCTATTATCAGGCAATCTGAAATTGATTCCCGTCTCAGGCTGGGATTTATTATGGCGACTTTGGCCTTTGGTATTAATTGCTGGCGGATTAGATGGATTAATCCGCAGAGATGGTTTCGTCGGATCGATCATCGTGATTGGCTTGGGAACAATTTTCCTGCTGGGAAATCTTGATCTTTTATCGTTAAGCCCCTGGACAATCATTGTGAAGTTCTGGCCAGTTTTCATTATCGCCTGGGGTCTGGATTTGATCGTTGGTAAACGCACAGCCCTTTCAGCAATTTCAGGAATATCACTTGGAATCCTCCTGGTTATTGGCATTTTTTACCTTGCAGGATACGGGTCAACCATCGGACAAATCGGCAAAACCGTTCCGGTTTCTCAAAGGATGGAGGACATTAAAGAGGCATCGATACGAATCAACCCGATCGGTGGTCTTCTTGAGATATCGGGCGGAGCAGACCCTTCGCAACTTTTTGAAGGTTCAATTCAACATTTCAGCTCAGAAACGATAGAACAGAATTATTCGGTATCAAATGGTAAAGGTATCCTATATATACGCAGTCGTGGAACTACCATGTTTTTTCCCTTCACCGGATCAGCAGAACAGGCTAATTGGAAAATAAAGATCAACAGCACTATTCCTGTTGAAATGGAAAATGAAGTAATCCTGGGTGAAGGGCGCCTTGATCTTACCAGCATAAACATCAAAGAATTTCATTCACGGGTCGTGCTTGGTGAACAAAGGATCACTCTACCCTCAACAGATAATATCCTGGGAAGAGCGAACGGCGTTATTGGCAAGATGGTAATTTTAATCCCAAAGGATAAAGAATTTGTATTTGAGGTCGACTCACCTCTCGCTTCTGTCAGTTACCCTCCAGAATATATTCGCAGCGGCGACCAGGTTCGTCCATCCGCATCTCCATCAAGACCCGCAGACTCTTTCTCAACGATCAAATTGGAGCAAGTAATCGGGAGTATTTGGATCGGTTACATTCCATGATGGAGTAACCTTAGCCGCCAGTTCTATTCCATTAATTCTCTGAATTGATGGACAATGAGCTGCCTTAGCAAAAAAATCTCAACCAGTTAATCAAAATGCTGAAGTTGGTTGGTTCTTCGTCGTTGGTTCGAAAGGGTCAGTTGTAAATATTCGAAAACATTAATTAACGGCGCAGTCCAAATTCTATCTCGGTTTGCTGCCAGGTATTTTACCAGGTTGGCATGGTCCGATAAATCACTATAAAGTGTGTGAGAGCCCTTCCCTACTCCATGCCCCGTATAAATAATCCATCCTCCCATTTCGACAACCTCATGGAGTTCATCCTCCAGGTCAGAAAAAGACCGAAAATCGAGTCCAGCCGTACCCAGGTTATAAGGATTGACCTCCTTCAGGTTCACCGGTTTATCGGTCTTTTCTCCTCTGGCTGCAACAAATCTTTGCTGAATAAAAGGCTCTAAATCCACTACAGAATCACCGCTACCAATTGTGGTATGGTAGCATGTATTTCCGAAAGTTCGTTTCGTTTTTCCATCCACCAAAGATAAAACAAAATTTGCTACATCTACCTCATCTGTCCATCGGCGTGAGGTATATCCACAAAGGTTATATACCGGATCAAGCCACTTCATTTCCGCACCAGGTTCTGATCGGCATGGATGAAACAAAGTATGATTACCTAATTCATGTCCTTTGCCAGCCAATTCCCGCCAAATCTGCGGGTGAAATCGGAGATCGCTCATAATCGGGATATAAAAAGTACCACGCAGTCCATTTTCTTCCAATAAAGGAGCAACAACCTTGTGATGAGATACATTTCCATCATCATAAGTCAGGCTAACCGCAGCCCTGCATCCATTCAGCCATTTCATTTGAGGTCGGTTCATTTCTCCTCTTTGTACAACCCAATAGACTTAACAATCGATTTAATCAAATATTTATCTCGGTTAAGTGAATGGATACCGCCTTTGCAGGATTATAAAAAGAATTATCATAACTCACATTTAATAAATAACGGATTGAATGAAAGTTAGAGAATTAGCAGTAACCTCCTCTAACTCCTCACCCAAAATAACGACATGAGGTGAGCGTTCCATCCATATTAATCGCTTTTGGGTTGATGCGATCTTCCGCAAAATCAAATCACCGCTTTCTGGAGCAATTGTCGTATCTAACCTGCCCTGAAAAATAAGGATCGGTTGTGAAATTTGTGGGAGTATACCTTCAACCTCTTTTTGAAGCTTAAGCAGTTGCAAAACGCCCTTGGTGGGATTGATTTTATAACCTTGCCATTTACCCGCCTCGTCCAGTTTTTTCTTTGGGACGCCCTTGATAAACGGGGCGATCAACCGAAGTCGAATTTGATCAGCGGTGTTGATTCTTAGCCGAAATGCAGGCGCGAATAACAAGATTCCCCTCACACCCGGCTGACGAGCAGCCACAGCCAATGCGACTAGAGCGCCCATCGACTCGCCCCCAATGACCACGCCGCGGCAGCGAGACGCCAACTCAATATACGCCTGCTCCCCACACGATACCCAATCTGTCCACTTTACACGGTTTAAGTCTTCGGGCTGCGTCCCATGCCCTGGTAATAATGGACCTGAAACCGTGTAACCAGCCTCAAAAAGACGCTTGCCAAGCAAACGAACTTCTGCGGTGGTGGCAGTAAAACCATGGAACAATAATACCCCCCAATTGCCAGCCTGCCATAAAAAACGATCTCCCTCCACATGAGGATTATGAAGATTTGGATTCATAGTCACCTTTCCACTACAGGTTATATTGGGTGAGGTAAAATACAGGTATCAATTGTATTATACGCCTATCGCCAGATACGAAAATGGAAAAATACAACATAGTTTTTATCATGACCGACACACAAAACCAATCGATGGTAGGAGCGTATGGTAATCAAAAAGTTGACACGCCCAACCTCGACCTATTGGCTCAAAATGGTTTCCGCTTCGATCAGGCATATACGACCTGTCCATTATGCACCCCTGCCCGCAGCGCAATATTCACCGGCATTCATCCGCAGGTCAACGGAGCATGGGCGAATAATATTGCTCCAGCCAAAAATATTGCCTATATGGGCGATATCTTTCGACAAATTGGCTACCGGGCAGCTTATACAGGGAAATGGCATTTAGACGGCTCAGGTTATTTTGGAGATGGTTGTGCTGAAGGTGGTTTTGAATTTGAATGGTGGTATGACGGCCAGCGGTACGCCGAGGATTTAGGAGAAATTCGCTTTTCCCTTTATAAAAAAGCAAAAACGCCCTATGATTTAGAAACTGGAGGTTTTACAGAAGAATGGATTTGGGGACACCGGGTAACCAACCATGCGATTGATTTCCTGGAGAAAGTTGGAAGCCAACCTTTTCTACTTGTCGTTTCGTATGATGAACCCCACAGCCCTTATGTAGCACCACGCGAATATTGGGTAAAATTTTCACCAGATGATATCCCTGGCTCACCTGCGTATAACGCCCCCCTCACTGGAAAACCGTTTATCCAACAATTGCAGCGCTCCGAACGTCATAAAGATACTCCATGGAGCGATTTCAACCGAACCTTAACTCGATTTTTTGGCTGCAACAGCTTCATCGATCGTGAAATCGGCAGAGTCATCCAGGCTGTCGAACAATTACACCCAGACAATACCGTCATCATCTATACCAGCGATCATGGGGATATGATGGGAGCGCATGGCTTGGTTCAAAAAGGTCCAATGATGTACCAGCCAATCGTAAACATACCTCTGATCATCAAAATGCCAGGATCAACCAAGAATAATATCGTCCATTCTCCCGTCAGCCATATTGATTTACTTCCCACAATGTTGGAACTCGCTGGCGAAGAATCGCCATCCATTCTCCAAGGAACAAGCCTTCTTCCAATATTGACACAGCAATCAGATCAAGTGCGAGATAACGCCTATATTAGTTTCCATCGGTTTGCAATCAATCATGATGATTGGGGTGGTTTTTTTCCAATTCGCTGCATAACCAACGGAAAATATAAACTTGCCATTAATCTTTTTGATCTTGATGAATTTTACGATCTGGAAAATGACCCTTACGAACTCAACAACCAAATTAATAACGCTAATCTGGCTGAAATCCGCAACGAATTGCATATAAGTTTATTGGCTGAAATGGATCGAATCCGCGACCCCTTCCGCGGATACCAATGGCACGAACGACCCTGGCATACAATTGGAAACAGGTTTTATTTTGGAGGAGCCCGTAGAAACGCGCCAACTGGTTTCATTTTTCAGCCCAAGGGTCTCGAAGCAGGCGAATAAAAAGAATTCAAAGGAAAAACCATTCCATGTTCCCAATAGTCGTTTCTTTAGGCGAGTTACTGGTTGAAATCATGCGTACACAGGTCAATCAACCCCTCGATCAACCAGCAAATTTTATTGGTCCATTTCCAAGCGGCGCGCCAGCAATTTTTATAGACTCCGTGGCGCGTTTAGGTATCCCCACTGGATATATAGGGGCAGTTGGAACCGATCCTTTTGGTGATTGTATCGTTCAGCGTCTTAAGAATGATCAGGTTGACATCAGTCATGTTAAATCAGTACCTGGCATGACCACCGGAATAGCATTTGTCGCCTACCGAAGTGATGGTGGACGCGACTTTGTTTTTCACCTCTCACAATCCGCCGCTTCAATGCTTAATCCCGATGACATTCAACCGGATTATCTGAAAACTGTAAAATTTCTGCATATCACCGGATCAGCTCTATCTTTTAGTGAAAACTCCCGCCAGGCATGTTATAAAGCAATTCAAATCGTTAAACAAACTGGTGGAAAAGTATCCTTTGACCCGAACATTCGCCCTGAATTAATGGGAATTGAAAAATTAAGATCAATCTGCGAGCCGGTGTTAAATGTCTGCGATCTCTTATTGCCAAGCAGCGCTGAGGCGACCACCTTGTCAGGCAAAACAGATGAAATTCAAGCCTGCCAGTCGTTCGTTAAGCGAGGCATTTCTATCGTCGCCCTAAAACAAGGAGCGAGCGGGTCGACTATATTCACCATGGGCGAAACATTTAAATCAGAACCGATTTCGGTCAAAGAAATCGATCCAACTGGCGCTGGTGATTGTTATGGAGGCGCATTTGTAGTGGGTCTCCTTTCGGGATGGGAATTAAGAAAGATTGCCCGTTTTGCCAATGTCGTTGGCGGTCTGGCAGTCACCCAAGTGGGACCTATGGAAGGTGCGCCTTTCATGAATCAAGTAATTCATTACATTAATTAAATCGCAAGGAGGTAAACGAAAATGTATAAATTTCCTGAAGGTTTTTTATGGGGAGCTGCTACCGCTTCATATCAGATTGAGGGGGCATGGAACGAGGATGGTAAAGGTGAAAGTATTTGGGATCGCTATTCGCATAATCCTGCCATGGTTTACAATAGCGATACCGGTGATGTTGCTTGTGACCATTATCACCGCATGCCTCAAGATGTTGCATTGATTAAATCTCTGGGTTTGAAAGCATATCGCTTCTCGATTTCCTGGCCGCGTGTTTTACCCTCTGGCATTGGAACGGCAAATCCAAAGGGATTGGATTTTTATGATCGGCTGGTTGATGAACTGCTCAAAGCCGGCATCACCCCAATGGCAACTCTGAATCATTGGGATTTACCCCAGGTATTACAGGATCAAGGTGGATGGAATGCTCGATCTACGGTGGAAGCCTTCGCCGAATATGCCCGGCTCATTTTTGAGCGATATTCTGGAAAAATTAAATTTTTCGCTACTCACAATGAACCCTGGGTTATTTCATTTATGGGATATGGTTTCGCTACGATGGCGCCAGGCATTGCGGATTATTCCCAGGCTTTACAGGCAGCTCATCACCTGCTGCTGTCTCACGGAAAAGCAGTTCAAATTTTCCGCCAAGGTGGCTACCATGGACAAATCGGCATCGTATTGAATTTGGGTCATTATGTTCCAGCTTCCGATAACCCCCAAGATATTGCTGCCTGTGAAAGGCAGTATCAGCAGGACAATGCGATGTTTCTTTCGCCGATTTTCAAAGGAGAATATCCTTTAAATTTTTTGCAATGGATTAAACACCACCAGCCCAAAGTTGAGGGGGGAGATATGCAATTGATCAGCCAACCGATAGACTTCCTGGGCGTCAATTATTACATGACCCACGAAGTTAGTTACAGCCAAAATGGTGGATTGTTGAAGTCCAAATCACAGATGATATCTGCCCCCGGCTGGGGAACCACTGAGATGGGATGGGGGGTTTATCCTCCTGGATTGGAGAAATTATTGCTTCACATATCTGAAAACTACACAAAAATACCAATTTATATCACAGAAAATGGCACTGCTCTGCTTGATACGCCCGATGCCAATCAATTCGTTATGGACCGTGGGCGAATAAATTTCATACGGGAACACCTCCTGGCAGCTCACCAAGCAATTCAAGCCGGAGTTAATTTGAAGGGATATTTTGTCTGGTCATTGATGGATAATTTTGAGTGGTGCCAGGGATACCGCCCGCGCTTTGGGATCGTTAGAGTTGATTACAATACTCAGAAACGGACGCCAAAACAAAGCGCTCTCTGGTACAGCCAGGTGATTGCTCAAAATGGAATTAATGACTAAACTCCACAAATTTTATAATATTTATCATATAATAATTAATCATTTGATCTGGAGGGTATTATGGAATATACACATTTAGGACGTTCAGGGCTTCTGGTCAGTAAGCTATGCCTTGGAACAATGAACTTTGGTTCACAAACTAGCGAAGAAGATAGTTTTCAAATTATGGACGCTGCTCTTGATGAAGGAATCATGTTTTTTGACACCGCTAATCGATATGGCGGGCGAGAGTATGAAGGATACACCGAACAAATCATTGGTCGCTGGCTTGCACAAGGCGGCGGGAGAAGGGAAAAAATTGTCCTTGCAACCAAAGCGTATGGACGAATGGGAACTGGAGTAAATGACCTTCGCTTATCTGCCTATCATCTGAGAAAAGCATGCGAAGATAGCCTGCGCCGGTTGCAAACCGACCATATTGACTTATATCAAATGCACCATATCGACATGGAAACTCCCTTTGAGGAAATCTGGCAAGCTATGGAACTTCTCGTCCAACAGGGAAAAGTAATTTATGTCGGCAGCAGTAATTTTGGGGGATGGCATCTGGCTATGGCGCAAGAAGCAGCCAAAGCCCGCCAATTCATGGGATTAATTTCGGAGCAAAGCCTCTATAACCTGAGAGACCGCACCATTGAACTTGAAGTGATTCCTGCCTGCCGTCATTACGGGATTGGGCTGATCCCATGGAGCCCCCTGGCACAAGGCATTTTAGGTGGTGCACTTGAGAAATTCACTGAAGGACGCCGGGCGCAGGAACGCAACCAGCAGAACATTGAAAAATACCGGACCAAGCTAGAAGCATATGAAGGTCTCTGCAAAGAGATAGGTGAAAAACCTGCCAATGTTGCCCTTGCCTGGCTGTTAAACAATCCTGTTGTAACCGCCCCCATCATCGGTCCGCGCACTATTGATCAACTGAAAGAAAGTCTTCGCGCAGTAGAAATCAAACTGGATGAAGACACACTGAAAAAATTAGATGAAATCTGGCCGGGTCCTGGCGGTGAAGCTCCAAAAGCTTATGCCTGGTAATTAACTATTTTAGAAAGAACTACAATCCCCCTCTCGAACGATTGAGCGGGGGATTGTGTTTTGTTAACTCGATTTCCTCCAAAGAATTCTTTCGGCGTTTTGATAATACAATTTCTTCAACACATACTTTGGTAAATATAAACCATAAATCCGAAATCGTCCCTGCGGAGGAAAATCGTTCAGTGAGTAATCAAAATATTCATCATCCGTTTCTAAAAATCGATAGTGCAAGCGATAGGTATCTACGCGGGCATTGCTATCGGTGCCAAATAAAACCCGGTCTGCAAATCGAATGATAAACTTACGGGCAGAATACGGCTGGCGACCTAATTCACCAATCCGCGCGGATATATCGACATAAAAATTAGGGCATTCCTCTAAAACCTGACTCACCCATGCCAGGTTTTCAGGGTAACACCCAACATGAGCTCCAATAAATGTTGCTTTCGGATGGCGCTTTACCATATCCGCCATATCATTCACAATACTCTCATACGAGGGATATGGCGGGCATGGGAAATGCCACTCTGGATGACGATGCAACTCGTCCCAACGCTCATTTTCCTCATCCAACTGCCAGAAAAACGCCACCGGGTCTGCCACATGAATCAAAACGGGCAGATTCAGTTCAGCGGCTGTATCCCATATTGGTGTCAAACGTGGATCATTTACTCGAACTAGAATACCGAGATCATCTTTAACCGATAATCCCAATGGTTTCCATATTTTTAAACCTTCGGCTCCCCATCTGACTTGTTCGCGCAGTCTTTGTGCTGCCCAATCTGGGAATTTAGGTCCCATTTCAGCCCATTTTGACCAATCAACACCACCAAATACCTTAAACTTTTCAGGATAAGCAGATTTAAATAGGTCAAGATGTCTTTGTAAAATATCTTCTCCCCAGCCTCCATCAAGGTCAACAAATTTATAAACACCGGCTTCATCTAAAACATCAACCAGTTCGCTTGCAGGACGGTTTTCCCATCCACCACCAAATTCCGCTCCAAGGTGATTATGTGCATCGATCACCGAAAAACTTGGTTTTTGGATGATTGTTGTTTTTGTAACTAAGGCGGTTTTCTTAAACCATGCAACAGTCATGATGCTCTCCTGATGAATTATTCTATTTGATTATTTTACACTCGATCGATATGATCTATAATATACCTCCAAAGGAGATAAAACGATGCCCAAAATTACCTTCTTAGGCGCAGGAAGTACAGTATTTGCAAAAAATTTATTAGGCGACATTTTGTCTTACCCCGAACTGGCAGACTCAACCATCAGCCTTCATGATATAGATCCCGAAAGGCTAAAGACCACAGAATTGTTGGCAAAAAGATTGGCTGGTATCCTTGGGGTAAATCCTCGTATCGAAGCCACTTTAGATCGACGCGCTTCTTTGAGAGGCGCAGATTATGCCATTAGCATGTTTCAAATTGGTGGCTATAAACCCAGTACAGTGATTGATTTTGAAATACCTAAGAAATATGGACTTCGCCAGACTATTGGCGATACCTTGGGAATTGGCGGTATTTTTCGTGCTCTGCGAACTATTCCGGTGATGCTGGAAATGTGTCGGGATATGGAAGAATTATGCCCAACCGTTACATTCCTCAACTACGTAAATCCTATGGCAATGAACTGTTGGGCAGTCAATCAAGCGTCGTCAATAAAAACGGTGGGATTATGTCATAGTGTTCAAGGGACTGCTGAGCAGATTGCCCGCGATATCGATGTTCCTTATGAAGATATTAATTATGTCTGTGCCGGAATCAATCACATGGCATTTTATCTTCGATTCGAGAGAAAAACCGCTGGTGGGTTTGAAAATTTATATCCCCTGATTAAGAAAGTCATTGATGAAAACCGGATCCCGAATTGGAATCGAGTCCGATACGAAATGTTCAAGCGCCTGGGTTACTTTATCACCGAATCCAGCGAACACTTCAGTGAGTATGTGCCCTGGTTCATCAAACGCGACCGCCCAGACATAATTGAAAAATTTAATATTCCACTCGATGAATATATCCGCCGTTGTGAAATGCAAATTCAAGGCTGGCAATTTATGCAATCCTATATCGAAAATCCCCAGCCAATAAACGAGGAAGAATTTAAACTCTCGCTTGAAAGCTCGGGTGTCGATCCAGATCTGATTCGGCGGCTTCTTCGAGAGGTTCGCAGCCTAAACACAGTCCAACGCAGCCACGAATATGGTTCGCAGATAATCCACAGCCTGGAGACCGGTATTCCAAGGGTTATTTATGGGAATGTTCTTAATATTCAAGTTTAGACAAAAAGTAGTGCGGCCTTCCCCTTGAGGAAAACCGCACCTTGGTAGAAACTTGGACTTGTGACAGAACCAAATGCTACCAAGGAGAACATTAACAAACTAATCGAGTTT